>Ga0208783_10001544_pt1 | contig 13583 bp, 8 predicted proteins | sample DEB19_08_DNA_2_FD_184529 | JGI IMG/M metagenome (GOLD analysis project Ga0208783, IMG submission 184529) | Aqueous microbial communities from the Delaware River and Bay under freshwater to marine salinity gradient to study organic matter... | ecosystem: Environmental > Aquatic > Marine > Coastal... | reverse complement strand
CGAGAGCACCTCGCACCCCACAAGCGCCCCAAGCAGTACGTCCACGTCGAGGCGATCCCGACGAACACGATGGGCAAGGTCCGCCGCTCCCGGCTCGCCGAGGACCTCGGGGTGACCGACCGCTGAAGGACGGCCCGCCGTCAGGCGCGTCGGCGCTGCAGGGTCACCGCCGGATCGGCGGCGAGTGCGGCGAGGGTCCCGGCGCCGCGGGCCGGATCGATGCCGAGGACCTCGTCGAGGAACCCGGTGGCGATCCGGGCCTGCAACGCGACGGCCTCGCGCCAGGACCGCATACCGGCCTCCCGCGTGTCGGCCGCGGTCTCCTCGAGGTAGTCGCGCAGGTTCTGCGGGAGGTCCGGGACCTGCGGGGCGAGCTCCGCGTAGAGACCGACGTCGCTGCAGGCCTGGTGCGCCGCGTCCGCCACGTCGACGCGCAGCGTGTCGGGGGTGGCGAGCAGCACCCACGGTCGGTCCGCGTCGACCGCCGGCGGGGTGGTCGCGTCGCGCGTCGCGACCGACAGGAGGGTCGGCACACCCACGCGGGCGAGGTCGGCGTCGGTGAGCGCCCGGGTGTAGGCCTGCAGACCGACGACGGCCCGCACGCGCTCGTCCGGCGCGCCGAACGCCCCGGCCGCCAGACCGAGCGCCGTGTACCCCCCGTAGGAGTGACCGGCGACCGCGATCCGATCCGGATCGATCGCGGCGCGCACCTCGGCCGGCACCCCGTCGGCCTCGCCGAGCGCGGCATCGAGCAGCAAGCGCGCGTCCTCCACCCGCTGACGCTCGTTCGTCGCGTCGTCGACCGCGATCTCGAGCGCGAAGTCGATGAGGGTGTCCCCGGGATGATCGGCCGAGATCACGACGCACCCGAGTGCCGCCAACGCCTCACACAGCAGCGTGTACGCGATGCGGGTGCCGGTACGACCGTGGGAGAACAGCACGAGGGGCGACCGACCCGGCGCGGGCGGCGCGTCGAAGGCCCCGGCACTCGTGAAGCCCGTCCCCGGGAGGAGTTCGTAGACCGTCGGCGCGGTCGCTCCGTCGGCGGCGATCGGGTACCAGCACTCGATCGGGAGCGTGCGGTCCGCCCGGTCGGCGTCGACCACGAGGCCGCTCATCCGTCCGACCGGGGGCGATCCGCCCAGGAGGGGCGCCCCCGCGTGGAGTCCACTCACGCGTCGGTCTCGACGATGAAGGACACCGCGGTCGTGGCACTGCCACCGATGTTGAGCGTGCCGGCCCGCCTCGCCCCTGGGACCTGGTAGTCCCCCGCGGTGCCGGTCACCTGCCGTACGCCATCGAGGAGCATGCGCACCCCGCTCGCACCGACGGGGTGTCCGACCCCCACGAGTCCGCCGCTCGGGTTCACCGGGTGCGGACCGTCGAGCAGGGTCGCGCCGTCCTCGACCGCCTGCCAGGACGCGCCGGGCGCGGTGATGCCGAGGTGGTCGATCGCCATGTAGTGCGTCGTGGTGAAGCAGTCGTGCACCTCGAAGGCGTCGACCGCCCCCACGTCGGGGATGCCGGCCCGGGCGAACGCGTCGGTCACGGTCGCCCGGACGTGCGGCAGCACGTACTCGGCCCCGGCCGAGGCTTCGAGCTTGGCCGGCAGCGTCATCCGACCGGTGCGGTGACCCCACCCGCTGATCCGGGGCACCGCGTCGAGCCTCACGCCACGCCGTTCGGCCCACCGGGTCGCGTACCCGGGCGCTGCGAGCACCACCGCCACCCCGCCGTCGGTGATCTGGGAGCAGTCGTGGCGCCGCAGCCTGCCGACGACGACCGGGTTGGTGCGGTCGTCCGGTTCGAAGGACTCCTCGCTCAACTCCCAGTCGCGGGTCTGGGCCCGCGGGTTGCGTCGGGCCGCCTCGAAGGCGGAGCGGCCGAGCATGGCGAGGTGACGGTCGTCGAGGCCGTAGCGCTTGTCGTACTCGTCGCCGAGCGCGGCGAACACCGTCGGCCAGACCATCGGGACGCCGTCGGTCTCATGGGGGACCCAAGCGGCGGCCCCCAGGTTCGTGACCGCCTGCGCGCTCGGGACGTTGCGCATCATCTCGACCCCGACCACGAGCGCGGTCTCGTACCGGCCCGCCTCGAGGTCGGCCATCGCGGCGAGCAGGGCCGTGCTGCCCGAGGCGCAGGCGGCCTCGTGGCGCGAGGTGGGCAGTCCGTCGAAGGCCGGATCCGCCTCCACGAGCAGCGGCCCGAGGTGCCCTTGGCCGGTGAAGATCTCGCCGGCGAAGTTGCCGACGTGGCCCACACCGATCTCGGACGCGTCCACCTGTGCGTCCTCGAGCGCGTCCTGCACGACGGTGCGGATCATCGCGGCGAGGTCGAGGCCCTCGCGGGTCCAGTTGCGCACGAAGTCGGTCTGGGCGCCCCCGAGGATGCGGACCCCGCTCACCCCAACTCCTCGGCCCCGACCCACCATGAGTGGTACCCGATCGGCACGCGCTGCGGGATGACGACCCGACCCACCGGGCCCGCGGCGACGTCACGGGCATCCACGATCACGCACTCCGAGGTGCCGTCGCGGGCGTCGGCCACGAAGGTGAGCACGTAGCCGTCGTCCTCGCCGGCCGAGCCGACCCGGGGCGCGAACACCGTCTCGCCGCCGAACCGACCCTCGCCGTACCCGTGGTGCACCGAGGTGCCGGTACCGGTGTCGTACTTCACGAACCCGTCGAACAGGAGGCCCGGTGCCGCAGCGATGCGGGGCGAGTAGGCGAAGCGTGTCGGACGACCGAGGGACCGGTTGTCCATCCGCGGGAACTCGGTCATCACGTCGTCGAGCACCCGCTCGCGCACCGCGCCGGTGGTCAGGTCGAAGCGCCACTCGTGCAGGTACGGCTCGAGCCGCAGCACATCGATGCGCGGCACCTCGCCGACGTCGTCGACCCGTGCGAGCGGATCCTCGATGCGGCACCCGACGAGCACGATCTCCTCGTCCGACTCCCACGCGTTGATCGTGTGGTACATGTAGCAACTCGACGCCTCGAACCACCGCACGCTCGCGCCGTCCCCGTGTCGGGGCACGATCCCGAAGCGGGCCGGGAGGTCCCGGTCGAACATCACCTTCGTGCGACCGCGCGCGAGGTGCTCGGGATCCCACATGAGCGGGAAGTCACACAGGATCGTGTGGTGCTCGGTGATCGCGATGTCGTGGAGCAGACGCGGACCGTCGAGTTCGATCTCGGTGTGGTGGGCGAGGCGACCGTCGGATCCGACGACGCCGTAGGTGAGGTACGGCGGGAGCACGTCGAAGTCGAACACCATCATCTCGCCGGTGACCGGATCGACCTTCGGGTGCGCGGACAGCCCGGCGAGCGTGCCGTGGAAGTCGAAGCGGCCGTTCGTGTCGAGGGACGGCAGCGCGACGTCGTAGCAGGGTCCGCCGAGCCACCACAGCGCCAGCAGGCGGCCCGCGTGGAACACGAGGTCCGTGTTGGCGGTGTCCTTGAACGGGCCGCCCGGATGCGAGAAGTCCGGCCGCTCGTTGATCCCGCGCCACACCGCCTCGCCCGCGGCGTCCTCGATCGCGAAGGCCTCGGTCCGCACCCACCGGTTGCGGTAGTGCGCACGACCGTCCTCGAGGTGCAGCGCGTGGAGCATGCCGTCACCGTCGAACCAGTGGTAGCGGCCCTTCGGCTCGTGGCGGGGGTTCGAACCGTTGCGGACGTACACCCCGGCGAGATCCGAGGGCACCTCACCGATCACCTCGCAGTCGATCGCCTCGATCTCGCGGTCCACCGGCGCGAACGCGCCGTCGAGGTAGATGCTCCGGTCCGCCGGACGATCCTCGATCGCAGTCATGGGCCCTCCCCCCGATCGGGTCGAGCCTAGAGCCCTCAGGCCTGGGGGGTCGACGGTGGCGCGGCCACCCGGGACTGCGCGCGGCGGGCGGCGCGACGGCGCTGACGGGAGGCCCGTCCGCCCACGTCCGCGGCCTGGTCGACGATCATCCGGGCGAGGGTCTCGATGTCGTCGTTCACGAAGTGGAACGTCGAGGTGTCGATCTCGGGGTCGTTGAGCCACTCGACCGTGAGCGCGTCGCCCGTCGGCAGGAGCCCCGGCACGTAGACGCTGAACCCCAGTCCGAGATCGCCCAACCCGGCCCCGAGCACCGCGAGCGCCGGGTCGTTCGCGGGCAGGTGCACGCGCACCACCTCCGCGCCGGAGTGACGCATCTGCTCGATCGTGGCGTCGAGCACGTCGACGAGGTCGTCCCCGATGACGTCGACCGTGATGTCGCCGAGGCGTTCGTCGGTGTCGTAGGTCGAGGAGGAGTGGCTCCGGTCGGGCCATTCCGTGACCCCGGGCTCCGAGCCGATCGTCCGGTTCCAGTCGGTGCCGGTGAGGATGTGCTCGAGGAACGGGCGGTACTCGTCGGGGACCCAGACCGTCGCCGGGGCCAACGGCCGCAGCGCCGAGTACGCGACGGAGAGCGAGGCCCGGTCGTGCATGAGGCCGTCGGTGATACCGACCTGCTGGAAGGGCATATGGTCGTGCAACCGGATGCCGACGAAGGTCGCACCCTCCTGCGCCGCGATGTGCTGGGTCGCGGTGTGCGTGAGCACGGGCTCACGCAGACGCCCCTCGACCCCGAGGTCGTGGAGCTGGGCGAGCAACCGATCGCCGAGTTCCTGCGCGAGACCCCGGCGACGGAACCGCGGGTCGGTGAAGGTGCCGCCGGTCTCGACGATGCTCGGACCGATCCACACCGCGCCCCAGTGCGAGACGACCTCCCCGGAGTCCGAGACCGCCACCTGGCCGATCCGGGTCTCGGCCGCGAGCTCCGCCGCGATCCGCTCCGGGTAGTAGAAGGCCGGGTTCGGGTAGGTCCAGCCGTACGTGCGGTAGATCCCTTGGGTGAGGCCGTCGGCGTCGACCGCGGTGAGCGGGCGCACGATGTGGTGCTCCTCGCTCAGTGCCGCCTCCTCGTCGAGCACCTGCACCGCACCGTGCTCGACCACCTCGTGGTGCTCGGGCAGGGCCAGGCGGATGTGCATGACGTTGCCGTGGGCGTCGTGCTGTCCGTCGATCCGCGATGCCACCCCGAGTTCGAGCAGCGCGAGCACGCTCGTCGGCGGACCCGCGATGGGCGCACCGCGGTCCCGCAGCGTGATCGCGAGCTCGGTGCCCTCCTCGGCGATGTGCATCTCGATGGTCGCCGCCTCCTCGCCCCCGGCGAGGCGTCGGCGCGCGTCCTCGGCCAGCAGCCGGACGAGGTGACCCGCGGCGTCGCCGTCGCCGCCGAGGCCGCGGGTCGCCGCACGGGCGGCCGCCGCGATGGAGGTGATGCCGATCTCATCGGCGGGCGCGGACACGTCGAGCATGCCCTGAAGATAGCCATCGGAACCGGTGACGGGTGCCTCGGACACCGACCGAGATCCCGGACGCGGACCCGCAGGCCGTCGACCGGGTCGATCGCCTGCGCGCGACCCCGCACGCCGTGATCCCGATCCTCAGGGGCCGCCTACAATCGGGCCGTGATCGTGCTGCTCCTGACGACGAAGAACGAGGGCGACCTCCTCCGTCTGAACCTCGAGCACCACCTCAACGGTGGCGTCGACCGGATCGCCGTCGCCGACAACCTCTCGAACGATTCCACCCAGGACGTCGTCCGCGAGTTCGGCGACGCCGTGGTGAGTCGTCGCTTCGACGACTTCCATGCGCGCCAGAGCGTTCGCCGGGCGATGCTCGCCGAGTTGCACGGTGATCGGGGCGTCGTCGACTGGGCGATCATCGCCGATACGGACGAGTTCTTCTGGGCCGAGGAGGCGCTGCCCGATCGACTCGGTCGTGCGCGCCGCACCGCGGTCGCCGTGAGGTTCGACGCGAAGCTCTACCTGCCGACCGCACTCGACCCGACGGAGGGGAGCGTCGTGAACTCGCGGCGGTACCGGACCTCGGGCGGCGACAGTCCCCTCCACTCCTCGTACGTCGCCGGGAAGACCGCCTACCGCCCCGAGTGGCTGATCGGTCGCGGCCCCGATCACTCGTGTGCGCGCCACGAGCACCTCTGCCAGGACGCCGCACCTGAGGAAGTGGAGGAAGGTGACCTGCGCGTGCACCACTACATGATCCAGAGCGAGGACCAGTTCGTCGAGAAGGTGGTGCGTCTCATCGAGTGGGCCAAACCGCCGTCGGGAACGGTCGCTGGGATCCGCTGGCGCCTCACGCCGAAGCGGCGCCGCGCGCTGCCGCGGTGGAGCGACCGGTTCAAGAAGGAGTGGTGGGCCGTGTACCAGCAGGCCGGCCGCGACGGGCTCCGCACGTACTATCGATCCACGTACGTCATCCCGGCGGACAAGGTCGCCGAGAGCCTCGCAGCGGGACAGTTGGTCCTCGACGACGGGTTGGCTCGTTGGCGTGAGGCACGAGGTCTGCGATGACCGACCCGTCCCCTCGCCTGACCATGCTGATCGGCTCCCCCCGTTCGGGGACCACCTGGCTCCAATCGATGCTCGGCGCGCACCCTGCGATCGCGACACCGCAGGAGACCGACATCTTCACCGTGTACGTCAAGCCCCAACTCCGGGCCTGGGACGTCCAGATGGGGTGGCAGCGACAGGCCGACGACCGCGCCCGAAGGGCCAAGGGCCTCCCCCTCCTGCTCACGGAGGAGCAGTTCATCGGGCGCGTCCGCGGTCTGATCGACGAGATGACACACGCCGCGATCGCACTCAAGCCGACGGCGTCCACGGTGCTCGAGAAGAGCCCCTCCCACAGTGGGTGCGTGGAGGAGATCGTGCGCGTCACGCCGGATACGTCCTTCATCCACATCATCCGCGACGGTCGGGACGTGGCCCAGTCGCTGATGGCGGCCCACGCCGACGGATGGGGCCGCTCCTGGGCACCCGGTTCCGCCGCGCAGGCCGGTCGGCTGTGGCAGCGCGAGCTGAGAGCCGCTCGGCGCGCCGCGTCCGCACCCGGCGGGTACTGCGAGGTCCGGTACGAGGATCTGCGAGGGCCGTCCGGACCGACCGAGCTCGCGCGCGTGTTCGCCGCCTGTGGGATCGACGTGTCGGCCGATGGAGCACGGGACCTCCTCGCCGCCCACGACCTCGAGGGCATGCGGGCCCGCGGCGAGGTATCCACCTCCATCCTCACCGGTGGCGAACTGGGCGGTGATGCACGATCCCGGCAGGAGCCGGCCGGATTCTTCCGATCCGGCGGCGCCACCTGGCGCGATGCTTGGTCGTTGGGCGACCGACGCGCCTTCCACGCCGTCGCCGGCGACCTGCTGACCGAACTCGGCTACGAACAGGATCCGTCGTGGGTCGGCGGTCGGCTCGGGTTCCCGCTGTGGCAACGGCTCGTGCACCGCGGCGCCGGCGGCACCGCTCGGATCCTCCGTCGGGCGGCCGAGTCCGCCGAGCGTGTACCGGGTCGTATCGCCTGAGGCAGGTGCCCACATCGACGCGGCGCCGACGATGTGCGAGTGAGCGGCCTCAGTCCCCGGCCGTGGCGAGCAGCGCCGCGAGCGCGTCGGCCGTCATCGGACGGTGGAGCCCGTAGCCCTGCCCGAGCCCGACCTCGAGCGCGACGAGCGTCTCGCGTTCGCCCTCGGTCTCGATCCCCTCGGCGAGGACGCTGAGCCCGAGGCTCGCGGCGACGTCGGCCTGCGCGGCGACGAGGGCCTGAGCCACCGGGTCGCCGTCGATCCCGGCCACGAACGACCGGTCCACCTTGATGCCGGTGAAGGGGAGATCCCGCAGCCGGGAGAACGACGAGTACCCGGTGCCGAAGTCGTCGATCTCGAGTGCGAACCCCGCGTCCCGAAGCACCTGCAGCGTCGCGAGCACCGAGGCGCCCTGCGACACGACGCTCTCGGTCATCTCCAGGCACACGTCGTGGGGGTCGACGCCGGTGCCGGCGGCCACCGCGATGACGCGTTCGGCCACGTCGGCCTTGCCGAGGTAGGGACCCGACAGGTTCACCGCGATGCGGAACCCGGGCACGTGCGGCGTGAACCGCTCGGCCGTGTCGCGCAGCGCCGTCCCCATGATGTGCTCGGTCACCGCGTCGATGACCCCGATCCGCTCCGCGATGCGGATGAGCCGTTCGGGCGGCACCGGACCGGTCATGGGGGCGTCCCAGCGCGCGAGGGCCTCCGCACCGACGATCCGGCCGGTCGCCAGGTCCACGACGGGCTGGTACACGAGGTGCACGAACTCCAGTGCCTCGGCCGCGTGCAGCACCTCGGTGAGTTGGAGGCGCTGGGCCACGCGCGCCCCGACCTCGGCGTCGAAGACGACGGTGCGGTCACCGCCGAACCTCCACGCCTCCCGCTCGGCCGCCTCTGCCTCGGTGAGGAGTTCCGAGGCGCTGTGCACCGCGCCGCGGTCGACCGCCACGCCCATGCTCAGGGTGATCCGGACCGAACGTCCCGTCATCTCGAACGGCTCGGCGAAGACACGCTGGATCCGACCCGTGAGATCCTCGGTCGAGTACTCCGCGGTCGGCGGAGTGACGAGCACTGCGAACGCGTCGCTGCCGAACCGCGCCAGTGCGGTGCGTTCCGGTACGGCGGCGGCGAGGCGCCGGGTCGCCTCGACGAGCACCTCGTCGCCGAGGGCGAACCCGAACGCGTTGTTGACCTCCGCGAAGCCGTCGATGTCCATGGTGACCACGACGATCGGGTCGGTGCGACCGGCGAGGTGCGACTCGGTGATGGCGTACTCGACCGCGTCGGCGAAGGCGGCCCGGTTCGGGAACCCGGTGAGGCGATCGGTGCGCTCGGCCTCGGCGACCCGACCCTCGTCGTGGCGACGCCCCACGGCGGCGGCGATCGTCTCGCCGATGGTGACGAGCACATCGACGTCGACCCAGGACAGCGCGCTCCTGCTCGTGACGTAGTCGAACCCCATGAAGCCCAGCAGTTCACCGCTCGACCGGATCGGGGTGACGATGAGCGACTGGATGCCTTGCGCGGCGAGCACCTCGCGGAGTTCGATCTCGGTGTCCGGGATCGCGGCGACGTCCGCGACGAACACGTGGTCGGACTCCTCGAAGGCGTCGATCCAGCCCTGCGCGAGGTCGCGGGGCATGTTCTGCAGGTTGTCGATCTCGGGTGTGATCCCGTCGGCGCACCATTCGTGCGTGTTGTCCACGAATGCCCCACCGGGCTGGAACTCGAACACGTAGGCCCGGTCGACCCCGCAGAACTTCCCGACCTCGGCCAGGGCCTGGTCGATCGCCTCGTCGAGCGCGGCGACGGTCCGTCCGGCGAGCGCCTTCATGACCGAGCGCGCGATGTTGTGCAGCCCGACGGCGCGATCGACCTCCGAGGTCGTCAGCGCGGGCCGGCTCGGGTTGTCGTCCACCCCGATGACGATAGTGACGATCGTGACGAACCGTAACCGACGCCCCCGTTCCGGCGGTCCGGCACCGGTCGGCCCCCGGGCTGAAGCTCCTTCACCACGACGTCCGAGCGTCACACGACGGCGAGGCTCCGCACGATCCCGCAGGACCCGGCGAGTTCGGCCCGTCGAGTCGTGAGCATCGCCGCGGCATCCGCATCCGGGTCCAGGACCAGCAGGGCATCGATCGCTGCGACCTCCTCGATCGCCAGACCGGCGGCCGCCGCGGCGTCGATCGCGGACCGCAGCATCATCCGCGCCGCATCGGGATCGCCCGAGCGGGCCGCCACCGCCGCACCCAGACGGGTCAGCCAGATCGGGAGCGAGCCGTCGCGCTCGAGGTCGGCGACCCGGGGCCCGACCCGTTCGAGCGCGGCGCGCGCCGCATCGTCCTCATCCGCCAGCAGGTGCGCCTCCACGATGCGGAGCTCGGTGTCGACCGCCCAGGATGCGTGACCGAGCGCGCGGAAGCCGTCGAGCACCTCCCCGAGGATTGCGGCGGCGTCCTCGGCGTCGCCGCGCCACGCCGCGGCGCGCCCGAGTCCACTCATCGCGAGCAGGACACCGTCGCGTCCGCCGATGGCGCGGAACCGTCGTCGCGCGTCCGAGAAATCGGCCACGGCCTCCTCGTACCGACCGAGGCCGGCGAGGCACTCGCCTCGGTTGTGGATGGCCAACGCCGCGCCATCGGCATCGCCGCACCGCTCGAAGGCCGCCGCCGCGTCGCGGAACCGGTCGAGCGCCACGGTCGGCCGGTTCGCGTCCATGCTCGCGACCCCGAGGTTGAGGGCCAGGCAGCCGAGTCGGAAGTCGTCCCCGGTCCGCTCCGCGGCGGCCTGTGCCCGCGCCGCGTACGGCGCGCCATCGGGGTCATCGAGGAACGCGGTCATCGTCGTCGCCTGCACGAGGGCCTGCACCGCGCGTTCGCCGCCGACGCGCTCGGCCCGGTCGAGCACCCGGAGCGACACCTCGAGGGCGGCGCGGTTCCGATCTTGGTGGTGCAGGGTTGAGGCGTACGCGAGGTGGGCCTCGACCTCCTCGGACTCCCGGGCCGGCGAATCGGGTAGGCGTTCACAGGTCGCGATCGCCCGCCGGTACCAGCGCAACGACTGCGACAACTCGCCCGAGCGCGCCGTCACCTCGCCGCGTTTGCGCAGGATCCGGGCGCGCCCGATGCTCGGGTCCGGGGTCATGCGCTGGGCCCGCGCGAACCAGCGTTGGGCCGCGGCCCGCTCCCCGATCCGGTAGGCGAGGTCGCCCGCCTCCTCGCACACCCGCGCCACCTCCTCCGGGTCCACGCCGTCGAGTCGGTCCGCCGCGGCCAAGGCATCCACCGCGAGCGCGTACGCATCCACCGGGGCCGACCGGTTGACCGCGTCGCGCAGCGCCCTTCGGGTCCACGTCCAGGCGAGGTTCCAGTCGCGTCCGGCCGACGCGTGGAGCGCGAGCAGCGCCGCATCGGGATCCGCGTCGGCGGCGAGTCGCCCGACGATCGCGGCGTGGAGCGCGCGTCGACGGGACATGGCCAGCCCCTCGTAGGCGATCTCCCGGAACGCCGGCTCGCGGAACGCCACGACGCCGTCGACGTGGGTCACGAACTCCTCGGTGCCGACCCACGCCTCGGCGCGCGCGGCGGCCGGTTCCCCGGTGACCTCGGCGAGGAACCCGAGATCCACCCGCCGACCGAACACCGCGGCCTCGCGCAGCAGCAGTCGTGGTCGGGTCGGGATCGCATCGATTCCGGCCGCCACCACTCGTTCGACCGTCTCCGGGAGCGCACCGCCCGCCTGCGCGGCGCCGGCGAGGCCCCGCAGGAAGAACGGGTTCCCACCGCCGAGCACGAGCACGCGCTCGAGAACGTGCTCACCGATCGGCGCGTCCTCGGTGAGATCGATCACGAGGTTCCGTGCCGCGTCCGCGGCGAGCGGCGCGAGATCCACGCGGATGCGCTCCACCTCGTCGAGGTCGCACTCGCCCCGGTGGATGATGACCAGACCGAACGGTGCGCCGATCTCCACCTGCCGGGCCAGCCGTCGCGCGATCGACTGCGACGCGTCGTCGAACCCGCCGAACGAGTCGAGGACGATCACCGTGCCCGGCTCGAGGGTCGCCGTGAGGAGGCCGGCGACCACCTCGTCGCGGCGTTCGGCCACGAACTCGGGGGCGAGGTCGTCGACCTCGGGCGTCGTGACCGCCGTGGCACCGAGCACGTCGGCGAGGAGCGGTAGCCAGGGGCGCAACGAGGGTGCCGAGGCGTCGAGACGCTCACCCAGCGCGTCGGCGGCGGCGTCGGGGCCCGCGTCCTCGTCGATGGCGAGCGCGCGGCGCAGGATCTTGCGGGCGGCGACGAGGGGCCGGTGCTGCGAGTACGGCTCACCGGTCACCCGGACGATCGGAACGTCGCGCGCGGTGACGGCCTCGTCGACGAGGCGCGTCTTGCCGATGCCGGCGGGGCCGGCCACCTCGACGACCCGCCCCGACCCGAGCGCCGCGTCGATCGTCCCCCGTTCCTCCGTTCGCCCGACCATCGGCGTGGTGCGAGCCTCTGCGACATCTGCGGCCGACCGGATCTCGAGCAGGTCGACCGTCTCGACCGGGGCCGCCTTGCCCTTGGCCGTGAACGGTGCACACGGCTCCGTGCGCACCCGGCCCCGCACGCGATCCAGCAGCGGAGCGTGCACGAGGAGTTGCCCCGGCGTCGCGTGGGCCATGATGCGCGCCGCGAGGTTCGTCGCGTCGCCGCTGATGCTGTAGGTGCGCCGGGCCGGGTGCCCCACGTCGCCGGTGAAGTTCCGGCCCCGGTTCACCCCGATCGCGAGTTCGAGGTCGAGGCCGGCGTCGAGGATCTCGCGGCAGGCCACGAGCAGTCGATCCTCGTCGTCCTCGTGGGCGTTCGGGGCCCCGGCCACGAGGACGAAGTCGGCTCCACCGGGGAGCGCGTCCGCGCCGGCCCAGAGCAGTCCGTACTCCCGCTGGACCCGCTCGATCTCCACCGCGAGCCGCTGCAACCGGGCCACCGTCGCGTCCGCCCCGTCCCGGGCGAGGCGCGCATCGAGGTCCCGCACGCCGATGAAGGCGAGGCTCAACTGCCGGTGCTCACCCGGCACCGCACCCGCCGCGAGCAGGTCGCGCACCGGCACCGGCACGCCGGACCGGACCACCGCCGGATCCACCGGGTCCTCGGGGTCATCGTCGCGGCCCGGATCGCGCGGCACGCGGGAGAGGCGCGCCATGCCCGTGGCCGTCGGCCGCCACCACGTCGCCGGCAGGTGCGCCGCGGTCTCCGGCGTCACGAGGACCTGGGTCGCGTCGGCCTCCTTCTCCGCCGCGAGCGCCCGGCTGATGTGCTCGCCGAGGGCGAGTACGACCTGCTGGTCGACCCCGAGGCGGGCGAAGGTCGCCGGGCCCGCGTGCATCCCGACCGACATCCGCAGCCGGACCCGACCGATCTCGGAGGCGATCGCACCGTGCTCACGGATGAACCGCTGCATCGCTTCGGCGGCATGGGCCGCGCGGACCGGGTGACCTTCTCCGGTGAAGTGCACGAGGATCGCGTCACCGCTGAACTGGAGGACGTCGCCGCCCTGGGCCCGCGCCGCCGAGATGAGCCCGACGAAGAGCATGTCGGCGATCTCGGTGATCGCCTCCGCGCCCTCGGCGCCGAGACGGGCGAGGCGTTCGGTGAGCCGGGTGTACCCGGACACGTCGAAGAACCCGAGCGTGCCGTCGACGACCTGCCACGCGTCCTCCGCGGGCCACCGGTGCGCGAGCCGGGACCCGAAGACCGCGAGCCGCGGGTCACCCTGTGTGCCGACCATCCCGGCGTCGTCCTCCGTCGAACCGGCGGGCCCCGCCCGCGTCGTGGCGCGGACGGTAGCGCGGCACCGTCAGTCGTCGTTGAGGATCGTCACCGTGCCGACGGACCGCAGCACGCCGGTGCCGGTGAGGACGACCTCGAACGCCTCGTCGCCCTCGTTCGCGGTGTCGGGCTGGATCGGGATGCTGATGACCTTCCAGTACGAGGAGGCCTCGAACTTCAGCGTCCCCGTGGTCCGCACGTAATCACCGTTCCCGCCGACACGCGATGCCTCGGTGGCCCCTCCCGTCACGGTGCGCGTCGCGAAGTTCACCGACACCGATTTGGTTTGCGGCCCGGACAGCCGGACGAGCAGCTCGACCGTGCGGTTGCCGGTGTTGCCCTCCACGATCCTCGCGTCG
>Ga0208783_10001543_pt1 | contig 13585 bp, 9 predicted proteins | sample DEB19_08_DNA_2_FD_184529 | JGI IMG/M metagenome (GOLD analysis project Ga0208783, IMG submission 184529) | Aqueous microbial communities from the Delaware River and Bay under freshwater to marine salinity gradient to study organic matter... | ecosystem: Environmental > Aquatic > Marine > Coastal... | reverse complement strand
CGCCGACGATGGCGAGGTCGGCCTTGAGACCGCGCTTCACCAAGTCCCGGCTGCCGCTCTGGTTGTTCTCCTCGTCCACGAGGGCAGTGAGGACGATCTCCGTCTCCTGCGGTCGCGCACCTGATTCCGCCACGGCCAGCAGGGCGGACAGATAGATCGCAATGCTGCCCTTCGTGTCGCAGGCACCGCGGCCATGCAGGCGGCCGGCCTTCACCACCGGCTTGAAGCGCGCTTCAGCGTCCACGCCCACGGTGTCCATGTGCGGCGCGAACAGGATGCGGCGACGGACCTTGCCCCCGGCGGGAGTGAGGTGGATGAGCAGGTTCGAGCGACCGGGGACAACTTCCTGCCACTTCAGCTCCAGCCCGGCGCGATCAGCCGTGAAGGCAAGGAAGTCGGCAACGCGCTGCTCGCCCGTAAGCTCCGCTCGCCCGGGCAAGAACGCGGGATTGACACTGGGCAGCGCGATCAGCTCACGCAGGAGTTGTTGAGCGGTGATGGGCATCAGGCGGGCCGAAGGTAGGCGGCACACCCCGTAGTGTCGAGCCGGGGATCGACCGCAAGCGCCGGCACGGGCAGCTACACCTTCGCCAGCTCGGGCCAGAGCAGCGCGCCCATGCGCATGCCGGCGCGGAAGCAGTCGAGGTCGAACTTCTCGTTCGGCGAGTGCGCGTTGTCGTCCGGCAGCGAAAGTCCAAGGAGCAACGTCTCGACGCCCAGGATGCGCTTGAAGTCGTTCACAATCGGGATGGAACCACCTTCGCGCATGAGCACGGGCTCGCAGCCGAAGGCCCCACGCAGGGCGCGCAACGCGGCTTGGGCGCGTGGGCTGTCGGGCTGGACGAGATACGGTTCACCCGCATGGCCGGCCTCCACGGTCAGCTTGCAACTGGACGGGCAAAGCTGCTTGAGATGCGCCACAATGAGCTGCTGCACCCGCTTCGGGTCCATGTTGGGCACGAGGCGGAAGGTGAGTTTCGCGCGCGCCCAGGCTGGCACGATGGTCTTGCTGCCCTCGCCCTGATAGCCGCTGGTCAGGCCGTTGATCTCGCAAGTGGGCCGCGCGGCGCGGCGTTCGGTGCTGGTGAAGCCTTTTTCACCGAACAACGCCGGCGCTCCGACGAGCTTGCGGAAGGACTCCTCGGTGCCGGGGAGTTTCGCCAACATGGCGCGCTCGTATTTCGAGAGGGGCGCGACGTCGTCGTAGAAGCCGGGGATGGTGATGCGGCCGTTTTTGTCGCGCAGCTTCGCCAGCATCTGCGCCAGTGCCATGGCCGGATTGTCCACCGCGCCGCCGAAGAGGCCGGAGTGCAGGTCACGATTGGGTCCGTCCAGACGGATCTCCACCGCCAGAATGCCGCGCAAGGCGTAGGTGAGCGCGGGGTGGCGCTTGCTGGGCAGGCCGTTGTCCGAGATGACAAAGGCATCGCAGCGGAGATCATTTTTCCGCGCCCGCAGAAAGGGCGCGAGGTTTTCGCAGCCAATCTCCTCTTCGCCCTCAATGAGGAAGGTGAGATCGCAAGGTAGCTCGGTGCCGGTCTTCAAGTAGGCTTCCACCGCCTTCAAATGCGCGAAGTGCTGGCCCTTGTTGTCGCACGAGCCGCGGGCGAAGAGGTTGCAGCCGTCGATGCGCGGCTCGAAGGGCGGGGACTTCCACAGCTCCAGCGGCTCGGGCGGCTGCACATCGTAGTGGCCATACACGACATAGTGCGGCTTGCGCGCGCCAGCCCGGCGCGGCGTGCGGGCGAGCACGATGGGGTTGCCGGCGGTGGGGCAGACTTCGACCTCAAGGCCGAGCGAGCGGCAGTGTGCTGCGATCCACTGGGCGCACTTTTCCAAGTCGGGCTTGTGCTGTGGCTGGGCGGAGACGCTGGGAAAACGCAGGTAATCGCAGAGTTCGCGCAGGAAGCGCGCTTCGTTGGCGGCGAGGTAGTCGAGGACCGGTTGCATGGGGAAGAGGAAAGCGGAGCCGGGCCAGGAAGGCAATCGCAGGCGCGGGGAAATAAGCCTTGGCGCAGCCGATCAATACGTGTAGGTAACACCGCAATTTCCGACCGCAACACGCGCCACACATGAGTTCCGCCAACGCCGCCGCCCTCCCTCCCACTGCTCCTTGGTGGAAAGATCTCACCCCCTATCACTGGTTCGTCTTTGCCATGGCGAGTCTGGCGTGGCTGTTCGATTGCCTCGACCAGCAGCTCTTCCTGATCGCACGCGCGGGAGCCATGAAGGCGCTCCTGCCGGCGGGCTGGGATGTGAAGGAATACTCCGGCTACGCCACGGCGATCTTCGTCGCGGGCTGGGCCACGGGCGGTTTGATTTTTGGCGCGGTGGGCGACCGCATCGGCCGCGCCAAGACACTGACCCTCACAGTGCTGATTTACTCCGTTTGCACCGGCTTGTCGGCATTTTCCAAGGGCTGGGTGGACTTCGCAGCGTATCGCTTTCTGACCGGTCTGGGCGTGGGCGGGGTGTTCGGACTAGCTGTGGCCTTGGTGGCAGACGGATTGCCCGAGCGGTCCCGGACCGGTGCGCTCGGCACGTTGCAGGCGCTGTCCGCCGTGGGCAACATCACGGCCGGCCTGATCAGCATGGGGCTGGGCAAACTGGCCAGCGACAAGGTGATCAACCCGGCCGAAACGTGGAAATACATGTTCTGGATTGGTGCGCTGCCGGCCTTTCTCTGTGTGTTCCTCCAGATGCGCCTCAAGGAGCCGGAGAAGTGGGTGAAGGCCCGCGAGGAAGGCAAGCTGACCGGTGCCAAATTTGGCTCCTACGCTTCACTCTTCGGCGAGGAACGTTGGCGCACGCCGGCACTGCTGGGCATGGTGCTGTGCGTCGCTGGCGTGGTGGGGCTGTGGGGCGTGGGCTTCTTCAGTCCGGAGCTGGTCGGTGATGTGATTGGCAATTCCCTCAAGGCCAAAGGGCTGCCGGATGCCGAGATCGCCAGCCAGAAGACCTACTGGATCGGCGTGAACATGATCGTGCAAAACCTCGGGGCCTTCTTCGGCATGATCGCCTTCACCAAGCTGGCGCAAGGCATTGGCCGCAAGCCTGCGTTCACCCTCGGCTACATCAGTGCATTCCTCGCCACCGTCGGCTATTTCAAACTGTTTAACGGCACCGGCGACATCTGGATGAGCTTCGTGATGGGCTTCTGCCAGCTCGCGTTGTTCGCAGGGTTTGCGATCTACCTGCCAGAGCTGTTTCCCACGCGCCTGCGCAGCACGGGGGTGAGCTTCTGCTACAACGTGGGCCGGTTCATCGCCGCGAGCGGACCTTTCACCATGGGCATTTTGGCGAAGTCACTGGCCGCCGGGGCCACCTCCCCTGAGGCCAAGCTCGCCGCCTTCCGCACCGCGTGTTGCTGGGTCAGCACGGTCTTTCTGCTCGGCTTGGTGGTGTTGATGTTCCTGCCGGAAACCAAGGGGCGTCCGCTGCCCGAAGACACAGCGCCCGCCAAGTAAGTCCCGCCGTTTTCAGGGATCGCCTGAAACTGAACCAGGAAGCACCGGAGTTTGAATGGGTGAAACGGAGCGCCGGCAAGATGCCGGGACAAAGCCGCCTTGCCGTCAGACTGAGAAGAAGTCCTTGATCTTGTTGAGGAAGTCGTTGGCGTATTCCTCCTGGCTCTTGGGCACTTCGTCGCTCTTCCTTCGGAACTGCGTCTCAGCAAGGATGACCTCGGTTTCCAAGCGGCGGAGCGCCAGGATTTCGCTGAGTTTCTCCACCAGTTCGGGCGACTCGCGCAAGACGTCGGCCATGCGCTCGCGTTGAATGAGGACCACCTCACAGTCGCGTGCGGCCTGCACGGTGGCACTGAGCCGCTCGCCGGTGAGCAGGGAGATCTCTCCCAGACAGTCTCCCGAACGGACCACATTCACGCGGGTCAGGTGGCCATCGGAGTCCACATACACATCGGCCTCGCCTTCCATGATGACGTAAAGCGCGCCGCCTTCCTCACCCTGCCGGAAGAGGCGTTCGCCCTTGCCAAACAACTGCTTTTGCGCCCCGGCCACGAGCTTCTCCCGTTGCGAGTCGTCGAGCACGCTGAACACCATGTTCCGCCCCAGCAGGTCGGCAAGGTGCTTGACCTGTTGGGCTGAGTCGTCGTCAGGCCGCTCGTAGCGAACGACGCGTTGGGGAAGCGGAATGCTTATATTGGCGCGGCGGAGCTCATACCAGGCGTCCGTGCGGATGGCATCCAGAATCTGATCCGTGCGCTCGTCCCGCTCGATCCAGCACTTGATCTCATAAACGACGGCGCTCTCGGCAAAGTCCTTGAGGAACACCTCGGGAGCGGGGTCCTTCAACACCCCCTCCACGTCAGCCGTGGCGCGGAGGAGGATGCGCCGAACCTTGTTGGGGGGCGCGTTGTAATCCACAGGCACGGTCACCCGCACGGCATGATGCGGCGTGGGATAGCTGAAGTTCTGGAGATGCGCGTTGACGAGGTCAACGTTCGGAATCTCGAGGTAGGTGTGATCCACCGTGCGCAGCCGGCTGGTGCGCCAGTTCAGCTCCATGACCTCGGCGAGCCGGTTGTCGATCAGCAGCCAGTCACCCTGCTTGAGCGGCTTGCCCAGTTGGATGGTCAGGCCGGCGGTGAGGTTGGAGATGACCGGCCGCAGGGCCAGACCGATGACGACGCCGCCGCCCGCCAAGCTGGCGAAGAGGCCGGGAACCCGCACCTCGAAGATGAACTGCAGGATGAGCAGCACAGCGGCGGTGATGCCGACAAGTCGCGTCGCGTGGGTGAAGAAGCGCGGCACCACGATGTTGCGCTTCTTTTGAAAGTAACCCTCCCAATACAGCCGGTTGAACAGGGTCAGGAGCAGCAGCGCGTCCATCATGTAGGCGGCGGCCATGATGACGCGGTAGGTCTCCAGCGGGAGCCGCATGAAGTAGGCCGCTGCCAGCACGGCGTTGGCGATGCAGATGAATTGATAGGGCGCGCCCAGCCGCATGGCCCAGCGCGAGCGCAACTGGCGGCCTAGCAGCACCATCACCACATAGACCGGCAGCCCCACCAGAAGGACGATGAATAGATTGGTCATACCTGTGTCCGCATTTTCGGAATGAGTTCAGCCCGCCGCAACTGAGAAATCCCGGAGTAATCTCATGGCCTGGCCACGTTGTAGCACACCAGCTTGTCTTCGCTGCGAAGATAGAGGCGTTTGTGCGCCAAAATCGGCGCGGCCCATGTGGGATAGCCCAGCATCGGCACCTGCCAGCGGCCCAGCTCCTCGGGTTGTTTGGGATTCGGTTTGAAAAGCCCCAGCAGTCCAGCCTCGCCCAGCACGAACAGCTTGCCATCCGCCAGAATGGCCGAGCCGCGGCCATACACGGGGAACTTCGTCCCGTGCGGCGGATGCTTCTGCCAGCGCTCGTCCCGGCTCCACGTCACCTTGCCGGTCTTGAACTCCACGCAGCGGAAGGTCGCATCTGGTTCATCCCGGCCGCTGAAGGCATAGAGGTGGCCGTCGAGCAGGATGGGAGTGTTCCAGTGCAGCTCCAGCGCCGGCACGTTCCAGCGGCCCGTTGCCGGATCGCGATCTGCCGGATCCATCGGATGCCGCGCCGGATCGCGCCAGACCTCGTCGAAGGATTTTCCATCCGGCTTGACGCGCAGCAGCACGGCGCCGCTGCGATAGTAAGCGGCTGAGATGAGCACCAGATCACCCTGCACCACCGGATTCATCGCATTGACCGAGTCGTTGGCAAACGATTGAAACCACCGGCTGAAGTTGACCGCGCCATTGGTCGGATTCACGGAACACAGGCCCTGACGCATCAGACAGAAGATGTGCCGCTGTCCGTGGATGGTGGCCGTCACCGGCGAGGCGTAACTGGCCAGCTTCTCATGGCCGGTCCACTCGTAAGGCCGCTCCGCCCGACCGCCCAAGGTGGTGACCCCTTCCCAGTTGGCCTTGCCCACGCTTTGCCAGAGCGTTTTGCCCGTTTTCGCATCGAAGGCAACCATGCCGGCATTGGGCTGGCCGCCTACCATGGCGATGAGCTTGTCACCTTCCAGAATCGGCGTGGAGCCCACACCAAAGAACGCCTCCGGCACATTGAAATCCTTGGCGGTGTTCCGCTCCCAAACGAGCTTGCCAGTCTTGAGTTCGAGGCAGAGCAGCTTGCCCTCCGCACCGTAAGTGTAGCAACGATCCGAGGTGAGCAAAGGCGTGCAGCGCGGGCCGTTGTTGTAGCCGTAAGGATCCTGATAACGGCTCGGATACGCATGTCGCCAGACCGGCTTGCCGGTGGCGGGGTGGAGAGCTTCGACCACTTCCTCGTCCTTCACCCGATGATGGAGGACCAGCAGCCCGTCCCGCACGCTGGGCGCGCTGTAGCCAGTGCCAATGTCCCGCTCCCAGACCAGCGGCGGGCCGTCCTTGGGAAGCTTGTCGAGCAAGCCGGTCTCGCGGGAAGTGTTGTCACCCCGCAGCCCGAGAAATTGCGGCCAGTCCTCCAGCACCTCCGCCGCAGGCAAAAGCAGGGTGAACGTCCACAGGGCCACGAACAGGAGACGAGCATTCATGTGTGTGGCGGGCAGGGTCCAACCGCCCCGTCGGCAGCGCAAGTGAAAGATTGCCGCCCACAAACGACAGCGCACAACAAAACAGCAAAGGCCCCGCCCTGTTGCCAAGGCGAGGCCTCGCTTAAAAGCAACCTCAGTTCTTCAGATACTCGCGCGGATCCGTCACGCGGCCGGTGATGGCGCTGGCGGCAACGGTCGCGGGCGAGGCGAGATAGACTTCGCTCTCCTTGCTGCCCATGCGGCCGGGGAAGTTGCGGTTCGTGGCGCTGATGCACTTGAGGCCGCCTTGGTTCATGCGACCAAAGGTGTCCACCGGGCCGCCAAGACAGGCGGAACAGCCGGCGTTCTCCGTCATGCGGACACCGGCGTTTTCGAGAATCTGCCAGATGGTTTCATTACCCCAGCGCGTGGTCTGGAGGTCGTGGACAATCTCCGGCGTCGCGGGCACGCCGAAGGTATCAATGCTCACCTTGTGCCCGCGCAGCACGCGCGCGACCTCGATGAAGTCGCTCGTCTTGCCGCCCGTGCAGGAGCCGACATAGGCGCGGTCGAGCTTCATGCCGTTCATCTGCTTCGCCGTCTTGCGCTGGCCGGGGTCGGGATGGCACGCGACGGTCGGCTCCAGTTTGCTGAGGTCAATGACCGTCTCGTAAACAAACTTCTGGTCGCGGTCCACCTCGACGGGTTCGTAGCTGGACTTGGTGCCGTTCAAGCGCGTCCGTGCCTCGACATACTCGGCGGTGCGGGCGTCGAACTCGAAGATGGCGTTCTTGCCGCCGGCCTCGATGGCCATGTTGGCGATGGTCATGCGGTCGTCCATCGAGAGCGTCGCGATGCCAGGACCGTCGAACTGCATCGCGCGGTAGGTCGCGCCGTCGAAGCCGATTTCGCCGATGACGTGGAGAATGATGTCCTTGGCCATGACGCCGGGCTGGAGCTTGCCTTCGATGCGGAAGCGCATGGTCTCGGGCACCTTGATGAGCAACTTGCCGGTGCCCATCACGAAGCCCGCGTCGGTGTTGCCGATGCCGGTGGCGAACTCGTTGAAGGCGCCGGCCATGCAGGTGTGCGAGTCGGTGCCGAAGAGCACCTCGCCGGGGCGGGTGTGGCCCTTCGCCGGGAGCGCGGCGTGGCAGACGCCGGCATATTGGGAGCCGTATTGGCGCTTGGTGTTGCCCTTCGAGGCATCGAACTTCCACGAGCCGTTCGGGTCGTCAATCACGTCGTAGAAGTAGGGCAAGCCCTGCTCGCGCACGAAGTCGCGGAGGATGTCCACGTTGCGATTCGACATCGAGTCGGCAGTGAAGATGTAGTGGTCGGGGATGATGACGACGCGCTGCTTGTCCCAGACCTTCGCGGTCTTGCCGAACTCGCGCTTGAACACACCGATGGTCCCCGGTCCGCACACGTCGTGCGTCATGAGGACGTCGGCCTTGACCCAGATGTTGTCGCCGGCCTGGACGGAGGCTTTGCCGGAGGCTCGGGCGAGGAGTTTTTCAGTAAGCGTCATAAATCAGGGGCCGCAACTTACCGGGCGGGCAAGGCCGGCGCAATCGGAGAAACGGCCTGCACCGGCACTTGCCGCGGGTCCGCTCGCTTGCCACACTCCGCCCACATGAAAACTTCGCTCCGCCTCACCGCGCTGCTTTGCGCGCTCCTGTTCACCGCCTCCTCGCACGCCGACATGAAGGCGCTCATCGTGGACGGCCAGAACAATCACGATTGGAAGGGCACCACACCGCACTTGAAGAAGTATCTCGAAGCCACCGGCCTCTTCGAGGTGGACGTGGCCACCACGCCGGACAACAAGGGCGACATGTCCACCTTCAAACCCGACTTCAAGAAGTACAAACTCGTCGTCTCGAACTACAACGGCCAGGACTGGCCGAAGGAAACCCAGGCGGCCTTCGAGGAATTCGTGCGCGGCGGCGGCGGCTTCGTCAGCGTCCACGCGGCGAACAACTCCTTCCCCAACTGGCCGGCCTACAACCAGATGATTGGCCTCGGCGGCTGGGGCGGGCGCAGCGAGAAATCCGGCCCGTATGTCTATTGGGAGGCGAAGGCCGCCAAGGTCATCAAGGACATCGCCCCCGGACGCGGCGGCAGCCACGGCCCACAGCATGAATTCGCCGTGGAGACCCGCGAGCCAGCCCACCCCATCATGGCCGGCCTCCCGACCAAGTGGATGCACGCGAAGGACGAACTCTACGACCGCCTGCGCGGCCCGGCGGAAAACCTCACCGTGCTCGCCACCGCTTTCGCCCCCAAGGAAAAAAACGGCACCGACCGCCACGAGCCGATGCTGATGACCACCACGTTCGGCCAAGGCCGCGTCTTCCACACCGCCCTCGGCCACGCCGGCGGCGGCAAGCGCGAGGCCCAGCAGTGCGTCGGCTTCATCGTCACCTTCCAGCGCGGCGCGGAGTGGGCGGTCACCGGCAAGGTCACGCAGAAAGTTCCCGCCGACTTCCCCACGGCGGACCAAGTGAAGCTGCGCGAATAGTCAGGACCGCCAGCGCGTGAACGTGCCCGTCTTGGAGCCGCCGGACCTGCATCTGGTGCGGGCTGCCGAGGGCTGGCTGGAATTGCGCCTGCCCGCCGAGGCGGAGGCCGAGCTGGCGCAAGTCTCCCCCCGGCTTCAGGAGCATCCTGCGGTGCTGGATGCGCATTGGCAGCTCCACGCGGCCCGCTGCGAATGGGGCCTTGCCCACCAATTCGGAGAACGGTTAATCACCGCCGCGCCACAACTGGTCAGCGGCTGGATTCACCGTGCCTACGCCGCCCGGCGCATGACGGGCGGGGGACTGACGTCCGCTTGGAACGCGCTGCTCCCGGCTGCTGAACGGTTCCCCGACGAGAGCCTGATTCCCTACAACCTCGCGTGCTACGCCTGCCAGCTTGGCCAGCTCCCGCTCGCCCGCCAGTGGCTGCAACGTGCGCTGGCCATCGCCACCCGGTTAAACCACCACACGACCCTCCAGCAGATGGCGGCGCAGGACGCTGATCTGGCTCCGCTGCACGAGGAAATCCCTGACTGGCCGAAGTCTTGACACTGGCGGGGCGGGTCTTACGGTGCGGACGTAATCCATGAAAGCCAGTTACCGCAGCCTCCGTTTGGGCGCAGCTTTCACCCTGATCGAATTGCTGGTCGTAATTGCGATCATCGCCATCCTTGCCGGAATGCTGCTGCCTGCGCTCTCGAAGGCCAAGACCAAGGCCACCAGCATCAAGTGCGCGAGCAACGCCCGCCAGCTCGGCCTGGCCGCGCGGTTTTACTCGGATGAGCGCGATGGCATTCTCATCCCTTACGCCGTGGACAAGCCGGCACCCGCCGGCTCCTTCGTGCCCGACCCGGTTGTCACGCGCTGGCCGGACATCCTCGTGCCCTACGCCGCCAACAACTCCAACATCTTCCACTGTCCCGCCAACCCCCAGACCTCCCGGCTCAACATTGGCATCAACCTGAACCTCAGCGGCGGCTGGACCAACGTGTTCTTCCCCGAGACCCGCATCGCTAGACCCTCCGCCACCATTTACTTCGCGGACACCGCCATCGTGAGCAATCCCTTCGAGACCAACCCCGACCTGTTCGCGGAGGCACCGGGAAACCTGAGCATCCACTTCCGTTACGATCCGGTGAACGACTCCACCTTCTACTCGCATCCCACGCGCATCGTGAACCGGCATCTCAAGCGCACCAACCTCATCATGGTGGATGGCCATGTTGAAACCATGCCGGCCAGCGGCGTGGGCTATTTCCTCCCCGTCGGCAATCCTGGAAACCTCTGGGACATCCAGTGACGCCGTGCGCGGTTCCGCGCGGGCACCAGCCTCACTTCCCTGCGAGCGCCTTCGCCACCGTCTCCGCGATCACTTTCGCGCCCGCTGCATTGGGGTGAATCTTGTCCGGGAACATCTCCGGCTTCCCACTCAACGCCACGTAGAGATCAATCGTCGGCAGCGTGAGCTCCTTGGCCACCTGTTGCAGGATCGGAATGACCTCGCCCTTCACCACCGGCTCATTGATGCCCCACCGCTCCTGATACACCGGGACCGGGAGGCAGACGAAGACCTTGGGCTTGCTGGGCAGCGCCTGAAAGTGCGCCACCAGCGCGCGGGCGTCGGCGGCGAACTCGCCCTTGTGCTTCTGCCAGTTCTGCGGTTTGGAATCATTCGTGCCCAGCTTGATCACCACAATGTCCGGCTGGTAGGCGGTCGCGCCCTCGAACTCCTTGGTCTTCCAATACGGCAGATCACCCTGCTTCAAAAGGGTCGCCCCGCTCCGCCCGAAGTTGCGTGTCTCGTATTTCGCCCCCAGCAGCCCGCCGAGCACCTTGGGATAGTTGTTCGCGTCGCGCTGCTCCACGCCCGCGCCAAACGTGATGCTGTCGCCCACGCAGGCGACCCGGACAGGTTTGGACTCCGCCGCCGGCAACACGGCAGCGAGGGAAAAAGCACCGAGGGTGGTGAGAAACGAACGGGCCGAAACAGGAAAGTTCATGACGGGAGATGAAACCGGGAGCGGCTGCTTCCCGCAAGCGGCAAACCCTCGGGCGCAAGACGCGACGGCTCGCACTGACTTCGCCCCGGCCGGAACCCAAGCAAAAAGGAAACGGGCTTCAGCGGGCACACGACTGCTTCCGCTGAAGCCCGTCGCAATCTCACACGAGACTGCTAAAGGTTCGACGCGCCGCGGCGCGCCCGATTTTGCTCAAGGCTTCTCCACCAGCTTGTAGAGCCGCAGCCCGGCACCGCCAGCACCCGGGTCCACGATCTTCAGCGCCCCGTGCTCCACCACCAGCGCGTTGGGCAGCACGGTCCAGACGCCGCCGAGGTTGCTGGTCACGTGGACCTCATACTTCGCCGCCTGCGCCGCCGTCACCGCCGAGCCATCGGCGTTGCGCACCACCAAGCGCCGCGAGCCATCCGCCGCGCGCTCCATGCCGGCGGCCTTCAAACCTGCCGGGAGGAGGATGTTGAACGTGCCGCCCATGAAGCTCGCCCCCACCGGGTTCGCATTCACGTCCGCGACTTCCCGCGCCACCGGCGCGTCCCCGTTGACCGTGATCGCCGTGCTCCCGCTGCCGCTCACCTGGAACGTCAGCGTGATGAGCTCCTGCGCCCCGCCCGCGATCGCGCTGCCCGCAGGCAGCACCAGCACCAGCCCCAGCCGACCCGAGCCGGCCTTGCTGCTGTTCACCACCAGCGAGCCCCCGCGCGCGCCGCCGCCCACCGTCGCGCTCACGTAGCTCAGCACCGTCGGGTCGAAGACCAGGCTCAGGCTCACGCCCGCCTCATTGCCCTGCGCATCCATCTGGATGGTCACGGTGTTGGCCTGGCCGCTCACCAGGTTCCCGCCCACCACCCGCACCGCACGATTCCCAGCCGGCAGCTTCACGCTAGCCGCAGCCAACGTTGCACCCAGCAGAGCAGTCGGCCCGCCAGCAGCCGTGACGGGGTCCAACCCAACCGCATACCGCTGCGCCTGAATCGCATCGGTCACTGTGATGCGACCGTCGCCCAACGTCGCCCGCGGCGCGGTATCCGCCCGCTGGAATTCGCCGCCCACACCGAAGTTCGTCACCGTGTCGAGCCCGGCGGCGAACCGGCTGATCTGGAGTGCATCGGTCACCGTCACCCGGCCGTTGCCCGTCGAGCGCGGCGAAACGTCGCCTTCGAGCGGAGCCACGCCCAGGATGCTGGCACTGCCGCCCACATAGAGCACCGGCGTGATTTCCACCGCGTTGGTGTCGGACACCTGCCGCATCACCACCGCATCGCCAAAGCCCAAGACCGCGTTGGTGTCAACCGACCCGCCCGCGACGGAGAAGGTCAGGAGAACGACCTCGTTGGAGCCTGCCGGCCAGACTTCACCGATCGGCTTGGTGACCAGCACGCCGACCTGCCCGGCCACACTCGCGTTCACCAGCACCGAAGCCCCGGCGGAGCTACCGCCCACGCTTGCACTGTCGAAAGTCAGCAACGTGCTGGAGAAGGACAGTGTGAAGGCCAGGCCGTTCTCCACCCCCGCACCCAGCATGCTTACCGGCACCGTGACCGAATCGCCCGTGCCGGCCGACGGTGAGCCCGCCACGAAGACTTTGCTTGCCGCGAGTGAAATCGTGAACGTCTGCACGGCACTGGTGTCCACGCCCCCATTGTCCGTGCCACCGTCATCCACCGCGCTCACTCCGACGGTGATCACGCCCACCGCACCCGGGACCGGAGTGAACGTCAGCGTGCCGTTCGCGGCCACGGCCGGCGGCACCGTGAACTTGCTGCTGTCGCTGTTGGTCACGACGAAGCTGATTGCCTGACCGGCCTCATGGGCCGGGCCAACGGAAATGCTGGTGGCCCAATTCGGCACCGCGACCGGACCATCATTTGCGAAGACAAGTTGATCCACTCCTTTGGTGAAGCTGGGTGCCACGTTCCCCGGCGCGAGCGTGATGACGAATGTGTTCGTGCTGCGATCCACCCCGCCACCCGCCGTTCCGCCGGTATCCACGGCCACGACAGTGACTGCGGCCGTGCCCAGCGCACCTGCGACCGGGGCAAAGGTGAGCGTGCCGTTGGCCGCGATGACCGGTTGGGCCGCAAAGAGGTTCGAGGCGGAATTGCTCACGTTGAAGGCCACGCCCTGCCCCGCTTCGTCCGCAGGTCCGGCGTTGATGCCGGTGAGAAAGGCCGCCACGGTCTGCGCGCCAAGGAGGGTGTTAGCGAAGTGGTTGGCGGTGGAAAGGGTGAAGCTGGGCGCATCGTTGACGCTGCTCACCGTGATGGTGAAGGTGCTCGAACTCTGCGCCAAGCCGCCATTATCCGTGCCGCCGTCATCTAGCAACACCACGTTTACGAGGCTGCTGCCGTTGGCGTTGGGCGCGGGGGTGAAACTCAGCTTCCCATCGGCCGCCAAAGCCGGCGGGGTGACAAAGAGCGCCGGATTTGCCGCCGTCACACTGACCACGCTTACGGTCTGCGTCCCCTCGCCCAGCGGGCCGGGGCTGAAGTTGGCAAAGCCAGCCACGTTCACCGCGCCCGCAT
>Ga0208783_10001542_pt1 | contig 13595 bp, 9 predicted proteins | sample DEB19_08_DNA_2_FD_184529 | JGI IMG/M metagenome (GOLD analysis project Ga0208783, IMG submission 184529) | Aqueous microbial communities from the Delaware River and Bay under freshwater to marine salinity gradient to study organic matter... | ecosystem: Environmental > Aquatic > Marine > Coastal... | reverse complement strand
GGTCATCGTGATCACCTTGCCGCAGGTGAGCATCCGCGGCCCGAGGATCTCGTCCCGCTCCACCATCGCCCGGAGCGCGATATCGATCCCGCCCACGGCCCCCACGTCGCGGATGGTGGTCACGCCGCTCTCCACCACCTCACGCAGGCGGCGGGCGGAGCGGATCGCGGTCTCCGCGGGCGTCTCGGCGGCGAGCGTGGCGCCGGGGTCCGGAGAGCCGTCCAGGGTGATGTGCGCGTGGGCGTTCGTCAGGCCCGGGACGAGCGTCAGGCCGGCGAGCTCCACGATCCGGGCGCCGCGGAGCGCCGGCGCGTCCTCCGGGATCCCGCCGGGCTCGATCGCGAGGATCCGGCCGCCGTCCACGAGGAGATCGGCCCGCTCGTGCCGGAGCCCGCGTCCATCCGCGATCCGCGCGCCACGGAGGAGGAGCCGCTCATCCTGGCGGGCCGAGACCTGCTGCATCGCTCAGGCCTCCCGGGCCACGCGCGCGCCGCCGAGCCAGACGTCGCGCGGGGTGCCGAGGACGGCGAGCCCGGCGAGCGGATCGCCGGGGACCACGAGGAGGTCCGCGGGCCGGCCGGGGAGAAGACGGCCGGCCACCTCCCCGGCCCCGATCGAATCGGCGGCCGCGCTCGTCCCCGCGACGATCGCCTCCATCGGGGAGAAGCCGGCCTCCGTGAGCGCATCGATCTCCAGCCAGCCGCGGCCGGGGAGCGAGCGGCCCCACGGGGAATCGGAGCCCGCCATGATCCGCGCACCGGCGGCGCGGAGACGGCTCACCGTGTCCAGCTTCGCGTCCCAGAAGCGCTGCGTGGAGACCTCCGTCGCCAGCTCGTCCGCGGTGAGGGTCCCGCCCGTGGCCCGGACGTCGCGGAAGTAGTGGATCCAGGCACGGATGTCATGCATCGTGGGGTTCACCCAGGCGCCCTGGCGGACGATCCGCTCCGTGAGGTCGGGGCGGTAGGCATAGGTGCCGGTCTCGTCGAACATCGAGCAGTGGATGACCATGTCCACGCCGGCATCCAGGACGTCCGAGATCGCCTCGTTCGGGACCGCGTGGGCGCCCGTGAGGCGCTCGCCGCGGTGCGCCTCGTCGATGATCGCGGCGAGCTCGGCCGGGGTGAAGGCGGGGCGCCAGATGTGGGAGGAGCGGGTGCTCCCGCCGGACGCGACGATCTTGATGAAGTCCGCGCCCTCCTTCACGAGGCCCCGGACGACCTGGCGGACCCCGTCCACGCCATCCGCCTCGCCGCCGAAGAAGTGGAGGTGGCCGCCGGTGATCGTCACCGGCCGCCCGCAGACGAGCATCCGGGGACCGGGGAGGACGCCGCGCCCGATCGCATCCTTCAGGTCAAAGGCCACCCGGCCCTTGGCGCCGTTCTCCCGGAGCGTGGTCACGCCGGAGCGGAGGGCGGCCATCGCGTTCGCCGCGGCCCGCAGGAGGAGGAAGCTCTCCTCCTCGGCGCCGATCACGTCCCCGCGCGTGGAGTCGCCGGGCGCCACGAGATGGGTGTGGCCGTCCACCAGCCCCGGCAGGATCGTGGCGTCCCCATAGGCGGTGACCGGGGCATCCGCACCCTCCGGCGCCCGGATCTCGGACCGGCGCCCGATCGCGCGGATCGTCGTGCCCTCGAGGAGGAGCGCAGCATCCGCGAGCGGCGGGGCGCCGGTGCCGTCGATGAGGCGGTCCGCGGTGAGGATCCGGAAGGGGCTCGGCGCGCTCAAGGGTCCCTCGCTGGGTGGCGGGCCATCCCGCTCCGGCCGTGTCCCGCCGGGGCCATGGGAGGCTGGGCGGGAGCGTAGCGGAGCCGGGGGCGGGCTGCGGGCCCGGCGGGACGCCCCGGCGTGGGCCGCCGATGCATATCCCCCCTTGTCGTGCCCCGCAGACTACTCGTATAGTGCGCCGCGTTCCGGGGTGCTGTGCCCCGGGAGATCCGGAGGTGATCGACCGTGTCCTCTCGTATCGCCCGGGTGAGGCCGGGCTCGCTCGCGATCGCGCTGGCGCTCGTCGCCGGGGCGATCGGAGCCCCCGCCGTGGCCGCCGCTCCCGCGGCCGGCCGGACCGTGCCCAGGCCGGTGAGCGTGGCCGCCGTTCCCACGAGCGGCGCCCGGACCTGCGCCGTCACCCTGAACGGGACGAGCTACCGGAGCCTCGCCGCCGCCACCCAGGCGGCCGTGGATGGCGACACGATCCGCGTGCGGGGTGTCTGCCCGGGGATGGCGATCGTGGAGTCTGATATCACGATCGTCGGCGTCCGCACGGCGACCTCCGGGGCCCCCACGGTGACCGGCCAGGGCGCCGGCCGGCCGATCACGATCTGGCCGGGGTCGGACGTGACGATCCGCAACCTCGTCATCCGGGATGGCTGGAGCGGCAACGAGGGCGGCGGGATCTATCTCGAGTTCTCCGCCGTGACGCTGGACGGCGTCACCATGATGCGCAACCGGGCGGTGCGCGGCGGCGCGATCTACGCCTACCAGTCGTCCGTCACGCTCGACGGCGAGACGCTCCTCCACCGGAACCGCGCCTACTTCGAGCCGGGCGGCGCGGTCTATGCCGGTGACTCGACGGTCGTGATGAACGACACGAGCCGGGTCACACGGAACCGGGTCATCGACGACCACGCGGGCGGCTTCGATCTGAACCGGTCGGACCTGACGATGAACGACCGGTCCCGGATCGACCACAACGTGACGATCGGGGACAACGGGGGCGGCGTCCGCCTCCAGGCCTACGACCAGAACAGCTACACGATCACGCTGAACGATGACGCGCGGATCGACCACAACCGCGCGTGGGACGGGTACGGTGGCGGGATCTACGCCGGGGGCGACGATGTCAACGTCGTGCTCAACGACCGCGCGTCGATCGACCGGAACGTCGCCGACAGCGGCGGCGGCCTCTTCGGCCAGTACGACCTCACGATGAACGGTTCGTCGCAGATCTTCCGCAACACCGCCGAAGCGAGCGGTGGCCTCAGCTTCAGCGGCACCAACCTCCTCCTGACGATGAATGATTCGGCGCGGATCGCCCGGAACGTGTCGGAGGATTCGGGCGGGGGGATCCGGCTCGGCGGCAGCACCACGCTGACGATGAACGGGACCTCGGCGATCCTGCGCAACGCCACCCTGGGCGACGGCGGTGGGATCTACATGTACGACGGGCCCACGGTCGTGATGAATGACAGCGCACGCGTCGCCGGCAACATCGCCGGCGGCCTGGGCGGCGGGCTTACGGTCGAAGTCGCCACGTTGACGATGAACGGCTCCGCCGTGGTCACGGGCAACCGCCATTCGGCCGCCGAGAACGGTGCCGGGGTCGCCTGGTGCAACAGCACCCTCAACGGGGTCACGGCCCTGACGAACGTCCTCGGGAACCTCGCCCCGAATGGCCCGATCGGCAACGACGCGGCCACGAACGTGGCGCAGCACTTCGGCTGCTGACCGACCCCGGCGCCCCGTGAGGGGTGCCGGACCGGACGTTCCTTCCGACCCGCCGCGGGCCTGCCGGCCTGTGGCGGGTCGGTGATTCGGGGGGGGGGTAGCCCCCCACCTTGGCGGCCATGCTCCCTGATCCGTGGTAGCGTCCCGGCGTTTCGGCACACCGTGTGCCATCCAGCCCAGCGGAGGGAACCAGCTTCATGTCCACGTCCATCGGTGCCCGGTCGCGGCGGCTCGCCGTCGCGCTCGGCGCTGCGCTCATCGCCGGATCGTTCGCGATCCCGGCCGCGGCTGCCGTGCCGCGGGGGGTCGGCCCCTCGGCCGCGGATCTCGCGAAGATCGTGCCGGCCTCCGGCGCCAAGGCGTGCGTGGCGCGCCATGACGGCGTCGCCTACTCCACGCTCCAGGCCGCGGTGGATGCCGCCGAGCCGGGTGAGGGCGTGACCGTCCAGGGGACCTGCGCGGGCTTCACCTTCGTGGACAAGGACCTCACGATCCGCGGCGTCCAGACCGCCACGTCCGGCAAGCCCACGCTCACCGGGCAGCGGGCGGTCCCGATCCTCGCGGTCGCCGGGCTCCTGCTCGCCGGACCGAAGGGCGATGCGCCCGGCTACGGGCACAAGGTCACCCTCCGCGGACTCCACATCGTGGACGGGGTCTCGTCCTCCTACGGCGCGATCACCCTCCTCGACGGCGCCCACCTGACCGTCGTCGACTCGGTCATCGCCCGGAACCGGGGCACTGCCGCGGGCGCGATCCAGGGGACGCAGGACCTCATCATCGAGCTGCGCGGCTCCACGGAGGTGCGCAAGAACCGGAACCCGGACAGCAACGGCGGCGCGATCGAGGTCACGAACGGCAGCCTCCTCATCATGCGTGGGACGTCCTCGATCCACCACAACCAGACGCGCGACAGTGGCGGGGGCGGCGTCCTTCTCTACTGCGGATCCTCGGTCGAGATGCACGACGACAGCTCGATCCACAACAACCGCGCCGGCGACAGCGACGACGGCGGCGGGATCGAAAGCTACGAACCCTGTGACGGCCGCAACCAGATCGTGCTGAACGACCGCGCCTCGATCCACTCGAACTTCGCCACGGACGACGGCGGCGCGATCGAGGCTTGCGAGACGGATATCTTCCTCAACGACGACGCCTCGATCCACAGCAACACCGGGGAGCAGGGTGGCGGTGTCTACCTGGATTGCGGCTCCACGCTCACGCTGGAGGACCGCGCCCGGATCACGGACAACGTCGCGGGCGAGGACGCCGGCGGGGTCTATACGGAAGGGTCCTCTGTCGCGCTCCGGGGCTCGTCGCGGATCTCGGGCAACCGGGCGGTGAGCGAGGATGGCGGTGGCCTCGAGGGCTTCAACTCGTCGATCACGCTCTTCGACTCGGCGCGCATCTCCGGCAACCGCGCCGCGGGGTACGGGGGCGGGATCTCCATCGGCGACGGATCCGTCACCCTCAACGGAAACGCACGGGTCACCGGCAACCGGTCCGTGGGCGAGAACGGCGGCGGCGTCGTCCTGTACTTCAACGCGACGCTGACGCTCAACGACTCCTCGTCCGTGACCGCGAACCGTGCCGCCATGAACGGCGGTGGGATCGGGGTCTACGGTTCCAGCACGCTCACCTTCAACGGCAGCCAGCTCATCTCCAACAACGTCGCCGGGATGGCCGGCGGCGGCGCGTGGGTCGAGTGCGGCAGCGCGGTGAATGGCACGGGCACCTACACCGGGAACACCCCGGACGGCCTCGTCCTGGAGTTCTGCTGACCGACCCCGGCGCCCCGTGAGGGGTGCCGGCTGACGTGACTCCTTCCGACCCGCCACGGGCCTGCCGGCCTGCGGCGGGTCGGTCATTTCCCCGGGAGCGCGTCGTGACCCCCGCGTGACCTTCCTGTGCCATCCGGCCCGATGCGCTGCGCGCCCGGCGCCCGCTACGGTCCCGGGACAGAGGAGGAACGGTATCGATGATCACCCTGACCACATCCGGATCGGCCGATCGGCGACCCCGCGGCTACACGCAGCGCGCGCTCGCGCTCTGGCCCCGTCTCGACCGTCAGCGGCTCCGCCAGGCGCAGGACGACCCGATCCGGATCGCCCGGATCGTCTCGGCGCGGACGGCGCTCCCCGTGGAGACGATCCTCGGGATGCTCGGCGCCGACCCGGCGACCGCCCGCGCGGCGCGGCCGGCACGGGTCCGCACCCGCTTCCACGTCCTCCCCTGAGCGCGCGTCAGCCGGGCGGGACCGCGCTCGCCACCGCCCAGCGCCCGCCGGGATCGCAGACCGCGTCGTAGGCGCGCAGCCCACCGTCCGGCCGCCGGACCACGTGCATGTCCTCCGCGTGGATCGCGTCCACGCCGGTGCCCCCGTACCCCTCCCCTTCCACGATGATCGCGCCCGGGCCCCAGCGGACGCCGTCCACGGACCGGGCGCAGAAGAGCCGGGATCGGTAGCCCGAGAGATCGGCGGCGATGGACGCTGCGGCGAAGTCCCGGCTCGTCCCGCGGGCGACCGCATCCGGATCCGCGCTCGGGTGGAGTGGCGCGGGAGCTCCCGCGGGGCGATCCTCCCAGGCGCTCCAGAAGAGACGCCACGGCTCGCCGTCCGTGGCGGGTGGCACGATCTGGGCCGCCGTGATCCCCGCCGAATCGTGGGTCCCCGTCCGCGCCGGGACGAGCGTCTCGGGGGCGAGGGTGAAGGTGAGGCCGTCCGGGGTCCGCGCGACCGCCGCCTCCTGGGTGAGGACCGGCGCGCCATCCGGGCCCGGGACGTGGCGCATCACCGTGCAGACGAGCCGGCCACCCGGGCCGTCTGCGTCCGCGAGCCAGCGCGGTGCCCCCACCCCGAGCGGGGTGACGATCCGGAGGCCGGGCTCCCAGCGCCAGTCGATGAGGTCCGCCGAGCGGGCGCTCGCGATCGCCGTGGGGCGGTCCGCGGGACCCCGGACCTCCACGTAGCAGCGCCACGATCCGTCCGCGAGCCGCGCCACGGAGGGCGCGAGGATCCGCAGCGATCGGTCCGGGACCGCCGGGTCCGGGGCAAGGCGGATCCCGGGCTCGGGCGTGAAGCGGAGACCGTCCTCGGAGATCGCGCTGAGGATCACCCCCTGGCAATCGGGGAAGGGGCGCTCGGGGCCGATCGCGGTGTAGAGGAGCCGGACCCGCCCGTCCGGGAGCAGAACGGCGCCGGGGGCCTGGACCTTGCCCGCGTCCAGGGGCCGCGAGCCGGCGACGCGCAGCCCGGGCTCCCGGACCCAGCGCGGCTCGGGCGCGAGGATCACGGGTGGACTGCGACGCGCGCCCAGCGGGCGGGTCGGGTGCTCCCCGTCCCGCCGTACCAGGCGGCGAAGAGCTCCCCGTCCGGGAGGAGGCAGCCGCGCGGGTGGCCGAACTGCCAGGCGCCCATGTCATTCCAGTATTCGTCCGCGGAGCGCGCCTCCCCGACCCCCGCATCGAGCCCTGCCTCCGAGGCGTAGAGCTCGAGCTCCCCGGCCCGGTCCCAGGTGCGCCCGAAGTCGTGGGAGAGCGCGACCCGGATCCCGGCGGGCGACCCGCGATGCGTGTAGAGCGCGGCGAGCCGGTCGCCGCCGAGGGCGATCGGCTGACAGTGCTGGCCGGGGAGCCCGGTGGGGACGGGGGTCGTCCAGCCGCGGCCGTCCGGGTCGGCCCACGCGATGTGGACATCCCGGTCCATCCCGCGCGCGGGCTCGTGGGTCCAGAACATCGCCACGAGCCGGCCGCTCTCCGGGTGGACGGCGATCCGCTGGTCCCAGTAGAAGGTGGCGTTCGCCGGGTCGCGCGCGACGATCGTCTCGTCCGGCCAGCTCCGGCCGCCATCCCGGGAGAGCCGGAGGTGCGCGGCGGGGACGCCGGGGGCCGGGTCCTCGTACTCCTTCCAGTGCTCGAAGGGCTGCGCGAGGACGCCACCGGGGAGCGAGAGGAGCTCGCCGGTGGGCGAGGCGCCCGGCCATGGCGCGAGATCGACCCGCCGGCGATCCGTCCAGGTCCGGCCGCCATCCCGCGAATCGAGATGCCAGACGCTCATCGGGAGGAGCCCCTGCGTCTCGGGGTGGACCCAGAGAGCGCGACCGTCCAGACGGTCCACGTAGAGGACGGAGGCCACGACCCGGCCCGGCTCCGGCTCCGCCAGGTACCAGCCGCGCGTCTCGCCCTGCGCGCCCGCCCAGTCGCGATCGCCGAGCCCGAGATAGCGGAGCGCCCACGTCTCCCCGCGATCCGTGCTGGCGAGGATCGCGGTGTGCCCGTCCGGCCCTTCCCGGTCCGATCCGAGCCGCATGGAGACGAGGAGGGTCCCGTCCGTGGTCGCCAGGGCAGAGAGCGAGGAGGCGGAGCGCTCGTTGACCGGCGCCGTCCGCGTATCGAAGACGATCCCGGAGCCGGTGATCCGCACGCCATGGCCTCCCGCCGGAGGGCGCCGGCGCCGTCGCGGCCGGGGCGGGGCCGCGGGCCGAGTCTACCGGCGCCGGACGGCGCGGATCGGCCGCTCCCGGCCCCCCGGCGCTCGCTAGGATGCCGCTCATGCCCATCGTCCGACCGACCCACGACATCCGGCCCGGCACCCCGGTCGCCGAGCTCGACACCCCCGTCCTTCTCCTGGACCTCGACCGCTTCGAGCGGAACGCGCGCCGGATGTGGGACGTGATGGCCGCCAACGGCGTGGGCTGGCGCCCGCACAGCAAGGCGCACAAGTCGCCGGAGATCGCCCGGATGCAGATGGCGATCGGCGCGCACGGCGTCACCTGCGCCAAGGTCTCGGAGGCGGAGATCATGGTGGCCGGCGGCGTCCCGAGCGTCCTCATCGCATACGAGCCGCCGCTCCCCGTGAAGTGGGAGCGGATCGCCGCCCTCCAGGCGCACGCGGAGGTGATCGCCTGCGTGGACGCGCCGGAGCACGTCGCGATGGCGAGCGCGGCCGGCGTGCAGGCGGGCGTGGAGGTCCCGGTCCTCGTGGAGCTCGAGATCGGGATGGACCGCTGCGGGATCCGCCCCGGCGAGCCTGCGCTCGCGCTCGCGCAGCGGGTGATGGATGCGCCCGGGGTCCGCCTCGCGGGCGTCATGGGCTACGAGGGCCACTGCCTCACGGTCTGGCCGATGGAGGAGAAGATCGCCGCCGTGAAGGGCGCGCTCGGCCAGGTCGTGGAGACCGCGGAGCTGCTCCGCTCCCGGGGGATCCCGGTCGGCATCGTCAGCGTGGGCGGCTCCGGCTCCTACCTCCAGGCCGCGCACGTCCCCGGCGTGACGGAGCTCCAGGCGGGCGGTGGCTGCTTCGTCGATCGCTTCTACGCGGAGGAGTGCCATCTCGCGGAGCTCGGCTTCGAGTTCGCGGCCACCGTCCTCGCGAGCGTCTCGGGACGGCCCACGCCGGAGCGCGCGATCCTCGATTCGGGCTTCAAGACGATGTCCGAGCGCGACACGGTGAAGCCGCTCCCGATCGGCCTCGAGGATGCGGAGGTCGTCTACCTGTCCGCGGAGCACATGAACCTCCGGCTCGGACCCGGGGCGCGCCAGCTCGCGATCGGCGAGCGGGTGGAGTTCCTCCTCGAGTACTCGGACACGACCTTCTTCCGCCACGACGCCTTCGTCGCGCATCGCGGCGGGGTCGTGGAGCGGATCATCCCCATCGCCGGACGCGGGAGGCTCACGTGAGCGAGGCCACCTTCGAGACGATCCTCGCCGGCGGCGAGGTCGTGGACGGGTCCGCGGGGGCCGTCCCGGTCCGCGCGGACGTGGGGATCCGCGCGGGGAGGATCGCGGCGGTCGGGGACCTCTCCGGCCAGGGTGCCCGGGAGCGGATCGACGCCACGGGCCGAGTGATCGCACCGGGCTTCATCGACGCCCACGTCCACTCGGAGCACGCCCTCCTCCACGGGGAGCCCGCGGACCGCTTCGGGGCGCTCGTCCAGGGCGTCACGAGCCATGCCACCGGCGCGGACGGCTTCGGCTGGGCGCCGCGCGGCCCCCACGATCCGGCCTCGCTCTGGCGCTCCACCGTCTTCGCCTACGGATCGCGCGAGATGGTCCCGGAGGCACGGACCGCCGCGGAGTACCTCGCCGCCTTCGCGGGCCGAAGCCCGCTGAACATCGTCCCCTTCGCGCCCCACCAGGCGATCCGCTACGCCGCCTGCGGCTGGCGCCCGGGCCCTGCGGACGCAGCGGAGATGGAGACCCAGCACGCGGCGCTCCGGAGCTGGCTGGACGCCGGGGCCTTCGGGCTTGCGACCGGCCTCGACTACCAGCCTGCCGCGAGCACGGCCACGGACGAGATCGTCGCCCTCGCGCGGGTGGTGGCGGAGGCGGGCGGGATCTACGCGCCGCACATGCGCTACGCCCAGGCGACGCGTGCCGGCGCCTACCGCGAGAGCGCGGAGATCGGGAAGCGCGCGGGGATCCCCGTGGCGATCGCCCACGAGATCGTGGATGACGAGAGCGAGCCGCTCATCGATGCGGCGCGCGCGGACGGCGTGGACCTCACGATCGACTGGTACTGCTACCCGGCAGGCTGCACGCACGTCCTCGCGATGCTCCAGCCGGAGGACTACGTGGGCGGCACGGACGGCGCCCTCGCGCGGATCCAGGACCCGGCGGAGCGCGCCCGGATCGGGAAGATCCTCGAGCGGGCGCTCCTCCACCCCGAGGAGGCCCCGGAATCGGCGACCCAGGAGGAGGGCGTCCGCGCCTACTTCTCCGCCACGCGGAGCGGGCGCTACATCGGCCGGACGATCCCGGAGGTCGCCGCCGAGCAGGGCCGGAGCGTCGCCGAGGTCGCGATCGAGATCATGGAGGAGGAGCTGCCGGACGCGGTCCTCGTCTACAAGCGGGGGATCTCCCAGGCGCAGCTGGACGCGGAGGTCCGCCGGACGGTCCGCCACCCCGCCTGGACGCTCACGAGCGACGGCCTCTACCACGGTCCCCTCCCCCACCCGCGCGGCTTCGGGACCTACGTCCGCTTCCTGCGCTACGTGGTGCGGGACCTGGGCGCGCTCAGCCTGGGCGACGCGATCCACCGGATGTCCGGCGGGGTGGCGGACCGGCTGCGGATCACGGACCGCGGGCGCGTCCGGGAAGGGCTCGCCGCCGATCTCGTCGTCCTCGACCCGGCCACCGTGGGCGAGGGGAACGACTGGGACCATCCGCGCCGGTCACCCACGGGGATCGCGGCCGTCCTCGTCAACGGGGAGGTCGTGGTCCGGGACGGCGCCGCCACCGGGGCGCTCGCGGGGCAGGTCCTCCGCCGCCGCTGATCCGGGGCCGCGGAACGCGGCCGGATCGGTCCCGAAGCGCCGGCGTCAGGCCGCCAGGCCGCGCGGGTCGTGCGCGATCCGGCCGCGCTGGAGGACGAGCGCGACCTCCTCGAGCCGGCGCAGGTCGGCGAGCGGATCGCCCTCCACGAGGAGCAGGTCCGCGACCTTCCCTGCCTCCACCGTCCCGATCTCGTCCGCGAGGCCGAGGAGGCGGGCGCCGTTGACCGTGCCCGCGCGGATCGCGTCGATCGGCGCGAGGCCGTGATCCCAGGCGTTCCGGATCTCCCGCGCCAGGTGCTCCGGGAGGACGCCCTTCACGCCGCAGTCGGTCCCCGTGGCGATCGGGATCCCCATCCGGATCGCCGATTCCGTGGATCGCCGATGGAGCCGCGAGAGGACCGCCTGGCGCTCCACCTGGTCCGGGCTCCGGCCGGGGAGCGCGCTCCAGACGTCCGTCACGGTGAGCGTGGGGACGAGCGTCGTGCCGCACTCCTTCATCACCGCGAGCGTCTCGTCGTTCGCGAGGAAGGCATGCTCCACCGACGCGACCCCGGCGCGGGCCGCGTTCCGGACCGCCTGGTCGCCCTGGGCGTGGGCCATCACCCGCCGCCGGAGGCGCGCCGCCTCGCGCACGACCGCGGCGACCTCCGCCTCCGTCATCTCCTCCACGCCCGCCACCGCGGTGGTGAGCATCGCGGCCTCCGAGGCCACGACCTTGATGTGATCGGCGCCGTCCCGGACGTTCGTGCGCACGGCGCGGACGAGCTCCAGCTCCCCGTCCGCCTCGCGCCCGAAGAGCCAGCCATGCCCCCCGGTGATCGTGAGGGCGGGCCCGGCGGCAAGGAGGCGCGGTCCGGGGGTGTCCCCCGCGGCGATCGCATCGCGGAGGACGACGTCCAGGTTCCCGGGCGCGCCCGCGCTCCGGGCGGTCGTCACGCCGGCGCGCAGGGCGGCGGCGGCGCTCCGGGCGGCGCGGAGGATCGTCCGCTCGTGGGGCTCCTGGCCGAAGAGCGCGAAGCCATCATCGGCGAGCGGGTCGATCGGGTAGTGGCAGTGGCAGTCCACGAAGCCCGCGAGAAGGGTCCGGCCGCTGCCATCGATCCGGCGGGCGGTCTCCTCGCCGGCGGGCGGCGGGCCCGGGCGGTGATCGCGGATCGCGACGATCCGCTCGCCGTCCACCACGACGTCGACCGGTCCCCGGGCGCCGTCGGCGATCCCGTCGATGAGGCGGACCTTCTCGATGACGATCATGGGCGGGCGGCTCCGGTGCGGCTTCGTTGGGCCCGCTCATCATCGCCGCCGCGCGCGCGGACGGCACGCCGGACGTGCACGGACCTGCGATGCTGCGCGCCATGGTTGCCGAGACCATGGACGAGCACGCGATCCGCGAGATCTCGCCTGCCTGGATCCCGATGCCGGACGGGACCCGCCTCGCCGGCCGGATCTGGCTCCCGGCATGGGCATCGGCCGAGCGGCCGGTCCCCGCCCTCCTGGAGCTGATCCCCTACCGGACCCGGGATCTGACCGCGATCCGGGACGAGGCGCTCCACCGCTCCTTCGCGGCCGCAGGCTTCGCCTCGGCCCGGATCGACATCCGCGGCAGCGGCGATTCGGAAGGGCTGATCCCCGGCGAGTACCTCGCGCAGGAGCTCGCGGACGGGTGCGACATCATCGCCTGGCTCGCAGCGCAGCCGTGGTGCACGGGACGGGTCGGGATGTTCGGCAACAGCTGGGGCGGCTTCAACGCGCTCCAGGTCGCGGCGCTCCGGCCGCCCGCGCTCGGCGCGATCGTCACCTCCTGCTCCACGGACGACCGGTTCGGCAACGACATGCACTACCGGGGTGGGGCGCTCCTCACGGACATGCTCGACTGGGGGGCGACCTTCCACTGCTGGATGGCGCTCCCGCCGGACCCCGCCGTGACGGGCCCGGGCTGGGAGCAGGCCTGGGCCGAGCGGATCGCCCTCGCCGCCGACGCGCCCGCGATCGCCGAGTGGTTCCTCCACCAGGAGCGGGACGACTTCTGGCGCCATGGGTCGGTGGACGAGGACTACGCGGCGATCGAGGTGCCCGTCCTCGCCGTGGGCGGCTGGACGGACGGCTACGCGGACGCGATCCCACGCCTCCTCGCGGAGCTGCCGGGGATCCGGATGGGGGTCGTGGGGCCCTGGGCCCACGGCTACCCGGATGGGGCGCGTCCCGGGCCCCTGATCGACTTCCTGCGCCTCGCCACCCGCTGGTGGGAGCGCCACCTCGCGGGGGTGGAGAACGGGATCGATGACGAGCCGGGCTACCGGGTCTTCCTCCAGGAGGGGCTGCCGCCCGACCCGGCCCGGACCACGACGAGCGGCCGCTGGATCGCCGAGGACGGGTGGCCGTCCGCGCGGATCGCCGCGCGCTCCTGGGCGCTCGGGGCGGGGGGCCGGCTCCGGCCGGACGAGGATGCGGCGGATGGGACGATCGTGACCGTCTCCACGCCCGCGACCGTCGGCCTCTCGGGCGGAGAGTGGTGCCCCTACGGCACGGGCGGGGACGGCCCGGAGCTCCCGGGCGACCAGGCCGAGGACGACGCACGCTCGGTCAGCTTCGATGGGGAGCCGCTCGGCGCGCCGCTCGCGATCCTCGGGGCGCCGGTCGTCCAGCTCGCGCTGCCGCCGGGGGAGCGACCCGGCCTCGTCATCGCGCGCCTGTGCGACGTCGGGCCGGATGGGCGCTCCACGCTCGTCTCCACCGGGATCCGCCACGCGGGCGCGCCGGGCGACCCGGGTGCGCAGGACGGGGTCCTGGAGGTCCCGCTCCGCGACACCGCCTACGCCTTCCCGGCGGGCCACCGGATCCGGGTCGCGCTCTCCACCACCTGGTGGCCGATGGTCTGGCCGG
>Ga0208783_10001539_pt1 | contig 13607 bp, 7 predicted proteins | sample DEB19_08_DNA_2_FD_184529 | JGI IMG/M metagenome (GOLD analysis project Ga0208783, IMG submission 184529) | Aqueous microbial communities from the Delaware River and Bay under freshwater to marine salinity gradient to study organic matter... | ecosystem: Environmental > Aquatic > Marine > Coastal... | reverse complement strand
AAACAACAGAAATATTAATAGACTCAATAACTACGGACGAGGGCCTCTTAGCTCCCTATGCAGTTGGCGAGATTAACTTACAGGTTCGCTATCAGATCATGTAAGCAAACCGTGTTCACAAGGTCTAATACAGATAAACGTCTAGTAGTGACTGCTGGAACACCTCTTGAGAGGATAAAAACATGAGTTTTAATTTAATTCGTAATAGTAGAGTTTTCTTTACTACTGCTGTAGGTTCGACTAGTGGACAAGTAAATCTTACTGGTAGTGCAATTGCTAGTGGAGTTCACGCAGCTAGTGCAATGACTAGCTCAAATACTTGGGAATTGCAAGTACTAGATGGGTTCGGCTTTAGTCAAAATACTACTAGTGAAACTGTAACGCTTAATGAAAGTGGTGCAACACCTGTTCGTGGTCAGCGTACATTTAACACGCAGCTAGATCCTGTTGATTTTAACATGACTACTTATATGCGTCCATATAAATCTAGTACTACTACAAAAGCTGAAGAAGGTGTATTATGGAACGCACTATTTAGTGCAGGTACTATTGGCGGTGCTAGTGGTGCATGGAAAGATGGCACCTATGATAACCCTGCTGAAGTAACGCTAGATAATAGTGATAAACACCAATTACAAAAATTTGGTTTAATCATTGTTATGGATAGTACAGCATTTGTTATTGATGATTGCGTATTAAACACAGCTACAGTTGATTTTGGTATCGATGCTATTGCTAGTGTTCAATGGGCTGGACAAGCTAAAAGTATTAGACAAGTAACAGCCCCAACATTTAGTGGAACTGACATGACAGGTACAATAGTTGGAGCATTTACAGCTAAAGTAACTACAGCTCCATTTATTGCTAATAAGCTAAGTGTTTGCTCAGTAGAAGCACAAATTAGCCCAGGCAGCATCGGTACTATAACAATTACTAGCGGAGGCACCGGTTATAGTAGTGCACCCGGAGTAACTTTTGCAGCACCATTTACAGCTACAGCATTTAGCAGCGGAGCAACAGTAGCATTAAATGACTATATCTCTAGTGCTGGAAATTACTACAAAGTAATTGATGTTACTGGTACATCTCCTTATACTCTAGGTGCTTCTGCTCCTACTCATTTAAGTGGTGTTGAAACTAGTAACGAGGCTGAATTAGAGTGGGTAGGTAGAATTGCTACAGGTACTGCAACAGTTAGTGGTGGTGCAGTTACCGGTATTGCTATTACCGATAGTGGAGCAGGTTATACTTCGGCCCCAGCAATTACATTTGCTAGTGGTGCTGCGACGGCCACAGCTACATTAAGCAGTAGCTATAGCGTACCACTCACAGGTGGTAATTTAACAATTAGTAACAATGTTAGTTATTTAACACCAGCTATTCTTGGTACAGTTAATCAACCAGCAACATACTTTACTGGTACACGTGCAGTAAGCGGTAGTTTAACAGCTTATTTACGTACTGGTACAGGTACTGGTAGCTTAATGAGTGCCTTGTTAGCTAGCAAAGAAACTGATGTGGCTCCAGCTTATAATATCAATATTAAAGTTGGTGGAACTACTGGTACTTATGTAGAGTTTGATATTCCTGCTGGCGTATTACAAATTCCTACAATTGCTACAGAGCAAGTTGTTTCAACAACGATTAACTTTACTGCAGCTGGTAGTACTGCTGGCAGTTTCGATATTGCTAAAGCCAACGAACTAAATATTAAATATTACGCGTCCTAATAAGTTTTATCAACCGGGGCTAGGTTATCTAGCCCCACTAATTTTATATACACATGGCAGACCTTAGTTTAAAAACCCTATTAGTACCCTCAAAAAGCGTTGAGGTAGAATACCCTGGCATGCCAGGTTTTAAAATTAATTTAAGCTTTCTTAGTCGTGAAACTATAATTAATATACGCAAAAAAGCAACAAAAACAAGTTTTAAAAATCGTCAACCTCAAGAAGAATTAAATGACGAACTTTTCTTACAGCTATATGTAGAACAAGCTGTAAAAGGTTGGACTGGTTTAAAAATACGTTATTTAGAGCAATTAGCCCCAGTAGATGTAAAACATTTAGATCCAGAAGATGAACTAAATTACACTAGTGAAAATGCTCTATACCTAATGAAGAATTCTAGTGATTTTGATAGTTTTGTTAGTGAGCAAGTTGGTGACTTGGGAAACTTTTCTATGAGCAGTACGAAGAATTAGAAAAATTAATAGCTAACTATTTTCAAAATCAGCAAGCTGGTATGACAAAAGAGCAATATTTTGAAATGTGCGAAATGTTGGGCAGTCAACCAGTTGACAGCGAAATACCTGTTGAATTAGATGATTTTCCTGTAGAAGTACAACAAGCATTTTTAGTTTATAGAATGTTACGTGACGAATGGGAAGGCTTTAACGGACTATATCTTGGCAAAAGCTATCAAGGATTAACAGAAATATTACAATATACAGAAGTTGATCATAGCGATAGAAATTTTATAGTTAAAGTTATAAGAACTATAGATAATATTAGGCAAGACCAATACAACAAAAAACGAGAACAAGAACAAAAAGCCCGCGAGTTAAAAAACTAGCGGGCTTTTTTATCGCATCTAATATTTACTATTGACATTTTGTGACCCTTGTGGTATACTTGGTGTAATCTCGCATAAAATATTATGCAGCTAGAAAAATTCACCTGGAGCTGATATGGCAGGTAATAGAATAGATATGGATCTTAGCGTACAGGATCGAGGCAATACAATTAAAGACCGTACAAATGATGCTAAGAAATTAAATGAGCAATTAGAACGCTCGCAAAATTTAATGCGTGGTACAAAAACTGGTTCGCAAGCTATGCGGCGTGCTGGTTTTGATCCAGAAAGTGCTGATGTAGGCAACTATAATCGCGCTCGTGGAGTAACTGGTGGCGGTGGTGCTGCTGGCAGAGACTTTTCAGACCAAGCTCGTGGACTTGGTGGATTAGTTCGCCTATATGCTACTTGGGCCGCTAATATATTTGCTGTAAGCGCTGCTTTTAATGCATTACGTGATGCCATGAGCACTGATATAATGATCAAAGGTTTAGATCAATTAGGCGCTGCAACAGGTACTGCTATGGGCGGTGTTGCTAAGGATTTTGCTCGCGCCAGCGATGGAGCTATTAGTTTTCGTGAATCTATGGAAGCTACTGCTAAAGCATTAAGCAGCGGTATGAGTACTGAACAATTTATGCAGCTTGGTAAAGTTGCCAAAGGTGCAAGTCAGGCTCTTGGATTAAATATGAGTGATGCCGTTAGCAGACTGACTCGCGGTATTACTAAACTAGAGCCAGAATTATTAGACGAATTAGGTATTTTTACTAAAGTAGGCAGAGCTAGTGAAGACTATGCTCGTCAACTTGGCAAAGCAGAAAGTCAATTAACAGATTTTGAACGTCGTCAAGCATTTGCCAATGCTGTACTTAAGGAAGGTACAGATAAATTTGGAGAAATTGCTCAATCTGCTAACCCTTATGATCAATTATTAGCAAGTTTAAAAGATACTGCTCAAAATATTCTTAGTGTAGTAAACAGCATAGTAGGTCCTATTGCCAAATTACTTGCTGATAATACAGCATTAATAGGAGCAGGAATTGCTCTAGCTGCTGCAAAAATAACTAGCCAAGCACTTCCAGAATTATTAAAATGGCGTCAAGCTATTAAAGCCAGTGCTGATGACGCTAAAAAGAAGAGTGAGGATATTAGTTTTGCGTTTGAAGAAGCATTTGCTCTTAGAAAAGTACAGGCTGCAGGTATTCCTGGACTTCGCGAAAACGTAGAAAAAGCTAAAAAAGAGCTTAAAGAAGCACAACAGCAATTAACTGGTGTAACTACCGATAAAAGAACAGCACAGAGTAGCTGGTTTAAGCAGGCCACTACAGAAGATGTATTAAACGAAAAGACTGTTACTAGACTAACTGAGCAGCAACAAAAGTTTGAGCAGGGAAAAACTGCTTCTATGAAAGAGCAAGCTGCAGCTCGCGAAAGATTGTTGCGAGCTAATGAAAATGTTTTAGCAGCTGAAAAGAAATTAGAAGATGTTAGCAAGGGCCTAGATGATAGCATGGAAAGCCGTGCTAGATGGGGTAGTGAGCTATGGCAACGGGAAGAACTAGCATTAAAAGCAAAACGTAAAAGTACAGAACTAGATATACAAAGTCGCGTAGTACAAAATGTAGATAAGCTTGGTTTAGCTGGTGGCATAGGTGAATTAATTAACGAAACTAAAGCTAACAAAGAACTTACAACATTTGGTAGAATTAAAACAATTGGTGTTGGATCGTTAACAGCGATAGCTAGAGCAGCAGAAATAGCGTTTAATGCTTTTAGTAAATTGTTTAACTACGTAGCTATAGCTTATACGATATTTGAAATAGGTGAAGTCTTATTCTCTGGAAATAGTAAAGCCGTTAAAGAATTAACAGATCAATTAGATAGATTATCTGAAGCAAATAAAAATGCTGAGGAAACTGCAAAAAGATTTCAAAATAGTTTAAGTGTAGATGCAATTATAGCATACACAAACAGTTTTAATAATCTTAGTGATCAATTAACCAAAACTGTTGAAGGATTAAAAACTGCACAGGCTGAATCAACTGTTTGGGATCAGTTTTTTGATAAAATTAAAGACTGGACACCAGGCTTAGATAGTTTAAACGAAAAAGCTGGTACCGAAGTTGCAAAATCTATAGTATCGGCTATTAAATTAGCTCCAGCAGGTCCAGCTAGAAAAGCCTTAGAAGATAAATATAGAAGTATTTTAGGTATAGATACTAAACTACCACTAAATGTTAAAAATATTAGCAATGCACTAGATGATCTTAGTGATGCAGAGTTCGACACTAATATTGGTTTAATTAATGAAGCAACTAAAGATGCTAACAAAACATTTGGACAATCAAATAAAATATTAAGTGCTCTAAAAGACCAGGCGGAAGCTACTACAAAATCTTTTCAAAATTTAGCAAATAGTGTTAGTGATAAAAGTCCTCTAACAGAATTTTTAACCAATAGTTTAAAACTTAATAACCAATTATTAGCTGCTCTTAATAGTGATAATGATTTAACTAGAATGGGTGTAGCGAGTTTTATAGACAAAATCGATTCATTAAAAGGCTTTAGTCCTGAATTAATACAAAGTTTTGGTGAAGTAACTATTGAATTTGAAAAGATCAATAAACAGGCAGAAGAATTTAGAAAAGAAATATATGCTGCACAAACTGCACTAGATCAACTGCCTGCTGCCGGTACACTAACTCTTAAAGAGAGGGCTTTGGGCAAAGGCAGTGGATTTGGACCAAATCGCAAGGAATTTAAAGGTGAAGTAGATCAGGCCCGTGAAACACAACAACAAATTATTGATAATGCTACTAGTGAATTGGATAAATTAACTCCTAAGCTAGTAGAAAAACAAAATCAATTAAGAGATATAATAGAAAAAAATACTCAGCGTGCTATAGAGGGATTGATTAAGAAGAGTTCTTTAGAATTAGGCAAACTAAAATTAGAAGCTAGTAAAGTAATATTAGAACTAGTTCCTGAAGCTAAAACAGTCGAAACTGTTCAGGCAAGAATGAACATCGAAAAACAACAAATACAAATCGAAACCGCATTATTAAATCAACAAACCGATTTAATACTAGAACAACACATGAATACTTTAGCACTAGAAAGCTTACGTGCCGAAATGACATTAGCCAGATTAGCAGAAGAGCGTAAAAGCGGTTCTCCTAATGTACGCAGGCTAGAAAACATTATGGAAGAAGAAAAAGGTGCCCAAAAAGTATTAGACGTAAATAAATCAATACAAGATGCACTAAAGGGCGGAACAAAAAGTATTGGTGAATTAATGAAGCGCCCAGAATCTGCCGAATATAGAGATAAGCTAGCACAAATATTTAATATAACAAGTCAAAAAGATAAAAACCAACAAGAAGCTTTCAATAAAATTCTTAGAAGTGAGTTCCAAGGAAGAATAGAGCAAATTGGGATTATATATACAGAAAAAGCTAAGGTACTACAAGACGCTTATGATAGAGTAAATAATGCGGCACAAGTTTTAGCAACTGGACCAGAAGCCGATATATTTAAACAGCAAATGGAACTAATATTAGCTAGATTAAAAGATCAAGAAAAAATACTTGAATTTGATAAAACCCTTGCAGCTTTAGAAATTAAATTACAAGGAGCTAAAAAATTAGGGGATCAGAGACTTGTTGAAACGGTACAAACAGAAATAAAAACTGCTGGTGAAAAGAAAACTAGAGCCCAACAACTAATAGATGAGCAAGAAGCTACAAGAAAGGCAAATGCTGAAGCCAATCAAAGAATATTATTGAAAACTAGAGAGGTAGAGCTAGAAACTAAGTTAGCAGAAGTAACAAAAGAACAGCTTATAGGAACTAGCGCACTAGCAGAAGAACAAAGAATATTAGCTGATAGACGCGTACGAACACTACAACTACAGCTAGAAGAATTTAAACGAATAGAAGAGCAAAGAGCTTTAGATAAACAAACTATAAACGATAGAAAAAGAATAGCTGAATTAGAAGCAAAACAAGGGTATAACGAAACTGGATTAAATGCAGCTGATAAAGCAGAACTTGAGGGGTTAAAAGAAAAAGTAAAATTTGCGGACAGACTTTCTAGTGTTTATACAAGACTTAGACAACTAGGGATGGATAAAGAAGCAGCCACCCAAGTAAAAGAAAATATACAAATAGCAGTAGCTAATATTGCAGAAGTACAGAAATTTTTAGATGCAGCATTTATTAAAAATCAAGCTATTCTAGAAACAGAAACACAACGCACAGAAAGCTCAATAAATTTTGAAGATCAAAGGATTGAACGACTAAGAAATCGCATGAGTCTTACTGATGAAGATTATAGAAATCAAAAAATTAGGCTTGGCGATTTAGGAATAGAAGTAAAACTTAAGCGTGATTTAGCAGCTGCAGATAAAGCCATAGAAGATGCTGAGCGTAGTTTACTTAGAACAAGACTTGAAGAAGGCATAATGGAAGATGGTGAAGATACGTATAACGCGGCAATTGAACAAGGAAAAGCAGCAGTAGAGGCTGCTAGACAAAGCCGTAACCGAATAGTACTAGCATCTGAAGATGCAAAGTTACAGGTTAGAAACAATCTTCAAGATCTTACCAGAGAAGCGGCCTATGCTACTGCTTTTGAGAATACCATGAAGCGAATGGAAGATGCTATAGTTAATTTTGCACAAACAGGCAAAATTAATTTTAAAGATATGATAAATAGCTTCTTGTCAGATTTATTGCGCTATGAAGTCCAACAAACAATGAGAAAATCCATTAGTGCCGCTGGTGGCAGTGAGGGAATTATTGGTAGTTTATTTGCTGGAGCTAAAAGCTTATTTGGTTTTGCTAATGGTGGATATGCTAATTTAGGTATGCCTATTAAAAAGTATGCTATGGGCGGTATAATAGATCGTCCTACGTTATTTACTTATGCAAATGGTACGAATAAAGCTGACATGGCACTTGTTGGTGAAGGAAAATACTCAGAAGCTGTGGTACCGTTACCAGACGGTAAAACAATACCAGTTACTATGAATGGTAGTAAAGGTGGAGAAGTTTATGTAACAGTAAACAACAACACAAATCAACAAGCTAAAGTTAGTGAAAGTAAAGATAGTCGTGGCAATCGCCGTATTGAAGTTACTGTTGGTGATATGGTTGCTGGAGAAATTTCTCGTACTGGCAGCACGCTACAACAAACTTTTAGCAATACCTATGGTATTGGTCAAATGGTTGGAAGGAGATAATTATGGCTATACCTACATGGCCAGCAACGCTGCCACAAAGTCCACAAAAAGACTTTACCGAAAATGTAGGTATTAATATAATTCGTTCTAGTATGGACAGTGGTCCTGCAAAGCAAAGATTACGTAGTCGTAGACCTACGACTATGACTCTTAGTTTTATAATGACCACTGCTCAAACACAAACACTAGAGTCATTTATTAATACTGATTTATTAGGTGTAAAACGATTTAACTTCAAGCATCCTAGATTAGGTACAACTGTTGAATGTAGACTAGTCCCACAAGGAGAAGGACAATTCTTTTCACTACAATATCGTGCGCCTGGTTATTGGCAAACTAACTTACAATTTGAAATATTACCATGAGTAGAATAAACAGTTTATCTGCTGCCGCTATTAAGGCTATGTTTTCTTCTGAAACAGAAGAACAATTAATAACACTTATTACTATAGATGACCCAGTTGATGGCACACATCCTATTAGATTAGCTGATACTTTTACTGGCAGATTAACTGGTTCTACTATTGGTTGGACTACACACGAATTAGAAACTAAAGAAAGTTATACTACTGATAGCGAAGTAATTTATGGCGTTAGTAGAACAGTTGGTGGACAGCTACAAGAATTTATATTTTTACCGCTACAAATTGGCCTACCACCAGAGCAAGAAACTGGTGTAGGTAGTTTGTCGTTGACACTTAATTATGTTACTCCTCAAGCAATAACATTAATAAGAAAATATTTAACACAACCTGTAAAAGTCACAATTGAAATGGTGTTAGGTAGCTCCCCTACTGTTGTAGAGGCTAGTTTTAGCAATTTCTATATAACTAGTGCAACATATAATGCACAGTCTATAAGTTTACAGCTAGACATGATTAGTTTTAGCAGAGAGCCATTTCCTAGCTTTAATTTTACACCTAGTTATTTTCCGGGGTTATTCTAATGAATTATGATCGCTATATAGGATTACCATACAAAGAAAATGGTAGAGATGAACTAGGTGTAGATTGCTGGGGATTAGCTAGATTATTTTACAAACAAGAATTAGGTATCGAACTACCTAGTTATACAGAATTATATAGTGGCAGCTACGACCCTAAAGTTGTAGCTGCCATTAACTATTATAAAGATACTTGGACTAGTGTGGAAACACCACAACCAGGTGATTTATGCCTATTTAATATATTAGGTGAGCCAAGTCACGTAGGCATTTATATAGATAATGGTAAATTTTTACACAGTCGCGATGGTAAAGATAGTGTAATAGAAAGTATAAATAATGCCAAGTGGTTTAATAGACTACAAGGTTTTTACCGTTATACTGAAAAATTTCAGTTACCAGTAGTTGGTATGCCACATCCACTGCAGTGGAATACTGTAGTGGAAACCGCCATGGAAGGTGCAAGCGCACAAGCATTTGCCGAATACTTATCAGCAAAGTATGGTTTAAGTGCGGGCCAAGAAAAACGTTTAATACTAATGGTAGATGGAGTACCTCTACCACAAGATCGTTGGGCAGAAACTTATTTTACAAAAGATAGTGTAGTTAACTACCGTGTTGTAGCGCAAGGACGCGGAGGATTACGTACTATCGCTTTGATTGCTGTTGCTATAATAGCAATGGAGTTTGCACCACAACTAGCGGCTGAATTCGCTAATATGACAGCTACAATTCCAGCTGATGCAGCAATGTATACTAGCGGATATACTGCAGCCACAGTACCAACAGCATTTAAGATAGGAGCCACTCTAGCAATACAGTTTGCAGGTATGGCACTAGTAAATGCGGCTTTCCCAGTTAGACCACCAAAAGATCCTGGACAAGCAATACCAACAAATATGTTTGCTGGTACTCAGAACCAAGCTAGCCCGTTTGGAGCAATTCCAGTTGTATTAGGCCGTCAACGAGTAACAGGATTACTTGGAGCGTCACCATTTTTAGAAACATTAGAAACTACCAGCTTATTAAGACTAATAGTTATTTGGGGTTTTGGACCATTATATGTAGATCGCAGCACACTTAGTGTAGGCAGCACACCTATTAGTAAATTAATCGCGCAGGGTAGTACTACAGAAGTTTATTACACACTAGAAGGTAATAGCGGTGAAACTGCTAGCGAAACAAACGTATTTAATAGTTATTATCCTACTGATGTACAACAAAAACCTTCTAGTCCTGTTGAATTAACTAATACAACAGGTAGTCCTCAATGGACTTGGTTTACATTTAATCAACCAGCAGACGAAATTAAAATAGCTTTTAATTTTCCAGATGGTTTACGCAAGATTAATACTAAAAGCGGTGATACCGCTTCCACTAGCGTTAAATTAGCTATAGCTATAGGTAAAGAAAATGTACTTGGTAATGCAACTTCACTTTCTACCAGCACAGATCCAAATACTGCTAATTTAATAAAAATATTTAGTCTAGCTGCTAATACAAGCATTAATCTAGGAAGTATCCCAACAGGTTATTACAGAAAAAATATCGTAGCACTAGCACCTAGCGGTACAATTTATGCATTTAGTGGTAGTATTAGTGATAACAATGGAAGTAATCCTAGTTCTACAATTTTAGAAGATTTATATTATACTAGCTATACTAGCTTATTAATTAAAACAACATTACCAACTGGTGAAGATGGGTATTTATGGGAGCCCAAAGTACCTAATAATTATTTGAAATTGGCTAGTTATGTACAAAGTAGCAGTGGTATTATATCCTATCAAGACTTACGCAGTGCCTATGGCTATACTTTTACAGGGTTAGCAGTCAATAGCTATACTGGTAATACTGTAACTATAACTAGCGGGTCAGTAAGCTCTAGTATAAGTACTACAGAAACTGAACGATTAATATTTTTAACTGGTACAAGCGGATTAACTGCAGACAGCACTTTTAGTGGCGTTGTTAATGTAACTAGTAGTGCTTGGAAAAATACTTTTTTAAAGCAAAATGCAGTATGGAAAACTACTAACGGTACAGCTCCGGTAACAGATAAGAATGTTACACTAACACAAACTGTTAATTTTCCTTATACCGGATATTATACTATAGATTTGGCTGCTGATAATTGGGCAGCACTAGGTATTACGGGTGTTGATTCAATAAGTGCACAAGCTACCTGGGATACTAATGTAAATGAATTTTCCACACCAGTTAATAGTGTTAGACAAGAGCTATATATTACTGCAGGTAGCAAAACTATAACATTAGAATGTACAAATCGTGAAACTGGTAATAATAGTGTAACAGATTCAAACTGTGGCGTTGCATTACGAATCAGTTTTATTTGGGATGGTATAAATAATGTTAATCCTAATAGTATTATTAGGACGATAACTATTGATGAAAATAAAAAAGACGGCTTTAATTTTATATATCCAGTAGAAGGTCCACTAGAAAGAACAACCTATACTATTGGTGTAAAACGTTTAACTACAAGTATAGCTGAAGATGGTGATTGGACAAACGTTTGGCGAGCCTACTTATACACTGCAACAGCATATGATCATAATACTACGCCAATGGTACCACTACCACAACGTACGTGGACTAACAGTGGTACAATACAAACTGATCACAGAAACTTAGCTAGAACTGCAGTAGTTGTACAAAGCACAAGTAAAGTTAATGGTACTATCGAAGGTGTAAATGCTCTTGTAACTACTATTGCATTAGATTATGATAGTAGTATAGATACATCTACAACAGTTACAGCCGGAAGTTTTGTACTAGGTAGAGAATATAAAATAACTACTGTAGGTGGTACAAATTTTACCACTATTGGAGCAACAGCTAATACTATAGGATCTAAATTTATTGCTACAAATACAGGTACTGGTAATGGCACAGGTACGGCTTTACCTACTGGATGGAGAGAGCAACCTACAAATAATCCAGCAAGCTTATTTAGATACGTACTCCAACATACAGCTAATGCTTTTCCTGTAGCAGACGTTGATATTAACCTAACCGCACTTCAAGAGTGGCATACTTTTTGTAATACTACGGATTCGGTAACTGGTAGACCAAAATTATATTACAATAATGTAATAAATAGCACGCAAAACCTAATGGAGTTACTAAAGGATATTTGTGCTGCTGGTATGGCTAGTCCAACATTTGTTAACGGTCAGTGGAGTGTAGTTGTAGATAAGATCAGACCGTATACCGTACAACACTTTACACCACATAATAGCTGGGGTTTTGAAAGCACTAAAGCACTTGTACGAATACCACACGCATTTAGAATAGCATTTCCTAATGAAGCTAAAGCATATCAAGCAGATGAAGTAATTGTTTATGATTGGGGCTATGGTACTACAGCAAGTGGTAGCATAAAACGCGCAGAGCAATTTGAAACTATACAATTTCCAGGTGTAACAGATGTTGATCAGGTAAAGTTTTTTGCTAAGTGGCATTTTGCACAACTTCATAAGCGACCAGAAATTTATACACTAAACGCTGATTTTGAATACTTAGTGTGTAGTCGTGGAGACAAAGTAAAAGTTACTCATGACTTACCTATGTGGGGAACAGGCAGTGCAAGAATTAAATCTATAAGCGGTACTGATATTATACTAACAGAAGCAATATTATTTGATAGTACAAAAACATATCAGATGCTAATTAGATGCAATCCTACTACTGGTGGAAGCTTACAGGTACCTAGTACAACGGTAACAGTTCAACCACTGAGTGGTGGAACTGTAGCAACAACCAGTAATTATTACGATACAGTTAGATGCACAGGATCATTATCTGGCGTAGAGGTAGATAACTTAGTAATGCTAGGTGAAACTAATAAAGTTAGTCAGGATCTAGTAATTTTGACCATAGAACCAATGGATAATACTAGTGCTAGAATGACATTATGTGATTATGCAGAAGATATTTATACTACTAATATTGATAGCTTAAATACAACTTTTAATAGTAATATAACCTTTAGTAATATTGATATAGTAAAAAATACTATATCCGAAACACCTGATATTGTAAGCGTCAATGCCGGAAATATTATTAGTGAACAAATTTCTACCGGTAATTTTACAAATACACTTATAATTACATTTGCAAGTCCTCCTAGTAAAGTAAATAATGCTACTAGAATACAAATAGATTTAATAGAGTCTAACGCATTGTTCGACCCTAATCTGCCAACAAACGCTTATTACGTAGAAAAGGACGCTAGTAGCATAACTATTACTGGACTTAAAACTAATGGTTTGTACAAAATCAGAGCTAGATATACTAATGCTACAGCTAGCATATTTGGGCCTTGGACTACAGAAGGTTTAATACAAGTAACTGGAAAAACTACAAATTCATTTACACCAAATGATGTTATGATAACACTACAAGGAACAAATATTATTGTTAAGCCTATTCTAAGCACTGGAAACAGTGAGCCTAGTGATCATAAAACCTATGAGTTTAGACTATACAGAAGTACTGGTACTGGAGATTTTTGGACTACTACTTGGGATAGCACTAATATGCTAAAAGCTCAAAGCAGGACCCAAGCTGTATTTAACTTGCTAGATTTACCAAGTACTAGTGGTAATAGACGTATTAGTCAAACTGGAGTAAATTATAGAGTAGCTTGCAGAGCCCTTAATAACACAGATAGTTATAGCTCAACTAGTGTTTTAGGTAGTATATTAATTAAGACGATTCAGTAAGGAAGGTATATGTCACTAACAGTAAATAGCGGCCCAAAAGCCTTATACCTTTATTTTACACAGCCTTTTAACGCTGTTGACATTGATGATAATTCCACTA
>Ga0208783_10001538_pt1 | contig 13607 bp, 24 predicted proteins | sample DEB19_08_DNA_2_FD_184529 | JGI IMG/M metagenome (GOLD analysis project Ga0208783, IMG submission 184529) | Aqueous microbial communities from the Delaware River and Bay under freshwater to marine salinity gradient to study organic matter... | ecosystem: Environmental > Aquatic > Marine >... | reverse complement strand
TTCCAACTTCCCGGCCCTTCCTTTCACTTAAAGCAAATCATCAAGGTCCGAGATGTCAGCAGACGGACGCTCCGTGGCAGTAAATTCGTCTGCCGCTGACAACCGGCCATCCATACGTGGACCGTCGCCCACCTTCTGAAGATTGCCGAGTGAAAACGCGACCCCGTTGTTGCCGTTCACGCTGTACGCATAAGCGCGCAGCGAGGCACGGACCTTCGCACCGGGGTAGATTTCCTTGGGATCAGTAATCGGAGCGGGCTTGCCGTTCTCGCCAGCAAACTTGCTGACAACACCGGGGGCTTGCTTCGACTTGACGTTCATGAAGATCGAGCCTTCTGGATAGCCCTTCTCTTCGCCGTCGTTGCGGAAAGGCATACGGATTTTGCCGCCTTCCATCAACGATTTGGTCTTGTCTCCCCACTTCTCCTTAGCCACAGCCGCGGCCGTCGCCTTCAGTTCGGACATGTCAGTCCCATCGGGGAATACGAGGCAGCAGGAATAGACCGGCTCACTCGCACCCGGAGGGGTCTGCGGTTCGAACACATGCGGATAGGAGATAATTGCTTCAGGCGTAATAACTTTTGACATCGGTATATCCTTATTCAACGGTAAAGTCGTCTGCTGCCAGAGTAGCAACAGCCGGACGGTTATCTGTATCAGCGACCATAGACGTGCCGGTTGATACAGCCATGACGAGCGATGTCGGCAAGTTCTTCTTGCCCACGATACGCTCGATCTGCGATGGCGACTTCAACTTCTTTTCGTAGATGTCGTCGTCATCGAGACCTTCTTCCGTGGCCCATGCCACGAACTCATCCTCAACACGCCAGCGACGTGTCGGGCGTTTCTCGACCAGCTTGTAGCCGGGCAGCGCGTTGCCGCTTTCGAGAATGTAATTTGCGTGCCGACGCAGAGACTTGATCCACTCTTCGATCAGCGGAACTTTCTCTAGATAGTCGGCAACCTCGGCCGGTGTAAGATCATTGATGTCTTTGACCGCGCCAAACTCGTCTTGCGCTACAGCCAGCGCGTCGTTGCGCAGGGCCGAGCAAGTGCCAGCCGCTTTGCAGAACTTGCAGTGATCACCCGCGATGCGAGGAGCATCCGGCTTCAGGCTCTCGTGCGCGGCGTCAATCAGTTCGGTCCCAAAGTCCATGATCTCGTCACGGCTGTAGCTATACGACCGCACAGGCCCGTCGGGGTGCATGGCGCGTGGCTGGATAACAACCGTGATAACCTTGTTGACCGGAGCCTTATCGCCGATCTCAAGGATCGCACCAAGCGCATAGTATTTAAGCTGCGCGTTGTCTTCGACTTCAACTGCGACGCCTTGGCCATGCTTATAGTCGAGGACATAAAGCGTCCCGCTTTCCTTGCCGTAAATAATGCAGTCAGCCGTGCCAAACATCGGCATAGGAGGATCGAGTTTGTCTAGGCTGAAGCGTTTCTCATAGCGACACAGGCTCGGTTCCAGCAGTGCCGTCGCACGGATGTGGTCGATATAGACCTGCACCGCACGGGCCATGTTGTCGTCAACCTTGTGGCCGTTGTGCTCTTCGCCAATGAAGGCGAAGGCATCTTCGTGTCCATTGACTAAGCAGAACTCACCCAGTTCGTGAGCAGCAGTGCCAAGTTCGGCGTAAGGCGAACTCTCATCTGGGAACAGAGCCTCGGCGTTGAGTGAGCCGGGGCAAGCCATGCGCCGCTTTGCATTCGACGCGCCGAACTTAGCGTGTGCTGTCATTTGAAATTCTCCAGAAAGAGCCGAACTTCCAGCGGCAATTCGTATTGGTCTTCGTCCGACTTAGGCAAGAACTTAGCCAAGTAGCTGGCCGGTATCTTGTTGCCGCCATACCATGCAGGTTTAGTGTTCGTCGTTTTCAATAACATCTGCCTCTTCCTTTAATATCTCCGCCACTAGACCCCACTTCGGATCGTCTTCGGCCAGTGAGCGAAACTCTTTTACGCTGTAGCGTAGTCGTTCCAGAACACGGTTGCGTTCGCCAATAGCGCAGTCGCACCATGCCCGTAGATCACCGCCGCGAACAACGGCGCAGTTGGGATGATGTTTCACTTGACGATCTCCGCTTCACGGAACCAGTGGATAACAACATCGCCCGGCTTCTTGACTGTGTGGACGATGACTGCGGGCTTGATCTGCTTGAGACGCAGATAATCTTTATAGCTACGATACTTCTTCATTTCCGATACCTCTTCCCTTCTTTGCCCTCGGCGTTGATCGGGCAGCCTTGCGCCCATGCCGGAACTCGTACCATGATGTCAATCATTTCGTCGAGCGAACCAAAATCATCTGGCACTTCGCAAATGATCTCATCGTGTACGGACAAGATGACGTTGTATCCTTTGACTTCCAACGCCATCATGGCCGTGGCCATCATATCGCGGGCGGTTGCTTGCACCACGTTCTCCGTCAACAGACCGCCCCAGATAATCTGAGAGGTCCACTGTCGTGTCACACTATTCAGCGTATCGACTTGCGCGGTATCGCGCATCACCCCCCAAGGTGTCTCTCGCTGAATGATGCGCGGATTGTGGTAAGTAAGCGACCGCCCGCTAGGTAAGGAAAGCGGGACCGTCCCAACACGGCCTGCTTCCTTAACCATCTCTACAAATTCTTGCTCGATGTCGCGCCAGTATTGCGCGATCATGTTGTTCTTCTCACGATAGACGGCCACGATGCGCTTGGCTTCGTCCTCGTCTACCTTGATCCCCATTGTGGCGCACTGCTCGGCGAAGCGTTTGCCCCCCATGCCGTAGCCGCAACCCAAGATCGCCATCTTCCCAACCTGTCGTTGTGCGTCAGTGACGCACCCCACGTCCACGTTGTAGATGGCCGATGCCATTTCTTTGTACACGTCTCCCCCCTTTCGGAACGTCTCAACGAGATCGTTCTGCCCTGCCACCCACGCCAAGACGCGGGCTTCAATCGCCGAATAGTCGGCGAACATAAGCCGGTGGCCATCCTCGGCAACCAGCATCGAACGCAACAGATCGGAGGCAAGTACGGTTCCCGCACCATATTCCGACACATCCTCATCCTGCTTCAACTTGGATATGATAATATCAAGTTCTGCTTGTTTCTTTTGCGGACGTGGAAAGTTCTGCGGCTGCACCAGCTTGCCGGACCAGCGGCCTGTTGCTGCGCCATGATAAACGAGAAGGCCGCGCATCCGCCCGTCGGCATTGGCCGCGTGAAGCATGGCCTCGTACTTGGCGGTGCTAGACTTGGCTCCGTTCTGCCTAAGCAAAAGGACTTCGCGGATCACAGGGTGTAGGCGGTCAAAGGTCAGCAGCCGGGCGACGGTCTGCTTGTCAACAGATTTGGTGGCAATCCCATGGCTGTTAAGCCAAGCCACCAAGTCCATCCCATTTGTTGCGGCTTTGACAGAACCCTTCGTAAGTCGTTGAATTTCCGCATCAATTTCTACGCTGGCATTTTCCGCCAGTGCCTTGACGCGGTGCACAAGATCGACATCCAGCTTCACGCCCCGGTCGTTGATACGCTGATCGAGTTGATAAAGACGACGCTCACTATCGGGCATTGCGTGCAGTGTCTCGGCGACGGACAATTCCGTTCGCACGTCCTGCTTACAATAGGCGATAAGTTGTTCGACCTTATCCTTCGTGTTCCACCATGTGTAGGTTCCGTCGGTGTTCACCTTACGCGGCCGTGCCATACGGAGCATAAGGGCCGCACCCGTCTTGTCCTTCTGTTCTTCAACGCCAAGGACAGCAGCGGCTTGACCCAACGCACGGGGCAACCCCATCGCACTGGCCTGCGCCATTGTGCAGCGCCATTGCTTGATGCGTGTGCGGGGCCACTGATAGCGACCTACCATGATCTCGTTCCAGATCGTGCGCTCGAAGTTGGCGTTCCATGCTGAGAGCAATCCGCCTTCGACGATCCAATCTTCGAGGCGTACATCCATCTCATCGCCCGGAAGCCAGACCTGTACGTCATCCGACCACGGCGCTTTATAGGCCATGCACCAAATGTCAGTCGATGGATCAGCGGCGTACTTATAGACACCCGTCTTGCGGAGATCGACGGCGCTGCGCGTCTCGAAGTCGATGCTCACTACCATGTTCTTTCCCTCTTTTTCGTCGGTGTCACGTTTGCTTTCCCCGTAGCTGGCACAAGTCGCATAGCCCCGTCAACTAAAAAAAGTTCTTGCATTCGATATTCAACCTGTGCCACCCAAGGCGGGCAGTAGAAATGTAAGGGAGATTATGGCTTACAGAATTAATGAATGGACGCCCGAAGAGGACGCCAAACTAAAAGAACTTTACGCGGCTAACATGATGCCCGCGCAGATCGCACGGGCGCTTGGTCGTACCGCAAACGCGATTGATAGTCGGCGTAGAAAGTTGGGTTTGAAGCGGGACTTCGTTGTTGAGAAGGCTCCCGCACCAGATGATTTGGCGGAGATGTTGACCACGATGAACGTGACGCAACTCATGGAACACTATGGTCGCGCTAGGACTGTGATCTTTCGCTGGATGCGGGAACTCCAACTCAAGAAGGTAGTTACCGGCGTGCGCAAGAAGGCCGTCCCGGCTAACTTCCACAAGATGGCAGCGACCATGACCCGCGCCGAATTGATGCGGCTCTACAACACAAGTCATGTTACCATAAAAGGCTGGCTTGAAGAGGTAGGCGTTGCGCCGTTGTCGATGTTGGATCGGCGTGCGCAGATGGCGAAGCCAGTTCCGATTAAGACCGAGGAAGAATGCACGGTCCCGCGTCGAGAGTTTAAGGGCCACACGAAGTTGATTGCAGCGGAGGCTGCGCAGTTTTTGCGCAGAAACCATGCGTGCGTCCATCGTGCGGACATACAGATGTACGAGCAGTCGTCTCATACATGGGGTGACGTTAACGATGTGCCTCATCGTGGCGTCAATCAGTATTTTGTCTCAGGAAAAGGGGTGTTGTGGCTCGACGACCTCATCGCCTACGCTGAGACAAAAGGGTTTAAAATCAAGGAGTTAATCTAATGGCACGTCCTAAGAAGATTGTTGATATTGAAGTTGAAGCACAGCCGGTTGTGGCGGAAGCTACGCCTGTTGTTAACGAGAAAGACGCCATCATTGCATGGCTTCGCAGTGGGCAAATGTCCATGTTCGAACGCAGCACCCGCTGGTTGGCGGATCGGATTGCAGAAGGGGATCACCTGAAATGATCCGCCGCATCATCAACAGGATAATAGACCGCCTGTTCAACGGCTATAAGGGAGAGGATTGGAACCAATGACTGAGATACGCATTGAATGGATGTCTGAGGCATCTGACTGCGATCAAGCCGGATGCAGCGGAGGATATGCGGAGGGCGCGAAAGTTTATTTTGACGAAAAGCTAGTGCTTGACTTATCGCCATCAGCATCGTGCTTTGATAGCGTCGATTACGATAAAGATGAGGTTTTCGGGCGCATACTCGGAGCCTTGGGGCATATTCTCGTGGAGTGTTCCTATGACTGAAGACGACAAGGCGCTGGTGGAGCGGCTGCGCGAAGAAGCGGACGAATGGGATGAGCCAAAAAGCCACGATGATTTTGATATGCGTGGGATGCTTCATTCTGCTGCCGACCGCATCGAAGCCCAAGCAGCAGAGATTGAGCGGCTGAAACGTAGCGCCGAATATTGGGAGCAAGACGCTAAACGATACGCCGCAAACCAAGAGCATTGGCGCATGGAAGAACGCGCTGCGATTGTCGCGTGGCTGCGGAAAGATGATTTTCTGATGACGGCAGACGCCATTGAAGCAGGGGAGCATTTGAAATGAAGCACGATTACCCTGCATGGATATGCTCAGACTGCGGTGACAAATACGGACGCAGGGAATGCGGCGTATCCACATGGCACCCAGATACTTGCGGCGTATGTGGTGCGGAAACGATTGTCACAGAGCCAAGGGATTACGGCCACCTGAAAGACGGATGGCAGAAGGGAAGGCGGAAATGACCGGGAAAGAACATAGACGAGACTTCCCTGACCACATCATCCAAGAAGCAGCAGAGCGGTTTGGCATTCCGAATATGACAGCCGATTTTTGGCGTGAGCATATAAAGCTCAACGATTTGTTCTGCGCTCTATGCCAAGCCGTGAGCGAAATTAGGGGAGAAACGAAATGAAACAGGAAACCGCAGCGCAACTCGCTGATTGGATCGCCAACAACACGCGTGGCTATGCCCGGCGTGATGGCAACGCAATTTATATCGAAGGCAAGATTGATGCCTACGAACTTCTGCTCTATGCTCAGTCGCTTCTGACCCCGACAGACACGAGAGCCATTTATGAAGAGAACGAAAAAAAATACTTTACACGCGTTGTTCCCCACGCTGATCGGTATGGCAATCTTGGCTACTATATTCCGGGCGAAGGCATGGAATATTTTAAACGAAAACTATGAGAGATATAATGACTACATTTGAGCGAGAACAGATCATCGAATACATTGAGTACCGTGCTAACCGGACGCAATCACATGACGCAAAGGTTGCGTTGCTGGTGTTGGCCTCGGACTTGCGCGCCGAGTTCCACCTGCCGGGGGGTCTAAGTAATGGACAAGATAAAGTGGAATGATGACGAAGAACAAATCGACTGCATACCAGTATTCATCATCGGTTTCGAAGAAGACTTTGAACGCGGCGTAATAATAACTACATCCGCGTACAATCTAATGGACGAAGCCGAGCCGGACTTTGCGATCTACGCAATAGATGCGGCTGTTGATATGCTGATGCAGAAGCGTGACAAAATCGAAAAGAGGGAATTGCACTGATGAAATTTAAGACGCTCTATGAGATTGGGTTCACCGATCTCGTGTCCGTTATTCCGCCCAACGCCGAGTTGTCGGCCATGTCCAAAATCCAAGCCGATCAAGCGGGCAAAGCACCGGGTCGGCAGAACGCACAGGGCACATGGGGCGGCTATGGCTGGCAGGACTATACGCCAACGCCGAATGACGTTGAGCGGTGGGACCGCAGCCACGCTAATATCGGCTTGAAGGCAAGCAAATATCCTGCGGTTGACATTGATGTTGTTAACGAGGGGCTGGCTAGGGTCATTGGTGATATGGCGGTCAAGGCATTGGGCAAAGCCCCGATGCGGATCGGCCGGTATCCCAAGCGGCTGTTCATGTATCGCACCGACGAGAAGATTGGCCGTATGCAGGTGCGGTTCCGTGATGACCGGGGCGTCGAGCAGCTTGTAGAATTTCTAGGGGACGGGCAGCAGTACGTCATCGGCGGTATTCACCCTATCACTAAGGAGCCATACAGTCTTGATGTGGACCTGACACAACGCGGCCCGGCTGGGTTGAAGCTGGTCACGCGGGAAAAGATCGAGCAGTTCTTTGCCGATCTGACCGAGACGTTGGAGATGATGGGCTGCCAGATTATCCACGCCGACAAGACAGCCCAGAAGGCGGTCGAGCGGCAGTCGGTAGATCAGGCGTCGCTCATTGCGCCAAGCGTTGCCCATGTGCAGGCGGCTGTTGCTGCGATCCCAAACAAGACTGAGCATTTTCCTGACCGCGATGACTATATTCGCATGGGCTATGCCATCAAGGCAGCGTGCGGCCCGGACAATGAGGCCGATGCGTTCGAGATATTCGAAGCGTGGGCGGCCAGTTGGGAAGACGGGGTTAACACGCTCGATACTATCGAGGCGGACTTTGGTCGTATGCACCCGCCCTATGAGTTGGGTTGGGACTGGCTGGCGGACAAGGCGGCATCGTTTGGGCACAAGCGGGAGGTCGATGAGTTCGACGTGACCGACTTCTCCGACGATGACTTTGGAGTGGTAGCGTCGGCCGGGGAAACGCCGATTGAGTATAGTGACATTGCTTTGGCGCAGCGCGTTGCTCGTTTACACGTTTCGGATATTCGATACGTTGTTGGCGGCATGGGCTGGGTTGCGTGGGACGGCAACAAGTGGGCGAAGGATGTGGCGAACAAGCACATCTCCATCGTCCGTAAGGTTTGCGCGCAGGCATCGTCCGAGGCGTTGGCCAACATCGAAAGCCCGCAAAAGGCTGAGCGGATCGCGCAGCGTGTGGCGTCATACAATGTGATCGCCAATGTGGCCAAGCTGGCTGCGGTAGAGCCAACAATGCAGGCAACAACCGAGCAGCTAGACGCCGACATCTATATCCTCAACACCAAGTCGGGGATGGTGGACTTGAAGACGGGTGTGCTGCACCCCCATGATCGTTCTCGCATGTGCACAAAATGCACATCGGTCGAGGCGGACTTCAGCAAACCAGCGCCCCAATGGCAAGCGTTTCTCAATGAGGCTTGCAACGGTGATGCTGAGTTGATTGGCTACCTTCAAAGGTTGGCGGGCTATAGTTCCACAGGCTCTACCAAGGAGCATATCCTGGCTTTCGCCCACGGGTCCGGCGGCAATGGCAAAGGGACGTTCCTTGGTGCGATAGGCGGCATCCTTGGCGATTATGCCACCGTGGCTAGTGCGGACGTTTTCTTGGCGTCGTCGTCGCAGCGGCATCCCACAGAGTTGGCGTCGTTGATGGGTGCTCGGCTCGTTCACGCGCAGGAGATTGATCCGTCGCGCAAATGGGACGAAGCCAAGGTCAAGTCATTGACTGGCGGAGACAAGATCAGTGCGCGCTTCATGCGGCAGGACTTGTTTGAGTTTCAGCCACAGTTCACGCTTGTGATCGCAGGCAACACTAAGCCAGAGATTACTAACGTCGATGACGCCATGCGGCGTCGTATGCACCTGATCCCGTTTGAGACGAAGCCCGCCCGTAAGGACATGGACTTACCGGACAAGCTGAAAGAAGAATACCCGGCGATCTTGGCGTGGATTATCGAGGGGGCTAAGGCTTGGCTGTCTGAGGGGTTGAACCCGCCAGCGGTCGTTATCCAAGCTACCGAGGACTATCTCGCAGGAGAGGATGCCTTGGCCCGCTGGATCACGGAGCGTTGCGTTGTCGGCGTTGACAATGAGATGGGGACTAACGAGGCGTTCAATGACTTCCGCGATTGGTGCAAGGACAATAACGAGGCCAAGGGGCGCGACTGGTCCCAGCGTAAGTTTACCGCAGAGATGAAGACCCACGGCTATGACCACGCAAAAGATCGGGCGACCCGAACAAAGCGGGTGTTCCGTGGTCTTGAACTTCTCATCGGCGATGAAGATCACATGGTCATCAACGCGCTGAGCGAACCTGATGACAGTGACTTCTTTGGCGTTCAGATTAACTTCAAGGCCGGTGAAGAGGACGAGGCATGACCCGGCCCGGCGAGAAAGGATGTGATGCGATGTATGGCAAGGACTATATGCGGTATAAGGACATTCGGGATGTGCTGAATGAGGAAGCGGTCGATGCGGTCGATGCGGTCAATAGCCCTGCGCACTATAACAGCGGCGGCATCGAGGCGATCACAGCGATTGAGGCGTCGATGGACCCGGAGGCATTTGCTGGCTACCTCAAAGGGAATGTCATGAAATATTTGTGGCGCTATGAGAAGAAAGAGAAGCCGATTGAGGACTTAAAAAAGGCCCGATGGTATCTTGATCGGCTGATACAGAAAGTTGAGGGGGCATAGCGCCCCCTCTTTTTTTTATGCCCTCTTGCGGCGTTTGGTTAAGGTAAACTCAACGAGTTCCTCAACCGGAATGCGCTCGTTTGTGCCGTCCGCAAAAGTGCCGTCATCGGCCCAATAGACTTTCTGGTGGCCTGTTACGTCGTAGATCGCGGCCTTGATGGGCGTGTTATAGACGTTGAATAGGTGATCCCAATCTCGAACGGCCATTTTACACCTATCAACCGCTTTCTCGATTGTCGGGCCTCGGCCATGGCTTGACCCGCCGCCAATCCGCACAATGGCGAGATAGTCCTGTCGCATAATATTCTCCCTTTCAAAGAACGGATGAGGGGCTGCCCCTCTTGATCCGCGATTTGCATTATAGGGGACACTAACCTAATTGTCAACCCCCTTAAAAACACCAAGTTCGCCGGACTGTATGAAAGCGGCGTGGGCAGCAGCGGCTTCTTCCATTGTTCGATACCGGCCGACACGAACGCGCTGCCCGGCCTTCTGGACTTTCACTTCCCAACGATCACGGGTCTTATCGTAAGACACGCCCCGCGCTCCGGTCGTGTTGTGAGTATAAAGGGATTGATAGTCGTGTCGTCTTGTCACCATGTTCGGCCTCCTTTTAGGACCTGTCTCCAATAACATAGCGTCCCCACAATACAATGGCAAAAAAGCTATGGGGACATCTTCGGGACGGGTTTGAGAAAGTCCGGGACGCTTTCGGGACGCTTTCGGGACGGATAAATATGAGGATTTCTGCGGGTGGGGACGGAAGGGACGGATAATTCTAAGTTAATTGGCTCTCACGACAGTAACAGTGTTACCCATGGTCATTTATCACTGTTACAGTATTTACGCCAACAAATGGTCGGTCAAACCCGTCCCGAGCGTCCCGGCCCGCAGAAATCCTCACTTTTATCCGTCCCGGATTTGTCCCCAAAGCGTCCCGGGATTTTCGAAAGCGTCCCGGATGGCAGTTTTCCGTTAATCGTCGTCAAAGACATCGGGTAAGTCGTCCGCATCGAGGTTATGAGAGCCGACTTGTTTGATCTCGATGACCGTTTCTGGTTCGGAGGTGTCGTGGGCGTCGGGGCCGTCGTGGTTAGGAGACGCCAAGTTTAGCTGCCTCAGTGCATCAAGATGCAATTGATTGATATTGACTTGGACCGCTGTGGTCGGCTTGGCTTGGAACTTCTCAGGCGCTGCGATCCCGGCCAGCCATTTCCTCGTCTCGATCTTGAGGCGATCTGCGTTGGCCGATTGGCTGTCGGAGGCGTCGGCAATGTCGAGGCATTCGTCTGCCCATTGATCTGCGGCAATAGCCCTAGCTTGTTTGAACCGTTCCTCTCGATCCGGGTCTTTCCTGATCCAGTGATAGAGGGATAGATTGCTGATCTTCAATTCACGGGCAAGCCCAGCCATTGTGAGGCCGGAGGCGATCTTTTCCAATAGGACGGTCTCGCCGACCTTATCCAAGTTAGACGCAATCGTGCGCCGTTTAATATGTCCGGCCATGTCTTATCCTTTAGATAGTGAAATAAGCCCATATAAAGCCCACAGAGCGGCATATAGGGCAATCGCTAGGTTACGGTCCCGATTATAGCTAGGCACGCTCTAGACCCCTTAGAAACGTCTCTAATAGGATCGAGACGGGAGCCGGTACAGACCGGCCCCCTTTTTCGTAGTATTGGATCGACCGTTCGGTCATGCCGATTTTATAGGCAAGCTGGGCTTGCGTCATATTGAGGCGTTCGCGTGTTGCTTTAAATTCTTCGCTTGTCATTGTTATGCGTCCACTTTTTGGGGCCGATAGGCTTCAATCATATACTCGGCGATTTCATACCAGTTAACCTCGCTTAGAAATGCCAGCGCATAGTCTAGGGCAAAGCCGTTGGCCTCATGATACATTAGCTCGGTTATGCTTTCGCGTAAGTTTTGGCCTAGGTCATAGGCGTCGAGGTCATTGTCGCTTGCGCCGTCATAGTCGCATAGCTCTAGTCGAACCCGCCATGTTTCATAGTTTGTCCATCCGTTATAGGTTTCTTTAGTCATAATCTTTTCCTTTCCCTTTTTGGCTAGTGCCATCATCGCCGCGCCATCGCTAAAGACAGCGCGGCTAATGGGGCACTAGCCTTTGTAAGCCTTATTCAAAGCACGTGCCGCGTCACGGTAACCTTCGAGGTAAAGCCAAGCCATAGCCGTGGTTGCATCTTGGAAATATCGCAGATGCTTTACCTTTTCGTCACTTAGCAGGAATTGACCGTTGCTTTCCCAACCGTGCCAATCGTTATGTGTAAATGTGATCATTTGCTTACTCCCCTTGGATTGCATAGTTAGCAACAAAATCGGTGCACCGCTTGCATTCGCGGGGCGATAAGAAAAGCGCCGAATGGTCAATGGCAACGTCAAGCCGTGCCTGCCTATCGGCAAAAGGTATACGGTGCTTTTCAAGGTTGGCGGCATAGCGTTGAAACGCGGCAAGGTTAGCTAGTCTCATTAGATTACCTTTCCACACTAACAGTCGCCAGCCATTGGCCAGCCTTGCCGATATAGATTGACGATGCGTTGCCATAGCAAGCGGCATAGACACGCCGCCAACGCCCATTCCATTTAACCTTATAAACAGTCGGGATGCGCGCCCCGTATCCCGTGGCGGTATAGCTTAGGCCGCGCTTGTGAAACCATAGCGGCGCTTCAATAACGTCTACGTTAACAGTCAAACGCGGTTCATTGCCCGTGCCAAAATGTAGCCATGCGTGCATGTTACTTCCCCTCAAAGTTACGGATTGCGTCGATCACGGCGTAAACGCCAAGCGCAACGCCAACGATAAGCACAGCATGGAATAGATAATAAAGCATTTTGGTTACTCCCTCTTTTGTTGATACGCCATACCTAGGCGAACAGTGTTCGGGTTGTCAACAAACAATCGTCACCAATTTGGTATGACAACCAAATCACATTGGAATGTGATTGCCCATGCCCCATAATATAATAAAGCCCGAACGTTGTTCGCCTTTTACCCGGTGAAGAGACACCGTCGCGCTTCCGTTTCGACGCGCCTCTGCACCCAATTGGTCGCTATCTAGAATACTGTTACAGTCTGTAACCCACGTAAATGCGTGCTTTTTTATCTATGGGGTGGGGGGTATCCGCAAAATTTCCCCCCCCCCGGGGGCCATCGTCGCGGGGGGCGCGTGCGTAGAACTAAACAGACACCGAAATGTGACCCCCACCCCCCGGTATCCTTGGATTTAACATAATCCCGGAAAAAAAATTTGTGATTTTTTGCTTGCCAAATTGTAACAGTAGAGTGTAACAGAGATATACCACAAAAAACGGGAGAAATACGTTGGCTGTTTATGGATACACTCGCGTCTCGACTGAAGACCAGATCGAGAACACGTCGCTCGACGACCAAGCCCGCCAAATCAAAGGCATTGCGATCACGCACAATCTGGAACTGGACCATATTTACGAAGAACGCGGCGTTTCCGGCGGCGTTCCCCTGCTGCGCCGAGAAGAAGGCTGCAAGCTGGCGTTCCTCCGGCCGGGCGATACTGTAATAGTCTCGAAGCTAGACCGTATGTTCAGAGACGCACGGGACGCACTAAACGTGATTGCCGACTGGGACACGGCGAACATCAATCTCATCATCAATGGGTATGGCAATGTGATGGACAAGGCCAATCCGAATGGCCGGTTCATGCTTGAGATCATGGCCGTGTTTAGCGGCGAAGAGCGACGCCGTATTCGAGAGCGTGTCACAGCCGGGAAGCGCGCCAAACGCGCAGCCGGAGGATACGCCGGTGGCAAAGTGCCCTTTGGATTTAAGAAGTCGGGTGTGGGCCGGAAGGCCAAACTGCACCCAGAGCCAAATGCGCAGGACGCTATGATTACCATGAAAGCCGCACGCGTTAAAGGTCATAGCTACCGCGATATTGCTATTATCGTAGCAAAGCGTCATGGTATCACGGTCAGCCATCAAACAATCGCACGCGTAATTCGGGGGGATAAGAATGACC
>Ga0208783_10001533_pt1 | contig 13619 bp, 16 predicted proteins | sample DEB19_08_DNA_2_FD_184529 | JGI IMG/M metagenome (GOLD analysis project Ga0208783, IMG submission 184529) | Aqueous microbial communities from the Delaware River and Bay under freshwater to marine salinity gradient to study organic matter... | ecosystem: Environmental > Aquatic > Marine >... | reverse complement strand
TAATGGGCTCATGTTCGCCGGGGTAGGATGTCCCCTTGTGTACGGCCTCGCCCAGATAAACGCGGTTGTTGATGAGCTTGTAAATGAAGCCCTTGTCGATGCGCTTGCCCCGCTTGTTGCGGACGTCCTCGGCTTGCAGGGCGCGCGCCAGCGTGGAGGCGGAGCCGAGAGCGGCGAAGCGCTCGAAGATCATCCGCACGGTTTTCGCCTCGGCATCATTCACGATCAGCTTCCGGTCCTTCACATCATACCCCAGCGGGACGAAGCCACCCATCCACATGCCTCGCTTGCGCGAAGCGGCGAACTTGTCGCGGATGCGCTCACCAATGACCTCGCGCTCGAACTGCGCGAAGCTCAGCAGGATGTTGAGGGTTAGCCGCCCCATGGAAGTAGTGGTGTTGAAGGACTGGGTGACGGACACGAAGGTGACGTTGTTCCGGTCGAACACCTCCACCAGCTTCGCAAAATCCATCAGCGATCGCGACAGACGGTCGATCTTGTAAACGACGATGACATCGATAAGCCCCGCCTCGATGTCGGCGATCAGCTGCTTCAGGGCAGGGCGCTCTAGCGTGCCGCCCGAGAAGCCACCGTCATCATAGCGGTCGCGGATGGCGACCCAGCCCTCCGCCTTCTGGCTGGCGACATAGGCCTCGCACGCCTCGCGCTGCGCCTCGAGGGAGTTGAACTCCATGTCGAGGCCTTCCTCGGAGGACTTGCGGGTGTAGATGGCGCAGCGCGAGCGCTTGAGAATTGCCGTCGCTATCACTTCTTCCTCCCGTTGCTACCCAGTGCAAAGAAACGGAAGCCGTTCCAGCTCGTGCCGGTGATGGCCTTGGCAATGGCGGAGAGGGAACGGTACTTGCGACCCTGCCAGTCGTATCCATCAGCCAACACCGTGACCGCATGTTCCACCCCGTCCCACTCCCGCAAGAGCCGTGTTCCGGGCTGAGGATTTCTCGCATCGACCGACATGCCCTTTCGCGCAACCTTGCCCTCAACCTCGTCAGCGAGGAATTCGAGCGCCCGGCGGGTTTCGCGGGAAAGACCGCCGTAGGTCAGTTCCTGGATACGGTACCCGATCCGTAGTTCCAGAAAGGCCCGTGCGTTGTTTGGCGCTGCGATGCCGAACAGAGCCTCCCATTTGGCCTTCAGTTCACTCACCGACAGGCGTTGCAGCGCTGTCAGTTGCGCCAGCACGGCGCCATCAGTGGCAACATCCTGGCCGGGGCGCGGCAGTGCCTGGGGTTTGGGTTTCGTCGCAGTCTTCATCATCAGCCTCCAACTCGGTTGCGAAGTTTGCGACGAGGAACACCGCTCTTCAGGGGTGAGAAGTCGACCAAACTGTCTTGGGTCCGGTTAGATAAAGTGCTGGACTGTTCGGATAGGATACGGCGCAGGCCGGTGCTCAGAATCTGCGCCAGTTCGGCGAGCCGCTCGGCCGCCGTCATGCGCTCCGGCGGGGTCCAGTTCGGGGGTGGTGTGCTGCTCATCAAGACCTTTCGAAATTCCAGTTGATGAGCAAGAGAATCGCGGAAAAGTACTCAGAACAAGAACGTTTCAGCGCTCTGAAAACCGGAACAAAACCTTCGAAATCAAGCGGGGGACTGTCGTGTGGATAACCACTGAGTGCCGGTCACTACTCGTGCCAAGTGACCGGGGCGTTTTGCCGAATCGCCCAATGAAGCCATGCGTCGAGAGTGGCGCGGAATGACTTCTTCGCATCTGGCAGATCCAGCGCCTCCGCTTCCGTTGCGTCCGGCGCCCGGTAAATAGGTTCCGTGACGGTCCACAGCCCGACATGCTTACGGCTGCTGCGGAGCCTTGCGAAGATGCGGCCGGCGGTGTGCTGCGCCACAATCACCATGAAGTCCCTGTTCAAGAGCTTGGAGAGATGTATAGGCTGGTCAATGAACATACGCGGGTCGAACCGGTAGAGACCCGGCTTTCCGACCAGCCGACACGGGGGTAGCAGCGGTGTAGACCCTTGCTCAAAAGGGTTCAGAGTACCATTAGCGAGGCACTGGCGGAATTCAGCCAATGTTGGCAGGGTACCCCCCTACGATATGATCCGACGGGCTTCGCCTGATGCAGCTGCTAGAAAGCATGTGCCAACGGGAGTCGCTGGTTGAGTGGACCTGATATCTTCAAGATGTGCTGCCGTCATTTGGCTTGATGCACGCTAGGAATTGAGAGAGAATCGGTTCTCTTTGGAGCGACGGCCTATGGCAGAGTCATCAATCGAGTGGACCAACGCGACCTGGAATCCCGTAGCAGGCTGTTCTATTGTTTCTCCGGGCTGCACAAACTGCTATGCTATGCGATTTGCTGCCCGCCTTGATGCTATGGGTGTGCAGAAGTACGCTGGCTTAACCCGTAAGAGCGGGGGGAGAGCAAAGTGGACCGGGAGAATCAAGTGCGATCCTTACGCTCTCGAGGCGCCCCTTACATGGAAGAAACCGAAAAAGATCTTCGTTAACTCCATGAGTGACTTGTTTCACGAGGATGTGCCCGAAGCTTTCATCCGTCGTGTATGGGATACCATGGCGAAATGTCACTGGCATCAGTTCCAGATCCTAACAAAAAGACCAGATCGAATGTCGTCGGTCCTTTCGACAGGGTATGAGGTGCTGAGGAACGTGTGGCTGGGTACGAGTGTTGAGGACAGCGCATTCCTCTCTCGGATTGATGCTTTGCGCAGCGCCCCTGCGCATCTGAGATTCGTATCATTCGAACCGCTTATTGGCTCTGTGAGAGGCGCCGATTTGCAACACATCAACTGGGCCATTGTTGGAGGCGAATCTGGACCAGGATCTCGACCCATGAATGCGGAATGGGTAGACGAGATAAAGGAGCTCTGTGAACTGAGTAACACTGCTTTCTTTTTCAAGCAGTGGGGCGGCGTCAATAAGAAGGCCGCTGGTAGGCTGTATCGCGGAAGAGAATGGAACGACTATCCAGAGAACCACTCTCGCCCCTAGTAGTTGTCGAATAGATTTCCTTGTTTCTCAGGATTTGAAGCGATCTTCCAGAACTTGTGTCCTAGGGGATGTTTTGAGGCCAGCGCTATCCAGTAAAGACGCTGAGACCCGGGCCCCTTGATTTGCTTCATTTCCGTTGCAGGCCATACTCCCAGCTTCTCGATTAATGTTTTCCAGTACTCGAGGATATCGGCTCGAGTGCGAGATGGATCGCCTCCTAATCGAATGACCTCACGCCATCCCGGAGCAAAGTTGTCCAACTCAGATCGAGTTGCGGACATGTAGCTGCTAAGATTGCGCTGAAAGTCCATCGTGCTGATGTGTATCATCAAGTCGACTCGCCTCAGTCTCGACAGCAGTCGAAATATCTCGAAGTCTAACGGCCCCAGCCCATAGGGATCGATAAACACAGTGTGCAAAGCATAGGGATCGAGGTGTCCGATAAGATGCTCGGCGGCAGCAACAGCGTCGCCATCCAGCTCTATAGATGTCGCCCCCAAGCTTCTCAGCCGCTCAGCGCAGGCCTTTCGCGCCGAGGCATCAGTATCTGCCAGGTAGACGGAGGAAAATGGACTTCCACCACCGACGCTGGTTTTCCAAGCAACCAGAGCGCTGCCATCGATCCATGTATTGGTTTCGCGAATATACGAACGACCATAGCTGCAAAAGAGATCTACAAACGTCGCGCCGGCTTTGCCTGGTCCTAAGAATTTTGCTCGCGTAGCGGAAGTGATGTCGACATAGCGCTCCACCAGCTTGTGTTTGTCTTGTGCCCAGGCTCCGACTGCTAACCCTGGAAGTCCATCCGCCGGATCGGTTCTGAGCTCGGTTGCGTCTCTCTTGACCATGTCCGAACTTATCGTCAGATTCTCTCTGCTGCGTCAATCTGTCATAGTTGGGAGTGCCATAGCACTCTACGTTCACTTTGGTGTCTGCGAGCTCTCCGGCGCGTCGATGGCATCGAGCCGGATCCGCTCACCGCGGATCTCAATGGTGCCGCCGTCGATGACGGATGCCGTGCCCTGGATGAGCGGCGCGCCCGAGGCCGCCGCCGCCACGAAAAGAAGGCCAGCCATCAAACCGGCAGCGATCGCCATTTTACGCATCACCTGTCGGGACACCCTTCATCCAACGGAGACATTGCCACCGGCTGCGTTTCCACACCCAAGGCAATTTCGCACGGCATCATCCGGCTTGTCCCTGTTGCCGAATACCTGTGGAAAAATTCATCGATCACGAAGCACAGTCGAATCAGGCGGTTACCGAAACCCCGGAGCGTTCCCGGGAAGCGTCGCGGGTAGAATCAAAAACCGGGGGATTGACTCTGTGTGTACGATAGAACAAATAGAGAACACAAGAGCCGCCCCGTGCGGCATGGTGAACGGCCACATCGGCGTTACAGGTGGGGGAGCAATCGATGGACAAGTCGCCCGTGCGTGTTCCTGCGGCGCGCAAGCGCAAGGATGGCAGCCATCACCCGCACCACCGCATCCTCAGCATCGAGGTGGAGGGCGGCTTTCTCGACGGAACCCGGCTCGAGTTCAGCGACGGGCTGAACTGCATCATCGGCGGCCGCGGGACGGGCAAGACGACGGTTCTCGAGTTCATCCGCTACATTCTCGGCATGATGCCGGACGTGAACGACAGCCGGCCCCGCGCCAAGGCTATCGAAGGCCATGTACGTGGCAATCTCGGCAGCGGGACCATCTATCTCGAGGTCGAGACCAAGCACGGGACGCGCTACCGGGCCGAGCGGCCGTGGGGTGATGACGTTCAGGTGCTCGACCGTGATGGCGAGCCCGTTCCGGTTTCGCTCGACCGGGATCTCGTGTTCAAGGCCGATATCTACAGCCAGAACGAGATCGAGGAGATCGCCACCACGCCGCGCTTCCAACTCTCGCTCATCGACCGCTTCGCCGAGGAAGAAATCCGCGAGGTCGAAGCGGAGATCGCCCGCGCGAAGCGGCAGGTTCAGGACAGTGCGGCAGAACTGCGCATGATCGAAGGCAGGATCCGCGAGGCTGAGGAGGTGGTCCCCGAGATCGATGTCGTCAGCAAACGTTTGCAGGAGCTGCAGGTTGCCGATGGCGCAGATGCCGGCCTGATCAATGCGGCCCACTCGCACAAGGCGCTGCGCGGCCGCGAGACAGCCGCCTTCGGAGATCTGCGCCTCGCGATCAACGATGCCAGGGCCGCGATGCGCCGCCAGGGAGAGCATGTGGCGGAGGCGTGCTCTGCGCCCCTCATCGCCGATTTCCGGGAGGGCCCCAATTCTGGTCTCTTCGAGGAGGTTGAAAGCCTGATGGCGTCTTTCGTTGATGCCTTCCGCATTGAGACGAAGCGGCTCGAAAACGAAGGCCAGAAGGTGTTAGACCAGCTCAGCGCCCTTTCTGAGCAATTGGCCGGGGACCATGCGCGGCAGGAACAACAGTACCGCGAGCTCGTGGCGCAATCGGACGTCGAGCGCCAGCATGCCGCCGAGCGCGCCAGCCTGCAGAAGCGCCATCTCTTTCTGACGCGTGCTCAGCATGACCTCGCTGGCCTTCGCCAGAAGCACAAGGCCATGGAAACCCGGCACCGCAAGCTGATGGGGGAATTCTCCACCTTGCGCGACAAGCGCTTCTCCTTGCGCAAGGAGGTGGCCGACCGCCTGTCGCAGGCCCTTGCGCCCATGGTGCGGGTGAGTGTGCGCCAGGCAGGCGACCGGAGCAGCTACGAGGCTGTCCTCAAGGAGATGCTGAAGGGATGCGGGTTGCAATACATGCGTCCAGTGATGCGGATCGTCGAAACCGTGTCGCCGGAAGAGCTGTCGCGCCTCGTTCGGAAAGGTGACGCCGCGCGCCTTGTCGAGGATGCCGGCGTCAGCGAGGACCAGGCAAGCCGCATCCTGTCCTACCTCAAGGTGTCTGATCAGCTTTCGGGCCTCGAGACCGTCGATCTCGAGGATGAGCCCCTGATCGAACTGAAGGATGGCTCCGACTACAAGAACTCCGCCGGGCTCTCGACGGGGCAGCGCTGCACCGTCATCCTGCCCATCCTGCTGCTCCAGAGCGAAAGGCCGCTTCTGATCGACCAGCCGGAGGACAATCTCGACAATGCCTTCGTCTATGACACCATTGTCCGCAATCTCCAGGAGGCGAAGGGCGGACGGCAGCTGATCTTCGCCACGCACAATCCGAACATCCCCGTGCTGGGTGAAGCTGACAGGGTGTTCGTCTTCTCCTCCGATGGGCGCAAGGGCCGTGTCACGCACACTGGCCGCGTCGATGACGTGAAGGACCAGGTCGAGCATCTGCTCGAGGGCGGCAAGGAAGCCTTCGTGCTTCGCATGCAGCGCTATGGTCACTGAGGGCAGGGCATGGACAGCCTGGCGCTTCTGCCCGCCGCCGTCGAAGGCGGGGACTGGCAAGACATCCGCGAGTTGGTGGAGCGTACGGGCGAAAGCCTTCGCCTGTCCTCCGTATCGTCCTCGCGAATCCCTGAGCTGGCGCAGCTGTTCCTGCGCCTGTCGCGCCACCAGAACTGGCAGGTCCGCAAGGCGGTCGCGCATGCAGCGCTGTATCTTCGCCACGACCTATTTCATGGCATCGTCGCCAATCTTATCGACGACGACAATCTCTGGGTCCGAGACATCGCCCGCAAGACACTGGTCCGGCGCAGCGAACTGTCGCGCGCCGAGGTCCAGGCGCAGGATCCCTTCGATGCCGATGCCGCCCTGCTGGACGAGATCGAGAGCCGCTATGGCGTCAGGGCGCGCAGGAGCGTGGTGGCGGCCGCCAGCAAGCTCAATCACCGTTTCGTCAAGGAAGTCTATCACGAGATCATCCGGATCCTGTCGCCGCTCGATACTTGCCTCGTCAACCTGGAGCGGGAGCTGTCCGGCAAGCCGGGGATTGAGCAGGCGGCAGACCGCATCCGGCGCGGCCATCATCATGTCGGCCTGATCACCGAGGTTCTCGACAATCTGCGGGAGTTCACCGACGGCAAGCCCGCCGAGACCACTCGTGAGTGCCTGTCCTCGATCCTGAAGGAGGCCGTCTTGCTAGCGCAACAGGGCGCCATCGTGCCGCAGCAGGATCTCTCGTTCAGCCTGTTGCTGCCGGAGAGTCTGTTCATCTCGGGCCATCGCTCGCGGCTGCTGATGGCCTTCATCAACATCATCACCAACGCGATGGAGGCCTGCGAGGCATCTGACGGGCCAGGGCGCATTGCCGTGAGCATCGAGCGCCAGTCGGAGGACTTTGCGAGGGTGATGATTGTTGATAATGGCTGCGGGATGAGTCGCGATGCCGTGCGAGACTGCGTCGACCTGTTCAGCTCCAGCAAGGTCAGCGGCATGGGCTTTGGCCTGCCTATCGCAAGGAAGGTGATCGAGCAGGACCACAACGGCATCCTTGCCCTAGAGAGCAGCCCGGGCGAGGGCACCAGCGTCACGGTTCTCTTGCCCATCGAGCGTCTGGAAATGGAATCGTCATGAGTAATCACACAGCCCTCATCGTGGAAGACGAGCGGGACATGGCCGTCGAGATTGGCGATCTCCTCGGTTCGATGGGATACGGCCATGTCGCCATCGACAATCTCGCCGATGCGCGCCGCCTGCTGGATGAAGGCGAGTTCTGCTTCGTTCTCCTCGATCTGCAGATCAAGGCCGAGAAATTCTCGATCCGGCCGCGGGTCGAGGCCGGGATGACATTCCTGAGGGAATTGCGCCGCAAACATCCGCGCCGCAGTGAGAACGACATGCATCTGCTCCCCGTCATCGTGGTGAGCGGCCATGCCAAGGAGCACGAGGACATCGTGCGCGCCTTCCAGGCTGGTGCAAACGATTTCGTGAGAAAGCCGCTTGGCCAGTTCGGGCAGGATCTTGCGGCCAAGATCGAGGCATGTCTGGATCGCTCCGGACGCCACAGCCATGCTGCGTGCTGTCTCGACGCTGATGATATCCAGCCGCATTGCAAGGTGGAGAACATCACTCATTCATCAGACTACCGCGAGGTGTGGTTCGGGGGCGAGCAATTCATGTTTGGAGAGCTGCAGGCCAAAGTCATCCGTCATCTCCATGAGGCATGGAAGTCGGGCAGTCCATGGGTCTCCGGAAAGGCCATCCTGAGGCGTGTTGGTTCGGAGGATTCCGCAGCAAAGCTCGCCAATCTCTTCCGGCGCCATCCGGCCTGGCAGAGGCTTCTGCTTTCCAATGGCCGCGGCGGCTACCGGCTCGCGGACGCGTGACCGAAGTACCTCGCATCTGAAATTCGTTGTTATGAATTTACGAATCGGAGGCTGAGTGGCCTGCCGATTGCTTCATTGCGCTCGAGGTGCCGCTTGAACGCCAGCGCGCTCTGCCGATTGATGTGAAACTCAAGCGTACCATTGCGTGAACCCATCCGCCGCCCATCCGCCGGCGATCCGCCGATGAGCCGCCGCCGATCCGCCGCCCATCCCGCCGACAGCACCAGTTCGCGCTGCCATCATCGCCCCATGCTTCGGACTTGAAGCCAAGGAGAAAGCGATGACAACGACCCACCTCTCCCAGACCGACCTCGCCAATCGCTGGCGCATGTCGCCGCGCACGCTGGAGCGCTGGCGGTTCACCGGCGAGGGGCCGCAGTTCATCAAGCTCGGCGGACGTGTCGTGTACCGGCTTGAGGACATTGAAGCCTTTGAACAGCGCCAGATCCGGCAGGTGACGCCGGGGATCAGCCGCGCCCCGCATTCGCAGGTCCGCGCATGAACATCTCCGGTCACAACCATCAATCTGTAACCCGCGCGAGATTTTCCATGTCCGAATACTCTGCAAAGCCCGGCGCAGCGTCGGCGCCCGCCCACCTGATGAATGACATCGATCTCTGCGTCTGGGTGGCGGACGCAAAGCCCGGTGACCGGATCGTCTACTACACGGGCCATCTCAGCCGTGACCGGCTGCCGCACAGGGGCGGCTATTCCGAACCTGTTCAACGCAAGATCAGCGAGCTCGGCAATGCAGCCTGGATGCTCGGCGAGGAGAACTGGCTGCATCTCGTGCAGCGCCGCGTTTCCTATGGCTCCTGGGACTACATCGCCGTGCGCAAGGCCGAAGTACCCAAGCAGAAGCCTGTCTACCGCATCATCCAGTCGCTGGCGCGTGAACCCCGCAAGGCAAATTCCGAGAACCCTGCCGCTGCGGCGGTGAATGCGCCGGATGGCGAGACACACTTCGCCACCGGTCCGCCCGGCAGCGCCTGAACCTCCCGCCTTCAAGTCACCAACGTCCTTTTTCAACCGTCAAACAACGGAACGACAACTCATGTCTGCAATCCAGACCCACTCCCCCGTGGAGCTTGCCAGCTGGCTGGTCGATGCCATCGGTCCTGGCCGCTTTGTACTCCTCAATGACGCGCTGTCCGGCGCTCCCGTCGGCGAGATCGGCGCTGCGCTGCGCATGATCAGCGAGGCCATCGCCACGCATGAACGCGCGCACGCCCAGCTGGCGGCGCTGCGCGACTATATCGCGAGCCTCGCTGATGGTACCGCCCCGGCCCTCGATCGGCTTGCCGCGTCTGCCCAGCCCTCAACCGTGAAGCAGTGAGGTCGATCATGGCAATCTCTCTCGCCTCACTGCAGAACTCCACCCACCTGACGCCGCCGGCCATCATCGTCCATGGCGTCGCGGGGGTCGGAAAGACCACCTTCGCCGCCGCCAGCGATAGCCCCGTGGCCGTTTGCACCGAGGACGGACTCGGCACCCTCAAGCTGCCGCATTTTCCCCTGGCGCGGAGCTTCGAGGAGGTCGTCGAGGCGCTCGCGGCCTTGCATTCAGAGCCGCATGAGCACCGTACGCTGGTGGTCGACAGCCTCGACTGGCTGGAGCCGCTGATCTGGCAGCATGCCTGCAAGATCAACAACTGGTCCTCGATCGAGGAGCCGGGTTACGGCAAGGGCTACATCGCGGCGCTCGACCTGTGGCGGCAGTACCTCGACTGGATCAACGCGCTCCGTGAAGACCGCAGGATGATGGTGGTGCAGCTCGCACACACCGACATCAAGCGCTTCGACAGCCCCGAGCATGAGCCTTACGACCGCTACGTCATCAAGCTTCACGCCCGGGCTGCAGCCCTGCTGCAGGAACATGCCGACATCGTGCTGTTCGCCAATTACCGCATCTCGACGGTGAAGTCGGATGTCGGCTTCAACAAGAAGGTGACCCGGGCGCTCGGGAGCGGCGAGCGTGTTCTTTACACCGCCGAGCGCCCCGCCTTCCTCGCCAAGAACCGCTACGGCCTTCCCGATGTGATGTCCCTCGACTGGGACACCTTCGCCGCGGCGCTGCCGAAGTTCAACTGATCAACCTCCAGCACAGGAACCATTCTCATGGCACGCTTTGACACGACCTTCGACGCCAGCGGCGTCGAGCCCCTCACCGGTTACGAGCTTCTCCCCGCCGGCGATTACAATGTCCAGATCGTCGAGAGCGAGATGCGTCCGACCCGCAACGGGAACGGCGAGTATCTCTGGCTGATGATGGATGTCCTTGAAGGCCCCCACCAGGGCCGCAAGGTCTATGACCAGCTAAACCTCATCAACCCCAACCCGACCACCGTGGAAATGGCCCAGCGTACGCTGTCGGCGATCTGCCATGCCACGGGCGAGCTGCATGTCAACGATTCCGAGGACCTGCACTTCAAGCCCATGACCATCCGGGTCTCGATCCGCAAGCCCAAAGACGGCGGGCAGGAACGCAACCAGATCCGCTACCTCGTGCCGAAGGATGAGCCGGCCACCGTGCCCGCCCGTCCGGCGGCGCCGCAGCGCCCGGTGCGCCCCAGTGCGACTGCCACGCCCACCGCGCCCGCACGCCCCAACGCCGCGCCGTGGAAGGCCAAGGCCTGAGGACGGACTGAGTTGCCGCTACCGGGCGCCAAGGGCTTCCGGCGGCGGTGTTCCCTCAAATTGACGGAGACATCGATGAATATCCTTCTTTCCGCTGATTCAGCGGCCGCCGGAGCTTTGCCCGAAGCTGCTCCTGATGCGCGCAGGCTGCGGCTTGCCGCCCTCGACGACAGCATTGCCCGCATCCGCACCCAGATTGCCGCTGCCGATCTTGAACGCCAGGCCAGGGCCAAGAAGATCGACCCCAGCTGGTTCCACCGCGCCAAGACGGCGCTGCGGCACCTGCAGCGCGAGCGCGCCGAACTGCTGGCCACGGGGTCTGCCGCTTCACTGCGCAAGTCATCCCTCAAGGACGCCATCATCGAGGTGGTGCGCCGCAAGCATGATCAGGAGAGCTGGGCTGCCGTCCTGGACGAGGCCCATCGCCTCACCGCCGGGGAGAGCCTGTGATGGTGAAGCTCCCTCTGCCGCCCACGCCCACCGTGGACGCCATTTTTGCCGCTTACGAAGAGGCCCGTGGTGACGGCTTCCGCGATCATCTTGGTGCATCGCTCATCGGCAAGCCCTGCGAGCGAGCCCTCTGGTTCGACTTCCGCTGGGTGACATTGTCCCGGCAAGAGGGCCGTATCCTGCGCCTGTTCGAGACCGGCCAGCGCGAGGAGGAGCGCCTCGTGCGCAATCTCCGCGCCACGGGCGCGACCGTGCTCGAGGTCGATCCCGCAACGGGACGCCAGTTCCGTGTCGAAGCCCATGGCGGGCACTTCGGCGGCTCTCTCGATGGCATCGCCATCGGGCTGCGCGAAGCGCCGAAGACCTGGCATGTGCTCGAGTTCAAGACGCATTCCGCCAAGAGCTTTGCCCAGCTTGTCTCCAAGGGTGTTGCCGCCTCGAAGCCGCAGCACGTGGCGCAGATGCGGATCTACATGCATCTGATGGGGCTGACCCGGGCCTTCTACCTTGCAGTCTGCAAGGACACTGACGCGCTGTACGCAGAGCGAGTGGAGGCGGATCCTGCGGAGGCTGAGCGCTTGCTGGCCAAAGCTTCTCGGATCATCAATGCGGCGCGGCCGCCGTCCCGCATCAGCGACGATCCCGCATGGTTCGAATGCCGCATGTGCAGTCACAATGCTGTCTGTCACCTCGGCGAGCGCGCTGCCGTTAATTGCCGGACCTGCCTCCATTCCACGCCCGTCGAGGGTGGATGGCACTGCGCCCGTCACGACAGGATGCTCGGTTCGACCGAGCAGCGCCTCGGCTGCGGCAAGCACCTGTTCATCCCGGATCTCGTCGCCGGAGAGGTCGTCGATGCGGGCGAGGACTTCGTCGCGTACCGCATGAAGGATGGCAGCGAATGGCTCAATGACGCGCGTGGGCAAGGGGAGGCGCTATCATGCTGATCCTTCGTCCCTACCAGCAGGAAGCCATCGACGCCATCTACGCCTACTTCGAGGATCACAAGGGCAACCCGCTGATCGTGATCCCGACAGCCGGGGGCAAGGCGCTCGTGCTGGCGGCATTCTCCGAGGGCGTGCTCAAGACCTGGCCTGACCAGCGCATTCTTGCCGTGACCCACGTGCGGGAACTGATCGCCCAGAACCATGCCGAGATGATCGGGCTGTGGCCCGAGGCCCCGGCCGGGATCTATTCGGCTGGGCTCGGCAGGCGCGAGGCTGATGCCAGGATTCTCTTCGCCGGCATCCAGTCCGTGCACCGCAAGGCCGCAGAAATCGGGCACTGCGACCTCGTCCTCATTGACGAGGCGCATCTGATCCCAACTGCTTCGGCGACCATGTACCGGCGTTTCCTCGATGAGCTCACCGCCATCAATCCGAAACTCAAGGTGATCGGCTTCACCGCAACACCCTACCGCCTCGACAGCGGCATGTTGCATGAGGGCGAGGGCGCGCTGTTCACCGACATCGCCTACGAGATCTCGGTGCGCGGGCTGATAGACCAGGGATATCTCTGCCCGCTGGTCAGCAAGCAGCCGAAGACGAAGCTTGACGTTGCGGGCGTTGGCAGCCGTGGCGGCGAGTTCATCGCCAGCGAGCTGCAGGCGGCGGTCGATCAGGAGGTGATCACCCGCGCGGCCGTCTCCGAGATCATCGCCTATGGCGAAGACCGGAAATCCTGGCTCGCCTTCTGCTCCGGTGTTGATCACGCGCGCCATGTCGCCGAGGAATTCCGCAGCCGCGGAATCTCCTGCGAGACCATCTTTGGCGATACGCCGAAGGACGAGCGTGACGGCATCATTGCCGCCTTCAAACGGCAGGAGATCCGTGCGCTTGCCTCCATGGGTGTGTTGACCACCGGCTTCAATGCGCCTGCCGTGGACCTCATCGCCATGTTGCGCCCCACGAAGTCCGCCGGGCTCTATGTACAGATGGCGGGCCGCGGCACGCGCCTGGCGCCCGGCAAGGAGAACTGCCTCGTTCTCGATTTCGCCGGCAATGTCAGCCGCCATGGACCCATCGACCTGGTGGAACCACGGAAGCCTGGCGGTGGAGGTGGAGGCGAGGCGCCCACAAAGGTCTGCCCGGAGTGCGAGAGCATTCTTCCCATCGCCGCGAGCGAATGCCCCGACTGTGGCTACGAGTTTCCGTCACCGGAGGTGAAGATCGCGCCGACGGCATCGACGCTCGCCATCCTTTCGGGGAAACGTGATCGCTGGGTCGAGGTCACCTCCGTCACCTACCGGAAGCACACCAAACAGGGCAGCCCGCCTTCCATGCGGGTCGAATATCACTGCGGCCTCGCCATCCATCGCGAGTG
>Ga0208783_10001530_pt1 | contig 13638 bp, 10 predicted proteins | sample DEB19_08_DNA_2_FD_184529 | JGI IMG/M metagenome (GOLD analysis project Ga0208783, IMG submission 184529) | Aqueous microbial communities from the Delaware River and Bay under freshwater to marine salinity gradient to study organic matter... | ecosystem: Environmental > Aquatic > Marine >... | reverse complement strand
GAACCCGGCCACAAAGGACCGGGTTAGTAAGGGAGTATCGAACAAGGCCAACTGACCGGGTTGTTTAGTCAGTCAAGCAATGGAGATTATGATGTGGACCGATGACGAAGACAAGCTTTTAATTCAACTCTGGGCAGAAGGAAAACCCAGCACCTACATAGCCCCAGCGATGGGCAAATCCCGTGGTGCAATCATGGGACGCATTAGCCGTCTAAGAGAGGCGGGTGTCGATCTTAAGGCGCGCCCACGGCCTCCCCGAAAACAACGGGTCTATGTGCCTAAGCCTAAACCAAAACCCAAGCCGAAGGTGTTGGAACTTGCAGCTGTGGCGCGACCAATTCCACAGCCGACTTCCCCGTTCATTCCCGCGCCAGAAACAGAGTATGGGCAACCATGCGATATCTTAGGTCTGCGTTTCTTTTCATGCCGATATATCGTCAGTGAAAAGCCAACGCTCTACTGCAATCAAATGGTGCATAAACACTCTTACTGCGAAACGCATTTTCAACTTTGCTATCAGCAAGGCACAAACGTTCCGCTTAAGGCAAAACCAAGGCCTATGTACAGGACAGCATAAATGATGCTGCAATTAAACCCACCGCTTCCACTAGTCACACCAAAAGGAAATGCTCTGGCCCATGTTTTAATCGACATGGGCGCAGAGCATGATCTTTTGTGGGTATGCTTTCAGGACAATGGCGAATGCTGGACATGGAATAATAAAGAAATCCGTGCCCAGACTAATATCACTATGGGCCGACTTTCGCCTCTAGCTCCTTCACGCGGGCATCAAGAGCTTTAAAGGCATTGATGAAAGCAAACATCAAATCAGAAATATTCAGATCATAAAGCGTTGTTTGCTGGCCTGTTGTAGGATCGGTGTAAACATATGTCCCGACTAATTCAGACATAGGCGTGTTGTTGACTTGTTGCGCAATCAAACCAACACGTTCTACGTTGTCATCTGGCGTACCGTATTGGCCGTTATATTCAAACGTCACGGGGTCAAGAGTGACAACGTCATTAAGAGATTTAAGATAAGGCTTAATGTCTTTTTTGGTGCGTTCGTCTGAAATTAAAGTAAAGTTTGTTTGATTTGCTTTTGGTGTTCCATTTACAACAATACCACCATAAAACGTAACTTCAGTTACGTTTCCTGCTAAAATATTTCCGCTTCCAGAATAAACGCCAAAGGTTCCTGACGAAAGCGAAATGTATGCGCCACCAGAATAATTAAGCGCGCCGCTTGTGATTGTTGGGCTTGTCATTTGTGGGCTGGTTGCGGTTAAAATTCCGCCGCCAGATCCGCTAACAGCAGTTCCAAGTGCTGTCGCAACACCTGTACCTAAACTTGTAATACCAGTGCCGCCATTAACTGGTTGTAAAGTACCAGTTACCTCTGCGGGAACTGTTGTCACAGAATTTAAATTTACCGTAGCTGCACCAGTAATAGCAGTTGTGCCATTGCCGCGCAAAATCCCAGTCAATGTGGTAGCGCCCGTGCCACCATTTGCAACAGACAGCGTGCCAGCCAATGTCATTGTTCCGCCCGGTGATGTAAGTGTATTTGGCGTAAATGACAAACCGCTAGTCGATGAAAGAGTTATAGATGTAATACCACCACTTCCGCCTCCAGTTGGCGCGGATGAAATCCACGAAGATCCGTTTGATGTTAAAACGTTTCCTGTTGTACCCGGCGCAACAAATGTTGGGTTGCCTGTGCCATTGCCAAGGATCACATTGCCTGTCGTAAGCGTAGCAAGACCAGTGCCGCCATTAGCTACTGAAACAGGTGTGGAGAGCGAAACAGTGCTGCCAGATACAGAGATACCTGTTCCTGCAACTAAGCGTGTTTCGTCTGCAAATTTAACATCTGTACCATCTGAATATACAAGCGCTTTACGACCCGTTGCTACAGTAATGCCTGTGCTTCCGGGTGCCTCTGTCACAACATATTGGTCAGCGTTCGTCTGGTTATCGACGATCCACATGCCACCAACAGCTGTAGTGGCGCTAAGGTATTTAAATGGAATAATGATATATCGCGATGCGCCCGGTGTTCCTGTCAAAACAATGCGCTGGTTCTGTGCGTCAGAAATAGTAAGCGTGATATCAGACGCGCCAACAGTGAATTGTACCGCGCTGCCAAGAGCCTTGTCGATAATGTCCCAGTCCTGATTGACCGGAACGTCCCACGTATCAGGGAATTCGCCGTTAGCTGGCTTATTAAGCTTTTTGTTGTCGGTATATGTAACCACGGGTTACTCCTTAGATGTTCTTATTAGCCACTGCCAGCGCCTTAACGACAGCTTCGTCTGGCGCGTCTAAGATCTCTTCAGTCGTTTTCTGGTGATACTTATGGGCCTTCTCTGCAGCTGCTACAAGGCGCTGCGCGATAGATCCAGTCACCTTACCGCCAGTGGCGCGCTGTTCCCGCTGCGCAGGCTCTTCTTCACCAGAATCCAAACGTTCTGCCACACCCGTCTGATATGCGACAGGCATCGCAAATTGCGGAAGGCCTTTATATAAGCGCTCTCCTAGAGATCCCATTTGCCCTGTGCGGTAGGCAACGTTACCAGCAACGCGCGGTAAGCCCATAACAGCGCCTACGGCAGCATATGGATGCAATGCCATGCCGTAAACACCGCCGCTTGTGACGATGTTACCAAGATATCCACGCAGGCCCTGCGGAACCCATGGCTTCAGTTCTTGCCCAGCAATCATGTATGGGATGTCTGGGTTATATTTGGCCAGTTCCGCAATCAGGTCCTTCTTATATGGTTTATCAGCATTGGCCATAAGTTTACGGAACTTCGCGCCATTGGTATTACCTTTTGCTAGTTCGCGTGTGAATTCATTCAATTCATCAGTTGCTGCAGCATAACGCTCCATGATGTTGGCATAGCGCTGATCTGCATTCACAATTGTTTGTTTTGCTGCACCAGAAAGTTCATCAATCATGCGTCGTTCAGGAGTGTTTGGATTGGTTCGCGCAACCCCATAATCACGAATTTCACGTTTAAGTTGGTCAAATGATTGAATATCGTGTGCAACACGCGGGTTATTTTTCCAATTATCTACCAATCCGGCAATATCCTGAAAAATTTGTACTTTTTCTGAACGCGGATCAAAAACACGGCCTTGCGGTGCAGCAATTTCCCGCGCACGGTTCATTGCATCATCAATCAAATTATAATTAAGAGCAGTTGGATTATCAATTTCACGCATCCCAGCAAGATATTCAGAGCCACGCTTGTCTGCAGCTTTTCGGATAGCGTCGCGGACAGCACCAACAGTTTCATCAATTGTGCCAGCACCGGACATATGGCGCGCAAATGTTGGGTTACCCATTAGCCCAGCTTTTGTAGCCTGATCTAATGAATTGTACGATGCACCGCTTTGCATCCACAAAGCAAAATTAACAGGCTTTGCAACGGTAGCAGATGTAAGCTTTGGCACCTGCATAGCAATGTTAATAGGATCAGTGGCACGACCAGCAACTAAAGCTGCTTCACCAGCCTTACCTAAAACACCCGGAAGCTTTGCAGCTAATGTCCCACCGCCCGTAAATGCTGTAGAGGCATCAGCAAGAACGCCAATAGGATCTTCAGATAAGGCTCTTTTGAACCCAGCCATAGATCCGTATCTATCTGCATAGTGCTGCATAACAGCATTAACAGGCGCTTCAGTCGCCGCTTTTTCTTCTGGGTTTTGCTCTACACCCAAATACCCAGCTGCTTTAGAGGCAACGCCTTTTCCAAGAGCCTTTACACCCTCCCATGTCTGGGCTGGTTCAAGGAACGGCGTTACAAGAGATTTGCCAAACTCCACGGCGCTTTTTGGCGCGTTTTCTACGGCCTTAGACAACACCTCTCCAACAGGCATGTCTTTTGGTTCTTCACGATCTGTCGTTAAGAACTCTGGCGTTTCCCATTGTGTCGGGGATGGCGCGCCAACAAGAGACGGCTGCTTTGGAGCGGTTTCTGTAGTTCCGGGTTTCGGTGCTGCCGTAGTCGTAGGAGGAGGCCCACCAATAACAAATGAATGGTCTTCTCCATCAGGAGTGCCTTGATCTTGAATAGGCGCACCAGCTTGTTTTGGACCACCAATTAGAAATTCGCTGTCTTCAGCTTCAGGCATTATGACCTCCCGCCAAAGTAGCGAAGCAATTCGGGGCTATAACCCTTTTCCTTCATAGCTTTTAACATGCCAGCTGGAGCGTATCCGCCAGTGCTAGTCAAATATCCGATAACAGTTCCATTGACCTGTTTACCAGAGGCATCTTTATAGGAAAGTGGTTCAAACAGCATCTTAGAAAGTTGCTGTTTTTCAAGAGCGTACTGACGCGCCATTGATTGCTGGAAGTTTTGTTCCAATCCACGCCCAAGATACTGGGCTTGGTTTTCATTAACAACATAACCTTTATCAAGCGCATGTTGTTGCGCACGATCTAGATATGCGGCCTTGTCGATTGGCATTTGCGATTGAACTAGAACATCAGCAATTAATTTAGATGCAGACTGCGGATCGTTGGCTGTCGTAGGAACAGTGTTTAGCCATTGCGCAAACGACGCATAAGATTTTTGCCCAGTAGCCGCATCTTGCAAACCAGCAAGCTTGGTGGCAATTTTTTCAATTACCTTAGCATTGCCAATTTGATCAGGGGTAATTTCTGGAATATCTGATCCAAAAATTCCATTAGCCTTGCGAATTACACCGTTGATGTAAGCCGATGTTGGCAACGTAATATCTGTTGCAAACTTGCTAAGGTTTGATTTGTCCATGTTAGCAAACGCATTTGCGTAAGCATTACGTTCTGCGGTTTGGTTCAAAGCAACAGATGCTTGCCCAGCTGCGGTAGAGAATGGATTATACCGTATGTCTTTTGAATCAATACCAGCTGTTCCGCCGCTAGAAATCCACTGGCCATTGTTCTGCAAGATCTTATCTGTTGATGCATCAACGCTCTTATAGACAGGCTGTTGTGGCGCTGTCTGTCCCGGCGCTCCCGGAGCACCCGGTGTTCCCGCTGGCTGTCCTGCAGCTGTTCCAGATGAACCACGCTCTGGAAGCTCTTCACGCGCAACATATTGACCGCGTGGATCAAGAGCATAAGGGCGACCTTCGCGAAGCGCTTTATTAAACTCCTGTACACTGACAGTTGTTGCTTCACCATTCTTATAAACGTTAACACCAAGAATGATGCCGGTTTTTTGATCTGCATTAATCGCTTTATTAACAAGATCGCGATAAGTAAGTTCAGTGACAGCTTTCTGTGTTCCAGTAGCTGCGCGCTTTTCTTCAGCCTCTGTAATTGGCTTTTCCATGCCAGCATAAGACTGGGCAGCTGCACCAATGCCTTGAAGCAACGCGCCGCCAAAATAGCGGCTTGGCGAAGATGCCATTGCACCAACACCGGAAAGTAGCGGAACAACAAACTGGCGGCTTGTCAGGAAGTCGCCCCAAGATTCAAATGGCTTCCCAGAACGATATTCTGTTGGCGGTGTAATTCCACCATCATATACGCGCTTTCCATCTACGTATGATTTTCCATCTTCATATTCTGCGCCAGCAACCTGACGGCGTGCTTGTTCTTCGCCTTCTGGCGCGCCAAGCCCAAGCGCACTACGGAAACGCTGCACATATGCCGGAACTGTTGTACCAGTTACGTCAGAGGCATTCCCCGCCTTTGACATAGGACGGCCAGAGAACCACACAGATGCTGCATCTTCTGGAGAGCCGTACTGGTTCAGGTATTTCCCAAATTGTCCGCGTGCTACAGCTTCCTGCGCTTCTTTATTGGCGCGGAATTCCTCTGGCGATAGGCTCTGGCCATAATGCTCTTGTGTCCAAGAAGGAACATTTGCACCCATAACCTGATAGCGACCGTAAGCACGATCACCACTTTTGGTTACTGGTCCACGCGCACCATAATTATGACTGCTTTCAATTTTACTTAGAGCATTAAGGTAATCATCCATTGTGTATTCTTTATTGGATGAACCTTCTTCTGTAACCGCGCCAGCCTGTTGATAGCCCGGACGAATACGACCGCCATCTTTTACAAATGCAGATGCAGCACCAAGGCCCGCGCTGATAAATGGCCCAACACCCGGAATAAGGTTTGCAAGAGCGCCAGCGCCTTTCAACGCCATACTTGCGCCGCTTGGCCCTTTTTTGCCACCGCCGCCACTACCGCCGCTCTTTTCATCTCCAAGAAGATCGTACTTTTCACCGCTTTCAGATTCATTAACTGCTTCTACACCGTATGGGTCTTCTGATTGATACGGGAGAATTTTTTCTTGCAGATGTCCACCAGTGGCTTTGTGCGGAACAACACCGCCACGGTTAGCAAACATCGATGGCGAAAGAATATCTTCATCAGGCGGCGTAATAGATGTATCCATAGCCACATCAGTGCGTGGCATAACACCGCCAGCATCAGGAGATAGTTCTGCATTCTCTTGATTTGCAGCTGGCTGATCCGCTGGTTTAACACCAAGCTTTGGCTGTGGAACAGGAGTATTTGATCCACTCTGATCAGCTGGTTTAGCAGGAGGCTGTTTTTGATCTTTTCCAGCAAAATAATTATAAGCTTGTTTGCCCTTAGCAACCAAACCTTTATCGCCCATAAGCGTTTCGCCAAGCTGATTAGCTTGACCAAGTTGCGCCATTGCTTGCTGAACACCAGACTGCTGTTGCGGCGGTGGAGCATGTCGGGATAAACGTGCCACAGGAAGCGAAGCCTGCGGAACAATTCCCTTTTGTCCGGGTAGGTTCTGTGCGGACTGCCCGTACAATCCACCCTGACCATGCGGACCAAGAAACTGACGCTGCATGGCAATTATTGCAGAAAGATCTTCTGGGCTTACATGCCCACCCTCTGCGAAACCTTCACCTGCGCGGGATGGCATGACGCCACCACCTTCACTGGCGCGATTTGCAATCTTTTCATAATCAACTGCATCAATTCCACCAACACGGTGGACAGCATCAGGATGCTTTTCACGCGCTTCATCGGCCATAACACCAATGCGCTGTTGATCATCACCGCCCTTATACTTGAAGCTATAGATTGGAAGACCATCATGGGTCGAACCAATTTCTTTAATATCTTTCTTAAGGCGACGGTCAGAGAAAAAAGAGTTAGGACCTGTTGTTGTCGTTGTCGAACCTGACAATGCGCCAGTACCCATGGCGATGTTTGCCAAAAACTGTGCAACTTGGAAGTCGTAACCACGTTCCTGCAAGAACTGTTGATACCGCGCAGTGTCTTCCGCTTGCTGCGTCTGTTGCTGCAGCGTACCAGCACCAATCTGTGCCTGCGCACCCTGCAATGCTGCAGCTTGCTGCTGCTGCGCAAGGGCGGATTGGTTCATGGCCTGCTGTGTGCCCATTCCGTAGAGCGCACTGCCAATGCCTTGCTGGAATGCACCTTGTTGCGCTCCCATGCCATAGCCAGCCTGTGCAAGGCCCTGCGCTGCTTGTGATGCGCCAAGACCCTGCTGATACATCTGCTGGCCAAGGCCAGAAAGAGCCTGACCTGCTGCGATGTTTTGGCCAAATTGCTGTTGCCCAAGTGCTGCCATTTGCTGGCCAGCGCCCATTTGCTGCGCATAGCGCTGTTGGGCAAGATTAGCAGCTTGCTGCGAACCAAACTGTTGCGCAGCACGATTGGCCTGTTGCGCCGCAAGGTTAACGCCTTGCTGTTGCTGGAACATGCCAGCCGCCTGTCCATAGCCTTGCTGGAGAAGATTACCCAGTGTTGCTTGGTTGGCCAGAGACTGTTGGCGCGCCAGATTAGCCTGCGCAATTCCTGCACGGTCACCACCAAACGCGCCAGCGCCGATAGCTTGCGAATTAAGGGCAGAACGTTGGGCGGCAGATTCCTGCTGCTGCAGCGCTTGCTGTGCCTCCACTACATTCTTCATGTAGGGTGACATATATTTGTTAATCTGGGCTTGCCCAAATTCTTGCGGATTAACAGCCTGCGTTCCGCCACCCAAATAGCCTTCCGCAGCACCCATCATTGGGGCGGCGGCACCAAGGCCACCACCAATAAGTTGTGTTGCGCTCTGCATGTACGGATTTGCAGCGCCTAACGCGCCAGCAATAGGCGTATATGCTTGACTACCATAAATTTGGCCCTGCGATGCAGCGTTCGTAAGATAACCCTGCGCCTGACCAAGTTGATTTTGTGCTTGCCCATAAGCAGCGCCAGCCGTACCCAGCGCTTGCTGCATATACGGCTGTGCCTGTTGGTAAGATTGATTAAGGATACCTTGCGCGCCAGTCATTTGGCCTTGGGCCATATTGGCAGCTTGATTTATCCCGCTAATACCAGCTTGCTGTTGTGCGTTAATCGGCGCAACAAATTCACCGCCATATTGTTTAAATGGCTGTTTGGCGACATCCTCTGCCCGTGCATTGACTGCGTTGTATCGCGCCAGAACCTCTGGTGGGATCGTTGTCGTTTGCTGGGTAGTAGATTTGCCGCCGCACATGAATTTTTATCCTTCCTGCATTTGTGGATGCAGATTGTAGAGAAACACCGCCCCCTGCGGCTTGCCAAACTGCCTTTCGTACAGGCGAACCTTAGCTTCAGTTCTTACGTTTGACATGACACCAATTAGCAAAGGCACACCAAGCGATTCAGCAACGCCCTTGGAGAACTCTACAAGCTTTCGCGCACGACCGCCTTTAGCGTTCCTGAACTCTGGCTTGATAAAAACGCAGCGTTCTTCAAGTACATCTTGATTTGAATACCACATTTTGCCCATTCTTAAAAGGACGCCGCCTTCTACAGGGCCACCGGGTTTTTGAATAATGCCAACAATACCAGCCTCTTGATTTAAGGCAGGCCAAACATCTTCAAGAACCTTAATTGGATCTGGAATAACAAGGCCAATTTCAGCAATTGCTGCCTGTGCTGCCGCCATTACTTCGTCCAGATCATCCGGCGTTCCAATCCGAATTTGCAGATCTTCCGTCATGTAGTCCCCCTTTATTAATCCTGCTTTGGACCGGGGAGTTTTTGCAGGGTCTTGATTGTCTTGGCGCGCATGGCCTTAACAAATAGATCAAGCTCCTGATGCCCCCTGTCTAAGTCCCCTTCGCCAATACGGCGAACATCGCCCGGCGAAATAACATATTCTCCACCAGCTGCCACAATGGGAACAGCTTCGTCCATTCCACCGCCTTCAGCTTTGCCGGGTATGCCCAGTTCGGCATCAATTCCGGGTGTGCTTCCCTTCGCTGGAATAGCCTGCATACCGGGCGCGCCAGTCATGCCGGGGATGCGACTAAAGATCGTATTGGCCACCTTGAAACCAGCCATCGTATTGCCTTCACCCATGGCCGAAATGATATCGGCAGGGATCACATAGGACCCAGAAGGAACATGCATAGGGAGATGGTCTGTACGGCCCGCTACGGGGCTGTGGATGGGGCCTACGTGGACCTTGGTGGTAGTACCTTGCCCGCCGCCAAAGAAGGGCGCTGCGCCGCCTTCTGCAAGGGTGGCAGGCGATCCCCCTTCGCTACCGGGGTTATTCCCAGAGCCGCCGCCATAATCAGAGCCATTGACGCCACCAGCTGTGCCGCTGGCATCGGACCCACCAAAATTAGAGCCGCCGCTGTCGCCTTGCCCGGCACCGCCACCCCCGCCGCCCAGATCGGCAACCATTTGCTGCATGATGGGTGATGCGGTCTTTCCGGCCTCTACTTCACCATTTGGGGTGGTACCTGTTTTCCCGTCGCCACCCGCTGCAGGCTTGCCAGAAAGGGTTGAAAGCAGTTGTGCATTGTAAACGGTTGGATCGACAACAGGCGTTAGTTCACCGCCCACGGCCTTATTGGATCGACGCGCCACATCAAGAGCAATAGCGATAGCCTGCTTTTGCGGCTTACCAGAATGCACCAATTCGCGGATGTTGGTTGATACGGTCTTCTTTGAAGATCCTTTTTTAAGTGGCATAGATCACCCGCTTGAATACGTTACATTGATCGACTGTCCGGCACCCGGATCGATCACAAGGCCATTCGTAAATACTTGTCCGCATGGATAAATACCAACAGCGGCTGATGGCGTAGCGCATAAAGCATTTGCTGCTGTTGCACCACCAGCTGTTGATGCATTGTGAATAAATCCATCTGCAGAGCCTTTAACAACAACAGACACATTCACCAATCGACCAGAGCCAGCAAATACTAATGTTGTTGATGTAACTGTTGCAGATGTAACAGTACCAGCTGCGCCAAGTGTGATATTGTTTAGTGCGTTGATAGCAACGACACCATTTTTCTGCGTGGTTAGAATATCGTCTAAACTAGCCATTAGAACTTACCATCCGGTTGCCAGCGATAACGCATATTACCCAATCGCCAGAATGTGCCAATATCATTGCTTTCTATTTTAATGCTAACCAAACGGCCCCGAAGACGCGGCGTCACATATTCTGTAGCCTGCGTCAGTGTAAAGGGACCATATGCAATCGGTGTATCGCCTGCATATTGCGTCACATAAAACGTCAATAGTAGGTTGGCGTTCTGTGTTCCGCCGTAATAACCCCACTTTGCATCAGGCCAAAACTGGTCCACAAACGTAAGAACGTCGCCATCATTTAATTGGAAATAGCCTGTCTGGAAGTATGAATTCATCGCCTGACCATCAGCGTCGGTCGATGTTTCATGCTGCACAATGACGTTATCAGTTGTCGCGCCAATAGGAGGGCCAAACACGGATTGGTTAATCCAAGCTGTGCGACCAAGCGCACCAAAGTCCCATTGGTTCATATAAATATTGTACTTTACGTAGTGGCTTACTTCCCCGCCGTTTCCAACGGTTGGATAGTACCAAGTCACTTCGCCAAAGCGGGAATTTGGGGCAATACGGATCTTATCAAGATTGTTTGTATCCAGATCTTGGAAGATAACATCCCAGATCGGGCATGGTATTGGTTCAACGCCGCTTCCAGATAAACGGAAAAATTGCGACTGCGACATCCAATAAACAACACCATTCATTGAAATTGATGCCTTTGGCGCAATCAGACCGCACCCGCTACCAATTTCGTTGAATGAATAGACATAAGGAGGGCCAACATATTGCATGGCCCACACGGCCAAATCGGTCCACACCAGACCCTGTTGCGGACCCTGAATACAGCCAACAATCTTAGATCCCTTTGGGATACGATAAGACCCAGCTTGGTTTGTTACACTGCCAGCCCATACATTAAAGTTACCAACATCAGACCAGCGGATAAGAAGCGGGTCATGAATTCCAGTAAATGTAGATCCCCATGCAATCAACTGTCTTTGCGGCATAGCAACAAAGATGCCGTTATTTTCGATTGGCGCGGTTGGAATAATTGTAGCAATCGGGTTACCTGATCCCGGTTGCCAATAGTAGATGCCACCGCCAACTAAAATATCATCTGGCTGTCCGGGGTCACTGCTAATACCGCGCGGACATGCAATCAGAATTTCGCCCCAATTATCAAGGGTCCAATCCTCTGCTTCAAGACCAGTGATTTGGTTTACCGTAATGACACCCGGTGTCGTTTGTGGCCCTGTTGTGGCATTCAGATAAGAAATCGTATTTGATGCAACAACACCGCCAGATACATAAGCAGTTGTTACAGCTGACGAAAATTCCACAGTCGTTGCTGTCGATGCTGTGACTTGCCATGTACCATTGTAAGCGCCGGGGTTTACTCCAGAGAGGGTAAACACAGTACCAACTTCAATGGCTACAGATCCTGTATGCGTGACTGTTACTGTTGTTCCAGATCCAACAATGTTGGTGACATCAAAAATATTAGATGTAGATGCTGTTACAGAAACGGTGCTTCCAGTCTGATATCCTGATGGGATGATTGCCGTTACCGTAACAAGAGAACCAACTGGAATTTTTGTATTCGTTGTATGGCTTATTGTTGCTGTAGTTCCATTGCCCTTCGCGCCAATAGTAGCCATGGTGCGGAAGCTGTTTGGCGGAATACCAGTGCCAAATCCACCGGAGCCAAAGCCGCCAATACCGTACCCTGAACCAGCGGCTAACGGACCGATACCGTTGTAATATGTAAAGCGCGCAAGGCCATTATTTAATGGTAACGTTTGTGTAGACGCTGCAAGGTTGCTTGCGTTAATAATTAGCTGATTAGCTGACGGAACGCTGGCAACTACATAATTGCCAAATAATGAAATACCGCCAATTGTAAGCGGGACAAGCATGGTAAATGTATCACCAACGCTATAAAGATGATCATTTAGATCAACGGTAATTTGCGCTGAACCTGATGATGTAGAAAATATAGGCGTGTTGCCACTGTTAGATACAGTTGATGTAGCTAGCTCTGGATTACCAAGTACATCCGTAGCTTGAATTGAATAAGTATTAGCGCTTAATGCTGTACACTGATAGAGCCCCTGAATCCGCAATCCACCAATAGTGACCTGTGTTTCAATAAGAACAGCATCGTAATTATCAATGTTGCTGTTGGCATCGTATATTGTGACAGTAGCGCTGCCATTAATAGTAGAAAAATTAACTGGAGCATTGACCACATAATATTGTGGCGAAATGTTTCTTAGAACATTATTGCTGATTGTGTTAAGGCTTGCTTCAGCCCCTACAGCCAAATAGCTTTCATCGTTAAGCGTTTGCCACGCCCAGAGACAGCGAACCTTTGAATTGATTGGGGCATTGTAAAAGCGCGTCCAACCACCAAGCTTTTGAACAAGACCCAATCCATTCCGGTCAGGAACAAAACGAATTAAATTTGTGAACGAAATAGCTGCTTCGTTTAAGGCAACTGTTTTGTTTTGATCGACACCCGGAATAAGCTTCAGGCTATTGTGTGGCATGGCGCGTTACCGTGTCGGTGATGCGGCCACAGGGGGAGACATGGAAGACCAAGCAGATGCTTGAAACTTCTTGCGTGCCTCTTCGATCATCGCGCCAGTCAGAAGCGCCTTGTATTGTCCTTCATATGACTGCGCCATTGCTGGGTCATCAGACTGACGGCCAAAGTTGCGCTGGTAACCAGAAACAAAGATCATAGATGCCATAAGAAATACATCAGGCAGATACAAGCTAATAAACGTTGTCTGGTTCGTTGATGATAAGCTGGCAGGGCGAACCGTTCCAGTGACTTCAACCGTATAAGTGTTATCCGGCCAAGGACCAACAATAACATTGTTCTGGTCAATCATGGCAAAGTATTCTGGAACAGCCGTGACACCCAGAGTGCTATAAACGTTGTTTAGAAACTCTTTAGTGGTCGGCAAAAGCGGATTGCGTGTGCCTTGTTCCGGGTTTGTAATGGTCGCAGGAGTAATGACATTCAGTTCTTGAATAGTCATAAAATCAGCTGCGGGAATAGTCAGGTTTCTATTACCAGCCGTAAATTGATATGAAGAACTGCGTGTTACAGTGCTTAGAAAATCTAAGTCACGATACATGCGGTTTTCAGCGTATGTGATTGCTTGCGGGATTAGGATCGTGAACGGATCGGTAGGGTCCGATAAGTTAAGCTTAACAACAGCCAAATTGGCCAGCTGCTCTACGTAGCTGTTTGTCCCTGCGACGGACCCATTATATGATAACCCTGTTGTCACGATTTATCCCTTTCG
>Ga0208783_10001528_pt1 | contig 13644 bp, 14 predicted proteins | sample DEB19_08_DNA_2_FD_184529 | JGI IMG/M metagenome (GOLD analysis project Ga0208783, IMG submission 184529) | Aqueous microbial communities from the Delaware River and Bay under freshwater to marine salinity gradient to study organic matter... | ecosystem: Environmental > Aquatic > Marine >... | reverse complement strand
CGAGACGCCTCAGTGGCGCGTCTCCGCCACCCTCGAGCCGAACACAGCCGGGCCCGCCGTGCTCACCCCCGGAGTCGGCCAATGACTCGCGTGCCCGGGTCGACGCACCATAACCCACTCACGCAGCGCATTGCGTGGGTGCTATGGCCGTCATTCCTGATGGCGGGCGTCATGGAAGTGGTGTTCTTCACGCTCGTACAGCCCGAGGACCTGCATTTCTTTGGAGAGCCCGTCGCGCTCAGCCGGCAGGCGATCTACACGCTGGGCTTCTTCACCTTTTGGGCAATGGCAGCCGGCTCGAGCGCGCTCACCTGCTTCCTGCAACGCTCGCCGTGGGAAATGAACCGATGCACGCTGGCCCCGGAGGCCCGCCCGATCGGCTGCCCGAAGCGGCAGGATGGCTGTGGAGGCAGCTCCTAGAGCTCCTTCACCACGGCGACGAGGCCATGGTCTTCGGCGGCCGGGCCCGAGGCAAAGCCCAGCCGCTGCATGAAATCCCGCATCGGCCGGTTCGACGAGAGCACCAGGCCACGCAAGTGGGTGATGCCCGCTCGCTTTGCGTGGGACATCAACTGCACCATGAGCTGCCGCGCAAGGCCCTGGCGCTGCGCGGAATCAGCCACGACGATCGCGAACTCGGCGCTCGCCGGGTTGGGATCGCGCACGTAGCGCGCTACGCCGATGATCCACTCGGCATCGGCCTCCTTGCGCACGCCGATGAGCGCCATTTCGCGGTCGTAGTCGATCTGCGTGAAGCGCGCCACCATCTCTGGCGTGACATGCCGAACCATCGAAAGGAAACGCAGGTAGCGAGACTCGTCGGAGAGATGGGAGATGAATGCCGTCTCCATCGCCGAATCCTCCGGGCGGATCGGGCGAATGGTGACCCGGGAGCCATCGCGTAGCTGCGCCACCCTCTCGAGGGACTGGGGATAGGGGTGAATGGCCAGATGGGAGAAGCGCTCGTCCGCCTCGCGGGCGACAGGGTCGATCACAACGCGCGCATCCAGGGCTACGGCTCCGTAAGGGTCCACCAGCAGCGGGTTGATATCCATCTCGGCTACCCAAGGCGCGGCGCACACGAGGTCCGACACCCGCAACAGCACATCAATCAGCGCTGCTCGATTGGCGGCTGGCACGTTCCGGTACGCGCCAAGGAGCCTGGCCGCCCCCGTGCGGCCGATCAACTCCCCAGCGAGCTTCACGTTGAGTGGCGGCAGCCCGATGGCATTGTCACGCAGCAACTCCACGGCAATACCGCCCGACCCAAAGCTGATCACGGGGCCGAACACCGGGTCGCGCACCACGCCCACCATCAACTCGCGACCATGCCGGCGCTCCACCATGGCCTGCACGAGCACGCCGGAGAACCTTGCTGACGGCGCCAGGCGCTTGAGGCACGCGGCAATGTCATCGTATTGGTCGCTTACTTGGCGCGAGTCACGAACGCTGAGCCGCACGCCCTCGACATCGGACTTGTGGGAGACATCCGGCGACAGGACTTTCATGACCACCGGGTAGCCGATGGCGCTTGCCGCCGTGACCGCTTCCGCACGACTTTTCGCAACGATCGATCGCGAGACGGGGATGTCGAACGCAGCGAGCAGCGCCTTGGCCTCGACCTCGTTCAGCAACGTCCGCCCGCGGGCGAGTGCCGCGTCCCGGATGCCGCGCGCAACTTCCAGCTTGTGCTCGTCTTCGCGGGCGCGGGGTGGCGGCGCCTCGAGCAGGAGCCTCTGGTTGCGCGCGTGGATCGCGAGCGTGGCGAACGCCTCGACGGCAATCTCGGCGCTGCGATAACTGGGCAGCCCAGCCTGCTCGACACGATGCCGGGCGGCCGACACGCCACCATCCCCGAGCCACGCGGTCAGCAACGGCTTGCCACCTGCCTCCGCCACCGGCAGCAACGCGTCAGCAACGTCATCCGCGCGACTCACTGCCGTGGGGCAGTACAGCGTGAGGACCGCATCCACGTTGGGGTCTGCGGCAACTCGGGAAGCAGCCCCCGCAAAACGAGCCCCATCCGCATCGCCGATCACGTCGACTGGGTTGCCGCGTGACCAGTGAGCGGGAAGAATCTGGCCCAGTGCGTCCAAGGTTGCTGGCGCGAGCTCAGGCAGGCTTAGGCCCAGGCTGGCCAGCGCATCGGCCGCGAGCACACCGGGGCCGCCCCCGTTGGTAACCACGGCCAACCGGTCTCCTCGGGGCCGATGACGGCCGGAGAGCACTCGGGCAGCTGCAAAGAGGTCCCCGTAGCTCGGGACACGCACGACGCCACAGCGGGCGAGCACTGCGTCGAAGACGGCGTCGTCGCCCACCAAGGCCCCCGTGTGCGAGCGGGCGGCCCGGGAACCCGCCGCGTGCCGCCCGACCTTCAACACCACGACTGGCTTTGCCCGGGCCACTGCCCGCAGCGCGCTGATGAACGAGCGGCCGTGATGCACCCCCTCGACGTAGAGCAGCACCGATTGCGTCTGGGGGTCGAAGAGCAGGTAATCCAGGACGTCGCCAAAGTCGACGTCCGTCGCGGCCCCGAGGGACACCACGCTGGAGAAGCCGACGTTGGCAGTGGCGGCCCAGTCCACCAGCGCCGAACAGATGGCTCCCGATTGCGATACCAGCGCGATATTTCCGGGCCTGCAACCGGTGCGGGCGAATGACGCGTTGAGCCCGATCGACGGCCGCAGCAGGCCAAGGCAGTTGGGGCCCAATAGGCGCACGCCCCCTTCGCGCGCCGCCGCCAGCAAGCGCTCCTCGAGCTTGCGGCCCTCTTCCCCTGTTTCGCTGAAGCCTGCCGAGAGCACCAGCACCGCAGGCACGCCCGCACGCGCAGCGTTTTCGACGATGCCCGGAGTGGCGGCGGCGGGCGCAGTGACCACGGCCAGATCTACCGGCTCGCCCACGTCCTCGAGGCTCCGATGGCAGGGCTGTCCGGCTATCGTTTCATGGCCCGGGTTCACCCAGAAGAGCGGCCCCGCAAACTCGCTCGCCATCAGGCTTTCGCGCACCACCCGGCCGAGTGAACCAGGACGCTCGCTCGCCCCCACGAGCGCGACGGACCCCGGGGCAAGCAAGGGATGCAGAGGATGAAGCCGCTTCTTGAGCGGGCCACCCAGCGGCTTGGCCGTGGGCGAGGATTGCGGAGGCGTCATGGCCCGTTCCTGATGAGATGCATCAGGTGGGCGATTCTACCGACCCGGGGCCCTCCACTCCGCCGTCTGTTGGCAGGGGACGCAACGAGACGCGGTCGGTTGCGCAGAAAGCCGCTCGAAGGCGATGGCCGTGCCGCAGGCAGCGCACTCGCCATAGGTGCCGGAAGCGAACCGCTTCTCCGCCTCAAGAATGTCGCCGATGGCACGCCGCGCATTCTCCGCGCCGGCCACGTCGCGCTCGAACTCCGCCTCGGCCACCGCCCAGTCGCCCGTGCGGTGGAGGTCCGCCAGGAGCTCGGCGTCCTCGCCCTTGAGCTCGCCCTGCGAGCGCCGCAGCGCCGCGACAGCGACAGCCTTGAGCTCCGTCAGGCGCTTCCGGAGAAAGCTCAATTGGCTGGCGGAAAGCCCCGCCATCAGCGAACGACCATCACCGGCGTGGTGGCACGGGCGAGCACCTTCTGGGTTTCACTGCCCAGCAGCAACGCCTCGAAACCCTTGCGGCCGTGGGACGCCATGACAATGAGGTCAGCCTTCGACTTCTTGGTTGAGTTGAGGATGGATTCAGCGGGCGAGTCGCCGAAAACATGCAGAGTCTCGACGTCTACTCCCGCTTTTCTGGCAACCTGGCCCTCCCGCTCGAAGAGCTTCTCCGTCTCCGCTTTGCAATCGCGCTTGTAGTCTTTCTCCGATGGCCAGTCGATCATGACGCCATCCGGATAATACGGCGTGGAGTAAGCAGGCGAGACGTGCAACAGAACGAGCGCGGCGCCTGTTCCCTTGGCAACGGCGGCAGCAGTCTTCACGGCATGGGTCGACCGCTTGGACCCATCGGTGGCGCAGAGGATTCGCTTGAACATCACCCAATCTCCGTTTGACGGTCGTACCGAGCATAGCGGCGGCCATCCCACGGCTTGTTGACCGTTCGCAAGAAAACAACGGCGCCCGCCTACCGGCAGTGGGAAAATGAGTTAATGCTCCAGACTACCCCCCCTCCTTTCAAGGTGTTGCAGGATAAAGCGATGCATCGCGCAGTGACCGTCACGCGGGGGAACGCACAGCCGTGAGCCGCATCCTCGTCACTGGCGGCACGGGCTACATCGGCACGCATGTGCTGGCCGCGCTATCCGAGGCAGGCCACCATGCGATACCCCTCGACAACTTTTCCAACAGCTCCCCGGCTGCAGCCGAGCGGCTCCGCGAGATCACGCCGCGCATTGCGCCTCCCGTGGAAATTGACATGCGCGATCGGCTGGGACTCGCGAGCCTGCTCGCCCGCGAGAAGGTCGACGCGGTCATTCACTTGGCAGGCCTCAAGGCCGTCGGCGAATCGGTCGAGCAGCCGCTGCGCTATTACGACAACAACGTAAGGGGCACGGTCACGCTCCTGCAGGCCCTGGCGGATGCGAACGTCACCCGCTTCGTCTTTGGCAGCTCGGCCACGGTTTACAGCCCCGAGGGCACGACACCGTCGACCGAGCAATCCGCTGTGGGCCCCACCAGCCCCTACGGGCGCACCAAGCGCTTGGTCGAACAGATTCTGGAGGACACCGCCGCCGCCGATCCGCGCTGGAGAATTGCAGTGCTGCGGTACTTCAACCCGGCCGGGGCGCACTCAAGCGGCGTGATCGGGGAGCATCCGCGCGGCGTGCCGAACAACCTGATGCCCTACGTCTGCCGCGTCGCTGCGGGACAGCTCTCGCGATTGCAGATTTTCGGCAACGACTACCCCACGCCGGATGGCACTGGCGTGCGCGACTACATCCACGTCTGCGATCTGGCGGAGGGTCACGTTGCAGCCTTGGGCGTGCTGGAGGGCATTCCGGCAGGCGAGGTCCTCACCGCCAACCTTGGCACCGGGCGCGGCGTCAGCGTGAAGGAGCTCATCGAAACTTTCGAGCGTGTGAACGGCATCGCCATCGCGCGCGAGACCGTCAGCCGCCGTCCCGGGGACGTCGCGGTTTACTGCGCGAACCCCGAGTTCGCCCAATCGCGCCTCGGGTGGAAAGCCCGGCGGAGCCTGGAGGACATCTGCCGTGACGCATGGCGATACGCCGAGCGCTCGGCGCGTGAGAAGTGGCCCTGACACCGGTATCATCTCCCCCATGAGCGACGCCCTGAATTACCTGGTCAAAGCCCGGCCCAATGCCATGGGCCCCTACCTCGCCTTCCTCAAGGAGGCGGGCAAGCACTTGGACCCCAAGACCCGGAACCTGATCTCGGTCATCACCAAGGTCCACGCCCAGACGCGGAACGGCTTCAAGCAGTACCTCGGCCGCGCCCTTCGCGAAGGGGCCACCCCGGACGAGGTGCTGGATGCCCTCCTCATGTCCTTCCCCGCCCTGGGCCTGGCCAAGATCGTCTGGGCCGTGGACATCATCCTGGAGATGAACATCCCCGGGTTCGATCCGCAGAGGCTGGGCAAGGTGATCGAGCCCGAGTGGCACGACGTCTCGGCGCTGGCGGACCTCCCGAAGGACGGCGTGAAACGCCTGGAGATCGGCGACCAGGGCCTCTTTGTGCGCCGCACCCCGAAGGCCATTCAGGTCTACGACAGCCGCTGCCCGCATCAAGTGACCAATATCCCCGAGCTGGCACTGTCGGGCTGTACGCTCACCTGCCCCAAGCACCAGTGGGCATTTGACCTGAACACCGGGGAATGCATCGCCAAGGGGTCCAGTCCGCTCAAGCGCCTGGAGCATCGAGTCCGGGGCGACCGCCTCGAGGTGTGCTGGTAGGCCGTGGATACCCCCGTCAGGCTCGTGCCCGTCTCGCAGCGGACCGATCGCGAGGCCGTGTATCGCCCTGGCGTGGGCGTGCCAACGGAAGTTGCCGCCGCACTTGAAACAGGCGGCCCTCTCGGCCCCCTGCTCTCCCGTGGCATGGGTGCCATCGTTGCCCTCACGGGCGCCCGCGGTGGCGCCGTGCGGCTGGTGCTGCGAAACGACGGGCGCATGCACCTCATTTGCTCCGTCGGCCTGCCGACGGAACTGCTGGGCGAGGAGCGAGATGTGGAGGCGGGTTGCGGCTCGTGCGGCGAAGCGCTCATTCACGACGCGCTGCAAGTCAACCCTACCCCGCACGTTTGCACGCAGCGCATGGGCAAGGCCCTCGAGATGGCGGAGGTCGGTGTCATGCTCGCCGTGCCCCTGCACTGCCGGGGCACCCCTATCGGCGTCTTCAACCTCTTCTTCGACCAGCGAACGGCCCTGCCCGCGGACATGTCAGCGATTCTCAGCCCGGTCACCGAGCTGCTGGACCTGGTCCTGGAAAGCGCCGAGCACGAGCACGACCGCCTGCAAGCAAGCCTCGTGGCCGAGCGCCAGGCACTCGCCAACGAAGTGCACGATGCGCTGGCACAAAACCTCTCCTTTATGCGCATGCGAATGAGCCTGCTGCAGGATGCCATCCGCGAGAAGGACGCTGAACGTGCCCAAAAGTATTTCGCCGACGTGCAGGGAACCCTGGGTGAAACGCACGCCGGGCTTCGCAGCCTGATCACCCATTTTCGCCAGTCCATGGACCCTCTGGGCCTGGGGCACGCCCTGGAAACTACGGCCCGAACCTTCCAGGACCGCACGGGCATCACGCTGCACGTACAGAACCGCATGCCAGGGCTGCGCCTGCCGGCTGAGCAGGAGTCCCAGGTCCTGCATATCATCCAGGAGGCGCTCGCCAACGTCGTGAAGCACGCAGCGGCGCGTAACGCCTCGGTCACCATCGAGCGGCGCAACGGCTGCTGTCGAATCAGCGTGGCGGACGACGGCCAGGGCTCGAGCGCCAACGGACGCCGCGCCGCAAGCGAGCAGGGCCACTACGGCCTGGCGATCATGAAGGAGCGCGCTGAGCGTATTGGCGCCACCCTGGCCATTCACAGCGCCGCCGGGCGCGGGACACGGGTGCGGCTCGACGTGCCGCTGCCCGCCGGAGACCAAACATGACCACTGCTGCGCCGATTCGCGTTGCCCTCATCGACGACCATGGCCTGTGCCGCAAGGGCTTGGCCGAGCTGCTCTGGCACCGCGCCGGCATAAAGGTAGTTGGCGCCACAGGCGATCCGGAGGAAGCGCAGGACATTCTCTCCAAGCACCAGCCAGACCTCGCGATCATGGACCTTCGCATGCCAGAGATGCCCGGCCTGGCCTTGATGAAGAAGCTGCGCGAGGCGGGCGTGCAGACGCCGGTGGTCATCCTGACCATGTGCGACTCCCAGGAAGACCTGGCTGGCGCGCTGCGCGCCGGCGCCCGCGGGTACTTACTGAAGGACATGGACCCGGACGATGTGGTGGATTCCGTCCGGCGCGCCGTGAAGGGCGAACTGGTGGTGGCACCGGCGATGGCGGGGAAACTCTCGCAGCTGCTCGGTGCACCCAAGGCGCCCGAAAAGCCGGCCTCACGGGCGCTGACCGACCGCGAGCGCGAGATTCTCGAGCATATCGCGCAGGGCATGAGCAACAAGAGCATCGCCAAGGCGCTCGACATCAGCCACGACACGGTGAAGCTGCACGTTCGCCACATTCTCGCCAAGCTCAACGTGAGCTCGCGCGTGGAAGCCGCGGTCTACGCCGTGGAGCGCAAGGCCGCCGCCGGCGGCTCATCGCACTGAGCAGCACCCGGCTCGAACCAGCCCAGCCGTTCCGTCAGCCGCACTACCTCGCCCACGATGATCAGCGTGGGCGGCTCGAGCTTTTCCGCCGTGGCGAGCGCCGGCAGCGTGGCCAGGGTGCCCACCACGGTCTTGTGCGCCTGCGTGGTGGCCTGCTGCACGATCGCGGCTGGCAAATCCGGTGCGCGCCCGCGTGCGATGAACTCGCGGCAGAGCGGCTCGAGGTTCGCGAACCCCATGTAGATCACCACCGTCTGGCCGGGGCGCGCGAGCGCTTCCCAGTCGAGATCGATGCTGCCGTCCTTCAGGTTGCCGGTGACGAAGGTGCAGGAGTGCGCGTAATCCCGGTGCGTGAGCGGGATGCCCGCGTAGGCCGCCACGCCGAGCGCGGCGGTAATGCCCGGCACCACTTCGAAGGGCACGCCGTGCGAGGCGAGCGTCTCGATCTCCTCGCCGCCGCGGCCGAACATGAACGGGTCGCCCGCCTTGAGCCTCAGCACACGTCGGCCGCGCTGCGCCTGCTGCACCAGCATGGCGTTGATACCCTCCTGGCGAACGGTGTGGTGCGAACGCTGCTTGCCGACGTAGATACGCTCTGCCGAGGGCGACACAAGGGCCATGATCTCGTCGGAGACCAGGTTGTCGTAGAGCACCACGTCTGCCTGCTGCAGCAGGCGCAAGGCCTTGACGGTGAGAAGGTCCGGGTCGCCGGGCCCTGTGCCCACGAGGTACACCCGGCCAGGCGCGGCATCCCGCCCCGGCGCCGGCAGGTTGCGCGTCACGGCTCGGCCTTGGCGAAGACGAAGCGGGAATCCCCCGGCTCCACCTCGCGGAAATCGATCAGCACGTCCTTCATCAGCTCCTGGCTGGGTTTGGCGATGAGCAGGGTGATGCCCTCGACCGTCACCTCCAGGTCGCCCGTGCGCGGCTCATCGAAACCCATGCCGAATTCCACGCCCTCCTCGCTCACCTTGGCGGCCACGCGTAGGTGAACGGGGTCGCCAAAGGAGACTTCGGCGGCGCGGCGAATCTGCCAGGCAGCGGCGGGGGTCAGCGTGATCATCGGAGCGAGCCGTGCAGCGCCGGCGCGGCGGCACACTGCCGAACAAATTCGAGAAAACGTGACACCCAGCCCGGGCCGGCAACGTCGCGAAGGTGCGCATAGGAAGCCAGCACGTTCCTGTAGACGATGCCATCACGCCCGCCGCCCACGCCATGCCCGCGCCGCACCCGGTACGCATAGCGCAGGTCTGGGTCCACGTTCTCGGCGCTCGAATAATGAAACTCATGCGCAAGGATCTGGCCGCGCGTGCCTGAAGGCCACGGGTGCTGCTCCGTTTCCTCGAGTGTCACGTACCCTTTCCCGACGGGCTTCGCGTGCATGGCGATATCGAGCGGCAGCGCACCGACCATCTGGCGCGTGTCACCGCCAAAGGTAAGGCTTCGCGCGAGGTACATGAGGCCGCCGCACTCCGCATAGACGGGAAGCCCGCCCTCGATCGCGCGACGAATCGCGCTGCGAAGTGCCACATTGGCTTCCAAGGCACGTGAAAGCATCTCCGGGAAACCGCCGCCGATCACGAGCCCATCGAGCTTCGGCAGCGTTTCATCCTTCAGCGTGTCGATGGTGACCAGCTGTGCGCCCTCGGCCGCGAAAGCCTCAAGGTCGTCCGCATAGTAGAAGCCAAAGGCACGATCACGCGCGATGCCGATCACCGGTCCCGAACCGGGCCGACGACCGCTGGCGGCCTCGCGATCTGCAACCGGCGCGGTGGCCCCGTGGGAGGCGGCGAGAAGCGCATCGAGGTCCACCCCGGCCTCCACCGCATCGGCAATGCGAAGAACGGTGCGCTGCGGCTCCGCGGCCTCGTTGCTGGGCATGAGGCCCAGGTGCCGCTCTACCAAGGCAAGGGCCACCTGCTCGTGCAGGGCACCGAGCACCGGAATATCCGTGTAGTGCTCCACCGCCGCTCGGATGCGAGCCTCGTGCCGCGAGCCCGACAGGCGATTCAAGATCACGCCGGCGATGCGAACTGCCGGGTCGAACACCTGCAAGCCCTTGAGCACGGCGGCGAGGCCACGCGTCATGCCGCGTGCGTCGAGCACCAGCATCACCGGAAGGCCCAGTGCCTTGGCGACCGCCGCGTTGCTGTCTCGCCCATCCAGCTCGAAGCCGTCGTGCAGGCCAAGATTTCCTTCAACGAACGACAGGTCCGCCCCAGCAGCATGCCGCGCGAAATACTGGCCGAGGCCATCGCCTTGCAGCCTGGGATCGAGGTTCCGGCACGCACGCGCCGCCGCAAGCGAAAGCCACATGGGGTCGATGTAATCCGGACCCTTCTTGAAAGGCTGAACGCGCATGCCTCGCCGGGCAAGGCCCGCGACGATGCCCGCCCCCAGCGTCGTCTTGCCGGAGGACTTCCACGCCGCGGAAAGCATGAGGCCGGCCATGGTCACTTCACCTCCACCGCGGGCATCTCATCCCGCGGCACGACCTTGAACAGTCGAATCGCCACCAGCGCGACCAGGAAGGCAAGCGCCACGCCACCCATCCCCAGGAGGAACTCCGGGAGCCTTGGAAGGTAAGGCGCCACGACACCATCGCGGAAACCGCTCCTGACCTCGTAGCCTGGAAACAGGTCCATCGGGAACGCCTGGCCGGCGATGATGAAGCTGTACAGGAACGCGAATGCGCCCTCCACCACTGCCCAGCAGGCCCACAGGAGCGCTCGGGGCGAGTTGAATCGCGGGAGCAAGGTGAGAAGCAGCGGCACCACCGACCCCAAGAGGACGAAGCCGCCCCAGAACAACACAGTGTAGAGGCCCCCATCGAGCAGGAAGAAGCGCTCGAACTCCGTCTGCCGCGCCCAATACAGGTTCGTGAGGTGATGGACCGCGGCGAGGTAGAGCCCCGTAGCGACGAAGATACCGAGCAAGCGCCGAAGGCGCACGCGCATCTCCTCGCTAACCGGCACTCCATACCAGTGGCACACCGCCTCTTTCACCAAGATGAACACCGCCATGCCCCATGCGAGCGAAAGCGCGATGAAGAGTGGCGCGATCACTGCGGACGCATAGCCAGGTCGCGCGATGAGAAAACCGAAAATGGACCCCGTGCCGGTGGTGAGGATGATCCGCCACACGAACGCGAGCACGCCCACCGGCGCGGAGATCTTCTGCCACCGGCGCTCCAGGCTCATCACCGCGTACACGGCGACGATGGCGAGGAAGCCGTTGTAGAGGATCATGTTCCACGCGAAAATCGACTTGAAGTTGTAGTGCGTGGCGGCAACCACCAGCCGCTCCGGGCGGCCGAGGTCCAGCACCAGGATCATCAGGCCACCCACCAGCAACGCCAGCGCCAGCAACGCCGAGAGCGCCGCCCCGGGCTTGTAGGCCTTCACGCCGAACACCGAGCTCACAGAGGCGACGTTGAGCGCACCGGAGGCTGTGACGATCAGGAATATCGCAAACACGTGCGGCAGGCCCCACACCACTTCGTTGCCCATGCCGGTGGCGACGTGCCCCACCTCCTCCAGATAATGGAACGCGCCGAGCGCCAGGAGCAGCACCACCGCGGCAGCGATGGCCAGCGCCCAGAAGCCGCGAGGCTCCACGCCAGCGGTGGGAAACAGGTTGGCCGGCGGTGCCGGCCTCGGCGTGGCGGCCATCTCAGAGCCCTTGGTACCGCACGCCGTTGTCGGTGCGCAGGTCCGCCCGCAACTGAGTGGTGGTGGCCGCCTTCACCCGCTTGGCGATTTCGCTGTTCGGGTCGTTCAGGTCCCCGAAAATGATGGCGCGGTGGCCAGCGTCCGAACAGGCCTCCACGCACGCCGGCGTGCCGCCCTTGTCCACGCGGTGCACACACATCGTGCAGCTCTCCACGCAGCCCTTGCCACGCGGCGCCACGCTGGACTTGTTTGTGGTGGGCTCATGCACGAAGCTCCTCGCCTTGTACGGGCAGGCCATCATGCAGTAGCGGCAGCCGATGCAGGTGTGGCGATCCACCATCACGATGCCATCGGCTCGCTTGAAGGATGCGCCAGTGGGGCACACGTCCACGCACGGCGGCTCGGCGCAGTGCTGGCACATGACGGGCATGGAGTGTACGGCGCCGGTGCGCTCGTCCTTCAACTCCACCTTGCGGATCCACTGCACATCGGTAGGAAGTTTCGCCGGCGCGATGTTGTGCTCGGTGTTGCAGGCATCCACGCAGGCGGTGCAGCCGCTTGCGCACTTGGTGGTGTCGACCAGCATGCCCCAGCGGATCGTGCGCTCACCCGCCCCGCTGCCAGCCTTGGCTTCGGCATAGCTGTACAGCATGACACCGGGGCCCAGCGCGAGCGCGCCGGCTGCCGCGGCCGTGGTGCCGAGGAACTTGCGGCGGCTCTCGTCGACCGGGATCACCGCGGCACTCCCCTCTTCTGCGACGCCTGCGCAGACTTGGTGTGGCTCGTGTGGCAATCGAAGCAATCGAGCTTCACGGCAGCGTACTCGTGGCAGCCCTGGCAGAAGTGCTGCGAGGAGCCCAGCACCGCGCCATCCCTGGCGTTCGCATGGCATTCGACGCAGCCCGCGAGGCTGTGCTTCGCCCCGCGAATTCCGCCGTGCACCGTGTCGTCACGCTGGTGCTTGAGGAAATCCATGTGGCGCTTTCGCATCACCGAGGTCTCCTCGACGCACTTCTCGCCCTTGGCCTTGTCCAGCACCGGCGGCTTCGCCAGTGCGGGCGCAGCCATAGCCGCCACCGCAACCAACCCAGCGGCAGTCCATGCGAACGACCGCAAGCGCACAAGAGCGAGCAAGCCCCTAACCCCCTTACTCGCCGAGGCCCATCTGGATGTAGCCCGTGGGGCACACATCGCTGCAGATGTGGCAGCCGATGCACTTGTCGTAATCGGTGTCCACGTAGCGGCCCGTGGTCGACTTGTTCTTCTTAACCTTGAAGACCGCCGTCTGCGGGCAGTAGACCACGCAGTTATCGCACTCGAAGCACAGGCCGCAGCTCATGCACCGCTTGGCCTCCTCGATGGCCTGGGCCTCCAGCAGGGGCTGCAGGCGCTCCTCGAAGTTGCCGAGCGCGGTTTCCTTGCTGAGGGTGATGACGTTTCGCTTCACGCGCGGCGTGTAGCCGAAGTGGCCCAGGAAGAGCTCGTCGTGCTTGATCACGTAGCGGTCCGAGCGGTTCTCGTAGTTGTGCACCGCCGCCGTCGAATCAGCCGTTCCGTGCATGGGCTCCGTCGCCTCGGTGACCACCAGGCCCTTCTCCAGCATCTTCCGCACGAGGTCGAACTCATGCACGTCGATCTTCGGGCGCTTCTCCTGCTCCTCGCCCTTCAGAAACCGGTCGATGCCCTCCGCAGCGATGGCGCCATGGCCGATGGCGGTGGTGAGCAGGTGCGGCCGGATGATGTCGCCGCCAGCGAAGACGCCCGGCTTGCCGCTCACCTGATAGTTGCGGTCGGCATTGACGTTGCCCTTGCCGGAGTCGAATTCCTCGAGGCCTGTGAAATCCACCGCCTGGCCGACGGCGGAGACGATGAGATCCGCCTCGATATCCTCTTCCGAGCCGGCCTTGGTCTCAATCTGCAGGCGCCCCCCGACGATCTTGGCTTCGCAAACCGCTACGCGCAGTGCCGTGGCGCGCCCGTCGGGCCCGCGCACGATGCCCAGCGGCACCAGGCCGCCACGGATGGCGATACCTTCCGCGAGAGCCTGCTCCACCTCGTGCTTGTTCGCCTGCATCTTGTCAACGGCGAAGACCGAGGTGAGCGTCACCTCCGCGCCTTGCGCGACAGACACCTTCGCCACATCGTGGGCCATGTGGCCGGCGATGGCCTTTTCCATATCCGTGGGCTTCGCGTTCTCGATGTGGCCCAGGCGGCGCGC
>Ga0208783_10001527_pt1 | contig 13647 bp, 11 predicted proteins | sample DEB19_08_DNA_2_FD_184529 | JGI IMG/M metagenome (GOLD analysis project Ga0208783, IMG submission 184529) | Aqueous microbial communities from the Delaware River and Bay under freshwater to marine salinity gradient to study organic matter... | ecosystem: Environmental > Aquatic > Marine >... | reverse complement strand
GTGTGGTCCGGCACGGAGAGCGCCCTGAAGCAGCGCATCCCCCTCTTCACCCCGGCCACCAACCTCCAGGCCACCTTCTACCAGCTCATCCCGAACGAGGACATCATGATTCACGCCATCGGGATTTTGGCCGGCATCCGCTCGGAGCGCAACTACAATGCCTGAAATTACGGGACTCAGTAAAGTCGCCCAAGACGCAGACTTCCTCCGCCAGGTCCCCTTCAAGCAATACGAGAAGGTCACCGTCACCTTTACCTTGGCCGACACCGACACCCCGGTCAACTACAGCATCCTGCGGCCCACGGACCCCGACACGGTCCGCTTCCTTGACATTGGAGACAAAAGCGTGTATACTGCATCTACCGGTGTGGGCACCCCCGTCCACGTCTACCGCACGCCCGTGCCGTGGGCGACCCCCGGACAGCTGGTGCTGCGGGCCAGCACCGCCGGCTACACAACGTCCCTGCTGCTCTTCGTGGAGCGTGCCTAATGGCGATTACCATCCCCAATGTGTTTGTGGCCGGCACGCGCATCGAGTCGGCGCCGGTCAACGCGAACTTCGCGGCGATGTCCAACGCCCTCGACAAGACGGGCGATACGCTCACGGGCAACCTCGCCGTGGGCACGGGCATCACGATTGACGGGCTGGACATCTCGACCGTGCCCCAGTCGGGCGGCACGTTCAACCCCAACGCCATCACTTTCACCAACATCATCATTGGCGCGGCGACGACCAGCGGCATTCGGCTCGACCTGGAGTCGGGCACCCTGGCCGTGCGCGAGGGCGACGACAGCGCCTACGGGCCAATGCTGGCCAGCGTCTACAACGTGCCCACGGGCGGCAGCCTCAACTTCAACGAGGGCAGCGCGGCCCTGGCCTGGGACACAACCGATAGCACGGCGACCCTGGCCCTGAACGCCAACGTCAGCCACCGCATCGGCGCCCAGGAGCTGGTGCGGGTCATCAACCGCACGGGCTCGGCCATCGCCAAGGGCAAGGCCGTCTACATCGTGGGCTCGAACGGCACCCGCGTGGACGTGGCACTGGCCGATGCCTCTGGCGAAGCCACGGCGGCCACCACGCTGGGCATCACGGCGGAGAGCATTGCGGACGGGGCCGAGGGCTTTGTCTGCGTCACCGGCCTGCTGCGGGCCGTCACCACGACCGGCCTGACGGAAGGCCAGATTGTGTGGCTGTCGGAGACGGCGGGCGACCTGACCTCAACCAGGCCCACCCAGCCAGCTCACGGCGTCTTCATGGGTCTGTGTGTCAAGTCGGCAGGGGCGGGCGGCGGCATCCTCTACGTCTCCGTCATCAACGGCCTGGAGCTCGACGAGCTGCACGATGTCCTCATCACCACACCAGCCGCCAACCAGATTCTGAAGCGCAACAGCGGGAACACGCTGTGGGTGAACGCATCCGGGGCGGCCCTCACCAAGACGGACGACACCAACGTCACCCTGACGCTGGGCGGCAGTGCCTCGACCGCCCTGGTCAACGCGGCCTCGCTCACCCTGGGCTGGACCGGCCAGCTCGCCCTGAGCCGTGGCGGCACCGGGGCCTCGACCGCCCAGGGCGCCATCAACGCCTTGGCCGGGGCGACGACCAGCGGCCAATACCTGCGGGGCAACGGCAGCAACGTGGTCATGTCGGCCATCCAAGCCAGCGATGTCCCGACGCTCAACCAGAATACGACGGGCACCGCTGCGGGGCTCTCCTCGACCTTGGCGGTCTCCAGCGGCGGCACGGGCCAGACCTCCTACACGGACGGCCAGCTGCTCATTGGCAACACGGCCACGACGAGCCTCAGCAAGGCCACGCTGACTGCCGGCTCAGGTGTGTCTATCACCAACGGCAACGGCACCATTACAATTGCGGCCACTGGCGGAACAGGCACGGTCACCAGCGTCAGCGGCACGGGCACGGTCAACGGCCTCACCCTGTCTGGCACGGTCACGACTACGGGTGACCTCACGCTGTCCGGCACCGTCGATAGCATGTCGGCCCTGGCCGGCAGCGCCTCCGCGCCGTCCATCGCGGCCAGCGGCGACACCAACACCGGCATCTACTTCCCCGCCGCTGACGAAGTGGCCATGACGACCGGCGGCACCGAACGCCTGCGCGTCGATAGCAGCGGCAATGTTGGGGTGGGCGTGACGGGCACGCTCGGGCAAGGCATTGAGGTCGCACGCGACGGCACCGTGCTCATCCGGCAGACGCGCTTCAGCACCGACGCGAATGGCGGCAGCACCATCCTGAGAAAAGCGCGAGGGACGCAAGCATCGCCCGCAGCGGTGGCTTCACTGGACACGATTGGCAATGTGTCGTTCCTTGCCTTTGGGGGCACAACTTACACGACCGTCGCCACCATGTCTGGCGTGGCGGTCACGTATACGTCAGACTCGGATATTTCTGGCGACCTCCGGTTTAGCACGGCAAATTCCAGCTCGCTCGTTGAGCGCTTCCGCATTACCTCCACGGGGAATATCGCGATTGCCAGCGGCAGCCGCATTATGATTGATGGCGTGGGTGGTGGCGGGGACACCTATATTACCGAGACCTCGGCTAACGTGATGACGTTTACGACGGGCGGCACCGAGCGCGTGCGGATTAACGCCTCAGGCCGTATGCTCGTCAATATGACGACAGAGAATATGGGCCTGTCGCTGAACGTGCTGCGTGGCGTCGGCATTATCAATTACAGCGATTCGATTTCGCCCGAATTGTATCTGCGTCGCAGTCTCGGCACGGAAGCGTCCCCGACGGCGCTGAATAGTTCGACGACGGTTGCAAATATTATTTTCCAAGGCTACGGCGGTACAAATTACCGGTCGCTTGCAACAATCTCGCCATTTTGCACGACGTATACGTCAGACACCGATATGACGGTGGCGATGCGCTTCTATACGACCAATGCAAGCTCCGCAAATGTCGAGCGGTTTCGTATTGCTGGAAACGGTGATATTGCTGTCGGGGCTGCAGCAAAGGTGCTACTCGACGGCGTGGGCGCGACGGGCGACACCTACCTCACAGAAACGTCCGCGAACAATATTGCTATCTTCACGGGCGGCAGTGAGCGCCTACGCCTCGATGGCAGCGGCAACGTCGGCGTCAATGTGACTAGCTTTGGCACCTCAGCAGCGGGTGTGTTGGCTGTCAAAAACGGGACGGAGCCCACAAGCGGCCCTGCCGATACTGTGCAGATTTATAGTGTCGATAGAAGTGCCGGTAACACGATTCCCGCCATCTACTGTGAGGGGAGCGGCGTGACCAACGCCGGCATTACCAGCACCACCGTCACAAACAAAATTGCCATCAAGGTGAATGGCACCGTCTACTACCTGTTGGCCACCACCAACGCCACCTAACGTAAGGAGATTCTCATGGCCCTGACTGGCACGCTTGTCAATGCGGCAGCGCAATTCCGCCCCGACGGCACCACGGTGCTGGACTACACCATCAATATCGAAGACGACACCTTGGGCGTGCTGGGCAGCCGGGGCTACACGGTGGACGATCCCGCCGTCGTGGCCAACGTGCTGGCCTACGTGAGCCAGATGCTGCCGATGATTGAGGCACAGACCGGGATTCCGGTGAGCCTACCTGTGCCCCCGCCACCCCCACCGGACGTTGAATAATGGAGGACCCCATGCACAAACTCGTAGAACTCGTCGTCAGTGGCGCTGCCACGGTCATTGCCCCGGTGCTGACCGGGGTCGTCATCAAGCTCTTCCAGAAGCTTCGCCTGAACGTCAACGCGGCCAAGCGCGAGGAAATTGAAGCCATCGTCACCAAGGTCCTCTATGAGGTGGAAGAGTGGGCCGCCGAGCGTCTCAAGGCCAAGCTGCCCGTGAACTCCGGCCAGAAGCTGTCCCGCGCCGTGACCCAGATTGTGGACAAGGTGCCCGGCATCAGCGAGGCCCAGGCCGAAATGCTGGTGCGCCAGATGCTGCCCCTGCTCTTCCTGGGCGCATCGTCCAAGCTGAAGTTCCCCTTCAACGTTCCGACAAAGGACTAGGCTACGGCGATGGGCGACGTCACCCCCTCGTTCTTGCTCGCGTCGATTGCGGCGCTGGTCGCGCTGGTCGCGTGGGCCGTCCGAGTCGAGGCCCGGGTGATGGCGCACAGCGAAAAGCACATCCAGACCGAAGAGAAGCTGAAGGACATCAAGGCCGAGACCTTGCGCGTCATTGATGAGGTCCGCGCCGATATGCGCTACATCCGCCAGCGCCTCGATGAGATTGCGAAGGACCGCCATGCTGACAGCTGAGCAGCAGCAGGCGATTGCCAGCGCCATCATCGAGCGCGAGGGCGGGCTGAGTGACCATCCCCAAGACCCCGGTGGGCTGACCAAGTGGGGCATCAGCCGCCGGGCCTATCCCTTTCTGGACATTGAGCGCCTCACCCGCGCCCAGGCCCAGGCCCTCTACGTCAAGGACTACATCCGGGCCTACAAGCTCCACGAGCTGTCCAACGTGACCAACGCCGAAATCTTGGCCGACGCCTTCGTCAACGGCTTCCCGGTGAAGCGGCTCCAGCGCCTCCTGCGCGTGACGCCGGACGGCGTCATCGGGCCCCAGACCCTTCAGGCCATGGACGCCGTGCCGGCCAAGCAGCTCCTCGACTGGCGGCTGGACTGGTATGTGCAGCTGGCCGGGCATCCCTTCCTGGCCGGCTGGGTGAACCGTTTGAGAAAGTTGGGCCTCTAATGCGACAACCCGATTACAAGACCGCCAACCGGCAGATGGGCTTTGTGCCGGGCATGAAGCCGCCCCGCTCCACACAGCAGAACACCGCGCCGATGGGGCTGGGCCAGCCCGCCGGCCAGCCCATGCCTGCCCAACCCGCCGCGCCCATGCCGCCCTCGCCGGGCATGATGGGCGGTCCCGGAGCGCCCCCACCACCAGGGCCCCAAGGCCCCCCGCCGCCCATGGGTCCGCCGCCCCCACCGCCGGGGCCCTCCCGCGCCGAGGCCGAGCGCCAATTGTGGATGAACCGCCACAGTCGCAACCCCGTGGCGGTGCTGGCGGACGCCTATCAAAAGGTCTTGAATCAGCCGCCAGATTATGATACGATTGACCAACTGCTGAGACAGCGCGGGGTCGATGACTCCCTGCGCCTCCTGTTGGCCAACGACCCGCAATCCCTGCTGCGGGGCACCGTCGCCCAGCCCGCCTCCTACATGCGCCGCGCCATCCTCGGAGGCCAATAATGGCCGAACGCGAAGACTTTCAGGACCCCTACCAGACGGCGCCCGGGCAAAACGTGCCGGGGCAGCCGGCCTATGGGAATCAGAATCAAACCAACCAGCAGCAGCAAGCGGCCTACGAGCAGGTGCGGGCCGCCTACAAGCGCTTCCTGGGGCGCGAGCCCTCGGACAGCGAGATTGAATCACACCTGTCGGGCCGCTACGACCCGGCCTCGGTGCAGCGGGCCATCAGCACCGTCGAATACAGCCAAGAGGCGGAGTCCCGCCGCCAGTCCCAGGCTCAGCCCCAGCCGCCCGAGCAGACCGCGCAGACGCCCCAAGGACCCCAAGCGCCGGGAGCCACACCCTTCACCCGCGAGCAGCGGGACCAGCTGACCTGGGGCAACGTCGGGCGCATGGAGGGGTTCGAGGTCGGCAGCACCTACGGCGGCGACACCAAGGCCCGCAACTCGGTCAAGAACACCTTCGGGCGCATTGCCAGCCGCTACCCGGCCACGCCCCAGGGGCTGCGCCAGGCCATGGAGGACCCCGAGTTCAAGCGGGCCTTCCCCAACGCCCGGCTGATTGACCACCCCAAGGGTGACAAGATTGACTTCGGCGGCGTCCTCTCGGACTTCGAGTCGGGCACGCCCGTGGGCGTCGTGGATGTGGGTCGCAGCTTCTCGGGCCCCGACCAGACCAGCCAGACCGCCTGGGTGTGGCAGCCCGAGACCACCTCTGCGGCCTCCTACAACCGCACGCAAGATGCCATCATGCGGCGCAATGTCTCCACCACCACCCAGGAGGGACAGGGCGTGCGCGTGCAGGAAGCAATTCTGAATCCCGATGGAGAGGCCGACCCGTTGACGCAATACCTGGCCTATCTGCGGTCCACACGCGCCCTGGTGCCCCCAAGCACCGAGCCGCCCCTCTTCTAAGGAGTTCTCCCCATGGCCTACGGACAACCCACCAACTACGGCGCCCCCACCCAAGCACCCCAGCAACAGCAGCAACAACAGCAGCGCCCCCAGCCGCAGCAGCAACAACAGCAGGCGGCCTACGGCCAACCGCCCCAACCGCCCCAGCCGCAACAGCAGCAGGCCTACGCGAATCAACAACAACAAACGGCCTACGGCAATCAGAATCAGCCGCCGCAACCGCAGCAACAGCAGCGGTTCGAGATTGGTAGCTCCTACGGCGCTCAATTTCAGCAGCCGCCGCAGTCGCCGGCACAAGCCCCGCCCCAGCAGTTCCAAGGTTACAGGCAGGCCCCGCCCCAGCAGCCATATGCGGGGGCCACAAACATGGAATATAAGCCCCCGTTCTTTCAAAACCAGGGCCCAGATTCTCTTGGTTCGCAGTATAGACCGTCCCAAGCCCCACCGCCGCCACAGTTTCAGCAGCAGCCCTTCACGGCGCATCCGTTTGAGGACCAGCGAGCCGTAAATATGGGCCCCGAATCGCTTCCCCCGCAATTTCAAAGGCCGCCCCAACAGTTTCAAGACCCAAGGGCAGCGGAACTGCAGCGCCAATACGCCGAGATGCAGCAGTCGTTTACCCCCGATGTGCAGCGCAATATAGAGAAACTGAAGCTCCAATTCGGGCAGCAGCCTGCATTTAACACCATGAGCACCAACGGCCAAGAAGCCGTGCGGAATTCGTGGCAATTTCAGGGCCAACAGCCACCGGCTCAGGTAGGGTATACGCCGTCTGCGGACGATATGCGCCGGTTTTGGGCAGAAAGTCCGGCGCCGCCTACCCCGACCGCCCGAGAATTTGAAGAAAACATGCGAGTCCGGCAAGCCCGAACCCCAGAGTTTCAACAGGCCCCCTCGCGCCTCAAAGACGTGTTTCGCGGGGGCTCTACGTTGCAGCCACCGGCTCAGGAAAGGTACATACCGTCTGCGGACGACATGCGCCGGATGCAGCAACAACGTCCACTGCAGCCTGCCCAGACCCCCGTGCAGCGGGCCATCAACAACGTGCCGCCCCAGCGCGAAGCGTTTCAGGCCCCGCCCGTTCCCGCTAAGCCGGCCCCGACGACCCAGGCGCCGCCCCCGCAGGCGCCCAAGCCGGCCCCCGCGCCCAAGCCGGCGCCGCCCGTGCCCACTAAGGCACCGGCCCCTGCGCCAGCCAAACCCGCGTCCCCGCCGACCGCCAACCGGGCCGCGTCACGGAATATCCCGGGCCGCCGCTAGCGCCCGCCAAGGAGTGCCTTCATGCAAATCTACGCGCCCCAGCAAAGTCCGTCGCCGCGCCAGTATACGGGGGCTGAGGCGGTCACGGAATACCAGAACCGCACGGGAAAAGCCATTGACGCCAATGCGGTGAACCAATTTGCCCAGGCGTCGGGATGGGACCGGCAGGGCGCCATTTCCCAAGAGCAGTGGGACAAGGGCATGGCCTCGTTTGGCTTTCAGCCAAGCCAAACCAATCAGGCAAATGCGTCGGCACAATCCCAGTCCCAACCTTCGTCGCCCTATACCGCGCAGCCACAGCCACAGCCGGCACAGACGCAAAATCAAACGCAGCCACCCGCGACGCAGCCACAGCCAGCGCCGCAGCCATCGCCGCAGCCCCAACAGCAGCAGCAGCAGCAGCAGCCCCAGCAGCAAGCCCCGGCGGCCCCCATGAGCGGCCCTCAGGCGCGTGATATGTTCAATCAGTGGTCGCAGTCTACCTTTGGGATGGTGGCTGACGACGCGCAGATAACAGAACTGCTGCGACGCGCTGGCATCAGCGACCCCAATACCATCACGCCTGAGCAGTATGCACGGTTGCAGCAGGAAGCCACGACATGGCGGGGCCAACAACAACAGCTGGATGCCAGTAAGCAGACGCCCACCCCGCAGCCGGCGAGCACGCCGTCAACGCCACCCCCCACGGTGGCCCCGGGCCAGGCCACAACCCCACCGCAGGTGAACCAATTCCAGCGCATGGCGCAGCTCAACTACGGTACGGCGCTGACCGGCCCAGAGCTGCAGGCGATTGCGGAGGCGGTGGGCATCACGGACCCCAACAATATCACGCCACAGCAGATGGAAAAGGCGCAGGCGGCGCTGGGCTCACTGATGCAGCAGCGCGGCAACATGGGCGCGGTGCCGTTTACGGCGGTGGGCCCCGGCGGCCAGATGGCATCCGTAGCACAGACGCAGGCTCAGGGTCGTGACCTCCTCGGGGGTGCCTACCAGCCCACGCAACAGACCCAGGACCTGCAAAGCGGCGCGGCGCGGACCGTCATGAACCAGATGGGCCAGACGGGGCCCATGACGTTCCAGGCCCCCAACCTCAGCCAATACGACCCGACCGCCGCGTTCGGGGCCATGGGCCGCATTGCCGGCACCATGGAGAGTGCGCGGCTTGGCCAGTTCGCTGGGCAGCCGGGCATGGAACAGTTCCAGGCGCCGACGCCCGGGCAGGGTCCGGACTTCGCACAGCAGCAAGACTACATGCAGCGGCTGGCCAACCAGCAGGCCCCCGGCGTGAATCAGCAGGGCTTTGCGGACTACATGGCCATGATTAACCGGCTGGGCAGCCAGCAGGGGCCGACGCAGAACCCCGCCGGCGCTGAAGCGCTGGGCCGGCTGGGCCAGATGAACCTGGGCACCTTCACGCTGCCGCAGGCGCAGGACCGCGTGGACGCCGACCGGCAGAACGCGCTCATCAACCAAATCATAAATCAGCGCGGCCCGCAGGGGGACCAGGACGCCGCCGCTCGGGCCCGCCAAGGGCAGCAGACGCTGCAAAACCTGGGGCCGCAGACCTTCACCGGTCCGCAGAGCCAGGCGCCCTCGCTGCAAGCGCAGCGTGACCTGTCCCAGCGGCTGGGCCAGCAGCCGGGCCTGACCCCGACGACCGGGCTGGCTGACCAGCAACAGCGCATCATCAACCAGCTGGAGCAGGCCCAAGGACCCACACCCACGACGAGCCTGGCCGAGCAGCAGCAGCGTCAGATTGCCACCATGGAGGGCATCCGTGGCGGCCAGTTCCAAGCCCAAGGCGGCGACCTGCTGAACCAGACGGCGGCGCGTGCGGGCAGTGTGCTCGGGGGCGGCCCCCTGGCCGGCACGTTCCAAGCACCGTCCGGCAGCCCGCTGCCCGACTTCGCGCAGCAGCAGGCGACCATCAACCAGCTGAGCCAGGGACGCGGACCCCAGACGGATGCCGGCTTGGCCGCTCAACAACGGCAACTCCTCACCCAACTGCAAAACACGCAGGGCCCCAATGTGGACCAGGGGCTGGCCGCGCAACAACGTCAGGCCATCACTGCCATGCAGGGGATGCAGGCCGGCACGTTCCAGGAACGCGGCGGGGCAGGTTTGTCCAGTGCCAGCAATGCGCTCAATCAGATGGTGCAGGGCGGTCCCGTGTCCGGGGCCTTCACGGCGCCCGACACCGCCGCGCTCCAAGCCCAGCAGCAACAGGGGTTGAACCGCGTGGCCGGCGTGCAGGCCGGCAACTTCCAGGCCCAGGGCGGCGGTCTCACCGCGCAGGCCGGTGCACAAGCCTCGCAGCTCATGGGGGCCGGTCCACTGGCCGGGCAGTTCAACGCGCCCAACCAGGCGCTGACCCAGCAGCTGGCCCAGCAGGCCGGACAGGTCGCGCAGACCGGGCCGCTGGTCGGGCAATTCCAGGCACCCACGCCGGTCGCGGCGGCAGAGCGCAACCGGCTCATTGCCCAGATTGCCGGGCAGCCTGACGTGTTTGGCGCCCAGCAGCAGGCGCAGATGGTCGAGCAGCAGAAGGAACAACTGGTCAGCCAGCAGCGACAGGCCGAAGCCCGCCTTTCCCAGATGATGGCCCAGCGGGGTATGACGGGACGGGGCGGCGCGGAGCTGGCCGGGCAGCTGGGGCTCCAGCAGGAGCTCATCAGCGGCGTGCTGGCCGGGCAGCGTGATGCCGCGCTGAAGGCCGCCGAGCTCAACCAGGCGAGCCGGCTGGCGGCGCTGGGGGCCACGACGGCAGCCCAGCAGGCCGACTTTGGCATGGCCCAAGGCGCGTTCCAGACCAACCTGCAAGGTCAGCAGGCCAACCAACAGGCACGACTGGCCGGGCTGCAGTCTGCTGCCGACATTGCCAACCAGCAGTTTGGGCAGAGCACGCAGGCGTTCCAGACGAACCTGCAAGGCGCTCAGGCCAACCGAGCGGCCCAGATGGACGCCGCTCGACTGGGCGCGTCCGTGGGCGGGCAGCAGTTCCAAGAGGGGCTGGCCGGTTATCAGGCCGGGCTCGAAGGGCAGCGCCTCAACTTGGCCGCCGGCGAAGCGCTGCGCAGCGGGGCGGCGGCAGGCGAGGCTCAGCAGTTTGGGCAGGGGCTCCAAGCCTACCAGGCCAACACCCAGACGCAGCAGGCCAATCGCGCCGCGCAGCTGGCCGCCGCTCAGGCGCAGGCCGGCGTGGCCGGACAGGAGTTCGCGCAGGGCCTGCAAGGGTTCCAGGCCGGGCTCCAGGGGGCCCAGTTCAACCTGGGGGCCCAGCAGGCTGCCCAGCAGGCGGCAGGGGCGCTGAGCAACCAGACGTTCGCCCAGCAACTCCAGGCCGGGCAATTCGGGCAGGCGGCCACGCAGGCCGCGCTGGCCGGAGCCGGCGCCCTGGCGGGACAGGAATTCCAGCAGGGTCTGGCCGGGGCCGAGTTTGCCCGCGCCGGGCAGCAGGCCACGCTGGCCGGACAACAGGCGCTTGCGCAGCAGCAGCTGGCCCAGAACCAGCAGCTCTTCGGGCAGGGCCGGGACGTGTTCACCACGAACCTCGCCGGACAGCAGGCGAACCTGGCCGCCGACCTCCAGCGCATCCAGGCGGGCCAGGCCGTCTCGGGCGAGCAGTTCACCCGGGGGCTCCAGGGCTTCCAGGCCGGCCTGCAAGGGCAGCAGCTCACGCTGGCCAGCGCCCAGGCCGCACAGGGGGCCACCTCCGGGCTGGCCAACCAAATCTTCGCGCAGGGAGCCCAGAGCGCCGAGGCGCAGCGGGCCGCCCAACAGGCCGCCTTGGCTGGGGCTGGCGCGTTGGCGGGCCAGACGTTCGGGCAGCAGCAAGCCGCCGCGCAGTTCGGGCGCGAGGGCCTGCTGGCACAGGCCGGACTCGAACGCGGCTTGGCCGACCAACAGTCCGCGCAGAACGCCCAGGCCTTCCAGGAGGCCACGCAGGGCTTCGGCCTGAACCAGCAGGCGCAGGCGCAGTTCGCGCAGCAGCAATCGGAGGCGGCGCGACTGGCCCAGGCCGAGCGGCAGCAAGGGTTTGCGGAAAGCGCCCAGGGTGCCGAGTTTGCGCGGGCGGGGGCTCAGGCCGGACTGGCCGGCGTCACCAGCCTGAACCAGCAACTGGCGGCCCAAGACCAGCAGCGCGTCGCCAACCAGCTGGCCGCGAGTGGTGAGAACCGCGCCAACGTGGGCCAGAACGCGGCCATCCAGCAGGCTATCCTGAGCGGTGCCAACCAGGACTTCATCAACCAGCTCCAGGCCGCGCAGCAACAGCAGGCGGGCCTCACGAGTGCGGCGGGCCAGATGGGCAACCTGCTCAACATGCAGTTCGGGCAGCAGATGGCCGGCGCCGAGTTCGGCCAGCGGGGCACCACCGCCGCGCTGGGGGCCGCACAGACCCTGGCCCAGCAGCAACTGGCCCAGCAGCAGCAGCAGTTCCAGCAGGCGGCGACGGGCTACGGGCTCAACCAGCAGACGCAGGCCCAGAACTTCGACCAGCTGCTGCGCGGCTACGGCGCCAACCAGCAGACCTTCGGTCTCAACCAGGCCCAGCAGGCGCAGGCGGCGGGCCTCTACGGCACGCTGGCCGGCCAGCAGATGGCGGGCGGCAACCAGCTGTTCAATCAGGCGCTGGCAGGCAGCCAGTTCAACCTGGGTGCGCAGAACCAGTTTGCCCAGAACCAGCTGTCGGCAGCGGGCCTGGCCAACCAGATGGGCCAGCAGGGCTTCCAGAACTACCTGGCGCAGGCGAACCTGGGCCTCGCCGGATTCGGGGCCGCCGAGCAGGCCAACGCGGCTCGCGCCCAATTCGGTCAGCAGAACATGATGGACGCGCTGCGCTACAACCTGGCGGCCCGGGGCCAGGAACAGAACTACGCGCTGGGCGTCCTCGACCAGAACTTGCGGACGCAGCAGGCCATCCTGCCCCCCCAAAAGTAGCGTGACTTTCTGAAAGGACATTATACGATGGACCCAATCACAATGATGGCGCTGGCGCAGGCGGGCACGTCCCTTCTGCAAGGGCTGACCAGCGGCAAGGCGCGACAGCGTGAAGCGCAAGCAGCTGCGGCCCAGGCGCAGCGGCAACGGGAACTTGACCAATTTGCCCGAGCGCAGGCGATGCAGCGGAACCGCGCGCAGGCGTTGGATGCGCGTCTTGGCTATCTGTCCGGGGCGCAAAGCCAGGAACAAGACTTGGCCGGGCAACGGTTGGCAGCAATGGGCCTCGGGAAGATTCAGGACTTCGAGCAGCAGCAGGCCATGCGCGAGGGCATGTCGGATGTGGCGCGGGACTACGACCCCACCGCCACGGCGGGCAGCCCCATGGCGCGGGCGCTGGCCGGGCGTGCACCCAATCTGGCCCGGGCCATTACGGGCGACCGCTACCGCGAGTCGGTGGGCGCAGGGCGCACCCAGGAGTCCATCCGTGACTACCTGGCCCGCGTCGAGGAGCTGCGCCGGGACCCCAATCTCGATGCCGAAAGCCGCGCCGCGCTGGACCGGCTGGAATCTGAGCTGAATCAGGAACTGCCAGGCGTCGGCAATTACTCGGTGCCTTCAGGTCGCGGGTCGGCGCTGGGCGATATTCTTGGCGCAGCGGCTGTGGGGGGCCTTACCTATCTTGGGGCACGCGGCCAAGGCCGAGCGGCAGCCCAGGAACGGGATTATCTGCGAGACATCATTATGGGGCGGTCGAGCACGGGCGGGGGCGGCAGTGCATTTACGCCCCGCTACAATTTCACAATGGGCGGCACCGCCCCAACGTCACCGCTGGGTGGCTTTGGTCGAGCGGGGAATCTGTTCGGCCAATAATCGAGGAGATCGCACATGGCATGGTTTGATGTGCTCGGAGGGCTGGCCGAGGGGGCGAGCCAAGGATTGCGGCAAACGCAGGAACTGTATCAGCAGCAGGCCCAGCGGGAACGCGACCGCCTACAACTGATGGAAGAGATGCGCCGGCAGCAACTGCTGGAAGCGCGTCAGCGTGAGCAGGATGCCCGACAAGCGCGCCTTGACGAAATTACCAACAGCGACCGGCGGCGCGAACAACTCAAAAACGAGTATGGCCAATTCGGGTTTGATATGGACTTTACGCCTGAGGAGGTGGCCCCCTACATTCAGGCACTGGGCAAGGGCGCATTTACGGTCAGTCCGAGAGATCCGACAAAGGTGAGTCGGCGACTGCTGCCCTCTGACGAAATGACTGCCATATCTCTTGCGGATGTTAAAAAGAAGCAGCGTGCACGGGATACACTCCTATC
>Ga0208783_10001525_pt1 | contig 13651 bp, 8 predicted proteins | sample DEB19_08_DNA_2_FD_184529 | JGI IMG/M metagenome (GOLD analysis project Ga0208783, IMG submission 184529) | Aqueous microbial communities from the Delaware River and Bay under freshwater to marine salinity gradient to study organic matter... | ecosystem: Environmental > Aquatic > Marine > Coastal... | reverse complement strand
GGTTCGACGGGCAGATCACAATGGTGGCGGCGTCGTGCAGCGCGTCGAGCACCCCGGGAGCCGGGCGGGCTTCGGCTGCACCGTCGAAGCGGACGGCGACCACCGGGGGTTCGGCGCGGTCGCGTACGAACCACTCCTGCATCGCCAGTTCCTCCGTCGCCCCGGTCGGCGTGCGAACGGAGATCCGGGTCCGGACGCGGTCGTCCGACATCGGAACGAGGCGGACCTCGAGGCCCCAGGCACGGGTGATCTCGGCGGTGACCGTCGACAGGGAGAGTCCGTCGCGCAGTCGCTGCGTGCGGAAGAGGTGCGTCGCGAGATCGCGGTCACCCAACCGGAACCAGGTCGGGTCGCCGAAGCGCCCGAGCGCGTCGAGGGTGGTGAACGTCTCGCCCGCCAGGCCCCAGCCCTGGACCGGGTCCGAGGCTCCGGCCAGCGTGTAGGTGACCGAGTCGAGGTCGGGCGAAACGTGGAGTCCGTGGAACTCCTCGTCGTCGGCGGTGTTGACCACGGCCGTGATGTCGGCCGGGGAGACGATGCGGACCAGCCCGGCGAGAAACCGGGCCGCGCCCACACCACCGGCGAGCGCGGCGAGCATGGGCGCAGAGGGTACCGGGCTAGGCGGCGGAGCCTCCGAGACTGCGGACCCGGGCGGTCACCGGCTCGACGGCCGAGGCGACCCGCTCGGGGATGGTTCCGAGACCCTCTTGGACTCGGGCGGTCACCGGCTCGACGGCCGAGACGACGCGCTCGGGGATGGTGCCGAGACCCTCCTGGACCCGGGCGGTCACCGGCTCGGTGCGCTTGCCGAGTTCCGAGCGGAGGTCCTGGGCCCGGCCGACGGTGTCGCGGACGCCGGCCTCGGCGAGGCCACGGGCGGTACGGGTGCGGTCGCCGAGTCGGGTGCGGACGTCGGTGGTCAGGCTCCGGGCGCAGGCGGAGGTCTGCGCGAGCGCGCTGCGGCCCTGCTCGAGCGCACCGCCGGTGCGACCGTCGATGCGGCTGCGCAGGTCTCGGCTGCGGGCCTGGGCCTGCTGCACACCCATCACGCCGAGGCCGACCACGATGTAGCCGGTGTCGGTGAGGGTCTTGCGAACGTCGATCGAGGGCAGGGACGTGGGCACTGCGGCCTCCTGGATGCGAAGTAGGGGGGATGGACCGAACCCGCGGGAGCCGGCGGGCCGACTGCCGGGAATTCGGACCTCGTTGATGCTAGCAGCCGGTGCTAACGACAGCAAGCATTCGTGATCATTTGCACAATCCGGGGCCAGGGGCCGCCGGAGTAGTCTCCGAAGGCCCCATGGAGCCCTCCGAGCCGGGAACTGTGAGCGCGGACCTCCCGGGGACCGACGCCGACGACGACGCCCTGCCTGCGGTCCCGGCCGTCGTCGCGGTCGTGGTTGCCGGTGACCGCCGGGGCGGTCGCCTCGCCGCGACCCTGGCGGCGCTCGAGGCCCAGGACTACCCGGCGCTCTCGGTCGTGGTGGCCGTCGATCCGGCCGACGAACGGATCCGGGCCCGGATCGCGGCGTCCCACCCGCGGGCCCTCATCCGTCCCCGGCCGGAGTCCGCCGTCACGTTCGCGGCGGCGGCCGACGAGGCGGCCCGGGCGGTCGAGGGTGCACCCTTCCTGTGTTTCTGCCACGACGACGTGGTTCCCGACCCGGGTGCGGTGCGCCTGCTGGTCGAAGAGGCGTATCGCTCGAACGCCGCGATCGTCGGCCCCAAACTCGTCGCCGCCGATCGGCCCGAGGTGCTCCTCGAGGTCGGGTGCGCGATCGATCGCTACGGAGTCCCCTACACCGGTATCGAGCCGGAGGAAGTCGATCAGGAGCAGCACGACGCCGTTCGCGACGTCCTCTTCGTCTCGCACTCGTTCATGCTCGTGCGGGCCGATCTCTTCGCTGATCTCGGCGGCTTCGATCCGGCTACGGCCCCGGGCTCCGACGACGTCGACCTGTGCTGGCGGGCCCGCATCGCCGGCGCCCGGGTCGTCGTCGCTCCCGATGCCCGGGTCGCGCACCACGAGTCCTCGAGCCTCGAGACGCGCGGTCGCCACGGGGGCATCCGGGGCGACGAGGCTGCTGCCGTCAGGGCGCGGGTTCGCATGCTGCGTAAGGCCTGGTCGCGGCTCGCTCGGCTGCGGATTCTGCCCACGGCCGCGATCCTCGGCTTCGCCGAGGCGGCCGGGCTGCTCCTCACGGGACGGCTCCACCGCGCCCGCCGGCTCGCGGCGGGCTGGATCTCGGCCCTCGTGCGCCCGGGCGACGTGCGATCGGCCCGAGCCGCGATGTCGGGCCTCCGCCGGGTCGACGACGGAGATCTCGCTCACCTCATGGTGCGGGGGAGTGCCCGCCTGCGCACCTACGCCCACCGCATTCACGCCGGGGAGCGACTCGCCCTCGTCGGGACCCGCACCCGGGACCGGGTCAACGACGCGTCGCACCGACTCGGTCGCGTGCCGGGCACCATTGCCGCCGGACTCGGCGTCGTCCTCGCCTTCGGCGGACGTGACCTGCTCACGGGGCGCGTCCCCGAGGTCGTGGGGTTCCGGGCCTGGCCCGGGGTCGGGGAGGCCTGGTCGACGCTGACCGGGCCGTGGCGAGCGACCGGGCTCGGTCGCGCGGCGGCCGCCGACCCGGTGTTCGGGCTCATGGCGGCGCTCGAGACGGCGCTGCTCGGCCACGGCGGTATCGCCCGCTCCCTGGTCATCGGCGGGGCCCTGCCCCTCGGCGCCTTCGGCGCGTACCGCCTCGTCCGCCGGTTGGCGGCCGCTCCGGTGGCGGGGGTTGCGGCGGCAGTCGCCTACGTGGCCTATCCGGTGGGACGCAACTCCGTATGGCTCGGCGCCGTCGGACCGCTCGTGTGCTTCGCGCTCGCTCCGTTCCTGGCCGCGTTCCTGTTCGCCGGCGGGCGCACCGCCCTGCGCTCGGGTCCGGCGCGGGTACGCGTCGCGGCGGCTGCGGCGTTACTGCTGGCGGTCATGGGCGCGGCGTGGCCCCCGGCCCTCGCCTTCGCCGTGGTCGTCGCGTCGGTGACGGTGCTCGCCCTGCCGTTCGCGGGTGACGTGGCCCTGACCCGGCGCGTGGTGATCTTCGCGACGCTGGCGACGCTCGGCGCGGCCCTCCTCACGCTCGCCTGGCTCCTGACCCTGCCCGGGGCCGACGCCGCAACCCTCGGCCTCCTCCCGCGCGTCCCCCTCGGGCCGCTGGAGGTGCTGACGGCGCGCACCGGGCGGGCCGGTGCCGGTCTCGCGCCCTACGGGATCCTCGTTGCCGCCCTCGTGCCGCTCGCACTGGCGTCGGGTTCGCGGCTCGCCTGGGCGGTGCGCGGGTGGACGCTGGCCGCGGTGTCGTTCGCGGTCGCCTGGCTGCCGGGGCGGCTCGCACCCGATCTCGCGGTGCCCGCCCCCGAGGGCGTGCTCGTGGGCGCGGCGCTCGGCCTGGCCATAGCGGCCGGCATCGGTGCCGCCGCCGTCATCGACGATCTCCACCGTCACCACTTCGGCTGGCCCCAACTCGTCGCGGCGGCGTCGATCGCCGGCCTCGCGGTCGGCAGTTGGGGCCTGCTCGCCGATACGCCCTCGGGGCGCTGGGGTCTCGGTGCCACCGATTGGCCCTCGACGCTGTCGTGGATGGGTGAGCAACCACCGGCGGGCGGTTTCCGCGTCCTCTGGCTCGGGGATCCGACGATCCTCCCGGCCGATCCTCAGGTGGTCGGTCGCACGGGTTACGCGCTCACGGCCGACGGCGCCGGCGACGCCCGGAGCTTGTGGGCGGCCCCGGCGACCGACGCCGACCGGGTCGTGGGCCGCGCCGTGGCGGCGGCGGAGGCCGGGCGGACGGTACGCCTCGGCCGACTCCTCGGGCCGGCGGCGGTCCGTTACGTCGTGCTCACGCGGCGCGCCGCACCGGGGCGTTCACCGGTCGGTGCGCCCGACCCGGCCCTCGAGGCGGCGCTCGTGCGTCAGCTCGATCTCGAGCTCGTGCAGGCGTCGCCGGGAGGTGTGGTCTACCGCGTCGCCGCACCGGTACCGGCCCGGGCCGTCGTGCGCGGTGCCCCGCCCGACGTCTCCGATCCCGACTCCCTCGTCGGTGTACTCCGCTCCGATAACCGCGGGGCCCGAGGCGTCGACCTCACCGATGGCTCGACCCCACCCGTCGGTCCCGGCTCGCTCCTGTGGTCGGCCTCGGCCGATCCGGGGTGGCAGGCCCGCAGCGACGGACGCACGCTGGTGCGGAGCGAAGCGGCCGGTGCGACCAACGTGTTCCGGGTGCATCGCCGCGAGTCCGTGGCGGTCGCGTTCTCGGGGAATGCGGCCCGTCTCCTCCCGCTCCTGCTCCAGATAGCGGCCTGGCCGGTGCTTCTCCTTCTCTGGTTCGCGGCTCGGCGCCGACAGCGGAGGGCGGCGTGAGCGGTCGTCGGATCCTCTTCGTCGTCGTGTTGGGTGCACTGCTGGCCGCCTCTCTCGTCGCGGGCGCGGCCGACGATCCCCGACGCTCCGTGCCCGCCCAACTCGATCCGACGGCGCTGCGGCCGGGGATCGGTGGCTCGACGGCGTGGTTCTGTCCCGGTCTGCCTCCGGCGGTCGACGACGACGGGGCCCGGCTCACGGTCACCAACCTCGGTGACGCTCCCGCCGAGTTGAGCATCACGGTCCAGGTCGACGGAGGGCGGGCTCGGCGGCGCTCGGCATCCGTGGGGCCGGCGGCGACCCGCACACTCCTGCGCAGCGATCTCGGCCCTCCGGGCTCGGTGATCGTCGAGTCGCGGGGGGCTCCCGTGGTTGTCGAGGACGGCGTCAACGGCGACCCCGGCACCGAGGTGGGTCCGTGCGCCTCCGAGGCGGCGACGCACTGGCACTTCGCGGCCGGCACGACGCGTCGCGGTGTCGAGCAGTGGCTCGTGCTGTCCAATCCGTTCGCGACCGACGCCCGGGTCGACGTCACCTTCCGTACCGATGGCGGGGTCCGCCGACCGGAGCGACTCCAGGGGCTCGATCTCCTCCGCCGCACTCGCGTCGTCGTTCCCGTTCACTCCTATGCGGTCCGGGCGGCGCGTGTCGCGGTCGAGGTCGACGCCTCGTTCGGCCGCGTCGTGGCGGCGCAGACCACGGTCTTCACCCCGAACGCGGGCTCGACCGGTGTGGCGTCGACGCTCGGCGCCCCGGTCGCGGCGGGGCACTGGTGGTTCGCCGGGGTCGGCCTCACGGAGGGCACCGAGTCGTGGGTCGCGCTGGCGAGCACGGGTGAGGCCGACACGAAGGTCACGGTCCAGGGACTGCCGAGTGGCGGTGCGCCCGTGGCCCCGGTCACGGTCGGCCTCGGCCGTGATGAGGTCGTCTGGGTCCGGCTCGGGCGTTGCTCCGGTGACGACCCGTGCATCGCCCTCGTCCCCGGGGGCCGCTACGGCCTCGACGTACGGTCCGACCGCAACGTCCCGTTCGTCGCGCAGACCCTCGGCCGGGCGCTCGTGGGCTCGGGGCGGTCCTGGGCGACGACGCTCATCGGCGTCGCTCGGCCCGGTCCGCGCTGGGCCCTCGCCGCGACGGCCGTCCGCGGAGCCGGAGCGCCCACGGTCGTCGCGATCGCGAACCCGGGTTCGTCGCCGGTGCGGACCGTGGTGGCGACCCTCGCCGGGGCGGGGCGGGCTGCGACCCGGCGGACGGTCACCGTCCCTCCGGGGCGGCAGGCCGCGCTCACGTTGCCCGGGCGCGGTGGCGATACCGGAGTGCTGGTCGACTCCGACCGACCCGTCGTCGTCGGTCGGATCATCTCCGGCGAATCCGACGCGACGACCGCGCCCGGTATCCGGCGTCCGTGACGACCCGCATACTCCTCGCCGTTCTCCTGGTGGCCGCCGTGGTCGCGGTCGCCGGCGCGATGGAGCGGCGGCGTCGCCGCGACGCGCCGACTCAGGGGGTGCCCGTCGTTCCGGTGCAACTCGACCGGGCCGATTTCCCCCGGCCGACCGCGCCGTGGCTCGTCGTGCTGTTCACCTCGGCGGCCTGCGCCTCGTGCGCCGGGCTCCCGGAGAAAGCCCGACCGCTCGCCGGCCCGGAGGTCGAGGTCGTCGAGGTCGGTTTCCCCGAGCAGCGGGCGCTGCAGGAGCGCTACGGCATCACTGCGGTGCCCCTCACGGTCGTCGCCGACGCCGACGGAGTGGTGCGGGCCAACTTCGTCGGTGCGTTCTCGGCGACCGACCTGTGGGGTGCGTTGGCCGATCTGCGGTCCTGAGGCCGGTCAGGTTCCGGCGGGCCGGGACGACGCGTCGCCGTCGGCGATCGCATCGGTGATCGCGACCGGCTGCGGGGTCGCCGAGGATCCGTCGGCCCGGGCGAGCACACGGGGCCCTCCGACCTTGCGGCCCATCGCCTCGTCGACGAGCCGCTCGACTTCGACTCCCTCGAGTGTCTCGCGGGTCAGGAGCGCGTTCGCCACGGCATCGAGGCCGGGCCGGTACTCGGTGAGCACACGTCGGCAGCGGTCCTCCTCGTCGCGCAGGATGCGCTCGACCTCTTCGTCGATCACCCGGGCGGTCTCGTCGGAGTAGTCGCGGCTGTGCATGAGGTCCTCGCCGAGGAACACGGCCCCCTGCGTGCCCCAGGCCATCGGCCCGATCCGGTCCGACATCCCCCACTCGCGCACCATCTTGCGGGCGAGCTCGGTGTTGCCGACCAGGTCGTTCTGGGCACCGGTCGACTGGTGCCCGAACACGAGCTCCTCGGCGACACGACCGCCGAGCCGCACGACGATCGAGTCGGCGATGTACTCGCGTTTGTAGATGTGACGCTCCTCGACCGGGAGTTGGTGCGTGACCCCCAGCGCCATCCCGGTGGGGAGGATCGTCACCTTGTGGAGCGGGTCGGCGTGCTCGAGCACGTACGCGCACACTGCGTGACCGCCCTCGTGGTAGGCGACGACCTCCTTCTCCTCCTCGGAGAGCGCGAGCGACTCGCGCTTGAGGCCCATGAGCACGCGGTCGCGGGCCGCGTCGAAGTCGAGGCGATGGATTTCGTGCGAGCCGCGGCGGACGGCGAAGAGCGCCGCTTCGTTCACGAGGTTGGCGAGGTCGGCGCCGCTCATGCCGGGAGTACCGCGGGCGACGATGTCGACGTCGACGTCGTCGCTCATCCGCTTGTCGCGCATGTGGACCTTCAGGATCTCCACCCGCTCGTCCTGGGTCGGGAGCGGGACGAGCACCTGTCGGTCGAAACGCCCCGGGCGCAGAAGGGCCGGATCGAGGATGTCGGGCCGGTTCGTGGCCGCCATCATCACGATTCCCTCGGTCGCCTCGAAGCCGTCCATCTCGGAGAGCATCTGGTTGAGGGTCTGCTCGCGCTCGTCGTGTCCGCCGCCGAGGCCGGCGCCGCGCTTGCGTCCGATGGAGTCGATCTCGTCGACGAAGATGATCGCCGGTGACTGCTTACGGGCGGTCTGGAAGAGGTCGCGGACCCGGGCGGCACCCACCCCGACGAACATCTCCATGAAGTCGGAGCCGGTGATCGAGATGAACGGAACGCCCGCCTCGCCCGCGACGGCGCGGGCGATGAGCGTCTTACCGGTTCCCGGGGGCCCCACGAGCAGCACCCCCTTCGGGATGCGGGCGCCGATGTCGGTGAAACGACCGGGGTGTTTGAGGAAGTCGACGACCTCGGTGATCTCCTCCTTCACGGCGGCGTAGCCGGCGACATCGGCGAACGTCGTCTTGGGTTTGTCGGCCGTGTACACCTTGGCCCGGGAGCGGCCGATGCTCATCACCGAGCCCATCTGGCCCTGCGCCCGTCGGGCGATGAACCACCAGATGAGCCCCAGGAGAGCGAACGGAACGACCCACACGAGGATGGCGGCGATCCAGTCGGTGGAGCGGGGCTTGTAGTTGCGGGCGACGTCCTGCTCGTCGAGGAGGTTGATGTCGGCCTCGGGAAGGGTGCCCTCCTGGCCCTGGGTCACGAACTCGGGCTTGCCCTTCTCGGTGAAGTCGCCCTTGAACTCGCCGGTGATCCGGCCGGTCGCCGAGTTATAGGTGATCGACTCGACCTTGCCCTCCTGCACCAGCGTGCGGAACTGGCCGTACTCGATCTTGACCTGGTCGGGGGAGGTCGACGGGCTCGTGCGCCACACGAGGAAGGCGCCGACGACGAGGGCGACGATGAGCCACGGCAGCCACTTCGGTCGTCCGCCGGGGCGGCCCGAAGCGGAGGGGTCCGGCTTCTTCCCCGGCGGGTCCGGGGGTCGCCACTGCTCGTCGGGAGGGGTCATCGGCTCTCTTCCGTCGCTCGGGCGCTCATGCTACGGGGCAGGGGGAGGGCATCCGCCCTCGGGCGGGAGGCGTCGGTAGGTTGCCCCCGTGGTCTCCGGAGCGTTCGGGCGTCCGTATGGCGGGTTCGCCTCCTCGCGTCCCCCGATCCGGTGGGGCATCCCCGACGTCGTCATCGTGTGGATCGGCGGCATCTTCGTGTCGGTCGTGTGGGCGGCCGTCGCCCTCGCGCTCACCGGCGGGTCCGCCGACAGCGCCGTGGTCATCGGCGTTTCGGTGGCGGGTCAGTTCGGCGGCTGGGTCGCGGGCTGCCTCCTCGTCGCGTCGCTGAAGGGGAGGTCCGGTCCGGAGGATCTCGGGTTGCGGGTCTCGCCGCGCGACCTGTGGGGGATCGCAGCGGGCGTGGGCGTCTTCGTGCTCGCGAGCATTGCGATCGCCCCGATCGTGCACCTGGTCGGGCAGAGCCAGGCGGTCGTCGACGAGCTGAAGGAATCGAGCGGGGCGAAGTTGGCCGTCTTCGCCGTCACCGCAGCCCTCGTGGCGCCGTTCGCGGAGGAGCTCGTGTTCCGCGGGATGCTGCTCCGGGCGCTCCAGCGCCGCACCACGGTCGTGGTCGCGGTCGTCGTTCAGGCTCTCGCGTTCGCGCTCGTGCACCCGCTCCTCAGTCCGACGCTCGGCGATCTCGCCGTCGTCCCCGCGCTCTTCGCGCTCGGAGTCGTCTCGGGCGCCGTGGCGGCCCGGCGCCGTGACATCTCGGCCTCGGTGTTCCTCCACATCGGCTTCAACCTCGTCACCGTGCTGCTCGCCCTCACGGGCGGGTGACCGACCCGCCGGGATACCGGCCCTCCCGTCTGGCATCCTTGCGCCCGGTGTCCGTCCCCGTCCCGCCCTCCGAGCCCACGGGCCCCGCGGCCGAGGGTTCGGTCGCGACCGCCCCGGGTCCCGGAGACCCGGCCGGCGCCGATCGGCCGACGCGGCGACGGCGGCGGCGACCCTCGGCCGGACGCATCATCGGATGGGCTCTCGTCGCCGTCGCCTCCTGGCTCGCCCTCAGCGTGCTGAACCCCGGTCACGACTGGGGTGTCCGGATCGACTGGTGGGGGGCACTCCCGTACCCGTCGTTCTCGGGTCTGCGCTTCGGTGACCTCTTCGCGAACACGACCGCCAACGGCGGCGACATGGGGGCGCACGTCTGGTGGCCCCGGTTCCTCGAGCAGCACTGGCTGGGGAAGGGGAGGCTCTCGGGCTGGGCCCCCGACTGGTACGCGGGTTTCCCGGTCGGCCAGTACTACTTCCCCGTCCCGGCCGTGCTCATCGCGCTGCTCGACCACGTCCCCTTCGTTCCCTACAACGTGGCGTTCAAGCTCGTGACGGTGTCGGGTCCGGTCCTCCTGCCGGTCGCGGCGTGGTCGTTCGCTCGCGGTCTGCGGGCCCCGTGGCCGGCGCCGCCCGCGTTCGCCATCGCGGCGCTCGGCACGCTGATGCAGACCCGGAGCGACTGGCAGATCTACGGCGGCAACATCGCCAGCACGCTCGCCGGCGAGTTCTCCTTCACGCTGGCGCTGGCGCTGGCTCTCTTCGGTCTCGGCGCGCTCGGCGTGACCCTCGAGACCGGACGGCGCCGGTGGCTGCCTGCCGCGCTGATCGCCGCGGCTCTCCTCTCGCACATCGTGGTCGGGATCTTCATCGCGCTCGCGGCGACGCTCATGTGGCTCACCCGTCGACCGTTGCGCACGTGGCCGCTGGCCGTCGCGATCGGAGGTACCGCCGGCCTCCTGACGGCGGTCTGGACGGTTCCGCTGCTGGCGAACCAGGCGTACACGCAGAGCATGCGTTACACGAAGGTCCTCCCCGGCGGCGGGTTCTCGCTGCCGTCGTGGATGCCGCTGCCCGGTCCGGTGCGCAACACCGTCGAACAACTGGTTCGCGCCCTCGGGGAGCAGCGCGCCGCCGACGGAACGTCGGGCACGCAGCTGCTGTGGTTGCCCTGGTGGGTCTGGGGTCTCGGTGCCGTCGCCGTCGTGGCGGCGGGGTGGTACCGGCGCCGACCGACGGCGCTCCTCGTGGCGCTCGCGGCGATCCTCGGCGTCCTGTTCGTGCAGTGGCCCGAGCACGCGATCTGGAACACGCGCTTCCTCCCGTTCTGGGTGCTCACCTGGGCGTTCCTCGCCGCGATGGGCGCGACCGAGATCGCCCGGATGGTGGCCGCGCTCGTCGGGCTCGCCCTCCGCTGGGTGCGCGACGGCGACCTCCAGGACGAGCGGGCCCGGGCGTGGACCGAAATCGCGACGGCGCCCGACGGCACCGTCGACGAGGCGGTGCGGCGCGATGCGGTGCGCGCGATCGCCGCCCGCGATTTCGACTCCGACCCGCCCGGGTGGACACCGCCCGACCGCCTGGCCCCCGCGCGTACGGCTCGCGACGCGCGACGACTGGTCTCGGCCGCAATGTCGGCGATGCTCCTGCTCGGCGGTGGGTTCGCCCTCGTGCGGGCGTGGGAGGCCCGCAACGGCAACCCGGAGGTCGCGATCACCGGGTGGGCGGCCTGGAACTACTCGGGCTACGAGCGCAAGGCGGCGTGGCCGCAGTATCGGGCGGTCCTGGAGGGCATGGACGACCTGTCCCGTGAGCGGGGTCCGGGTCGGGCACTCTGGGAACCGTCATCGGGCACCCCCGACGCCATCAACAGTTACGGCACGAGCCTCGCGCTCGAACTCCTCCCGTACTTCACGGAGGGTCGGATCGGGTCGATGGAGGGCATCTACTTCGAGTCCTCGGCGACGACGTCGTACCACTTCCTCACCGTCGCCGAGTGCGCCAAGTATCCGTCGAACCCGGTGCGCGGTCTGGAGTACGGGTCGTTGTCCGCCGACTTCGACCTCTGCGTCCGCCACCTCCGCGATCTCGGCGTGCGCTACTACATGGCCTGGACCGACGAGGCGATCGCGAAGGCCGACAAGGCATCGGGGCTGAAGCTCGTGAAGGAGATCGCGCAGGAGCCGCCGATCTCCGGGCCCTCGGGGTCGAGCCTTTCGCGGTGGCGGGTCTACGAGGTGGCGGGCAGCGACCTCGTCGTGGGAATGGACCGCGAGCCCGTGGTTGCCGCGGTACGCGGTGGCACCACATCCGAGTGCTTCGGCACCGATCCGCCGGCGGCCGGTGCGCCCGAGCCCGAGCTGCACGCGTGGGAGTGCGCCGTGGCGCCCTGGTGGACCGATCGCGAACGACTCGACGTGCCGTTCGCGCAGTCGGGGCCCGACGAGTGGCGGCGGGTCGCCGTCGCCGACCTCGGATCGGTCGTGCCCCGCCCGATCGATCCCGTCGAGGTCACCGAGGTTCGCCGCTCCGTCGACGAGATCTCGTTCCGGGTGTCGGAGCCCGGGCGGCCGGTCCTGATTCGGGAGTCGTACTACCCGAACTGGGAGGCGCACGGAGCCCGCGGCCCCTACCGCATCGCGCCCAACCTGATGGTCGTCATCCCGACGGCGGAGCGGGTGAGCCTGACCTACGGCCTGACCGCGGCCGACTGGATCGGTCGGGTGCTGAGCCTCCTCGGCGTGGTGGGCCTCGTCGGTCTGGCCCGGTGGAAGGGAGGGGCTCGGTTCGCGGCCGGCGCGCCGCCTACCGGGCCGGTTCCCGAGCCGTCGACCGACGTCGATCCGGGGGTGTCCGGGCCGCCGACCAGCGGAGACCCGGGCGGATCCGGTCCACCGCTACGCTGATTCCTCGGCCCGGCGCCCACGCCCGGGCGCGGCCGCCGCAGGCGCGGCCGATCGACACACGGGCCCGCTGATCCGGCCCGGAAGGGGAGCAGTGTCCCTCGACGCGATCTTCAAGGCCTACGACGTGCGCGGCCTGTACCCGGAGGAGATCGACGAGGCGCTCGCGCGCCGCATCGGCAACGCCTTCGCTCACTTCACCGGCGCTCATCGGGTCGTGGTCGGCCGCGACATGCGCCCGTCATCGGTGCCGCTCTCCGAGGCGTTCATCGAGGGTGCCACGGCGGCCGGGGCCGACGTCACCGACATCGGCCTGTGCTCCACGGATGTGGCCTACTTCGCGGCGGGTCGCCTCGATGCTCCGGCGGCGATGTTCACCGCCAGCCACAACCCGGCGCAGTACAACGGCATCAAACTCTGCCGGGCCGGGGCGGCACCGGTGGGCGAGCAGACGGGCCTGACCCAGATCAAGGAGATGGTTGCGTCGGGGGTGACGTCGCGCGGGGAGACGGCGGGCAAGGTGGAGCGCATCGACCTCCTCGACGACTTCGGCGAGCACGTGCGCTCGTTCGTGGACCCGTCGGTGCTGGCCCCCCTTCGGGTCGTCGCCGACACTGCGAACGGAATGGGTGGCCTCGTCGTGCCCAAGGTCTTCGCCGGGCTGCCGTTCTCGCTCACGGTGCTGTTCCCCGAACTCGACGGCACCTTTCCGAACCACCCGGCCGATCCGATCCAGGTCGAGAATCTCGCCGACCTCCGGAGGGCGGTGCTCGATACGGGTGCCGACATCGGCCTGGCCTTCGACGGTGATGCCGATCGTGTGTTCCTGGTCGACGACCGGGGCGAGCCGGTCAGCGGTTCGACGACGACGGCGATCGTGGCGGCGGGGATCCTCTCGCGCAATCCGGGCGAGACCGTGGTTCACAACCTCATCTGCTCGCGGACCGTGCCCGAGGTCATCCGCGAGAACGGGGGCACTCCCGTGCGCACGCGGGTCGGGCACTCGTTCATCAAGCAGGTGATGGCCGAGACCGGGGCGGTCTTCGGCGGTGAGCACTCGGCCCACTACTACTTCCGAGACAACTGGCGGGCCGATTCGGGCTCGATCGTGGCGCTCTGCGTGCTGGAGCAGTTGAGCCGGGCGGGCGTGCCGCTCTCCGAGTTGCGCAAGCCGTTCGAGCGCTACGCGCAGAGCGGAGAGATCAACTCGCGCGTCGAGGATCCGGCCGCCGTGATCGAGCGGGTGGCTCGGGCCTACGCCGAGTGGCCCCAGGACCGGCTCGACGGGCTGACGGTCGACTGCGGCCCGTGGTGGTTCAACCTGCGCCCGAGCAATACCGAGCCTCTGCTGCGGCTGAACCTGGAGGCGCCCGACGCCGAGGCGTGCGCAGCGCGCACGGCCGAGGTTCTCGACCTGGTGCGACGCGGCTGAGGGGCCGGGCCGACGGGTAGTCTCCGCCCGATGGCGCTCGACCCCAAGCTCCTCGAGATTCTGGCCTGCCCGCAGGACAAGGGACCGCTCCTCTACTTCGCCGACGAGGACGCGCTCTACAACCCGCGGTTGCGGCGCCGCTACCGCGTGCTCGACGGCGACATCCCCGACCTCCTCATCGACGACGCCGAGACGGTCGACGACACCGAGCACGCCCGGCTCGTCGAGCGGGCCGAGCGCG
>Ga0208783_10001522_pt1 | contig 13668 bp, 14 predicted proteins | sample DEB19_08_DNA_2_FD_184529 | JGI IMG/M metagenome (GOLD analysis project Ga0208783, IMG submission 184529) | Aqueous microbial communities from the Delaware River and Bay under freshwater to marine salinity gradient to study organic matter... | ecosystem: Environmental > Aquatic > Marine >... | reverse complement strand
GGCTGGCTACCCCCACGCCACCCCGCTACCCCCACGCCACCCCGAACAGCGCTACGCTCCCAGCGTAGCCTCCTTCGGGCTGGCTACCACCACGCCACCCCGCTACCCCCACGCCACCCCGAACAGCGCTACGCTCCCAGCGTAGCCTCCTTCGGGCTGGCTACCACCACGCCACCCCGCTACCCCCACACCACCCCGAACAGCGCTACGCTCCCAGCGTAGCCTCCTTCGGGCTGGCTACCCCCACGCCACCCCGCTACCCCCACGCCACCCCGAACAGCGCTACGCTCCCAGCGTAGCCAGCCAGATCAGGAACCGACGCCACTTAGAGACCGGTTTTTTGACGGGAGGGAGCAGCAGACTGGCCGCGATCATGGCATAGGCTGAGGAATCGTTGAAATGCTGCTCAGCCTGGAGTCGGAGAGCAGCTCGGAGCGTCGGATCTCTCGTCTGATACGAGAGCTTTTTTACTTCTGATCCCCTGGCGGCACTCGCCAGAGAGGCGGATTCCAGCCAAGCCACCGCTCCCAGCCGATCTGGAGGCTCCTCTGGAGAGAGCGGATGCTGGAGCGGCCGCATTCATGCCCCGCTGGCGTATCGGTCGATCCCCCGCGCCAGGCTGGCCGCGATTCTCTCCAGCCCGGCCTGAGTCCAGAGTCCAGAATGCTCTGGAGCGTCGATAAATCCCGGCTCCACAATCACCCCACATACACCAGGGACCGGCCAGATCCCGGAGATACACCCCCAGCCCCGCGTCCACCAGGAGACCAGATCCGAGTTGCTCACATCCCGGCCGGCGGTTTGGGCCGCCAGCCCGGAGGGATAGACCGGATCAGAACGATGCCCCGTCACCTCAGCGAGCTGCTCCAGCTCCAGCGCCAGGAGACCGGCCAGAGTGGCCCCCCCCTTACTCCGATAATCTGGCCGGACCAGCCCATACCGACCCCGGCCGGCGTTACAGTGGAGCTGGAGATACACTCCTTTCTCATTCCCAGCTTTTGATGCAACAAAAGCATGACGCTGGCTGTAATACCCGTCAGGAACCAGGATCGGAGAATGCTGGAGGCTCCCCACTTTTGCCGCCAGGATCGGAGCCAGCTCCCGGACCAGCCGAGCCTCAACCAGCCCGCCAGACATAGCCCCTGGATCGTAGTGGTCTCCTCTGGCCCCGTGCCCGCAATCTATAAAAACCAGCATTTGTCCTCCTGATCAGATTGATGCAATCAGACTTATTTCTGATACAGCACCTTTATAGCTGATTGATTCCAGAAGAAACAGTTTCGACTCCCAATAAAAATCACGATCTGTAATCAGAACAAGAGCGCCAGGAGAGAGCTGGATTATTTTCGAGGTTGGAACCTGATACCTGATCCTGATCCGTGCCAGCGCCAGCGCCAGCGCCTTAGCCCGCAACACCGCCAGAGCGGTAGACCGATCATAAATAACATCGGACGTTATCAGACTTTCCGACGTTTCCCCATACAGGGAGACAGACCTCCGACAGACCTCAGAAAATTCCCGATCTGGCTCCTCTGGATCTGGGAGATCCCCAGAGAGAGAGACCTCCTCAGCGTATTTCCCGGAGCTGAGCCTCCGGGCATACTGGAGCCGAAACCGATTGCAGACCTGGGAGCTATCCTCCGAGACCGTAGAAAGACGGGAGCAATCGGGTCCCGCCTCCAGCGCCAGTCTGGCCTCCGACGCCACCCCATCCCAGCGCCAGACGGCCAGGCTCCAGCCATCCGCCAGAGGGAGGAGAGAGACGGGAAGGATCGGGAATAGATGCGCCAGCAAAAACTCCCAGAGAGAGCAGCTCTCGGAGATCGCAAAATCCAAAAGAAACCGATCCAGATAGGCGCTGTTTGCGCGCACTGAGCCGGGATCTACCGGCTGGCCGGCCAGCGCCAGCAACACCGCCAGCACCCGCCCCGCTCCCTGGAGCAGCTCCCCCCCCTCCGTCATTCCCCCCCGCCCGTCGGATTCGTCATCCCGGAACGCAACCCAGAACTGAGGCTCAGCGCTGGCGGTGGTATAGACCGAGACCGCGTTTCCATCCGGGAGAACATTCCGGCTCCCGAGACCATAGGTATAGTCTCCGTCAAAATCCAGTAAGGCACTGGCATAGCTCCCGGCTGGATCATAGTCGTATGGTTCCTCAGTCCCGGATTTCGTGGCGTACCACGGGATAAAAGCGATTGGCTGGCCCCGCCCGTCGTAGCCATTGACCACTGGAGCGCGCCAGGAGGCCTCAGCCGCCTCCGTCCAGATATAGACCCGTTCGCAGGATACATGGTGCCCGGCTATAACCAGGATCAATCCGACATAGTTAGTATAGCTCCCGCCCGGAATATCGGGATTATGCCACGCCCAGCGCGCCGGGCTCCCGCTGGTATTGGAGCCATCCCCCCGGACTCCCGGCCGCCCGATCACCAGCGGATAGATCCCCCCCGCGCTCACCTCGGTAAGCGTCAGGATCGAGTTAGGCCAGGTATACCCGTCTACCCGGAGCGTCTCTCCAGGGAGAATCCGGGTAGCTTGATAGCCCTGATTCTCGACGGTAAAGGAGACCGGCTCCCCCCTGGCCCCATAGTCAGGAGACCGGAGCCGGCCAGAGAGCCTCAGCACGGCTGGCCCGGTAGCAGGAACCCAATAAAGCTCAGCCCTGGCTCCTGATAGGGGAAAACCCTGAGAGACCCGGAGCGGAATATCCTCTGGGAGCAGGACTGAGAGAGACAGAGACGGAGCCAGCTGAGTATCTCCGGGCCCGGCCAGGAGATCCGTCAGGGTAATATCTGGGAGCCCCCCGGAGACCGGCTGGCGCTCCCCTTGCCAGGTCAAGACACAGGACTCCTGGCCGATCAGATACTCAGAACCGGCATAATATAGAACAAAAAGCCACATTACCCGATCTCCTCGATCCGAATCGTTCCCCCCCGCCGCACCTCGGAGCCCTCCTCTCCGAGAACGGTATCCGCCCGCCAGGTCTCCGACGCCAGGAGCCCATAGAGCAGATCCGAGGGAGGGAGAGAGACAGAGAGCGGGATGGTATCAAAATTGTCTGATTCCAAACGCCCGATATAGACCACTGGCCGATCCCGCCCGATCCGCTCCAGCGCTCCCGCCAGGTCTCGGAGGCTGGCGGCCGGCGTGGCGACTGTTTCGGAGGCGAACTCCAGGACCGGGGTCTGGGAGAGCGTCAGCCCGCGTTCATCTTGCCCATCGTTCCAAGAAAATTCTACCGCCCGGATCGGAGATCCTCTCCGGGAGACCGCCTGGAGCTGGCCCGATCTGGCCCGGTATTGATCTCCCTGGAGCTGAGTCTCCGAGACCCGACCCCAGCTATATTTCCGAGGGAATACGAACAGGCTCCCGACCACAGCGGAGCCGATCTGGTAATAATCCTCTCCCGAGTCGGGATCTCCTGGAGCTGAGTCCGTAGAATCCGGCGTCAACCGAATAGATCTGAACTCAGTCCCGATCAAAGAGACCGGGAGCGTAATCAAGATCTTAGGCGGCAAAATTGCGCCGTCGGTTCCTGATGTTGGGTCTCCAGAGACCGTCTCCGCAAGCTCGATCCGCGCTTTCTGGCCGGTCTCTCCGCTGGAGACAGAGAGAAACCGGCCGCCTGAGTTTGAGGACACAGACCACAGACGACCGGAGGAAGAATCAATAAAATAGCCGCCCGCCAGCTCGTTTTCCGAGAAATACCGGCTGGCGCTCCCGTTGTTTCGGGCCAGAATCCGTCCCCCCGCCCGGCTCCAGGAGAGGCCACTGGCCGCCGCCAGGTCTACCGACCCAAGCGACACCCACCCGGAGCCGTCGTGGTACTCGATTTCAGCATGCCGAAAATTGAAGCGCTCCAGGTACAGCCCGACCAGCCCGGCCGGGAGACGCTCCCGACTATCGGACCAGCTCCAGACCAGCGCTGGCGCTGATCCCCACCGGCCAGGGAGCGCGCTGGAGGCGGCTACCGTCGGATCGATCTGGCTGGTGTCGAATCCATACCGGCTGGAGACGCTCCAGCTCTGGCCCCGGAGCCCCACCCCGCGCCGCGCCGCCAGGAGGAGCCCCGCGCTGATCCAGACCGGCTCTCCCGAAAGTATACGCCCCTGGCGCTCGGAGATCCCCTGGCCAGTAGCCAGCCCCCGCCCCGTATCGGAGCCGTCAGAAAAATAGACCCCGTGCCAGTCCGATCTGGCCCCCGCCGCCCCCCCGGACAAGATCCCAAACTGGATACCGGTCGATCCGCCCGCGCTGGAGGAGAGAGACCCGGAGACGGTTCCGAGCTGCTCTCCCTGGCCGGCTGAGTCGTCGGAGACCACCTGGAGCCAGGCTCCCGCGCTGGAGAGCGCCAGGAGGAGACGCTGGCGATTGGAGAGACCCGAGACTGAGACCGATCCGAGATCCGCCCCCGCTACCAGGTCGCTCAGCACCCATGCGCCCGCGCTGTAATACGCTCTGATTGCGTATCGAGACCCGCCAGAGACCAAAAAAGCGTCTATAAACGCCTTTCCTGTTTTTGGGCTTACATAGCACTCAATCAGCAAGCCCTCTGTCAGAGAGGAGGAAGCGCTCCCGATATAGGAGACGGTATCCCCTACCCCGGAGGATTCCAGCGCCAGCGCCCCGGAGACCAGATTTACCAATGGGGTTCCCGAGCTGGAGAGCGTCCAGAGGCCAGCGTTTAGCGCTGTTGGCACCGCTACCGGGAGCCAGCTCCAGGCCGGGCTGGCCTGACGCCAGAATGGATCTCCCGAAGTATCGAGAAACGGCCAGGAGGCCGGCCGGTAGCCCCCGAGCTCCAGCCCATGCAGGGAGTTTGGATCAGCTCCCCCGCTCCAGTCATACAGGAGGAGGAGCCCACCCTGGAGCCCACAGAGCGCCAGGTTCTTTGGATACAGAGATCCGCTCCCGCCATTCCAGACGGTAGCCGCCTCCGTATACGCCGCGTGCTGATTTTCGCCAGCCGCCGCAAAACTGACGCCCTGATCCACAGAATAAAACACCGGGAGCCCTTTCCCGGTCTCCTCCCGCCCGATCAGCCAGACGACTCCCGCCTCAGACCAGAGCGCCAGCTCTCCCGAGATCAGCCCCCCGGACTCGCTCCCCCATTCCAGCCCGGCCAGGTCAATCAGTGGCGCGGCTTCAGCGCTGGCGAGCTGCTCCCACGCGGAGGAGAGACTCCGGGAGTAGGGTAGGACGTTGGGAGAGGAGCTGCTCCGATAGGCCAGATAGATCACCTCCAGCCGATCCCCGGAGGAGACCAGCTCTGGATAGCCCCGGCTCTCCCCGGTCAGCTCGGAGACCAGCCTCCAGGAGCTACCCTGATCCACGCTGGCCCATTGAACGAGCCGATCCTCTGGCGTGGAGTGCGGACAATGGGCAATCAGAACCAGGCTCTCTCCGAGTTTCGCCACCCGGAGACGCCCTGGCGTATAATCCGCGCTATCCAGCGCAGTTTCCAGGCAATATGTCTGAGCCAGCGTCCAGGTCTCTCCTGAGTCGTCGGAATACCAGGAGCGGATCTGGAGCGTCGATCCCTCCACAATCCAGTGATACAAAATGATACGCCCGGACTGGAGCTGGATCAGTGTTGCCGCCAGTACCCCGGAGGAGAGCGCGCTCCCCCGTGAATAGACAGAGACCGGGCTCTGGCCCGGAGAGACGGTTTTGATCTCCTGGTTCCCCACCACCACCACCGCCAGCGGAGAGCCATCCTGGAGGCGGATTGCATGGAGAGGCCGGATCTGGGAGCTGGCGGAATAGGACAAAACCCGCTCAGCATGGGCAACATGCCCCGAATCCCAACCGTAATACACGCTATCGGCGGTTTCTTTCCAGAGGATCTGGACCGTACCAGGGAGACCGGCTCTGGCGACTCGGAGATCCAGCGCGGGAGAGCTGCTCCCGGAAATCTGGCCGCTTGTCTCCAGCGCCAGCTCAGAGGCCTGGCCGTCTGGCTCTGATACAAAACCAGGGAGCGGGTTTTGTGGCGTTGTATCACTGGACAGAACCAGCGATGTATCATGTATCAGAAACCCATTTATCATGTATCACCCGATCCCTGGCCGTTTCTGGCCCAAAAACATCTGAGCAATCGGATTCCCGGCCGCCAGCCGATCCCGCTCGTAGGTATCAACCTGTCTTGTGTGTTGATACACGGATACAACGACCATTCGTGTATCAGGTCTTACTCCAGCATTACCAGCCTCTAAGGCCCGGTCTCCGAATACTGAGCGCCCCGTCGGATTCATCACATACTCTTGATTACGGACGGTTCTCAGCCCTTCGTCTGGAGCCAGATTCACTGGCCCGCCAGAGTGAAACGCGGGCTGCTGAGCTGCAATCTGCACGACTGAGGCCGTTCCAGCTGCTCCGACCAGACCCGCATTGATAAAATTGAACGGAGGAGGAGCTGAGGCCAGCGCGGCCGTTACGGCCGTTTCTGTATTGACCACCGCCTCAGCCAGTTTTCCGATTTTTGCAATCTCAAAAGCACGCTTGGCAGCCTGCTTACTCCCCTCAATCCGTTTCTGGATCTCTTTCTTCTGGCTTTCAGTGATAAATCCATCCAACCCGGCCAGCCGATCCGCCAGCGCGGCCGCGTTGGTAGCGGCTACGCTAGTGCTCTGCTCAAGGGAGCTGGAGAGAGCTGAGAGAGCCTGTTTTCCGTAGGAGAGGAGCTGATCCTGGATTGATTTTTTCCGATCCGCCAGCGCCTTTTCCGCCTCCAGCGCCTTTTTCCTGGCCTCCTCCTCCAGCCTGGCCCGCTCCTGGCGCTGCTTCTCCTCCTCCTCTCCCGCTTTGGCATCGAGCGCGGATTTATCCCGCTGGAATCTGGCCTCTATGGCAAGTCTGGCCGCGCTTGTCTCCGCATCGAGAGCAGCCAGCGCTGCTGAGTCTCCTATTCTGGCGTCTAAGGCTTCCTTTTCATAGGACACCAGCGCCGCCAGCGCGGAGTCTCTGGCCGCAACCAGCCGATCCAGCTCCGAGAGCTGATCCTCTGTCGCCACCCCCGCCAGCTCCGAGATCCCCGCCAGCGCCGCCCGATAGCGCTCCAGTTGCTCCAGCAGATCTTCATAGCTATCCGCCTCCTCCGAGACGGTTTCCCCCGTCGCTAAGTGGATCTCTCGGAGCGCTTTCTGATTTTTGGCCTCCGTCTGGACCGCCTGATCAAGCTGATCCAGCTTGCTCCTGGCGGTCTCGATAGAATCCCGCCAGCCCGTGATTTTATCGATCCCCCCCACGATTTCTGAGACGAATCCGTTTAGGCGGTCTTTTGCGGTATCAATCCCATTGATCAGCGCGTCTCCGATAATGGCCGGCCAGGCCGGGATCGCCGCGACATAGACCAGCGCCTTGATCGTGCTTTCCAACACTCCCAGATAGACCTCAGCAGAGTCGATTTGATCCCGGAGCGCTTTCCGGCTCTCTTTTTGCGCGTCAGCGAAGCTTTTTACAGCGTCAGCAGCCTGAAGCCTTACCCCGATCTCCTCTCTGGCCGCTTCCGTCATGGCTCCCTGAGCTACTTTCTGATCCAGGAGCGCGTCTCGGAGCGCCAGCTCGGAGGCCCGGAGGGAGATTGAGACTTCCTCCTGAAACTGGCGCATATCGTTCAGCTTGTCTGTCTCCCGCGCCAGCGCGGTATAAACCCCCGCTAAGAGCGTCAGGCCAGCCAGGAGAGAGCCTCCGACGATTGTTACAGACCGGAGGGATACCCCGAGCTGCTCCGAGACCCCAGCGGCCGCCTCAGCGCCGTCGGAGAACATGGTAAGACCGGAGAACAGCGCCCCGATCTCTGGAGAGACCCCTCCGATAGCCCCCCCAAGCTGGCCGAAAATAGCCCCCGCTTTCCCCGCCTTGTCTCCCAGCTCCTCTGTAGAGCTGGCCGCCTCTCCGGTTTCCTTTTTTGCGGATTTTGCAGCCTCAGCCGCCGCTTTGGAGGCTTTCTCCGCTGCTTTGATCTCCTGGCTGAGTTTCGTGGCCAGCTCTTTAGCCTCTTTAGCTCCGATGCCAGGGATCTCCGCCAGCTGGCTCTTAAATGCCTCCAGCCGCGCCTCTATGCCAATCCCGATAGTCTCCGATGCAAGGGCCATTTTATCTCCGCTTTCCGATGATCTGAGCCAGGAGCCGGATCAGAGACCGCTTTTTCGCCTTAACCGGCTTTTTGACAAGCTCGGTCAGGAGATTTTTTCCGTCGCTGGCTTTTGGATTTCTCCGCTTGATAAAGGGATATTTCCCCCGCATGACGGTATCTGTATCAAAATATGTCTGAGCGGAGACCGGCTCCAGAATCGTGCTGGTAGCGGACGGACGGTGGACAAAAACGACAACCGGTTTCCCGGTTTTGCTGGTTCTACTGTCTAAACTGCCAACGTCAACCCGGACAGAATCCGGGCTATAGGTCAGCACGGCCGCAATCTGGCCAGACTGGCCGGTTTTCCGGTCCACTTGCTGATACCACTGGTTCTCAGCCTCAATCGCTACCGGCTCCAGTTGCTCCAGGAGCGTTTCTCCGATCTCTCTGGAGACCCTGGAGACGGAGACCGAGATAAAAGCCTCCAGATCAAAATCCAGAGATACCGATACATCCCCTGTTTTTACCCTGGTTTCTCTCACGATTTCTCCTGATCTACTCGCAAGAGCGCCAGGAGATCAATCTGGCGCTGGCGCGGGAGATTCTGGAACCAATCCAGATCCCCCCCACCGAACCGGAGGGAGAGAGAGAGCGCCAGCCGGTCTATTTTGCCGCGCTCGGATCGGTAAAATTTGCCTTTTCGGAGACCTCTGGCTCTGTTGGAACCAGGCTCCCGGCCAGATCCGCCAGGAGCGCAGCTCCGACGGAGGCCACCTCGTTAGCGGAGATTCCCTGGCTCCTGAGCCAGTTGTAGGCCTTGCCTCCGTATACCAGAGGATCAGCCCCGCACTTTTCGTAGTTGATGCCAGCAGCATTGAGCCTCCGTCCGATTCTCGGAACGGCCAGCCCGATACCCGCCGAAAAGACCCGGAATAGCTGGAGGCGGATCTCCTCCCCCTCCTGGAGCTTGAGCTGAACATGGTAGGCCAGCGCCAGCTCCTCCCGCTCTGCAAAACCAGGCAACACAACGCCATGAGACTCCCCCTTGAGGGAGATCCGCTCCAGCTTGGATTTCTCTTTGATGGTGTCCTCAGCCATCGTTCCTCCTAAAAGTCAGTCAGAATCAAACATACTCGATATAGTCATCTGTAAAGGCATGGCACACGCCATTGATCGAGATTTTCCCCGGTACACCGTCCTGGAATCCAGAGGAAAGTGAGCAATACGCCAGCGTGATCTTAGAGTCGGTAGACTCTCCCAGATCAGAGCGCTTTATTTTGTACTCGACTTCTACCATATGAACGTCCGAATAGGCCGCCCCGGTCGAAGTCGCCGCGCTCCAGGCTCCCTGCTTCTGCACGATATCGTTAATATGGGTATTTCCCGACCCTTCCCGCTTGAAGCGGAGAGCGTGGCAGGTAAAGGAAAACTGCTTGCTTTTGCGCCCGATTTTCCGGGCTGCATAGACATTCCCCCGATCCTCGAACTCCTGGATATCCTGGCCCCCCTGGCGGAGATCCGAGATTGAAAAATCCCCGTCCTCAAACTCCACCTCAAACTCCAGCGGAGTCCCGGCTCCGTCTCGGATAGTCAAAACGCCGTCTTGCATGATGGACGGGAAATTCTTGTCTGCCATAGCTACTCCAGATCATCGAAATAGTAACCGGTAAAACGGATCTCGGTATAGATCCACGAATCCGGGCCAGGAGTCCTGGCGGATTGTTGCCAGCGGAGCCGGATCTCCTGGCTCCAATTGCTGATCAGTCCATCCCGGAGCTGGCGCTCCAGCGTCAGGAGCGCGTCTCCGTCGGTATCTCGATCCTCTCCAGCTCGGAGCTGGTACGAAATACCGACCGAGAGATCCTCCTGGAGCGCGCCTCCGACGCCAGCCCGGAACCTGGCCGGCTCCAGCGGAGAGGAGAGCGGAACCCCAACACAAAATTCCTTATGGACCGGAGAGCGCCCCGGCCGCCGCCAGTGGTCCCACCACTCCCGCGAATCCGAGATCCCCAGCGCCAGCGCCAGGACTCGATCCCGCACCGCATCCCGGAAAGACGCGCTATCCATAGCGACTACACAGCCAGGTCACAGGCCGGCCAGATTTCCGGCCGGTTCCGTCAGGATTCCCGGTATCCGGCTCAGCTTGAGGGAACGTGAGGGAGCTAAAAGCCGATTGATACTCCTGTTTATAGGAGTCTCTGGCCGCCGCTTCAGCGGTATCGGTCGATCCCTGAGCAAGCTCCCCGAAAATAAGGGACAGGGTAAGCGCGATATGGGCCCGCCTTAGCGCGCTCGGAGCCAGGATCAGCCAGGGACGGACTCCCAGCTCAATCAGACGCCCCTCAATCTCTCCAAAAGCAGTATCTAACTTGTCTTGCCAGGAGGAGACCCCAGACGGGAGCCGCCTCCGAAGATCGGCCCGGACTTGATATAGATCCTCATCGGAGACGACTGGATATAGTCTCCGATGCACTAAGACGGCATCGGAGCGGAATATATGCCAGGAGCCAGCGATCAGGAGCCGCCACTCAGCCCGCCAGCCGGTCTCTGGAGTCCGAGACTGGAGAACGGAGCTGGAGAGAGAGTAGCTGGCGATACTGGAGACAATGGAGACGGCGGCCGCAGAGACGACCGCCGATCCAGAGGGATCAAAGAGAGTAATCGTACCCTCTGAAGGCGCAACCAGACTCCCAGCCAGATAGACTGGCGCGGATAAGACCTGGCTCTGGCCCCGCTCCAGAACGAGCGGTCCAAACTGGCGCTGAGAGTATCGAGTCTCTGATCCCATAGAATGCCCCTAATCTCCCTTCAGACGATAATCCACTTCCCAGAAGCATTGTCAACCAGCGACAGGCATTCCCCGTTTGCCAGGGAGTAGTTGCTGGCGTTGTTGTCGATGGTATCCGATCCGTCCCGTGCAATCGTAGCCGCATTGGGTCCGCCGCGCTTGATATCAAAGCGCTTGCCCGAGCCAGTAGCAGCCGGGAGCGTCACGGTAACCGCACCAGAGCCGGTATTTACGACCTTGACGCCGCCCGCGCTGAGCGTGGTATTGCTGGAGATATCCTGGATATCCTCATTCAAGACAGCAGCGACGCCAGACAGAGACCCGCCCGTAATCGTGACATCATCCGCATCCTGAGTCGCAATCGTACCGACGGCCGCAGCAGTCCGAACGGCCGCAGCGTCAGCAGCACCGGCCAGTGATTTTCCTACCGTAGTGAGGGGATAGTAGCTCATTGAGGCTCCTTAGTAGATCCGCCAGTTAGATCCGGTTCCGATCAAAGTAATACTCTCCCACTGGCTGAGAGAATAGGTGCGAGAAGCGTTTATCAGTTTCCCGGCTCCAGCGTCGATCACGACTCCAGAGACCGACGCTGAGACCTCCAGCCGACGGCCAGAGACCGGATCAGGCAGGGTATAGGCTCCGGCTCCTCCGAGATCCCAATAGCGAGAGCTGGCGGACAAAGCGCCAGGAGTCGCGCTGGAGGAGTAGCTCTCCGAGCTGGAGGCCAGCTCGATCCAGGAGCCACCCGACCTCCGATAGATGCTCCCGGTCTCCGAGAGCGCCAGGCTCCCCTCCGGGAGAGCCTCCTCCGGTACATCCGAGACCGAGACCAGCACGGGAGCCGACTCCAGCCCGATCTGGCGGCCGCTACGATTCACGACCAGCCGGATTACGGCTATCCCTTGCGGATCGTATAGAGTCGCAGGGAGATTGCTCATTTTTTGAGCTTCCTCGGATCCGTCAGATCCCCCCGCTCCAGCTTGCGCTCAACCGAGAGGCCAGACTGGCGCGCCCGATCCGCCGCTGCTTTTTCGGACATTCCCGACGCCTGGAGCCGTGCTTTCTGCTCCTCAACCGCCCGTCGGATAGCCGGATCTTCCCCGCTCATTTTCCACCCTGGAGCTGAGAAAGCTGGCTCTGGAGGAACTCGATCCGGGCTGCTTTCTGCTCCTCAGAGAGCCCCGCCTGGCGGGTAGAGATTTCCTCCAGGGAGAAAACCGCCTTATTGGCCTGATCCGCCAGCTTAGCCGCTAACGCATTGCCCTTGGTATCCCTGGAGTTTGCCCGATCCTGGCGCTCTCTGGCCCGGATCAGCATGGCCTCAATCACAGAGGAATCTGGAGCCGGGAGCAGTCCCTCAGCCAGGAGGCGACGGAGCCAGGCATGATATGATTTTTCGTCGCGCTCCAGGATCATCTGGCCCGCAACATTCCGGTATTTTGTCCAGGCCATATGATGCACATGGCCTTTCTGGACTTGAAACCGCCGAACATAACCAGACTGCCCATCTGGAGTATCCGACGCCTTAGCCCATTCCTGTTTGAGAACGATAAACCCCTTGTTTTCCCGCGCCCGGATCATTTTGTCCGGGTTCCCGTATTCGTCGCAATCCCCGATCCCCGGCTCAATGGCCAGCTCAACGAGCTGAGGGAGCAGCTCCAGCTTTCCGTTGCTCTCGACAACGATCCACTGGCGCGGATGGGTAGCGACCAGAAAAGCTGGCGTAGGGTCCATGCGCGGGAGCCGGTTTGCTGCTCCCGTTGTTCCGACCACTACCGCCTCAGAACGGGTCTCCCCGTTGCTCCCAAAATCGATACCCATTTTTGCCCTCATTGAGTCCGGGTAGCTTACTCGTGGTCGGTAATCACGGCAACCCCGCGAGCATCCTCAGCGATGTTGACCCCGATATAGTAATTCCCAACTACCTTGGTAAGCGCGCCCGCCTCATCCCGCTCAAAACCAATCCAGACCTTCGTACCCGGAGCCAGCACCCCGGCCGCGTCTCCGATCATGGGCTCCCGAGTCCCCTCAGCATAGATCAGCGCGCCCGCTCCCAGCATCATCCCCGCCCGATCCGCGTTGGTATTCGCGGCCGGACACTTGGAGGATTGGAAAATATCATACCCGAGGAACCGAGCAATCAGACCGGGCCCGGCCGCCTTGATCATATCCACAGTAGCCTGATCCCACTGGAGCGCCCCAGACTCAGCCCGGAGAGACTGGCGGAGATCCCCGATCTGGCGACCGTGCAGAATGGCCAGACGCCCCTCAGCAGGGACTGAGGCCATATTCAGAATGATATCCCCGTCGAAAAAGTCGTCTACGGACATATCAGAGCCGGAGGTTCCGACCGTGTTTGTAAAGCTGGTAGCAAGCGCCGCCAGCATGGCCATTTTCCTCATACGCGCCGCGCCCACCATATCCGCCACCAGCCGCTCAGGGTCCATGCGCCCCCGGTTGACGATGGAGGCCAGATCGGAAATCTGGCGCTGAAGCGCCTGGCGCGCCACCGTCACGGATACCGCGTCATCGGTCAGAGCGGTATTGCTGGAGCTGGAGCCCTCAGCAACAGCCGACATGGCATCATAGCCATCAAGACCGACAAATCCGGTTTTGATCACGGTCGATCCAGCGCCCATCACATCCCCGATCAGAACGATAGAAGGATGAACCTCCAGCGCCGCCCGATCCGCCAGCTTGAGCCGCAATTCCTGGTTCAGAATCGCAGCCAACTCAAGATCACCCATCGAAGAATATAAAAGCTCGTTTGACATTAGCTTACTCAGAGAGAGAGTTTCTGGTT
>Ga0208783_10001521_pt1 | contig 13671 bp, 10 predicted proteins | sample DEB19_08_DNA_2_FD_184529 | JGI IMG/M metagenome (GOLD analysis project Ga0208783, IMG submission 184529) | Aqueous microbial communities from the Delaware River and Bay under freshwater to marine salinity gradient to study organic matter... | ecosystem: Environmental > Aquatic > Marine >... | reverse complement strand
CCTGGAGGTGCATGCCGCCGCCGTGCTCGACGCCCGCCCGCAGATGCTGGCCCGGGCGCTCGGCAACCTGGTGGAGAACGCCGTCAAGTACGGGTCCGGTCCGGTCGAGGTGCGCGTCGACGGTGGGCGGGTCGAGGTCCGCGATCACGGGTCGGGCATCGCCGCCGCCGATCGTCCGTTCGTGTTCGACCGGTTCTACCGCTCCGACGCCGCCCGCACCGCGCCGGGGTCGGGCCTGGGACTGGCGATCGTCAAGCAGGCCGTCGACCGCCACGGTGGGCGCGTCTGGGTCTCCGACCCCCCCGAGGGCGCGGGCGTGGTGATCGGGTTCGAGGTGCCCACGGCACCGTCCGGTTCCTAGCGCTGGCGCGCGTTGGTGAACGTGCAGACGACGGTCTCACCGGGCTGCACGTTGAAGGTGACCGTCGGCGGAGCCACGATCGACCGCCACTCGAACGGTCCGGAGTCCCGGTCGGAGCAGTCGATGCCGCGCAGGACGAATCCGGCCGGGGTGGTCTGGGTGAAGGGGAAGAGGCCGGGGTCGACGACGGACGACCACTCGGCGTAGCCGTTGGGCGATCCGCGGGTGGTGAGGGAGATCCCGGCCCAGCCCGAGTAGTCGAAGGTGCCGGTGCCGTTGAGCGACGAGACCCGCAGGACGATGCGGCCCGGGTCGACGGGCGGGGGCGGCGGCACCGTGGTCGGCGGAACGGGCGTCGGCTCGGTGGTGGGCGTGGTGGGGGCGGGGACCTGGGTCACCGGCGTCTTCGGCGTGGTCGGAGCGACCGTGGCCGGCACCGTCGTGGAGGTGGTCGGCGGAGCCAGGGTGCTCGTCGTGGTGGTCGACGCCGGCGGGAGGTCTCGGGCCCAGGCCTCGAGCCGGGCCCGGGTCGCCCCGTCGGGGGCGACGGTCACGCGGTACGTGGCCTCGAAGGTCGTCTTGGGGGCGATGGTGACGGTGTAGCGAACCACCGGATCGGCCTGGAGGATCACGGGCCGCGGATTGAACTCGATCTGGGCGGCGGTCGGGGCGATGGCCTTGGGGATCGTCTCGGTGAACGACACCGGGAGCGGCGACGCCGTGGGGTTGGTCATCGCGAGCGACCCGACGAACTCGTCACCTCGGGAACCCTGGAGCTGCCACACCCGGGTGACCTGGGCACCTTCGGGCGTGACGATCGGGGCGAACGTGAACTTGGCCGCCGTGGTGGTCCGCAGGGCGGGCGAGTTGCCGCCTCCGGGACGCAGTGCGACCACGGCCACGACCACGGCGAGCAGGGCGACGAGGGCGGCGACGACGAACCCGATGCGCTTGCGGGTCCGGGACCCGGTCGAACGTGGCCCACGGGACCGGGTGCTCGTCCCGGCCGCGGCGCCGGCGGCGGCGGCCGCCACGACCCGGGCGCTCGGACCGGTGGCCGAAGCGACCCGGGCCCCGTCGTCGTGCTCGTCGAAGCCGTCGTCGAACTCGTCGTCGGCGTCGTCGAAGGAGGAGACCGCGGTGGGTTCGGCGACGACGGCGCGCGGCGCGTCCCCGGTGAGAGCGGCCTCGAGTCCGGCGAGGTCGTCGATCTCCTCGACGTCGTCGAACCCGGTCCCGTCGACGTCGGAACGGGAATCGTCGGACGTGGCGAGCGCAGCGGCGAGCTCCGCGGGATCGAGCTCTCCGGTGACGTCGTCGCGTCCGGAGGTCGCGACCGGGACCGGCGCGACCGGTCCGGCCCACGGAGAGTCGTCGGTCGTGGGGGTGGTCGGCGCCGGGGTCGACCCGGCGACGGCCCGGCGCGAGCCCGGGGGCAGCGCCTCGGGTCGGTCGGACGACCGGCTCCGGCGGCGGCGACCGGACCGGTCCTCGTAGAGGGCGTCGGTGAGCCCGTCGAGCTCCTCGGAGCCCGGTGATTCCGGAACCGCGGGTCGCTCGCGGCGGAGTCGGCGGGTGCCCTCGGCTGTGGGGATCACCCGGGGCGTGACGCGGCGACGCCGTTCGGGGGACGTCGCCGGTGCCGGGTCGGTCGTGGCGGGTTCGTCCCAGAACTGGGGAGCCGGGGTCGGGACCGGATTCGGGGCGGGGGAGCGGGTGGCGCGGCTCCCGCGGGACCGCCGCGTCCCGTCGTCGCCCGCCGGCGCGGCGGCCTTCGGATCCGTCGGCGGCTCCGACGCGGTGGGGGGCGCCGGCTTCGGAGCGGTCGACCCGCCGCGGATCTCGGCGAGCGCGGCGAGCAGCAGGTCCTGGGCCTCGTCGAACGACGAGGCGCCACCCGCGGTGGAGGCGCCGTCGTCCGCCGGGTCGTCGTTCCTACCGCGTCGGCTCATTCCGCGCCATGGTACGGGGCGGGGCGGGGTCCGGCGTTGCGCGGCGGGTCGGTCCGAGGACCACCACGACCGCCGCCAGGGTGACCAGGAGCATCGGTCCCGCCACCACGGCGGCGCCGCCGAGGCTCTGCCGGAGCCCGGCGACCCGGGCGGTGACGACCAGGGTCACGGCCTGCACGGCGGTGAGGGTCAGCGCCCGCCGGTCGAGCGGTCGGGTCGGGAGGTGGGCGTGGCCCCGCCGCACCCACCGGGCCGCGGGGAGCACCAACAGGACGCCGAGTCCCGCCACGGCCCCGATCGCGGCGCCGGGCCGACCGGTCCCACCCACGGCGGCCGACCACGCCAGGAGCCCGCAGACCGCGTAGGCACCCGGTCCGAGACGGGCCAGGGCGACCGGCGCACCGACCAGCGCGAACGGCAGGGCGACGCCTGCCACCGCTCCGATCTGCTCGGTGTCGGGCAGGGTGGTGAAGGCCGCGCAGCAGGCCAGGGCGACGAGGACCGGACCGAGGCCGGCCGGGGCGGTGGCCCGGTCCGACGCCGCCGCGGCCGCTCCGCCGACGAGCGCCGTGACGAGCACCAGCGGACGGGCCCACGGGCCGGGGTGGTTGCCGGCGCGCGCAGCGGCGTCGGCCACGAGGAGGGCGCCGGGCACCGCGGCCAGGAGGGACGTCCACGCCGGCGACCGGCGCCGCCGGGTGGCGCCGACGATCGTCACGAGGGTCGGCCCGGCGGCGAGCACGGCCAGACCGATCACCAGGCGTCGCGACACGAGGGTCTCGGGTCCGGCCCGGTGCAGCGCCGCGACGGCGGCGGCCACGAGGAGCAGCCCGGCGATCGGCACGGTGGAGGTCGGGAGCCGGCGGCGGACGACCACGGCCACCAGGGCGGTGACGGCGGCGCCGACCGCCCCGACCGCGACCCCGGACCCGATACGGGCGACGGTGTCGACGGCGGCGGTCGTGCCGGTCACCGACCGGCGTCGGGGGTGGGGCTCCCCTGGCCGCCGATGGCCGGGGCGGTGACACCGGGGCGGGCGGGCCGTCGGGTGCGGTGCGCGGGTCCGAAACGCGGTCGCTCGGGCTCGGGGTCGGGGACGACCTGGAGGGTGGGCTCGTCCGGTGCGGCCGGTGCGTCGAGGTCCTGGACGCGCGGCAGGGCGAGGAGCACGAGGAGGAACGGCAGGGCCTGGACGCGTTGGCGGGCCAGGATGCCGAAGTTCGCGAAGCTCGCGAAGGCGAAGGTGAAGGCGAAGACGTACCCGAGCGAGTAGCTCAGGTACGGCGTGCTGCGCACGAGTTTCGGGACCGATCGCAGGCGACTCCACGACGCGACGAGGAACCCGAGGATCGCGACGCACTCGACCGAGGTGAGGAGCTCCTGGGTGCTGCCGACCTCGAAGGGGAACGGCCGGAAGAACACGGTGGCGAAGGCGGGGACCATGTCGAGGGGGGTGCGCACCTGGACGGCGGTGAACTGCGACCCGCCCTCCGACGTCCGGCTGGCCGTGTCGGTCAGGGTGGTGTCGACGGAGAGACGTTCCTGTCCGAAGAACGACGCCGTCTGCCCGACGAGGAACACGCCGAGGAGCACGACCACGAAGAGGCCGACGATGCGAATCGCCGGCCCGGCCATGGTGCGGGTGGCGGGCCGACGGAGGGCGAACGCCAGGACGATCCCGACGAACTCGACCAGGGCGAGGTGGGGGCGGACGACGATGATCGCGGCGACCCCGACCGCGAACCACACGACGCCGGTGGAGCGCCGCGCGCAGATGCAGGCGATGCCGTACGACGACAGGCCGATCGCGAACATCATCCAGGCTTCCTTGCCGATGGAGGCCGGCCAGTAGAGCAGCGACGGCAGGAAGAGGACGAGGATCGTGTAACGGCGGACGTTCCCGTCGGGGATCCCCACCTTGAACGCCCGCGTGAGCAGGACGAACCCGAGGAACCCGAGCCAGGCGTACGCGAACCCTCCGGCCACGATCGAGGTGCCGGTGAACGAGTACACGAACCCGGTGAAGACCTTGATCCAGTTGGTGCCGATGAGGTTGGGCACCGACGGGAAGATCAACCGTCGGAACGAGTCGACGTAGGTGAGGCCACCGTTGTGGTAGCTCACCATGTCGGCCTGGCCGTTGTAGAGCCCGAACGCGATCAGGTACCGGATGAACGCCGAGACCAGCTTGGCGATCATCCCGGCCATGACGATGCCGAAGTAGGCGGCGTCACCCTCGGTGCGGGCGATGCGCAGGGCGATCGGGACGGTCAGACCCACGAGCACCGGGACCACGAGCAGACCCTGGAGTCGCTCGGAGTCGTTGGCGAGGAACGAGTCGACGAAGAAACCGGCGAAGAGCAGGCCGCCGAGGAAGTAGATCGTCAGGACCCAGGCCGGAGAGCGACGGATCTCCCCCACCATGGGGGTCGCGGCCGTCGTCCGGGAGGGGCGGTTCCGGCGGTCGGGCACCGCGGTGACGTCCCGGCGCTCAGCGGGCGGCGCGGCGGGCGGCGCGGCCCGTCGTCGACGACGAGCGGCTCCGGCCGGACCGTCCCTCGCCGGCCTTGGCGTCGGTGGAGCCGGCATCGAGGTAGTACCGGTTGTCGCCGTAGACGTAGCCGTACTCGTGCTTCGACTGGACGCCGTTGAGGATCGCCCCGATCAGGGGGGCGTCGACCTGGCGCAGCAACTCGGTCGTGCGGCGGATCCCGCGCTTGGTCGAGGTGCCGGAGTTCGCGACCACGAGCACGGCGTCGACGAGGCCGGAGATGACCAGGGCGTCGGTGACCGGGAGGACCGGCGGGCTGTCGATGAGCAGGAGGTCGCAGCGGTTGTCGAGGTCCTCGATCACCTCGACCGCCCGGCGCGACGCCAGCAGCTCGGCGGGGTTGGGGGGCAGCGGACCCGACGCGACGAGCCCGATCGGGAGCTCACGGTCGGCCTGCTGGATGGCGGCGCTGAGCGGTGCGTCACCGAGGAGGACGGAGGTGAAGCCCACCCGGTTGCTCAGACCGTAGAACTCGTGCACCCGGGGGCGGCGCAGGTCGCAGCAGAGGATGATGACGCGCTGCCCGGCCCGGGCGAAGGTCACGGCCAGGTTGGCGAGCGTCGTCGTCTTGCCCTCGGACGCCAGGGCGCTCGTGATCTGGATGCTGCCGATGGGCTGGTCGAGGCTCAGGAACTCCACCGAGGTGCGCACGGTTCGGTAGGCCTCGGCCGCCGGCGACCGGGGGGCCAGGTTGGAGATCAGGGTGGCGGCGTCGCGGCGCTTCCAGTCGGGCAGGACGGGGATGAGACCCACTGCGGTGAGCCCGGTGGCGGACTCGACGTCTTCCTTGGTCTTGACGGAGTCGTCGAGGTACTCCCGCAGGAAGGCGAGCGCGATGCCGAGGACGATGCCGACGGCGAGCCCGGCCAGGGTGTTGCGCATCGGGCTGCCGTTGATCGGCTTGACCGGCACGACGGCCTTGGAGAGCACCTGGGCGCCGCCCGACTGCGCGACCGACACGCCGACGAGCATCTTCTCCAACTGCGTCTGGTAGTTGGCGGCGGTGCTGACCAGCTGGGCCCGCTGGGTCGGGCGCAGGTCGGTCACGGTCGTGGACCTGCTGTTGGGGGCCGGCACGGCGGGTGGATTGGCCGCCAGGTCCTCGTCGAGCTTGCCGATCCGGAAGTTGGTCTCGTCGATCCGCTTCTGGAGCTCGGTGGCGGCGTCGTTGAGCTGGGTCGTGGTGAGGGAGATGCGCTGCTTGATGTACTGCTCGGCGTAGGCGTTGGCCGTGGCCGCCACGAGCTCGGGATCTCCGCCGGACGACGAGATCTCGACGACGTCGGTGTTGGCCACCGGGGCGAACGCGGTCTGGGCCGGAGGGGCGTCGAGTTGCTTCGCGACCTGCTCGCGCACCGACGGGCTCCCCATGATCTGGAGCTCGTTGGACCGCTGGAGGTCGATGCCGCTGGCGGTCATGGCGTTGTTGCCGGACGGGACGAAGTAGATGTCGACGAGGCGCTTCTGCACCAGGACCCGGGTGGTGGCCGCGTACTCGGGCTTGCGGGTGAGCGCCATCCCGAGGGCGACACCGGTGCAGACGACCACCGAGATCAGGATGGTCCACTTGCGGCGCCGGAGGACCCGGAGGTAGTCACGCAACTCCAGCGTGTTCTGCTGGGCGGGGGCTGCTCCGGGTTGGGTCACCCGGTGAAGCCTATACTCCGGTCCGCCCCGGATGGGGGTCGGTCGACCGGTCGTCGGTGCACCCGAGGGTGGCCGCGGACGTCGGTCGGCGCCGGCGAGGGTCGGAGAGGGCCATGGTCAGCGACGGACGGACTCCGCGACTCCTCGGGGTGCTCGTGACGTTCCGGCGCCCGGCGGAGCTCGAGGAGATCCTCCGGACCCTGGCGGCCCAGGACCGGTCCTTCGACCGCCTGGTGGTGGTCGACAACGACCCGACCGACGACGCCCGGGACCTGGTGGCCACCTGGTGCCCGACGGCCGAGTACGTCCCGACCGCCGAGAACCTCGGTCCGGCGGGTGGGATCGCCGTGGGCATGTCCCGCCTGCTGGAGGGCGCCTCCGACGACGACTGGCTCGCCACCCTCGACGACGACGACCCGCCCGCGCCCTCGACCTTGGGGGCACTCCTCGACTTCGGCGTCGCCACCCGCACCGTCGACCCGTCCACGGGTGCCGTGGGCGTCGCCGGGGTGCGCCTCGACCGGCGCCGGGGCCGGTATCTGCGGGTCCCGGACGTCGAGCTGCACGGCGCGGTCCGGGTCGACTCGATCGGCGGCAACAAGTGGCCCGTCTACTCCGTGGCGGCGATCCGGTCCGCTGGGGTGTTCCGGCCCGACCTGTTCTTCGGCCACGAGGAGCTCGAGTTCGGACTGCGGTTGGGTGAAGCCGGCTACTCGCTCTACGCGAGCGGACCGCTCTGGGCCGACCTCCGGCGCACCGAGGTCGAGGAGGGACGTGACATCCAGCCGTCCCTCACGGTGACCGCCGTCGGCTGGCGGCGCTACTACAGCCTGCGCAACCTGGTGCGGGTGCTGCGCGACCACGGGGCGACGTCGGGTGCGGTCTACGTGTCGGTGGTGGTCGGGGTCGCCAAACCGGTCGCCAACCTCGTCGTCAACCCGCGGGTCGCGTGGCAGAACCTGCGTTGGAACGCCCGTGCCCTGCGGGACGCGTGGACGGGCCGCCTCGGGCGCACCGTGGAACCCGGCTCGTGACCGATCCGGTCGCGGCGGTCGTCGTCACGACCCACGACCGACCGGAGACCGTCGGGCGCGCGGTGGCGAGCGCCCTCGCCCAGAGCGTGCCGGTCGAGGTGGTCGTCGTCGACGACGGCTCCGAGCCGCCGTTCGTCGACCCGCGCGTGCGCGTCGTCCGCCACGACCGCGCCGTCGGGGTGTGCGCCGCCCGCAACGCCGGCCTGGCGGTCGTGCGGGCGCCGTGGGTGACGTTCCTCGACGACGACGACGAGATCGCTCCGGACCTGGTCGAGCGCGCGGTCGCCGCCGCCACCCGGTCCGACCTCCCGCGACCGGTCGCGGCGCTGGTCGGGGTCGAGGTCCTCGGTGCCGACGGATCGGCCGGCCGGGTCCTGCTCCCGCCCCCGGCCCTCGCGCGTGGGGCGGACTTCTCGCTCGACGAGCCGGCGGCGTCGGGTCGGGTCGCCAACGGGCTCGTCGTGCCCACCGGGGTGCTGCGGGAGATCGGCGGGTGGGACGAGCATCTCGCCGCCTTCGAGCACGACGACCTGGGCCTGCGCCTCAACGCCACGGCGTCGATCGTCGGCCTCGACGTCGCGCTGTACCGCATGCACTCCCACGCCGGACCCCGGCTGTCGGCGCGCTGGGAGGCGAGCGCGGCGGCCATGCAGCGGACGGTCTCGGTGCACGCCGACGCGTTCGGCCGGCACCGGCGGGCCCACGCCCGCTACCTCGGGCGGATCGGATTCCACCACCTCGAGGCCGGTCGGTGGGGCGCAGCGCTGCGCTGGGCGGCCCGGGGCGTGGTCCGCGACCCGGCGGACCGTCGGACCTGGTTCTACCTGGGTGCCTCTGCCGCCGGTCCGAACGGCCTGCGCGCCGGTCGTCGCCTCGTGCCGTCGGCGTCGACCGTTCCGTTCCGCACCCTGACGGCCCGCCGCATCCGCAAGTACACGCGTCGGCTGCTCGACGTGCCGCGTGCGCTCGTCGGTGTGCCGTGCGCCGTCGCGACCCGGGCGCTCGTGTGGCGACGCGTCCCGCCGGCCCACGCCCGCCCGCCCCGCCGGGCGCTCCTCTGCTGCATCTACCGGGCCCGCAACGCCGACGTGGTCGGCCGGATGGTCGACGACGCCGTGGCCCACGGCTGGGACGTCCGGCTCTGGGCCCTCGACGCCGTGGCACCGTCCCTGGCGGCCCACACGGTGGGGACCGGGCCGGGCGCCAAGTTCCCGCTCGTCGACGCCCTCCTCGCCCACGACGTCGAGCCGTTCGACTGGTTCGTCGTCGCCGATGACGACGTGGCGGTGGAACGCGGCTCGATCGACGATCTGGTCGCCCTCGCCGACGCCGGCCGACTCGATCTGGTGCAGCCGGCGCACACCGAGCGCAGCCACCGGGAGCTCGACTTCACGGTCCGGCGGGTCGGCAGCGTCGCCCGTCGGACGACGTTCGTCGAGATCGGTCCGATCTTCGCCTTCCGGCGGACGCTGCTGGCGCAGATGGTCCCGTTCCCGGTGGGGCACTCGATGGGCTGGGGCCTCGAGCTCGACTGGTTCGACCTCGAGCGGGACGGCGCGCGGCTCGGGATCGTCGACGCCGTGGGGGTCCGGCACCTCAGCCCGGTCGGCGCCGACTACGCGAAGCAGGCCGAATGGCACCGGCTCCGTGGCCTCCTGGCCGACCGCGGGCTGACGACGGTCCACGAGATCCAGACGACCCGCGGGGTCTGGCGGCCGTGGCGTTCGGGCCCGCCCTGGGTCTGACTCATTCCCCGGGCCCGGCGCCGGTGCCGGTAGATTCACCGGCGTGACTGACCCCGGGCCGGCGAACTCCGACGCGCCCGCGGCGTTGCGGATCGACAGCCGCCGGCACCGGTTCCCCGACCTGCGGGAGTTGTTCGAGTACCTCCCGCTGGCGTTCCTGCTGGGGCGTCGCGACATCACGACCCGCTACCGCCAGACCGTGCTCGGAACCGTGTGGATATTCGCCGGGGCGCTCGTCACGGCGGGGCTCTTCAGCTTCGTGTTCGGCCGCGTGGCCAAGCTGCCGAGCGACGGGTACCCGTACTTCGTCTTCTCCTACTCGGGTCTGCTCGTCTGGAACCTCTACTCCATGGTGCTGTCGAGCACCGCGGGGAGTCTCAACACGAACGGGACGCTGATCTCCAAGATCTACTTCCCCCGGCTGGTGCTGCCCCTGTCGACCCTCGCCTCGAACCTGCTCAACCTGCTGATCAGCTTCGGGATCCTCGTCGTGTTGCTGTTCGTGTTCGGGATCGGGATCTCGTGGCACATGGTGCTGCTCCCGGTGTGGCTGCTCCTCGGCCTGATGCTGGGGCTCGGTGCCGGCCTGATCCTGGCGTCGTTCTCGGTGGCCTACCGCGACATCGGCTACATGACCCCGGTCCTGACGTCGATCCTGCTCTACCTCAGCCCGGTGGCGTACTCGATCTCGGCGGTGCCGGAGGACCTCCGCAACCTGTACCTGCTGAACCCGATCGCCACGGTCATCGAGGGGTGTCGGTGGTCGGCGCTCGGTCGCGACTACCTGCCCCCGGCGTGGGCCATGGCCTACTCGGTGGTCTTCGCCGTCGTGCTCCTGATCGCCGGGATGTCCCTGTTCGCGTACCGCGAGTCCCACTTCGCCGATGTCATCTAGCACCGCGATCTTGGTCCGCAACCTCACGAAGATCTACGAGCTCGGACTCTCGGGTCGTCGAGAGACGCTCCTGAAGATCGCCGAGCGCCGGATCCGTCACCCCTTCACGGGCGGGGCCGAGCCCCGGGCCAAGCTGCTCGCGCTCGACGACCTCACGTTCGACGTCGAGGCGGGGGAGGCGGTCGGGGTCATCGGCCGCAACGGCGCGGGCAAGAGCACGTTGCTCAAGATCCTCAGCCGGATCACCCCGCCGACCAAGGGGACCGTCGACCTCCGTGGGCACGTCGGGTCGCTGCTCGAGGTGGGGACGGGCTTCCACCCGGAGTTGACCGGTCTGGAGAACGTCTACCTCAACGGCTCGATCCTCGGGATGTCGACGCGCCAGATCGACGCCCGGCTCGAGGAGATCGTCGACTTCTCCGAGGTCGGGACCTTCCTCGACACGCCGGTCAAGCGCTACAGCAGTGGGATGCGCGTCCGCCTCGCGTTCGCGGTGGCGGCCCACCTCGAGCCCGAGGTGCTCATCATCGACGAGGTCCTGTCGGTGGGCGACGCGTCGTTCCAGTCGAAGTGCCTCGAGAAGATGCGGTCGCTCGGCTCCGACGACGGCCGGACCGTCCTGTACGTCAGCCACAACCTCGTCACCGTCGAGAACCTGTGCCCGCGGACCCTGTTGATGATCGACGGGCGACTGGCGTTCGACGGGCCGACCAGCGAGTCGATGTCGGAGTACGTCCGGGCCCTGCCCCACGCGACGTCGGGCGGGAGCGTCGGCGTCTTCGACCTCGCCGCCGCCGACCGTTCCGGGACCCGCTACCACCCCATGCTGCAGCGCCTCGTGTTCCGCCCGGAACGCGGGGCCCCCGGTGACCAGGTCCGCATGGGTGACCCGGTCCAGATCGAGATCGACATCGCCGACCTGGCCCAGCTGCCCGAGGCGATGCTGATGGTGTCGGTCGGCTCGCTCACCGCCAACCGACTCTTCCGGTTCACCTCGCGGATGAGCCCGCTGGTGGCGACGGGGGAGCGGGGCACCAACGAGCGGGTGGTCATCGACGTCCCGGAGATGCCGTTGGTCCCGGGCGACTACCAGATCAGCGTCAGCGTCCAGCTCGACCCCCGGCAGGTGCGCGAGGACGACGTCGTGGTCGACCAGGTCCTGCGGGCGGCCGAGTTCACCGTCGTCCCCGCCGACGTCCTCGCCAACGGGTATCGGTTCGGCCCCGTCGACGGTGAGTTCCGGGTGCCATTCTCGTGGGAGCTCCGACCCGGCGACCCGGACCCCGCCCCGGGTGGTGCGGATTCGTCCACCGTCTAGCATCCCCCGCCGGACGGGACCGCTCGAGGGACCCGTCCCGAGTGGGAGGACCAGCCGAGTGACGGACACCGTGGACATCGCCGGGCGCCGGGTCGGCTCGGGAGAACCGGCCTACTTCGTCGCCGAGATCGGGATCAACCACAACGGTGACCTCGGGACGGCCCGGAAGCTCGTGGCCGCCGCCGCGGCGTCGGGCTGCGACGCCGTGAAGTTCCAGAAGCGCACGGTGGACGTCGTCTACAGCGCCGAGGAGCTCGCCCGCCCGCGCGAGTCGCCGTTCGGCGACACCAACGGCGCCCTCAAGTACGGCCTCGAGTTCGGGGTCGACGAGTACCGGGCCATCGACGAGTACTGCCGGACGCTCGGGATCGTCTGGTTCGCGTCCTGCTGGGACGAGGGCTCGGTCGACTTCATGGAGCAGTTCGAGCCCCCGTGCTACAAGATCGCCTCGGCGTCGCTGACCGACGACGCGCTGCTCCGTCACCACCGGACCACCGGTCGACCGATCATCCTCTCGACCGGCATGAGCGACCTCGACGAGATCGACCATGCCGTGGAGGTCCTCGGGACCGACGACCTCATCATCCTCCACGCCACGAGCACCTACCCGTCGCAGCCCGAGGAGCTCAACCTCTCGGTCATCGGCGCGCTGCGGGAGCGGTACGGGGTTCCGGTGGGCTACTCGGGGCACGAGGTGGGCCTGGCCACCACCCTCGCCGCCCGGGTCCTGGGCGCCTGCATGATCGAACGGCACATCACCCTCGATCGGGCCATGTGGGGCACCGACCAGGCGGCGTCCGTCGAACCGCTCGGGATGCAGCGCATGGTGCGCGACGTCCGGGTGGTCGAGACCGCCCTCGGTGACGGCCAGAAGGTCGTGTACGAGAGCGAGATCCCGATCCGGGAGAAGCTCCGGCGCGTCGGCGCCAAGTGAGCGTCCTGGCCCAGCGGTGCACGGAGCTCGGCGACGCCCTCGCCCGGCTCACCGAGATCGAGCCGGCCTTCCTGGCCGCGGCCGACGCCATCGCCGACGCGGTCCGGGCGGGGGGCAAGGTCCTGGCGGCCGGCAACGGCGGCTCCGCGGCCGAGGCCCAGCACCTGACCGCCGAGATGGTGGGCCGGTTGCACCCCGACCGCGAGCGGCGCGCGCTGCCCGCCGTCGCTCTGCACGCCGACAGCTCGACGCTCACCGCCGTCGGCAACGACTACGGCTACGACCAGGTGTTCGCCCGTCAGGTGGCCGCGATCGGCGCGCCCGGTGACGTGCTCGTCGTCCTGTCGACGAGCGGTCGCTCCCCGAACCTCGTCGCGGCGGTCGACGTCGCCAACGAGCGGGGCCTCACCACCGTGGGCATCCTCGGTCGGGGCCCCCGGCCGCTCCACGAGCGGTGCTCCGTGGTGCTCGCCGTGCCGACCGACGGGCTCCAGGCGGTCCAGGAGTGCCACCTCGTGCTGGTGCACAGCCTGGTCGAGCAGGTCGAGGACCTGCTCGACGCCCTCGACTAGACCGCACCTTCCGCGACCCGGCGGCGGTGCCGGACGAGGCAGAGGGGGACGTCGGCGTCGAGCGCCGTGAAGAGGTCGACGACGGCGTCCTCGCCGAAGAGCTCGTCGGGCTCGCGCACCACCCAGCGCCAGAAGTCGGTCGGCTGGGGCGTGAAGTCCGTCCACGTCCGGGCCGTGACGGCGTTGAGGTAGTAGCAGAGCCACGCCCGCGTCGTCCGGCCGGCGGCGGCCAGCTCGCCGCGGGCACCCCGCCGGACGGCGTCCTCGTACTCCGCCCGCGTCGGCGGCGCCCAGGTGAACCCGAGGTCCCCGTAGTAGGCGTTGCCGCCGAGGATCACGGGGTGCCCCAGGGCGGCGGCCTCGATGCCGATCGTCGACACGTAGGGGATCACCAGGCGGGAGTCGTCGAGCAGGTCGTAGGTGTTGCGGTCGTCCTCGGCGAGCACGACCTCGACCCGGGGTGTCTCGCCCAGTGCGTCGGCCAGGATGGCCACGGGATCGAACCGTCCGCGTTCGGCGGCCCGTCGCTCGGAGGGGTGCTGGCGCACGAGGATCGGGTCGGTCGTCTCCTCGAGGAGCACGCGCACGGTCTCGACCAGCCATTCGGCGGCGTCGGCGTAGAGGTGGCTGCGACCGAGCGCGGCGGTGTCGAACATGACGCT
>Ga0208783_10001520_pt1 | contig 13686 bp, 9 predicted proteins | sample DEB19_08_DNA_2_FD_184529 | JGI IMG/M metagenome (GOLD analysis project Ga0208783, IMG submission 184529) | Aqueous microbial communities from the Delaware River and Bay under freshwater to marine salinity gradient to study organic matter... | ecosystem: Environmental > Aquatic > Marine > Coastal... | reverse complement strand
CTACGAGCAGGCCTGCCCGATCGCGGGCGTCGCGCCGTCGAACGCGACGAATGTGCATCGCACCGTGGTGATGCGCCTGCGCGACGCGCTGCGCGCCATCCTCGAGCGCGAGGGCATCCGCCCCGACGAGATCGACCGCGAGCTCGCGCTCATGCAGGATCTCCTGCAGTAAGCGTGTAGGCTGCGCGTGTGCAGCGCGCGCTTCCCGAGATTTCCCGTGCCGAGCTCTCCGCGGTCGTCCGCGCGGTTCGCGCCCGGCCGTGCCGCGACAAGCACTTGCGCGCGGCGGCGGGTGCATTTGCCGCGATTCTCCTGATTTTCCTGCACAGCGCGTCGGTTGCCGCATGGAACTCCTCGCAGGTGCCCGTCGGCGCCCAAGAGGAGAACCAGATGCTCAGTCTTCGGCAGATCGCTGTTGTTTCGTCGCTCGCCGTGTCATCGTCCGCGCTCGCCCAGAACGCCGTGCAGTGGCGGGTTGAGGATGGGGGCAATGGGCATTGGTATCGAGTCGATATCGAGTCGAGCGGCTGGATCGCTGCCCGTGGACGAGCTCAGCTCGCGAGCGGCGATCTCGCGTCATTCGAGACGCAGCCCGAGTGGGATTGGATTCGCGCCTGGGTTCCCCAGGTGCTCCATGGCTACCTTATCGGGGGAATCCAGGATCCGAATAGCGCCTCACCAGCTGCAGGATGGAAGTGGCTGACTGGCTCGCAGGTCGAGACCTCGCTTCTTGTGGCGGACGACAGCCCATGCGGAAGTTCGCCGGCGGGGATCGAGGACATGCAGCAGGACTATCTTCACACCTGCTGTCAGTTGACCGCGTTTGGTGACATAGAGGACATTCTTGGATCGACCTGCCCACTGCCGCTTCGGTCGATCGTGGAATGGTCCGCCGACTGCAACAACGACGGCATCGTCGATTACGGGCAGTGCCACGATGGAACTCTCCCCGACTACAACGGCAACAACGTTCCTGACTGCTGCGAGAGTGGAGAGGCGTGCATGGTTGGCAACTACCCAGTGCAGTGGCGTGCAGAGGATGGCGGAAACGGGCACTGGTACGAGCTGCGATCTGCGCCGCTGTCGAGTTGGTCGACATGCAAGGCAGCTGCTGAGGCCAGTGGAGGGCATCTCGTCACGCTTGCCAGCCAAGCGGAGAATGTGTTTGTGGTGGCATCATTCAAAGGTTTGGCGACTCGATACCCGTGGATCGGGCTGAGTCAAGCGCCAGATGCCTCAGAGCCTTCTGGCGGATGGGGCTGGATCACGGGTGAGGCGCTCAACTGGACGAACTGGAGCCCAGCAGAGCCGAATGGCGACGGCTCATTTGATGCGGATCAAGCAAATCTATGGCTGGTGGCGGAGCCTGGTCGACCACTCGGGACTTGGAACGACTGGCATACTGGTGGACCAAACGGATACATCATCGAATGGTCCGCCGACTGCAACAGCGACGGCATCGTGGACTTCGGCCAGATCCGTGACGGCGCGCTCGCCGACACCAATGCAAACAACATCCCCGACTGCTGCGAATCCACGCAAGGCTGCAATCCCTGCCCCGCCGACGTCGACGGCTCCGGTGCCGTGAATGGCGTCGACCTCGCCGCGATCCTGAATGTCTGGGGCACGAGCGGTGGGAAGTACCCCGGCGCGGACGTGAACCACGACGGCATCGTGAACGGCGCAGACTTGTCCGAAGTGCTCAACGGCTGGGGCGCCTGCCCCTGATGGCGGCGCCGACCAATGGCCGAGGGATTTCCAACCACGCACGCCACCTGGCTGCTTGATCGCATCGACCGCGCGCCCGACGAGGCCTGCGCGCATGTGCTCGCGCGCTACTTCGAGCCGCTCTGCGCGTACGTCCGGGCGTCGCCAAACCTGCGCGTGCTCGGCGAACCGGCCGACCTTGTGAACGCGTTCTTTGCCGCGCGCGTGGCCGAGGCGGCCTACCTCACGCGCTGGTCAACCAGCGGCCTTCCGCTGCGCCGCTGGCTCGCGAACGGACTCCTGCTCCACGCCCGCAACATCGCCCTCGCCGCGCGTCGCCGCGACGGACGCCATGCGCCCGTCGATCTCGCCGATCTCGACGCGACGGCACGGCTGCGCCCCGCCGATCACGAGACCGACGCGCTGCTCGCGCTCGAGCGCCGCTGGGCCGTGCGCACCGTGACCGAGGCGCACGAACAGGTCCGTGCCGAGCTCGACAGCGAGGGCCGCAGCGCGTGGTGGGAGCTGTTCCGCCTGCACACGATCCAAGGCAAGCCGTACGCAGAGGCGTGCACCATGACGGGCATCGCCCTCACGAGCGCCTCGAGCATCCACCGGCAGGTCGTCGACCGCCTGCGCGGCGCACTCGTCGCGATCCTCGAGCGCGACGGCATCCGCCCCGACGACATCGAGGCCGAGCTCGCGTTGCTGCAGGACCTGCTCGAGTCTTGACGAGCGCGCGCCGTGCTACATTCGGCGCGTGTCGACCGAGCAGAAACCCATGTGCCCCGCCTGCGGCTACCTGCGCACGGGCATCGCGCCCGACGCGAAGTGCCCCGAATGCGGCGCAGACGGACTCGACGGATGGCTGGTGGTCGTTGGCCAGCCGCGCATCTCGAGTGACGGGTTTATCCGCACCCTCGCGATCGGGGCCCTCTGTTTCGGCATCGCTGCATTCCTGGCCGCTTTGATGCCTCGGCGTGGATCCGACGCGCTGGTGCCCTTCGCTGTGATCATGCTCCTTGTCTCCATGCTCCTTGTCTCCATGCTCCTTGTCTCCATGATCCTGATCGGTGCGCGTTTCGCTCGCAGGCGACTCAGGTTCTCGAATGACCCGCGCATCATCTGGTGCGCACATCCGGATGGCATCTCGATCCGTCGCGGAAAGTCAATCGAGTTCATCGCCCGCGGCGACATCGCATCGATCGGATCGGACGAATCGGTCTTCGGCGAGATGACGGTGCTCAGCATCGTGCGCCGTCGCACCTCCGCGAAGGGTCTCGTAGGCACCACGCCGTACCTGTACCTGCGCGGTTCGCGCGACGAGCGTGCGACCATCGTCCGCTCGCTCAAGCAGGTGCTTGCACCACCGAGTGCGTGATTTCGCATTCTCGAAAAATCCGCCGTGAATCTTCAGGGAGTGCTTTGCTGGAGCAGTAGCCTTCGCGCGTCCGCTGGACACTGACGCACATCCATTGGAGGGAGAAACAGATGGTCTACTTCACGGAGAAGGAGAAGGAACTCACGCATGGCATCTATCACGACATGGCCGACGCCGTCGCTGCCGCGGTCGCCCGCCGCGAGACGGCGCAGCCGACGGTGTATGTCGCCGCGTACATGCATCGGTTCGGCATCGACTTCACGGCGCACGCGACGCACGAGCTTGCCGAGCGGCGCCTTGCGCATATCGCCCGCATGCAGTGCGCGCGCGACGAGGCGCTTCGCGACCGCGTGGTGAGCCGGTTCGGCGGGTGGCCTGCCCAGGATATGCCGACGGAGCGGTTGGCGGTGCTAATCGAGGAATGGCACGCGGTCGCCGAAGGCGAGGCGCTCTGGGTGTCCGAGTGCGATGTGCAGACGATCGCGCGTCACGCGAGCGATCCGTTCGAGCAGGACCAGCACAGACGCGTGGAGATCGACGAGCTCGTCGAGGACCGCGCCGTCACAAAGCCGTATCCCCCGCCGACGGACATCGCATCGGCGGGGGATCAGGCTGGAGAGTTCGATGAGATCCTGGAGCCGGAGCTTTAGGACGCTCACATCGGCGACTGAGGTCGCTCGGTGCGCTGAACGGCGCGGTTCTCGCGGATCATGGCCGTGATCGCGCTGCGCACGACGCTCGTGCCCCACGCTGTCTCGTCTGAGATGCGGTGGACCTCCTCGCAGCTCGCCTCCTTCACCTTGCGGCCACCGAGGTGCTCGCGCAGGCTGGCGGCGTAGTGCGAGATCGGCACGCGGTCGGCGAGGTCCTCCTCGATGATCGACTTCATGAGCGTGTCGTCGATCGTCTGGGTCTCGTCGAGCTGTGCGCGCGCGAGGACCGCTCGGGCGAGCTGTTCGGTCGACTCGGTCAGGCTCCCGAGCAGGCGCTCGGCACGGGGGAACGCGTCCGCCGTGATCGAGATGCCGTGCGGGCGGAGCACGCGGGTGAGCGCGACGCGCAGTGCCTTCGGATCGTTGCGCAGGCCGATCAGCTGCTCGAAGCGGGAGCGCAGGCTGTAGTGCAGGTGGCTTGGCATGAGCGCGGTCGCGATCACGGTGCCACCCGGCGTGAAGCGCTCGCGAGCGGGGTCGGTGTTCGGATTGCTCCGCGCCGACGCCGCGATCTCGCGGTCGAGCTCGGTCTCGTTGGGTGCGCGGAACGCGCCCATATCGGGTCGTGTCTCCGGTTCCATCGGCTTGCCGCTCATGTATGCGGACAGGTAGCTCATCGACACGGGGTCGAGGAGCTCGACATGACGGATGAGCACGACGCCGCGGCGGTTGGCGCGGGCCAGTGCGCGCTTCAGCTTCTGGAACGAGATGCCCGAGAGCGTGTCGATCTCCTCGAAGCGGTTCGGCGCGTAGTCGCGCACAAGCGCGCGTGCGAGCGTTGTGGTGCCCGAGCCCGCGTTTCCATGGATCAAGATGTGGTCGAGGCGACGGTTCTCGCGCATGGCCGCGACGATGTATCCCTCGAGCACGCTGGTCACGCGCGTGAAGGTGGCGAAGTGCTTCAGCGTCGGGACGCTGAAGTCAAGAGCGGACGAGTTTGGGGAGGAGTTCGAGGAGGACTTTGCGGGACCGCGCTCCTGCGGCTTCATCACGATCGCCGACTCGAGCGGGTCCTTTGCGCGCGTCTTTGGTTCTGCGAACACCGACTGTTCCGCCGCCAGCACCTTCGGCTCAGCGACGGCATCACCGGGTCCACCCTCCGCAGGAGTGACCGCACGGCCTTCGCCGCGGTTGTCCTTCGGTGCGTCCTTGACTTCGTCGCGCGATGCCCCCATCGTCGCATCGAACGGCTTGCGTGCTTCGTCCCCATTCCCACCAGTCGGTTCCTCAGCCATCGATCTCTCCTTGCGGCTTCCGCCGCGGTCGTGCGCCCACCGAACCATCTCGTTCCCGTCCGTTCCGATGCCATCCATCCGCCGCGCCTTGGCGTGCAGAGAGTGAACGCATGGCCACGCGAAATCCGCGTACGGATTCGCGCAGATCCAGCGGTCGTGCTGCATGTCGCACCAACCGCTGGTCCAATCGACCACCCTCGTTCATGTCTCGTGTTGTCAGCGCCTTGCACTTCTCGTGCTGAGCGCGCGCGATGGTAGGCAGCCACGGAGCGTGGCGAGCAGACAAAAAGCAACCCGCCCGTCGGGATCCACGGGGCCGTGTGGATTCAGACGGGCGGAGATGCGTACTGCTGAAAGACGCCTGTGATTTCGCAGGCGGCGGTCAGGGGGTTGCGGCTCGGGCAGCGGATGCCATCATTTTGGCGTCCGCCGCGCGGGCAGCTCGGGCTCACTTGCCCTTGACGCCCTCGAGGTTGACCACCACCTTGACCATGTCGCCCACGGCGCCCTTCTCGACGCCGTAGTTCATGCCGAAGTCGCTGCGCTTCACGGTAAAGGTCGCCTCGGCGCCGCCGCGCACGCCCATCATCGTCGACTCGCCGGTCACCTCGACCATCGCGGTGATCGACTTGGTGACGCCGTGCATCGAGAAGTCGCCCGTGACCTCGATCATGCCGCCGGAGCCCTTCTTTGCAGACATCGACTTGAAGGTCATGCTGGGGAACTCCTTCGCGTTGAAGAAGTCGGGGCTCTTGAGGTGGCCATCGAGCTTCGGCTCGTTGGTGTCGACGCTCTCGACCGCGACGGTGATGTCGAAGGCCATCTTGGCGGGGTCGGCCGAGAGGGTGAAGGTGCCGGAGATGTCGTTGAAGCGACCCCAGAACTGACCTGCGCCTGCGTGCTGCACGCGGAACATCGCCGAGGAGTGGACATCGTCGATGCCGTAGGTGGTCGCGCCATCAGCAGACGCAGTTGGGGCAGCAGCGGGCTTCGCCTTGTCCTGTGCGGTCGCGGCAAGTCCCGCGGCGACAAGGACAAAGGTGGTGGCGAGGGTGGTGGCGAGGGTCGAGGCGAGGGTCAGGGTCTTCGCGAGCATCAGGGTTCCTTTGGGTCTCGAGGTCGGTGTGCGCATCCTTGGCTGATCGGCGTCACGCGCGCCGATAGAAGGGTCGCGATGGTAGGAGGCAACACTCTTCTTTGGCTCGGCTGGGTTGGATTCGCTGCGACTGCGGCTCTTTCGGTCTGGGCATTTGTGGGTCGCCGCTCGAGCCAGCCTTTTTGCCGTCGCTGTGGCCAGGCCGTCGCTCCAGGAGCACCCGCTATAGGGACGACTTGTCCAGAGTGCGGACATCTGTTCCAGCGCTCGCGCGACATCCAATGGCGTCATCGGCGACCACTTATAGGGTTGATATCACTCATACTTGCAACTGGAAGCCTCGCGTACTCCGCCGGAAGTGGGCCTTGGCGAGCTCTCGCGAAGGTCGTCCTACCTCGATATCAGGTTGATTCGACCTATACGGCTCAATGGGGTTCGATGCGAATCCTCTCTCCGCGATGGATCGAGGATGACCTCTACAGCGTGGTCGAGGTGTATCTCAGCTCCCAGCTTTCCTACCGAGCACCAGTCCTGCACCCCTCCGTCGGCGAGGTGAGCCTGGTGAATCCTGGCTCGTACCGCCCAGGCGACCTGACCGAAGCGCCGCGCACGCTCGACTACATCTGGATCAGGGAAGACACGGGCGGAAGCGGCGGCTTCAGCACGACCTTCGTGTTCGAGGCCGACTCCGAGGGCCGTCTGCGTCCGGTCGCCACCCTCGAAAACGGGTTCTTCACCAAGGACCACTGGGTCCAGCCCGACATGACATACCGCTACTGGCTGACCTCGGGGGCCGCGAGCCCGACCCCTGGGCTGGCGGGAATACCCACCTACCAGGGCATGCATTGGCTCGATCCGCGTCCCGTGGACGCACGGACCCCCGACAATCTGCGGGAGCTCGTCGAGCGGATCCGCACCGCACAACCCTCCCTGCCCCCCGCCGACTCCGTCGTCGGCCCCGCCCTCAGGGGCTTCCTCAATCTTGTCTACTCGGGCCGCGCGCCCGACGCCTGGCGGTTCCTCGACGAGTGCTTCGACGCAGGGCTCGCGCGCTTCCTTGAAAGCGACGCCGTGGCCGATCTTCCGCGGTCGCGCGAGGCGTTCCGCGGCGCGCTGCTCGAAAAGATGCGCGAATCACCCTTCCACGCACAGCTTCTGCGCTTCAACGGTGGATCGATCAGCCCGCCACAGCGGTAGCATGGGTCCATGATCGCCCTGCTCGCGTTGCTTCCGTTGGTCGCCAGCGTCCCCCCCACCGAGCAGTCGGCGCATGGAACGGGAAACCCGAAGCAGCCCGCCGAACCCATCGCTGCGGACCCGAACTGCAAGATCAAGCCTGTCGACGGCCTCTCCAAGGCCACCGTCGCCACCTACCCCCTGCTCGACGACCCCGTCGCCTTCTGCATCGACGAGCAAGGCAACTTCTACTTCGCAGAGAGCGATCGACAGGACCTCGGCGTCGAGGACAACCGCCACAGCGCGTACTGGCTGCTTGACGACATCGCCTGCGAGACCGTCGCCGACCGGCTGAAGATGTACGAGAAGTGGGCCGCCAAGCGCGAGGGCGGCATGGCGTACTACTCGAAGTGGGCGGATCGCGTCGCGCGCGCAGCCGACACCAACGGCGACGGCAAGCCCGATGCGCGCACGATCTTCGCAGGCCCGTTCAACGATCCGCTCGACGGCACGGGCGCAGGCCTGCTCGCGCTCGACGGCGATCTCTTCTACACGAACATCCCGAACCTCTGGCGCCTTCGCGACGCGGACGGCGACGGCATCGCGGAGTTCAAGCTGAAGGACTCGACCGGCTACGGCGTGCGCGTCGCGCTGCGCGGCCACGACATGCACGGACTCGTGCTCGGCTACGACGGCAAGATCTACTGGTCGATCGGCGACCGCGGCTACGACATCAAGACCGCCGACGGCGAACTGCTGCACGACCCGCGATCCGGCGCCGTCTTCCGCATGAATCCAGACGGCAGCGAGCTCGAGCTCTACTACACGGGCCTCCGCAATCCGCAGGAGCTCGCCTTCGACAACTACGGCAACCTCTTCACGGGCGACAACAACTCCGACGGCGGCGACAAGGCGCGCTTCGTCTACTGCATGGAGGGCGGCGAGACGGGCTGGTCGATGGACTACCAGACGCTCGAGGGCGCGAACCAGCGCGGACCGTGGAACCAGGAAGGCATCTGGCACCTGCGGCCCGACCTCGCGCCGCACAAGGTGAGCGAGTTCTCGCCGCTGCAGCCCGCGTGGACGCTGCCACCGCTCGACCATGTCGGCAGCGGTCCGTCGGGCCTCGTCTTCTACCCCGGCCTCGGCTTACCCGAACGCTACAACGACCACTTCTTCCTGTGCGACTTCCTCGGCGGCGACAGCTACTCGCGCGTGCTCGCGCTCGCGGTCGAGCCGGTCGGCGCCGGCTTCAAGGTCGTCGACGAGCACGAGTTCATCCAGAATGTGCTGCCGACCGATGTCGACTTCGGCTACGACGGCAAGGTCTACACCACCGACTGGGGTGGCGGCTGGGGCTCGGGCGACAAGGGCGAGCTCTACGCTGTGTGGGATCCCGCGCGCATCAGCGATCCGCGCATCGCCGAGGTCACGCGGCTCTTCAAGGAAGGCTTCGCGCAGCGCGACTCGGACGAGCTCGCTGCGCTCCTCTCGCATGCAGACCGGCGCGTGCGCCAGCGCGCGCAGTTCGCGCTCGCCGCGCGCGGCGCCACCACGACGCAGCTCCTCGGCGACATCGCCCTGCACTCGGGCGATCGCTTCGCGCGCATCCACGCGATCTGGGCGCTCGGCCAGCAGGCGAACATGAAGCTCCGCGAGTCGGCGTCGTCTGAGCGCGCGTCGCTCGCAGGCGAACTCGACCCCGCGTCGTTCGTGATGCCCATCCTTGCTGACCGCGATGCAGAGCTGCGCGCGCAGGCCGCGCGCATGCTTGGCGAGGCGCGTCACGCCGCCGCAGCGGAGGAACTCGGCGAGCTTTGCGCCGATGACTCGTCGCGCGTCCGCGCCTTCGCCGCGCTCGCCCTCGGCAAGCTCGCGGCGCGCGAGCAGCAGCCCGAGATCATCTCGATGCTTGCCGAGAACGCCGACCGCGATCCGTTCCTGCGCCACGCCGGCGTGCAGGCGCTCGCGTGGATCGGCGACCGCGCGCGCCTCGGCGAGCTCGCTGCGGAACCCGTCGCGACGCTGCGCATGGCGGCGCTGCTCTCGATGCGCAAGCTCCGCGATCCGCGCATCGCGACCTTCCTGAACGACCCCGAGCGGCGCATACGCCTCGAGGCCGCGCGCGCGATCAACGACATCCCGATGCCGTCGCTGCGCCCGCAGCTCGCTGCATCGATCGCGCGCTTCACCACGCTCGACACCGCGTCGATCGGCCACGACGAGCCGCCCGCCGCGCACAAGCTCGTGCGCGAGGTCTGGACGCTCGGCCGCACGGGCACGCTCGCCGACTTCGGCGACGCAGCGATCATGGCGAAGGCGCCCGACCAGAAGTTCGAGACGAACACCGGCGAGACCAAGCGCAACATCGGCAACGGATACATCTCGCGCATCACGGGCTTCGTCGAGGCGCCCGAGTCGGGCGAGTATGTGTTCGCGATCTGCTCCGACGACGACTCGGTGCTCTCCGTCGGCACGACCGACGATCCGTCGACGCTGCGCGAGGTCGCGAAGGTCGAGGGCTACTCCGACCCCGGCATCTACGACGCGCAGCCCGCGCAGCAGTCGAAGCCGATCCGCCTCGAGAAGGGCCGCCGCTACGCGATCCTCGCGCTGCATGCAGAAGGCGGCGGCGGCGACCATGTCGAGCTCGCGTGGAGGCTTCCGAACGGCAAGTGGGAGCAGCCGCTCGGCGTGAAGCCCGTCGACAAGAGCGAGTTCCCGCACATGCGCCGCGCGATCGAGGCGTGCCTCGCCGAGGGCACGGCGGAGACCGCGGGCATGCTCTGCGACTTCGCGCTCTCGCCCGCGAACCCCCTGCCCATGCGGCTCGAGGCGCTCGACGCGCTTGCGTCGTGGACCAACGCCAAGCCGCGCAACCGCGTGAACGGCGCGTACCGCGTGATCGACGGTTCCTCTCGCAACGCAGAGGCGTTCCGCGCCATCGTCGCGCGCAAGCTTGCGCCGCTCGCAGAGAGCGCCGATCCCGCCGTGCGCAGCGCGGTCAGCGAGGCTGCAGCGAAGATCGGCGTCTCGCTCGACCCAGAGGCCGCCCTCCGCGCCGTGAACGACGCCACGCTGCCCGCAGCCGAGCGCGTGTCGAGCCTCCGTGCGCTCGCCGCCGACAAGACCAACCGCATCGACCAGGCCCTGAACTCGGCGCTCGCCTCGAACGCGCCCGAACTCCGCGCCGAGGCGCGCACGATGCTCCTCCAGCGCGGCGACGAACGCGGACTTGCAGCCCTCTCCGCGGCCGCGCTCGGCGGCACGATCCTCGAGCGCCAGCGCGCGATCCGCGACCTCACCACGCTCGGCGCAAGCAGCGAGCAGGCCCTCGCCCCGATCGCCGCGAAGCTCGCCGACGGTTCACTCGAACCCGCGCTGCGCCTCGAGATCGTCGAGGCAGCGAAGGACCGTGCGGCCGGCTCCGTGCGCAGCGCGGTCGACGCGTGGCGCGCGAGCATCGGCAACGATGCCAACGCGCGCTACGAGGCGCTCGCCCTCGAGGGCGGCGAAGCGGCGCGCGGCCGCGAGATCGTGCTCTACCACCAGAGCGCCGTCTGCGTGAAGTGCCACACCGTCGGCGGAAGCGGCGGCAACGCCGCCCCCGTGCTCGACGGCGTGGCGACGCGCGGCGACGCGCGCTACCTCCTCCACTCGCTCATCAATCCGAACGAGAAGGTGGTGGAGGGCTACGCGAACGCCGGCGCGAGCGCCATGCCGTCGATGCAGTCGGTGCTTACCGACGCGGAGATCCGCGATGTCGTCGCATACCTGTCCACGCTCCGCTGAGCGCGAGCAGCGCCAGCGCGCCCGGTGCCGGGATCGCGGCGGGAGCCGCGGCCGAGTTGAACACCCAGCCGTCCCATGAGCCGTTCGAGACGGCGCGGTCGCCGAAGCCGACCCACGACTCGGTCCAGGCCGTCTCGCCCGCCTCGCGGGTCCAGTAGTGCCAGTAGTCGAGGTAGTCGGGCGGATTGCCGAAGCCCGAGTCGGCGTCTGTACCGATCGACACGCCGAACAGCGCGAGCCCGAAGCTGAACTGCTCGGTGGTGTACGAGAAGTACCCCGGCTGCGCGGTGGCGATGATCGCGAACAGATCGTCGCCGAACAGCGCGCCGTCGTAGCGCACCTCGTAGAGATAGGTGTTCGTGTTGGTGAACTGGAACTGGACGAAGCTCGAGCTCGAGCCCGTCCCGACGACAAACGAACCAGCGAAATCGGCTGCGGCATTCGCCGCGGTCGCCATCATGGCGACGAAACAGACAGCGCACTTCATGTGCGGACTCCTGAGGACGCATGCGGCATGAGCGGCCGCATTCACCGCGACTCCATCGCGGAAGGAAGAGAATCCGGCTCCGGGAGTCCCCTGAGATCGAAAGGCGCGTGCGCGCGTTTCCGAGCCTCAGGAGCGGAGGCGGAATGGCAGTGCGCGCGGACTCGACCCGACTGTGCCACCTCGGTTGAGAGGTGGTTCACGGTGACGCCTTCGTGACGGATTCACACCGTCTTCGGAACCGCGCGCGGGGCGAAGATAGCAGATCAGCGGGTCACGGGACGGACTTGAGCAGCGTGTCGATCTCGTCCGCCATCTGGTTGGCCTTCGCGTCGCGCGCCTGCTGGCCGAGCTTCTCGAGCTCCGCGCGCGCGGAGGGCTCGCCCGCCTTCGCGGCGATCGCGAACGCAAGCGCGCGCAGCATCGGATCGCCCGGCGCGGCGGGCGCGAGGTGCATCAGAACCTCCCGCGCCACCGACATTTCCGCAGCGGTCGCGTCCTCGGTCGCGACCGCGCGCAGGAACCGCGCCGCAGTCGTGACGTACACGCGCTCGCTCGAGAACTCGTTGCCCTCGCGCAGCGCCTGCGCGAACGCCGCGCGCGCGGCCTTCGCGTCGCCCGACGCAGACAGGATCGACGCGTAGTTCGCAGCAGCGTCGCCACTTCGCGGCGAAAGCTCGACGATGCGCCGCGCGTGGACCGCGGCGTCGGCGTAGTCCTTCTTGCCAGTCGCGATCCGCATGAGCGCCAGACGCGCATCGAGCTCATGGGTCGCATCGCTCCGATCGTCCGCAACCGACAGATAGGCTGCGCGCGCTTCTTCGGTTCGCGCGAGCGTCTCAAGCAGGCGCCCGCGCATCCAGCGCAGTTCGGAGAGATGCGGCGCGCTCACGATGGCGGCGTCGATCGCCGCAAGCGCCTCGTCGTTTCGGCCGAGTAGCCTCAGCGCCTCGCTTCGGTTCGACGCGTGGGTGAGCTCATCCGGCTTCAGCTCGCACGCGGCGGTGGCGTGCTCGAGCGCCTCGGTCGCAAGCTCGCGCATGCGATCCCCCTGCCCTTCTCGCATGGCCTGGCCAGCCTGCTCGAGCAGTTCGCTCGCGAGGTTGTTCTGCGCCAGCCACGCAGCGGGATTGCGCGCGATCGTGTCGCGCCACAGCGTCTCCGCGTTCGCGTACTTGACCGTCGCGATCCACGAGAGCGGGATGCAGATGACGGCGAACGCAACGGTCGCGATCGTGGCGATGCGCGGGCGGCCGCGCGCGGCGCGCGCGATGAGCAGCACGAGGCCGGTCGCGAGCGCGGGCATCGCCGCGTACGCGAAGTGATCGGCGACATACGAGAAGCGGAACGGCCAGACATCGAGGAAGCCGAGCGCGGGAAAGAGCGCAGCGCAGAGCCAGAGCAGGACGAGCAGCGGTCCGCGCTCGTTCCTCCACATGCGGATGCATACCACGAGCAGCGCAAGCATCGCAGCGAGCGCCGCCCACGCGCCGATGCCGCCGAGGTGGATCTCCTCGCGCGGATAGACGAACATCTGCTCGCTGGGGATCGCGAAGTGCGTGATGTAGAAGACGATGTTGCGCGCCGCGAGCAGCACGCGCTCGATCAGGCCAAGAGAGAACTCCGCGCCGCGCGCGCCGACATGCGCCTTCTCGACGAACGCCGTGAAGATCCCGAGCGCTGCGCCGAGGATGAAGTACGGGAGCACGGTGAGCGCGAAGCGCGCGTCGATGCTCCGCCGCTCATGCAGCGCGATGAGCACGAGCGCGGGCGCGACGAACACAGCCGTTGTCTTCGACAGCAACGCGCACGCGAAGAGCGCGAACGCAGCGATGCGGAAGCCGAGCCTTCTCCGCTCCCCCGCCCTGTCCGCGGAGAGGAAGCAGAGCACGCTCGAGAGCGCGAAGCACATCGAGAGCGTGTTCTTCCGCTCGGTCGCCCATGCGACGGTCTCGACGCCCATGGGATGCACCGCAAAGATCGCCGCGATCCACGCCGCATGTGCGATGCCGAGCATGCGCAGCACGCGCCACAGCAAGATCGTCGACGCAGCGTGCAGCAGGATGTTGTTCGCGTGGTAGATCGTCGGATCGAGGCCCGCG
>Ga0208783_10001518_pt1 | contig 13686 bp, 20 predicted proteins | sample DEB19_08_DNA_2_FD_184529 | JGI IMG/M metagenome (GOLD analysis project Ga0208783, IMG submission 184529) | Aqueous microbial communities from the Delaware River and Bay under freshwater to marine salinity gradient to study organic matter... | ecosystem: Environmental > Aquatic > Marine >... | reverse complement strand
GCGCTCACCGAAATGCTCCACGCCCGCCGCGCTAGGTTTTAAGCGGCTCCGCAAGCCTCCAAAATTATTTTCATTTTCTTGAAAAAAAGTTGTTGACGAGAAATCAAGAGGGTGTATTTTGTCCATAGATCGAAGGCACCACGCCAACGACGAAAACCAAAAACCAAAACGAAAAATGAACACCAAAATCGCTCAATCCATCACTGAAAAATTCGCCGCTCAAGGATTCGCCGGAAAAGAATTAACCCTTCGCGTTCTTGCCGCTGGTTATTTCATGGCGGTCGCCGCCGGAAATGAAACCGCTGCTCAGCACTTTGCCGCTCGACATCAAGAAGAGGAGGCAAAATGACTTTCAGAGACTTGTTTTTTTACGCTGCCGGATGCTTCTTCGGCCCAATCATATCTCCGCTCTCAATGTTTTTGATTGAGCGAATCATCAAATCTCTTTCCTAACCACCCACCCGGCGCGGGTTCAATCCCCGCGCCGACCTTGACCACCAACCACCAACCAACGAAAAATTGAAATATGAAAACAAAAATCAAATTCAAAACCATCGGCACCCGCGCCGTTGTCACCAAAGACATCACGCCCGGCGAGGCAGCCGTCATCCTCCAGCAGAACCCAAAGCTGACTCAAGTGGACACCCCCTCCGGCTACTACCCCCGCCCGAAATGACCAAGCCCACCACCCACGGCGGCCCGCGCAAAGGCGCAGGCCGCCCCAAAGGAGCGAAATCAAAGAACGCCAAAGGCCGAACAGCCGTGACGCGCTCCGTCTCCATGCAACCCGAAAGCTGGGAAAAGCTAGACCGCAAGCGCGGCGACCAGTCACGCGGGAAATATATCGAGTCCCGCATTTGAATTCCTCCCCCCCTGTGTCCTCTGTGCTCTCTGTGGTCAACCCTCTGAATCTTTGACACGCCCCCTCGGGCGTGACCGACCTCGACAAAATCTCCGGCGTTAAATCCTTCCTCCGCCGCACCAAGACCACCGCCGAACTCGAAGCCCTCGCGCTCGCCACTTTCGCGTCGGCCACCGAGGAAGTCGTCATCACATCCCTCGGCTCCGAAGGCGCCAGCAGCGCCGGACAGATCTCGTTCCCGAAGTGGCTCCTCCTCCAAGCCGTCGAAGAACTCCTCTCCGAAGGCACCCACGGCCGGCAACTCTTCGCCATCGCCGACCGCTCCCGCTACGGGACCATGATTTGACACGCGCCCTCGGGCGTGTCCGCGAAATCAAAAAAATCAAGTTCCTCCTGGGGAGGGTCGCGCTCCGGAGCAGGCCGCCCGCGCAAGCTCGACGCCAAAGCCGCCGCATTTGAAGCCGCCCAGCCCTCGCTCAATCGCGGCCTCATCTGGATTCCGACCACTGACCCCAAGCGCGAACTCACCGCGCACACGCGACTTGAAATCCTCAAGCTCTCGCGGTGGCTCTACAACAACGCCCCGCAGGCAACTTACATCGTCGAACACCTCGCCCAACGCGCCATCGGGACCGGCATCGTCGTTCAGCCAAAGACCAGCAACACCGAGTGGAACAAGAAGGTTGATCAGTATTTTGAAGACCGCAACTGCGCCGAGGCATGGGCATTCGACGCGTCCAGCCAGGTCAATTTCTACACCGCGCAAAGTCTCATCCTCCGCCAGGTCGCTATCGACGGCGATTTCTTCGCGCAGTTTCTCAAGACCAAAGAAGGCGCCGCCCGCGTGCGCTTCATCGGCGGCGAGGCCATCGGCGGCTCGGCCAGCTACGGCAACCCCGACGACATGACGCACGACGGCGTGCAGCTGGACCGCTTCGGCGCGCCCGTCGCCTACACGCTCGCCGGTCAGGATGGCGCCCGCATCCCAGCCGAAGATATCCTCCATTTCCGACACATCCGCCGCCACGCCCAGCCGCGCGGCGTCTCGTGGTTCCACTCTGCCGTCTCCAACCTCCGCGACATCTCCGAAATCAACGGATTCGTGAAAGGCGCTTACAAAGCAGGCGCGCAAATCGGCTACATGGTCACGAGCACCGAGGTCGCCAAGATCGGCCTCGGCGCTGGCTTGAAATCCACCACGAACGAAGTCGGCGACCTGCAAACCAGCGACCTCCCGAACGGCGTCCTCCTCCCCCGCCTCAAGCCCGGCGAAAAACTCGAAGCCTTCAAGAACGACATCCCCGGCCAGACCTACGAAGCCGTGATGCGCGCGCTCCGCTCGGATGTCGCCTTCGCCGTCGGCCTCCCGCCCGAGGCCATGATGGTCAATGTCGGCCTCGCAGGCACCGAGCAACGCGCCGTTTTGGAAGTCACTCAAAACTTCCTCGAGCGCCTTCAGCAGCAGGTCATCGATCAGTTTTGCCGACCCTTTTACAAGTATTGGCTCTGGCACGAAATGCAGGCCGGTCGCCTCGAATACCCCGGCGACGATTGGTGGCGGCACGAATGGCTCGCGCCGAAAAAGATCACCGTGGACAGCGGCCGCGACGCCCGCGCCTTCAGCGAGCAACTCGACAAAGGCCACCTCAGCCCGACCCGCTTCTACAACATGCAGGGCCTCCGAGCCGAGGAAGAGGAGGCGGATGTCATCGAGACCTACCTCCGCCGAAAACAGAAATGCGAAGCCCTCGGCCTCGATGTCTCGCAGGTCTTCCCGAACTCCCTCCGCAGCGGCCTCGCCGCGCAACAGCCCACCGAATCAAGCGACGACGAGGAAGGCGGCGCACCCACTCAACCCACCCAACAAAACTCATGAATAAAAAATTCTATGCTCTGGAAAAATCCGACAACGGCGAAGCAACGATTCATCTCTATGACGAGGTCGGTGCTTTCGGCTCAGGCAGCAAAGAGTTCCTCGCAGACCTCGCCAAGCTCGACGGCCAGCACATCCATCTTCGGATCAATTCACCCGGTGGATCGGTTATCGAAGGCTCCGCCATCTACAACTCACTTCGCCGCCACAAAGGCGGTCTGACCGTCCATATCGACGCGCTCGCCGCCTCCATGGCCAGCGTGATCGCCATGGCCGGAGCGCCGGTCTACATCGCCGACAACGCACTCATGATGATCCACAATCCGTGGACGATTTCTGCTGGCGATGCTGACCAGCTCCGCAAAGAAGCCGACCTCCTAGACAAGCTCAAGAGCACCCTCGTCAACGCCTACACCCGCAAGACCGGCATGGATCAGGAGCAAATCGCCGAGATGATGGACGCCGAGACCTGGCTCGATGCCGTCGAAGCCGTGGCCCTCGGATTCGCCGATGCCATCGAGGAAGGCGTCGCCGCCGCAGCCACCGCCACACCAGAAAGTCTCCGCGCACGATTTGACAGCTTCGCCAAGGGCATGACTGAGAAACCCGTCACCGAAACGCCCGAGATCGCCGAGGCTCCCGAAGCTCAAGCGCCCGTCGAGGCCACCGTCATCAGCGAAAACGCCGAGGCCCCCGCGCCCGAAGTTGTCGAAACCCAAGCCGCCGAGGAAGCCCCCGAGGCACCAGCCGCCGAGCAACCCGCCGAGGTCGTTGAGCCTCAAGCCAAAGTCTCTGCCGTCGACTCGATCCTCGCCAAATACAACGAGATTTCCGCGAAGCTCGACGCCGCCCTCTCCGAGCGCGACGCCTACAAAGCCAAGCTCGACCTCGCGAACAGCGAACTCGCCACCAAGTGCGAAGACCTCGACCGCCTCGAGCGCTCCTTCGGTCTCGCCGCCGCCCGCGTCGTTCCCGAGATCGATCAAGCCGCCAATCCAGCGAGCATCTACGACCAGTGGAAAAACGCCACCGGCGCCGAGAAAACAAAAATCTTCCGCGCCAACCGCAAAGCCCTCGAAGCCCACGCGAAGACCGCCGCGATTTGACACCAGCACAATCCACGAAACCCAAAACCTAACCCACCAAACCACCCACTCAAATGGCCACAACCATCAGCTCCGAACTCAAACTGAATGTCGTCCTCGACAGCGCGCTCGTCGCCCTGCGCGAGTCGCTTCTCCCGATCAACTCCTTCAGCCGCGTCTTCAATGATGTGCCGCTGCAAGGCACCAACAAGATCGCCGTGCCTTTCTACCCTCTCGCCACTGACGCGACGAGCGACTTCAACGGCACTTATTCCTTCGGCGACACAAACGCCATCAACTCCCGCGAGATCACGGTCAACAAGCGCAAGTATCAAGCGCTCTCGTTCACCAGCGCCGAACTTGCCCGCCAGCCTTACTTCAACCCTGAGCAACTCGGCTTCCTGAAAGGCCGCAAGCTCGCCGAGGACATCCTTGCTGACATCCTCTCGGTTGTCACCGCCGCCAACTTCGGCGCGGCCATCCACACCGGAGCCGCTTCCGCTTTCGACAGCGACGACCTCATCAGCATCAAGACCGTGCTCGATCAGTCCAAATGGGCGAAGTCCAGCCGCTCCATGATCCTCGACAACTCCTACGAGGGCGCGCTCCTCAAAGATGCCGGCATCAAAAACGCCGCCGCAGTCGGCAGCGCCTCCGCGATCCAAAACGGCCGCCTGCCACAGATCGCTGGCTTCGATGTCGTCGGCACCAACCTCGTGCCTGACAACGGCGAAAACCTCGTCGGCATGGTCGCACTCCCCGAGGCGATCTTGGTCGCCTTCTCGCCCATCCAGCCATCCGCCGGCGTCCGCGCTAACCTCACCGCTTACGAGGTCGCCACTGACCCCGAAACCAACCTCACCATCGAATATCGCTCCTGGGGCGATCCCGACACCGACACTGAGAAGAGCGTCATCGAAGTCAACTACGGCTTCGCAGTCGGCCACGCCGCCGCCCTCAAGCGCATCGTCTCGGCTTAATCTGAATGCGTCTCGGCATCACCATCACCCGCACCGGCAACGCTTGGCAGGTCACGCACCTGCCGAGCGTCCCGCTCGCCGACCAGCTCGCCGAGTTCAAGGCCAAGCAAGTCGCCGGAGAGTTCACCGCCGACGAAACCCTCGTGGTCTCGCTTAGCGACACCCTCAAGCGCCACGCCAACAAGCCCGGCCCCGCGCCGGTGGTGCAAGAAGCTCCCAAAGCCAAAAAGAAATAACCCGCTACCAGCGCGATTTCCCGCGCCAGCCCGCAAACGCCTCGCCGGTTCTCACTCTCCGGCGAGGCGTTCTGCTTTTTGACACGGCGCGAGAAGCGTGTCGCCAGATCAAAAGAGCCGCCTCGAAACCCTCGCCGCCTCCGCGCGCAATTCGCTCCTCGGGATTCCGGTAAAATTCCGCGCGCAGGATTTGAAAGCCTGCGTCTCCCCCGTCGCCGTCTCCTTCGATCTTGAGTCCGGCGGGCTCCGCCAGGGCGGCGAATTCACCGTCCGCTTTCAAGCCAGCGACCTCGAGAGCGCCCCCCGCCGTGGCGAATCGATCCACTTTCACGGCCGGACCTACCTCATCCAATCCGTCGGCGAATCGCTCAATAACCCCGCCGAGTTCACCGCCACCGTCAGCCCCGCGGGAGGTGGCCAATGAATTTGGAAGTCGAAACCTCCCTCGCCGCCTGGCTCCGCGGGCAACCCGCCTTTGACGGCATCCCCGTGCACACCGGCCAGAGCAGCGACCCGATCCCAAACGACCAGCCCGTCCTCATCGTCGGCGTGGACTCCTCCGAGGTCATCGCCGCGCAGCTTTACAAGCTCTCCGTCTCCATCGTCGCCGCCACGCCGTGCATCGTGGAAGGCGCGCTTGAGACCCATTCGGGCATCTCCGCCAATCTCCGCACCGCGATCCTCGCCGCCGACCAACTCGCCGCCTCCTTCCCCAGCACGATCACCCTCGCCGGGGCCGTGCTCTCTCAGATTTCCGAGACTCGAGAGTCCGACCGCTGGCTCACCACCGCCTCCCTGACCCTCGGCCTCATCGCGCCGATTTGACAACCCACCAACCAACAAACCCACACAACCATGCCAGCAACCTACACATTCGGAATCACCGGCGGAGCCACCGGATCGATCATCGTGAATTCGGTGTCGCTCTCGCACACATCCTCCAAGCAGGAACTCCAAGGCCCCACCGGCGACATCGCCGCTGTCGGCTACAACAAATTTAAGACGGAAGTCTCCATCTCCGGCGTCGGCGATGCAGGCAGCCTTTCAGTCGGCGGCGCGCTCGGCTCCATGCCAGGCGTTACCGGCAGCTACACGATCGACTCGATCTCCACCTCGCGATCCATCGACGGCTTCGCGGAATTCGAAATCACCGCAACCAAGAACTAAAAAATTATGCCCGCATCATTTTACGCCGCCGATGGCATCGCTGCCGAATTCGGAATCACTGACGAAGCCAACATGCTCGTCCAGTCTTTCTCCTACGAAGTCTCGAGCGACAAGGTGGAGCTTTACGACACCGATGGCGAACTTGCTCAGGTCGCCCGCTTCAACAAAAAAGCCAGCATTTCTATCTCTGGGATCAGTGATTCGGCGGCCCCAACTGTCGGCGATCCTTTGACGATTGCAAACACCGCTGCCGGACAACTCAGCGGCACGATCCTCATCGATTCCGTGACCGAGAACCTGAGCAGCGACAACTTCCGCACCATCGAAATCTCCGCCACGCAATACGACACGGAGTTGAGTCGTATCTAGTCCCCACCCGCGCCGACCGGCTCCCCGGCTAATGGGAGCCGATTTTTTTTGAAACATTAAACCCATGAAAGAAACCTACACTTACACCTCCAACATCAAGGCCGCCGCTGCCCTGATGTCCCTCGGCTTCGAGTTCAAAGAAGGCTCCCCCTGCGTCCGCATCCACCGCGAGGATGGTAAAGAAACCTCAAGCTACTGGTTCAAAGAACACGGTCCGAAAGGCGAGCGCGCATCGCAGATCATCTATTGGATGACCAAAGGCCACGCCGAACTGGAAGCCCGTGACCCCGAGCACCCGGTAAACTACATCCGCGCCGCTTTTGCGAACCGCGAGACCGCCATCGACCTGCACAAAAAAACGCCGCGCCTGGTCGAGATAAAGCGCAACGGCAAGACCCTCTACCTTTCCGAAAACGCCAGCGAGGAAACCCGAAAAAAATTCGGCTCGCTGCTCTAAGAAACAAAAAAACCAAAACACTAAAATGACAGACACCGACCTCCTGACCGACGACGAAGCCCTCCGCGAGCAAGCCATGACCAGCGGCCCGCAAGCCCTTTCCCGCTGGGAAATGCGTCCCACCGCCGCGCTCGAGATAAGCTGGATGCAGCGCAACAAAATCCTCTCGCCCGAGATGGATATCCTGTGGCGATCCGGCGGCTTCGCCTTCATCCACTCCGCGCCCAAGGCCAGCGTGCGCTCCGTCGTGAACGACTTCTCCCGCTTCGCCATCGCCGTCGATGACTGGATGGAAAAACAAAACCCCACCGCCACCGAGATTGCCGAACTCCAAAAGATCTGCCTCGAGCGCACGAACGAATACTTCGCCAGCTTCAGCGAGACCCAAGGCGGAAAGTCCGCAGGGGGAAACTAAACAGCCCCGGCTGGCTCGCCGCGTATGTTTACCGCATCGCTCGAATCACCGGCTGGGGCTTCCGCGAAATCCTCGAAGACCTTCCTTTCGCCGCAGGGCTCCAAATCATCCACGCCGACGACGCCGCCCACGGCCGCAAGCGCGCCTGGACCCGCAATTCGCGCAAGGTGGATTTTGACTCCCTCGCCGCAATAGACGCCGCTTTCGCAAAAATCACCTGATGCCAAAGTTCAAACTCACCAATCTGAAGTTCGAAAAAATCATGAAGGACTACGCGGAGATCCGTGAAACCACGATCCCCGATGCGGTCCACATGAATGCTCGCCTTCTGTGCGTGGAGTTGGCGCGGCGGACTCAGCCTTTTGGTGACAAGACCGGCGGGGAAAAAGTCGGTGAGAAAGCGATCACGCGCGACCTCCTCGGCCGAGGCGGCGGCAGCAAAGGGAAAAACCGCGCCGGCATCTTTGCGCCTCTCACCCCCTTCATGCAAGAGCACGCGCTTTTCAATAATACCAGCGACAACATCCGACTCTTCGCACGAAAAGACGGCACGGTTTACGGCACGGATCGCGCTCATTTCATGCCCGACGCCTCCACCTCGACAATGAGAGGAATACATAAAAGCAACTTTGTGAATGGTCGCATGTCCGCAGCCGGTGGAGATACCCGCGACATCGGGCGCTGGAAATTCATCAACCGGTATTTCGTGATGCCGGATACCTTAAAGGATTACATCGCTAGCCAGCACGCCAAGGTCGGCATTGCCAAGTCCGGCTGGGCCTATTGCGCGACTCAGCTCAAAAAAGTTGTTTCTGGATCACTCACACGCGGCATCCCTGCATGGGTTACCAGACACATTGGGGATCATGGGAATGGGCGAGTCACGGACAATACTGGGAACTTAGATCACCCACATGTCATTTTAACAAATACCTCGAAATACGCCGATGCCGTGCTCCGCCCCAGCGAGCAACTCATGGCCATGTCCGTCGTCGCCGAAAAAATGAAAAAGCAAATGGCGAAAATTCTAAAGTATCGCCAAACCAAACTCCAGGAGGCCGCGTAAAGCCATGGCAGATGTAAATGTAGAATTCGGCGCGACGGATACAGGGCTACAAAAAACCCTCGAGACCATCCAGCAGCAGATGACCTCCCTACAAGGCGAGGTCAACAGCGGCACGCTCTCCTTCCAAGAGATCAACCAGAAGATGCGCGAGCTGAAACAAGCCGAAGGCATCTTCGCAAAGCTCGGTGGAGAGGTGAGTGAAGCCGCGCAGAAAATCAAAGAACTTGAAGATCAAACACGCCGAGCTGAAGCCATTACCAAAGCCAATCGCTCAGCCACTGAAATTTACAGTGAGACCGTCAGCGAGCTAAATAAACTCCTTGAAGCTGGACTAATTTCTCAAAAAACCTATGCGGCTGGCATTGAAAAAGCCGAGGCAGCACTCAAAACTGCGACTCCAGAAACAGAAGAAGCCAAGCGCGCCAATGAGGAGCTGCAAGCCGCGCTTAAACTAGCAGAGCAGCAAACCAAAGCCTTTGCAGAGGAGCAAAGAAAAGCCGAAGCAATCACCAAGGCCAATCGTTCGGCAACGGAGATTTACAGCGATGAGGTCGAACAACTTCAGAAGTTTCTCGACTCCGGCTTGATCTCGCAAAAGACCTACGCCGCCGCCATCGAGAAAGCCGAGGCCGCGCTCAAAGCCGCCACGCCACAGACCGAAGAAGCCCGGCTGGCCAACGAAGCTCTGGAAGCGGCACTCAAGCAGGCCGAACTAGAAACAAGAGCTTTGGCCGAAGAGCAGAAAAAAGCCGAGGCGATCACCAAGGCCAATCGTTCCGCAACTCAAATTTACAACGACGAAGTCGAGGAACTTCAGAAGCATCTTTCAGCCGGCAGAATCTCGACGGAAACTTTTGCCAGCGCCGTGGCAAAAGCGGACGCCAAGCTCTCCGCCGCCATTCCTCAAGTCGAAGAACTTGGAAACGACATTGACCGTGCTGGCGATAAGGCCAAATCCGCCGGCGGCATCTTTGACGCAGAGTTTCAAAAAATCGCTGGGGCTTTCACAGTCGGAAACCTCGCTGCTGAGGCTTTTCAAAAAGCTATAAACCTGGCATTCGACGCCGCGCGCGCCGTGGTGCAGGGCTTCTCCGATGCGCTTGATCTCGGTGGCCGCCTAAACGAACTCTCCAGCCGCACCGGCGAAACGGCCGGCAAGCTCCTGGTGCTCGAGACCGCTTTCAAAAACTCCGGCCTCGAAGCCAGCACGGTCGGCACCGCGATCAATAAGCTCCAGAATTTCATGCAGGATGCCGCCAAGGGCGGCGACAAGCAGCGCGCCGCCATGCAAAGCCTCGGCGTTTCCATGTCCGAACTCGCGGGCAAGACGCCGACCGAGCAAATGAAAATCTTCGCGGACCGCATCGCGGGCATCGAAGACCCCACAGCCCGCGCCGCTGCCGCCTCCGAGGTTTTCGGCGATAAGCTCGGCGGCAAGCTCCTGCCTCTCTTCTCCGATTTCAGCACCAACCTTGAAGATGCCCGCGCCAAAGTCGGCTCACTCGAGCAGGTGATGGATGAAAACGCCGCGACCTTCGACGCTGCCGCCGAGACCATCGATGCCGTGAAAGGCAAGATGGCCGCCTTCGCCGCCGGAGTGCTTGGTGAGACGATCCCGGCTCTTGAGGATTTGGGCAAATCGATGGAGCAAGTGGATGCGGCAGGACTCGGCAAAGATGTTGGAGAATTCCTTTCCCCGCGCCTTGAGAAACTAAGCTATGTAACCATTGGTGCTTCCGAAGCACTGAAAGAACTCATCGACCTGCTCACGACAGCGCCATCAAATACCTCTACTTTTGGCAAGGCCGTGAATGCCGTAGCTGAAAGCCTTGATGGCTTCAATTACTACATGCGCGAGGCAATCAATTTCATCTCTCCGATGGATGATCTTTGGACAATCCTTGAGCAGAAAGGCCGCGCTGCTGCCGACTCGCAAAACAAAGCCGCCGCCTCAATCCAAGGGGCTGGCACTGCCGCGCAGGTTGCCACTACAGGCTTGGAAAATGTCGGCACCGCATCCGCCACCGCCACCGGAAAAGTCGATGCCCTTGGCACCTCAGCGCAGGCCACAGGCCAAAACATCGCCAGCGCCTTTTCCCTAACCTCCGACTTCGCTCCGAAACTTGAGGAAATCAGCGGATCGTGGGGTGGCGTAAACGAGCAAATCCTCGGAGGAAAAAATCTCCTTTCCGAAAGCTACAACCTCGCCGATTCCATGACCGGAAAAATCGAGGAGCAAACCGCTGGCTTTGGAGGAGTCAATGAGCAACTCACCACCAGCAAAGACCTCGCCTCGCTCATCGATACCACCTACGGCAAGCACGCCGAGAAGCTCGCCGAAATCCAAGCCAAGCAAGACGCGCTCGCGGCCAAAGAAACCGAGCGAAAAGAAAAACTCCGCGAGGCTTTAGACTTTGAGCTTCAGATAAACCAAGCCAAAGCCGCCGGAGACACCGAACTCGTTAAGACCCTCGAAAACCAAAAGCTCTTTAACTCCGAGCTGCAAAAAGCCATCGACTCCGGCATGGGCGAAAAAGAAGCCGCCGCATTTGCTCAGCAAATGGTCAACGCTAAAAACGCCGCCGCCAGCGTGCAGGTCAATACATCCACGGTCAGCGCGGCAAAAGCCGAGGCCAGCAAAGCCGCCGAGGCCGCCAAGTCCTTCGCCACCTGGCTCGACTACATCAAAGGCGTCGATCCCTCCAAGCCTGTGAAAAGCCTCAAGGAGCAGACCGCCGACGCCCGCAAGGAGATCACCGCCTTCGGTGAATACATTGGCGTGGATCTCAAAAATAAATCCTTCCCAGACATCGCCCGCGAGTTGGGGGTCAAGACGCTCGGCACCACCGGCAAGGAGCAGATGGAAGAAATCCTAAAATACATATCCGGCCAGCGGGAAAAACTCACCGGCATCAAGCCCATCGACGAAAAAGGGAGCAAAACCTCAATCGAAGCCATCCAGGCGAAGATCAAGGAGTCCCTCGGAAAGTCCCAATCGATCACCCTCGACGCCTCGAAATCGATCGAAGGCATAAAATCCAAGCTCAAGGAAAACATCGACCTCGCCATCACCACCGGCGAAGGCACGAAAATCCTCGGCGATCTCAAAGGCCTCCTCGGCGACATCAAGTCCACGATGACAACTCTCTCCAACAAACTCCCTGTGCCCGCCATCGCCTAAGCCATGCCTGTCTACTCCGCATCCAGCACTCAGTGGCCGCTCCTGCAAAGCAAGACTGAGCAGAAATTCAAAAGTGGCCTCTTCAATGTCAGCGCCGAATTTATCCGCCCCGTTGGCAATACCGCACTCCCAACGCAGATCGAGACCAGCATCGGCCCAGTCAATGTCTGGCCCGAGCCGACCGTCAGCGTCGGCACGGATGGCTTCGATCGAATAAACGCCACAGGCTACGGAGTATGGTCTGCCACTGGCCTCAGCGAAGAGATATGGGGGCTACAATTAGGAAAAATCCAAGTGTTGCTGATTCTGGCCAAAAGTGAGGGCGATGAAATGCTTGGCAAAATTGTTGATGGTTATTTTTTTGATACCGTTGCTGTTAAAAAAATGGGGTCGCAGGCGCCTCCAATTCCGTCACGAAATGGAGTCGACGGACTGCGTGTTTACAATGCAAATTCCGCCGATGTCACTAATTCACTATTTAGTGTTTCGAGTTTTTTTCCGGGCGTAACCTCCTCATCTTTCAACGGCTCCTTTCAAACAACCCTCTCGATTGTAACACGCCCAGCCAGCGTCCGGCAGACAACTTTCGGAGAAGACATAGTCGAAACCGAGGCGAGCTACGAAATCGCCACCGCGACTTTAAACTTCGGAACTTTCACTCCGATTGCCACGCCGTAGAATGGCTACTCCTCCGATATCCTTCGCCGCCCTCGCCAAAACCGCCGCGAACCCCGCCTCCGGCGGTTATCCATACACGCTCAAGGGCACGGATCTTGACAAAAACTTCACATTTGCCACAGAGGATTTTGATGATGCCGATTTCCTTGTGACCAATGGCCTCGGCGCAGGAGGCCACCAATCCCGCAAAGTCGCGCTCGCGATTCGCATCCCAACCCCACCAGCTTCCGGCACCCATGTCCTTAGTTCGGTGGATGGCACGCTGCAATGGCTCGCCACGGAGGAATGCTGACATGACCCTCGGCCGCGCATTTTCCGGAGCCATCAAGATCAAAACCGACGGCGGCACCACCCGCGCCGTCGAGTGTGCGTGTTGTGGGGGGTGTCCATGCAATTACGGCGGATCAAAAAAACTGAAATTTGAAAACCTACTTGGCGCGCAAATCACTGGCGATCACCAGTATTTTTGCGAACCAACAAGCTTTGCTGTATATTATATTTTGCAAGCCCCCATTTCTACGGGCGGTTTTTTGGTTTTAAACATTATTTGCTCTAACGGGCAAAAAGAAATTGTAATGGGTGCAACCTCAACAGACCCTTCTGTATCTTGTGGATATTCGACAGCTTTCCAACTAAGCGCAAACCCAGAATACCCTTTGCTTGGGACTTGGACAGCCGCGCCGGACATGTGCGGCTATTACGAGCCATGTGAAGAAGATGCAGACACTGGCTGTTTCCGCAGCGTTGACTGCGGAAGTGTTGGGTGCATCAATATCACAGTAGATATCGTGGAGAGTAATGAATGAATATGTTTTATATCGAAAAAGGAGAACTGAAAACTCTGTCAGCTAGTATGGCCCGCTTCGCCCGCAGTGGCTTCGCCGCCACGCCGCCAGAAGTCCTCGCCACCCGCGAAGCCACCTGCCGCGCCTGCCCCGAGTGGGACGCTGCCGCGCTGAACGCCACCGGCCGCTGCCGCAAATGCGGGTGCTCGACCTGGGCAAAATTGCGCATGGCCACCGAGCGCTGCCCCATCGGCAAGTGGGAGGCGGTCACGGCCGCGCCCGAGGTTTTGACAGGCGCGCGGGAATAGCGCGCCCATGAAGTTCTACATCGACATCGCGACCCGCCGTTTCGTGCGCGGTCCGGCCTCCAGCATTCCGCTCGAGCGGCTTTTCCTCAAGCGCCGTGACAAGATCGATGTCGAGATCGTCTTCGTCGAAAAATCCTCGATCGTCGCCACGCCCGCCGGAACGACCTTCGCCACCGGCCTCAAAACCGCCTTCGCCGACTCCGACTTCCTCGCGCTTTCCGATG
>Ga0208783_10001516_pt1 | contig 13695 bp, 18 predicted proteins | sample DEB19_08_DNA_2_FD_184529 | JGI IMG/M metagenome (GOLD analysis project Ga0208783, IMG submission 184529) | Aqueous microbial communities from the Delaware River and Bay under freshwater to marine salinity gradient to study organic matter... | ecosystem: Environmental > Aquatic > Marine >... | reverse complement strand
GCGGTGCGAACCTTTGGCTGTAGATACAATGTCGATACGGTATGCGTCGGGTATCCACATACCAATCGTATTCTTGCCATGTCTCCATCGAGACGGACTGACGACCCTGACCTTGATGGTATGCCCCAACAGATGAAACTGTTTGGGTATGCCGTCAGAGCGCATCCAAACCCCCTATCGCAAGTCTTTTAGACTCGCTCTAAAGATTAGCCCGTAAGGATTGACTTTTGCAAGAATTTTTTGTTACGCACCGCGCTGAAAGTGCGGAACGTCTTTGAACGACTTCCAATTACCGCCCCACTGGTTCTTTGGGGACAGGCTTTCCCAGTAGTCGCCGACAGGCTTGAGCGTCGGGATGTCGTAGGTCAATTTGCCGTTCTTAAAGAAATTGAGGTCGATGGCACAGCGTTTGAGGTGAATGCTGTTCATCGTCTTAGAGCGGCCTGTTTTGACGTAGATTGCCTGCTGTTCTGCCGTGCGGAACAGTTCACCGCCCGTCACCACAAAACCCAACTCTGTTGCTTTCTCAATGAGTTTGCAGACATCGAGCAGGAACGCAGCCTGTTCGGCAACGGCGCTCATTTCATCGCCTCTTTGAGTTGGTCGGCCTTGTCCTTGCTGCCTTGGCTGCTGCCAAAGTAGTACGACACAATTTGCGTGGCGATAGCGGATAGCACGCCCAAGACGTAAATCAGAATGTCCTTGCGGCTGGCATCAACCGGCGTTTCGTCAAACATGACGATGGCAAACAGAATAAACGTCAGCCCGACGACACCAAGCGCCAGCACAGGCGTTACGATCTTGTTGAGAAGCGGAGCGTCCTTGCTCGTGGCGATAGACACCTCGCGGTCTCTGGCGCTGCCTACGTCCTTAAGGCGCACTTCTAGTTCGGCGAGGTCTAGCTTGTCCTCTTCCAGTCGCAGCCGCATGAGTTCTTCCTCATGCTCCATCTGCGCGATCTGAACGCGAGCCAAATCCTCTGCGGACATATCGGGCTTGAGTTCCACGCCCAACTTGTCCTCGACGACCTTCTTGCCCTTCGCCATCACGGCGTTGGCGACTAGGTTTAACCCGTTTGCCAACAGCGGCTGAATAATCGGCATGAGGGCAGCAGGGATCATTTGCCGCGCTCTTCCATCAGTTTGACGCGCACCTGCAGGTCATGGATGTCTTCCATCAGATCATCCTTTAGTTCCTGACGCTTTGCTGCGCTCAACGGGCTGTCAGTCGGTACGCCGTCCTCAGTGATGAGAATGGGTATCTTCGACTCTATGGCAATCAGCCGGTTCTGGAATGAGGTGATTTCGGAGAGCAGCCAGCCTACCGCCGCGAGCAGCACGGGGAAGAGCATATCCACGACCTTCTCCATGCTGAAGCCAGGCTTGCCGCTCATTTGTCAGCCTTGCTGTTGTTTAGTTCGCCGATGAGATCGAAGATGCGGTCAAGCGTAATCTTGATGTGATTGATGTCGTCCTTGTAATCCGCCTTAGTGACGTACACCTTTGGCATCTCACGAACGTCCGCATCCAATCGCTCGATGGAGCGGGAAATGTTATTCAGTATCCAACCGCCAAACAGACCGGCTACGCCGACGATGACGTTGAATAACACCTGCATCTCGGTCACGGACTTCTCCTAAAAGCCTTGTTCGGCTAGTCGCTGTTGCTCGGCGAGAAAATTGACTTGTTCTGGGGCAAATGCGTTGCCTACTGCCGCAGGCACAAACTGCGGAAACAGGTCGGGTCGGCCACGTGGTCGCAGAACGCCACCTGACGCCGCAAGCGCTCGCAAGCGGTCGGCTTCCATCATGGCGAGCCGGTTTGCCGCAGCACGAGAACCGGCGCCAATTCCAGCAGTTGTAACTCCAAGTCCTACGGCTAATGGGTAACTTACCGCCTGCGTCAAGCCCAGCCCCGTCGCGCTTCCGCCGACAAGTCCCATGCGCTGCAAGCCTCTTAGCACTTCATCTTGGCTTGGCCTTATTACGCGTGGCGGCGCAAACATTTGCCCAATTGTTTCAAGCGCATTGATGCTAGCGCGACCGTCCGCAATGTCTTGAATGATGTCTTGTTGTTCGGCAGAAAATTGACGCTTTTTAGCGGCGTATTTTCCTTCGCCTCTCGCTAACTTAACAAATTCATTTCGTATTGTTTCGGTCGGCTCGTTTTTAGACCGTTTCGCTTTATCCAAAATGTTGTCGATAATTTTGGACCGGCTTTTGTTTACGACCAGTTCGCGCCCCGCAGCAAGATGCGCGGCAGATTCTGGCGCAGCGTTTGCAACAAATGAATCAAGTTGTGCAACCAACTTTTTTGCTATTTCTCGCTCATCAAAATCCGCGCTGTTGGCGGCTTTTGCAAGTTCTTTGCGAAGTTTATCAACGCGGTCGATAGAAACTGGCTCGTTGTATTTTGCTTGGCTTTTGAAAATGTCAAACGCATTTGCAATTTTGGCGTGTTTGCCTGCAAGGTACTGACTTTGCTTTGCCATATCGGTAAGCGAAGTTTGTAGTTCCTTAAACTGCTGCGGGGACAACTGTTCGTTAAGGCTCCGCATTGCCGTGTATTCGGCATCGGCGGCTTTGGTAACTTCCTTTGTTGCAGGGCCGGAGGGCCGCATAAAAGGGCGTACAACCCGCGCAGCAGTCGGGGTCATCATGCCAATAACCGCGCCCGTGCTTGCGTCTTCGGGATTTACGACTGCCGTGCTAACTCCACCCGCCGTGCCTGCGCCCAACAACGTTTGCGTTTTAGATAGTCCTGGCGCAAGACCACCCGATTGAACGGATCGACCAAACTCACGAATGGCGGGAATGCCCCCTCTTAACCCAGCCACAGAAGCGGCGAGCGCATCAATTCCTTGAATTACACCGCCAACTACCGGACCTGCGGCAAGGCTTGCCGCTACTGGAATCATGCCCGCAACCGTTGCCTGCCGTTGTTCTGGCGTCATGCCGGTGGCTTCAACTTGCTGACGGAATCCGGTTTCGCGGCCACCTATGCTGGCAAGCGATGGGCCTCGGCGTCTTGGAATCTCGCTGACTGGTGCTGCTTCTGCGGGCGCGTCTTGAAATTCCGCAAACGGATCATCGCTTGGCGCGTCTTGAAACTCCGCAAACGGGTCTTTCGGCTTGCGATCAGCCATCATCGCACCTTTACGCGGCCATCTGGAGTTCTAAAACGAGTGCCAGGAGTTAGCTTTCTGGCTTCTTCAGCCGTTTTTACGTTTACGATTTGACCAGCGTTACCACTTGGCGGCGGAGCAGCAGCTCGCTCAGGAAGTTTAATTTCCAAACTATATGGGAATGCGTTTGCAAGGTTTGGATTTGCTTTCATTTCCGCAAATTCGCGGTTGTGCTGCTCTACGCGACCGCGAATAACGTCTTCGTACACCTGTACGACACGCGGAAGCGCGTCGGGATCGGTGTCCAAACTGCCCAACGCTTGCTGCATGATGAGTTGCTGTTGTTGCGACGGCTGCGCGTCCAACTTACGCAAGTTGTTCAGCACGTTCTGGAACAACACAGTGCGAGCTTCTTCAGCGTTTGAAATTGCTTTCTCATTTACGTCAATGCCAAGTCGGTTCTTTAAGAACTTGGCCGCAGACAAAAATGCCTCGCCGCCTGTGCCCATATATTTGCGGCCTTCTGTCTTCGACAGTTCGGCAGCACGGCGAAGATTTGCAATATCCGTCGGCGCAGTTTTAAGCTGCTTATACGTGTCTTTAAATTCTTCAATAAATACTTTTTGAGCGGTTTCAGACGCCGGAACCCAGTTTTGAATTTTTGTTGATGGCGCCCCCGCGTGCTTCAAACTCAATTCTTGCTCAAATCTATCCTTGCTCATTGGCATACGGCCAACAACTTGGTCCGCTGTCAGCAGCAGTTGATCCTTTACTTCAGGGCTAAATTGAGAAGGAATAAGAGTTTCTATGCCGGGAATGCCAGCGTATGTTTTTAACGCGCCTTTTCGCCAAACGTCAAATCCCGCTTGATCTGTAACGGGAACAAGCAAATCCCTCTGATTTTTGAATTGAGCCGCTTCTACGTCTGACAAGTTTTTACGAGCTTGCGCTTCCTTAGAAGCAACCTCTGCCCGCTGCGCTTGCATACCCGGAATCATCGCGCCCATGCCACCACTGGCAAGCATCCCATATAAGGCGTTTACATCGACTTGGCCGCCTGGCTTCATCGCACGCGCATACATCTCGTTCAAAGCGCGGTTTTGCTCCGCAGCCTTGATGCGATCTACTTCCTGCCGCTCAAGGGCGCGTTCTGCCGCGCCAACCTCAAGACCCTTGGCATACTGTTCAAGCACGTTCATGGGCTGAATGTCCGTTGCTCCGATAATTGGCATAACTCACCTAGTACTTCCGTGAAGTCACTTGGTATTCAGGCAACACCTCGTCAAGAGATTGCCGAGACAGCCCGCTGCCTCGATATCCCCCATACGCGCCAACAACGCCGCCCAAAGCTTCTCGCAGCGCGTTTGCCTGCCCTAAGTAACCCGATGCGCGAGCCGCGCCAACATCACCAATAGCCTGTCCTGCGCCTTGAGCGTAACGCTGTGCAGCGCCACCAATCGCCGATGCCGCAGACGGGCCAAACTGCCCAATGCCAAGCAGCGCATTAGAGACTCGCGCACGCTGGGCCATCGCCCGCTCATAAGCGTTGGAAAATTCCTGCGAAGCTAATTCTTGTCCGTATTGCGTGCCTGCTTTAAGTGCGCCGCCAGAGAACATTCGGCCTCCTGCTGCCAATTTGCGCTCAAGCGCCTTCTGCCCTTCAGCAAGCCGGAAGGCGTAGCCGGGGTCCATCTGAATTTCTTCCATGCCGGGAGCGCGGGCATACGCACCGCCCTCGCCGTAAAGCCCTGCCAAGCGGTTAAGGTTTTCTAACCCTATCTGCCGGAAAGGCTCTTGCAGCGCCTGTTGGCGCTCAAACATCTCGCGCTCAAGGGCTTGCTGTTGTTCAGCGGCCTGAGCCTGGGCGCGGGACGCCTTGCTTGCGCCGCGAGATGCAAGCGCACCACCAGCAATAGCTGCCCCTCCCTTAATCAGCGCAGGAACGATTGCTGGATTAGCCATTGGGAAACTCCGCTCGGTAGTCCGAGAATTTCTCGCCGTATAGTGCCATCACGGACGGGGCTTTTGCCATAGCAGACTCGTAGCCTTGGCACAATAGGACTACAAGCATCACGATGTCGTAATAGGCCGCTCGCCACATATAGGACCGCTCATCGGCCATATTGGTACGCTCGGCGGTATGGGACGCCTCCCACTTAAGGATGGCGGTCGCCAGAGCCGTCTGCAGGGCAGAGGCGTTTGCGACGAAAAATGGGTTGCCGGGGAATGTCACGAGTATTTTCCAGACGGCATCATGGGCGGCTTGCGGGCGCACGAGGTCGCCATCCACAATGTCATCAAGGAACTGCGTGATGTTCCACAGGTCCAAGAGCCACGCGGTCGCGTTCTGCGGCAGTTCCCACGCCTCAAAGTGCCGTAGCAGGCTTTCTTCGGCTTCGGTCACGAAATCTCTCTCCCCGACGAGCGAATGTTGATCGCCGTCGCCGCCGAGGCAATCGTTGAGATATATCCACCCGGCGCGAGTACCTGCCCGACTATTTCGGGAAACGTATAGGTTTCCGAAGGCAGCAGGGTCTTGGTCTTGACGATCAGGTTGTTGTTGCCTGCCGTATCGAGGCTTGTCACGAGGTTCACCGAGATCGTCCGGGCGGACGTGTCGTAGTTCGTCGCCGTGAACTTGTCGATGATGGTCGTCACATTGGTCGCGGTGTACTGCGTCGTCTGCGAGGACTCCGCAATCTTGGCCGGGATCAGGACTTTGACTTGAACTGCCATGTTGACCTCAACTGAATACGAATCTGATCCGACCCTTTGACCCGGCTACGCCGTTGCTGCCGCCGACTTCGGGGTCGCCGCCGTTACCGCCTGCGCCACCCGTCAGCGAGTTTACGCCCGCAATCGCCGTTGCACCCGACTGGTCGTAGACCGCCCCGCCGTTGCCGTTGGTGTTGGTCGTATTACCGCCCGTCGCCGTACCGCCCGTGCCTTGCCGACCGCCGTTGACTCCGAGGCCACCGTAGCCGCCGTTACCGCCCGTGCAGATCATCTCGTCGATGGTAAACGTCCCAGACGACGCGGAGGACGTACCCCCTGCGTACCCCACGGGGTTGCCGAGAACGCCTCCTGCGCCTCCTGCGCCGACGCTATAGGCAATGGTTTTGGTGGCATCGCCGCCGCCAATCGCCACGATGGTCTTGCTATAAGCGCCACCGCCTCCGCCGCCTCCCGGCGCGTCCTGCGGCTCAAACTCAGGGTATCCGGCATAGGTCACGGTGCCAAAGCCACCGCCACCTCCCCCGCCCCACACTTCGATGGTCAGCGAGGTAAAGCCCGACGGGATGCTGATAGTGCCCACGCCTTCGGATAGGTCAAAGACGCCCGCCCCAGCCCCGCCGGTCGTGCCTGCAATAGCCGCTGCGAGCGTAGCGCCGCCCATTAGGTAAGGCCCGCCCCGCTGATCAGCCACGAGGTCGTATTGATCTTGACGCAGGTGGCAAGGCCATTACGCGCCAAGGTACGGGTGCCGGTCGTCGTGCTATTCGCCAGCGTCAGCGTGTCGGTCGTAATCGCAATCGAGAGGCCGACGGTGTTGAGGTTAACAAAGATGATAACGGTGCCGATGGGGAACGCTACGGCGCTGTTAGCCGGAATCGTTGCCGTGAGCGCGGTCGCCGTGCCATCGCCCATCACGACCGACTTGCCGCGATCTGCGAGGACAAGCGTGTAGTTGCCCGTCTGCGCGTTACGCGGCGCCTCTCGATAGCCGACCGGGTAATTCGTGCTGCTTGAAGCGTTATCGGGAATCTGCGGCGTGCCGGTAAAGGTCGGCGAGGCAATCGGCGCGTAGGTCGCAGCCGCTGTCGCCGCTGTAATCGAATCCGATATACCGTAGCCCGCAAGGGTCGTGGGCTTGGCGGTAATTGACGAGAACGGCACCGACAGCACCGACCCGTCGTTGATGCCGGGGATGTTGTCGTAGGAGCCAATCTGCACATCGTCCTGATCGGTTAGGACAAAGCGGTAGATGCTGCCCGCCAAGAGCCACATATCCTCTGGCAACCGTCCGCCCGAATCCAAGATGATGGGATTGGGGTTTGCCGTCGTGCCCGTTGCGCTCGTGTAGGTCGGTTTGGCGCTAGAGGTGCCAGCTTCGTAGGTATAGATTTTTCCGCCCGACAACACTTCGTTGTCGTCGTTGAAAAACTGTGCGCCCGCGCCTGCGAACGCTGAAAGGTATACGGTCATAAACTCACCTGGTTCACAGTAAGGATTACGGACGGAACAGCCGGATGCGGCGCTGCCGCCGCGTCATAAAGCATACGAATATCAAGGTCGTCTGCCGACCACATTAACTGAACGTAGTCGCCGTTAGACATTTCTTGAAAAATATTAGCGGCAGCGAAGATTTCGGCGTTGTTGCCTTTAATGCGAATCTGCGAGGCAGAGTCAGCAATGTCTACGCCGTTTCGGCGAAACCATATATATGCGAGCGAGTCGCCGCCAGAGGTTTTGTCGAACTGAATTGAAAACTGAAAGTTGTAAAGCCCCGCGTTGTTGCAAAAGATTTGCGAGGTTGTCGTGCCTCGACGGGTGCCGCGAGAGTAAGCAGTCGTGTTAAACGTCACCGGATATGCCGTATTGATAGCGGCGGGCGCTTGCGTCGTGGTGTCGTAAAACATCCCGTAGTCAGCAAAAACGCGCTGCTCCGGCGGCGGATGCAAGTTCAGCGCCTGCAGTTCTGATTGCAGCACTGCCGTTACATCATCCGTATCGGGCGACAGGCCAAGGCCGACTTCAAGGTCGGAGATGCTAGTCGCGGTCGTGCCGCTGCCCGTCAGCACAAACTGGTTGTTCAGGAAACGGAACCACTCACGCGAAATCAGGCCCGTCCGCTCGTCAATAAACGGAACGCGAGGTGCAGGGATGTTCGTAATGTTTGCCATTACGCACTCGTCGCGCTGATAGTGAGTTCTGCGCCCATGATGGCGACCTTGACGGGATCGGTGCCGCTGATCTCGTACACGCGGTCACGCAGTTTTGTCGTCATGCCAAGGCGACGGAAGATAGCGCGGGTGCCGTAGCGACCGATGCGTCCCATCGACGTTGAGCGAATCTCCGTCCACGTATGACCGCCATCGTCTGACCAGCGCATCATCAACTGCGGGTTCGCGCCCACTTTGATGCTGCTTGCCGGTCGCTCGATGACAAGGTTTAGGCCCGCATCTTCGGTAACGCCAAGGGTGTGCAAGCCGCTTTCGGTATCAATGTCTTCGGGCACTTGCGTGCCAAGCGCGGCAACAATCTGCGGATCACCCGTTTCGGTGTTAATCGGAATCGACGTTTGCGTAGCAATCTTATCGGGCGGGTCGAACGGGTCGTAGCCGTCCAAGCCCACGCCTGTCTCGCAGTCGATCTGCAGCGAGTGATGCGTCGAGCGTTTGAGGTTGTTCTGTCCCGTCGGCAGCGCACGCCACGAACGCAGCCACTTTTGTGTCGCGCCGTTATCCGAAAACACATCTAGGCTAAAGGCGTACAGATTGCCGTTTTCGTAATCGCCGATAATCGGTTCGCCGTCAAAGCGGGAATGGCAGTTGCCACGGTGACGCTTGAAGTCGCCACGACTAAAGGCCGCACGCTCGTGCCACGAACCTGTCGCAGCGTCGTACACCCACGTTGTATCGGCGTCCGTAAAGTTCAGTACGTAGAACGTATGGCCGTCCTGCTGGTAGGTGTATCCCACCGCATCCGCCAAGTTGTCGTACTGCTGAATCGCAAACTCTACGGCGTGCGTCGAAATGCGTTGGCCTTGGTAGCCCTGCGCTCGATACACGATGCCCTGACCGCGAGCGTCAGCGCCAAGCCAAAACACGCTGTTGTCCATCTTGGCGACGGAGTAGGGCGCGATACAGCCGATCTCGTTGAAGGCGCCTTGGATGCGCGAGAGCGGGAAGTCTGCTTCGCCGCTGTTGTACCAGACCTCAACGCTGTTCGTGCCAAAGAGCCACGCTTCGCGGTGGTCGATGATGAGCGACACCAAGCCGTCGGGCGAGCCTTCGGCAGAAGCAAAGTCAAGCGGGTCGATTGACGTGCCATCAAGCAACGCGGTGACCCATACGCGCTGACTGTTGGGTTCGTTGAAAACGAAATAGCCGTCAAGATAACCAACCGTTACCGCGCCGGGGAAGTCCTCGTCGGTAATCTGCGCGAACTGCAACGTATTGCTGTTGTAGATGTACCCATCAGGGTTTGCAGCAATGAATATCTGCGTGCCGTTATCGGCCATTGATACCGGGCCAGTGCCGCTAACGTAGCCGACATACGCACTGCCTGTCTCAAGGACGATCTTGCTGCTATCTTCCAGCAGAATAAAACTGCCGTCCTCAAGTTCCAAAAAGCCCGTGGTTTGACCAAGAAACGACGCATCAAGTCGATAGAAGCCGTCACCGGAAACCACGTACAAATAATTGCCAAGCGTCCACAGTCCGCGAATCGGGCCGTTGCCGACCGTTGCGCGTAGCGTGTAGCCGGGGCATCGCTGCAGATACGCAGGCTCCTTGCCACCCTCCGCAATCACTTCGGGGTACAAGTTCACCATCCGATTGTCGGCAGCGTTGACGCTACGAATAACGTAGCTGCTACCCAGAATCGGAGACTTCATTAGAAGTTGCCCGTGTAGATGTTGAAGCGCGGACGATTGACCATTAGCGCCGCTGGCATTGCCATCACGTCATCCGGGTTATTGATGCGCTTCAGATCGCGTTTGCTGTACATCGCAATACGGCGCACTTGCGGCGAAGGCTCGACGCCGTATTCCGGCGCAAGTTCGCAGGCAAGGTTGTAGCGAAACGCACGCAGGTAGCCCGGCGGGAACGCCAACACCGTCTGCAGGGTCGCAGGTTCAGTCAACTTCTCAACCGATACGAAATGGAACTCCAACACTCGTGACGGCACGGGGTAGACGTAGATTTCGATGTCGGGATAGGTCGCGTTGTACCACAGCACCTGCGGGTAGGTAGACGTGACCGTCTTGACCGCGATGTTGTTGTACTGCTCTTGGTTAATCATCTTGATGCCATACGACACGTTCGTCGAGGCATCGCGGAAATACGTCGCATCGTCCAACTGCACCGGACGCTGACCTACGAAATCGCCGGTCGGGCCAAGGGTGCGGATGCGGGTGCTAGGTGGCCAGTTGAATACCTGGTCGATGGTGGAAAACACGGCAAGACGCTCCGTGTTCCACGAATCAATCATCTGATTGAGCGCCGTCAGGGCATCTTGCGCCATCGCTGCCGAAGGGGCTTCGGCTTCTGCCAGTACCCCGATCAAACGCAGCGCCCCGTTGATCTGGTCTGCAGCGGTAGTCGCCATCTTCTACTCCTTGCGTCGGCGCTTAGTCGCTCTCAACGCATTACCGGAATTCTCCGACGCCTCCATTTCTGAAGGCGCCGGAGTTTCCATTTCATCAGGGTCGTTCGGATTATATTCCTCCCAACCCCACTCCATGTCGTCTCTAGCCTCGTGCCACGAACACGCTACTTTCGTACCGTGACGCTCGTGTCGTAGGTAGATGACGGCCATGCAGTATTAGCTTACGCGGTAGCAAGTCCAAGAGCTGTCGCCGGTCTTGCGGGCACGGAAGTGACCCGAAGAACCCGCCGCCACAGCGCCCGCACCTACGAGCGTCCAACCCGTGCCAACAGCCACGGTGATGGCATCCGCACCCGCGTCGATGTTCACGACGTAGAAGTCGAAAGCCGCGTTGGTCTTGGTTGCAGACGAGATGCCCGCCTCAAGGTCCGCCACCGTCGGCAGCGTGAGGTTGCCCGCCGTGCCGTTGAAGGTGAAAAGACCGTTAGCAAGTTGAGCCGCCGTAGCAGTCGCTCCAGCAGTCAGAGCGGTCGGTGCGTCCTGCGAGAAAAGCAGGGCTTCGCCGACGTTACCGTCATTAAACTGGTATCCACCAGCGCCATTCGGAAGAGGCATGATTCAATACTCCTAAATTAGATAATGCCGTCGGTAATAGTTCTATCCGGTCGGCTCAAGAGGACTTTGTAGACCTCGCTCGCCGTCGGGGTAATCGAACTACCCGTGAAGTTGCCAAAGGTAATCGCCAGCGTATTCGCTGCGGAAACACGCGCCCCAACAATACCGAGGCCCGCTTGGGCGCTCGGCTTGTTGACGGCGACGTGATCCCCCGCCTCCAGACCGTTGACCGTGAACGTCTGCTCTGCAGAGGTGTTCGCGGACACGGCGGAAGGCGACAGCGTAATGCTGAGAAGCGCCTGCTTGGGGAGGTTGCCGAGTACGTAACTCATGGCATCAACCCCAGAGCCGGACAGCCATCTGCGGACGGATCACCGAGTAGCCATACAGCACGTCGATACGGCACGGCATACGGTCGTTGTTGATGTCGTACTGACGAACAACGCGCATGGAGATACCGTTGTGGACCTGGCGCGAAGCCATGTCAACGCCCTGCGGCATGAGGAGGTCTGCCGTGGCGAAGGCAATCGCATCGCGGTGGTACACGAGGTTCTGCGGGTACTGCGTCGAGGCAGAGCCAAGGAACGTCACAGCCTTACCAGCAACCGGGAACGAATCCACCGTGGCAAGCGCATGGCTTGAGGTGTAGATCGCCGGGCTGACGTTGACCGTGTACGCACCGGCCACAGCCGTCGCATCAGCGGTTGCCACGAACTGCTGCAACGAGCCAGTGGACTCGCGGGTCTGCGGGTTCACCGCAAAGCAGTCAGCAACCGTGAACACGTCACCCTTCTTGATGGTCTGGGTGCCAGTGCCGGTAATGGCAATGCTGGTCGCGCCCTGAGTCGAAACCGTCGTGGTGACGGTGTGCGAGCCCGTGCGGGTGCCAGTCGTGAACTGCTTGATCGACTGCGACATATTCAGCTCGTTAAAGCCGAGGATGCCTTCGCCGAACATACCGTTCTTGAACTGCGACGAGATGGTGCTGACCGGGTTAAAGAGCCCCTTCATGCCCTCGATGAGCGCGGCGTTCGCAGCCGGGTTCACGGTGACATAACGCGGCGACATCACCGCAGCGGCCTCGTTCAGCTTCTGGTTAGCAGCAAGCAGAACCGAGGTCGTGGACGGCGTGGTGCCGGGGGTGCCGACCGACTGGAAGATGCCTTGGAACGAGTTGGCAACGTCCGCGTCGATGCTGGCCGCAAGCTGCGAGATACGCGGCTTGAGAACACGCTCGGCGAAGTCGTCCAACTGCATGGTCATTTCGGCAGTCGTGAAGTTCACACCGATGTGCTTCTGCGAAGCGACGGTCAGCGTGGTGAACTGCTCGTTGTCGTCCTGCACCTGGAGGGCAGCGCCATCGGTCACAAGAGCGCGGTCCGGCAAGCGGATACGCAGCGTGGTGCCGATTTTGGCGCCCTGCACGGCAAAGGAATCGTCGTACTGACGATTGACGTTACGGGTGAGTACGAGGCTGTTCTCAAGGATTTCGAGAGCCTTCCTCGTAATCATGTCAATGGTAAGAATATTATTAGCCACGAAAATTACTCCAAAATAGTGTTAACGACGGTGCTGCGCTTCCCACTGCTTGATCTGGCGACGGCGTTCGGCTTCGATCCATTCCGACGTACTCATGCTCGATATGGAGCGAGGGTCGGTGGTTTCGTAACCGCCACCGCTAGACCCTTTGGCCGTTACCGGCTTGATGGGAGGCGGAGCGTTGGTTGACTTCTTGACCGGCGGATTGTCCACAAGTTTGGCCTCAATTTTGCCGATCTCTTTGGCTTGCAGATACGGCGATAAGCGGGAAATACGATCAGCCTCGCGAGGGTTGGAACCTAAGTAGTACGCTACGTCAGGGCCAACATCCGATGCCTGTATCGTCTGTGCCATCACGGTCGTAATCGGCAGGTTCTGGTTGTACGCGACTTGCTCGAAGTCATCGTACTTTTCCCGTGCTGCCTCTTCGCGCTCGTGATAAGCACTCAAGAGTTCGTACTGTTGGCGCTCGGCTTCGCGCTTGGCAAGGAGTTCCTCGGCCTTACGGGTCGCTAGGGCTTCCGCGTAAGCATCGGGGTCTGATTCCCTGTCAGGCAACTCTGCCGGTGCGGCGGGCTTATCGACCGTCTGCGCCTTCAGTGTCTGCTCTCGTTCCCACTTGCGACGTTCCTTCGCAAGCCTCTTGCCCACTACCGCGTCCAGTTCCTCTTGGGAAAAGGTCTTGTTAGCGGGCTTTTCCTCCGGCTTTGGGGCTTCTTCAGCCTTAACTTCGGGTTCCGGGGTCGCCGTGACTTCCGGTTCCGGCGCGGCTTCTGCCGCTACAACTTCGGGGAGTTGGTTTTCGTCGCTCATATCATTCCTTACGGAGCCTGGTCAACCGGGCCAGTACGGGTAAAACTGTACTGTTGTATTAAAGAAACATCAACCCCAAGGCGTGCCCATCGGCACTGCGCTTGGCTTTTTGCCGTCCCTTTCCAGGATGGCGAGTTTACGTTCCAGTTCGATGGCTTCGCGGGCAGCGCGGCCTTCCACCGCAGCCTTGTCTACCGCCGCCCAGACCCAACCCAAAACCTGATCTTCGGTCAGGTCAGCAAAGGGGACAAAGTTGCCACTCGGCGGTGCGAG
>Ga0208783_10001512_pt1 | contig 13703 bp, 13 predicted proteins | sample DEB19_08_DNA_2_FD_184529 | JGI IMG/M metagenome (GOLD analysis project Ga0208783, IMG submission 184529) | Aqueous microbial communities from the Delaware River and Bay under freshwater to marine salinity gradient to study organic matter... | ecosystem: Environmental > Aquatic > Marine >... | reverse complement strand
CCTGCCGATCGCCATGCCGGGCATGGTGGCGGCCTTCATCCTCTCGGTCATCCTGTGCTGGAACGAATACTTCTTCGCGGCACTTCTGACATCGAGCTACGCCAAGACGCTGCCCGTGATGGTGGCAAGCCAGACCGGCTCGCAGGGCATTTCCTGGTGGTCGATGGCAGCGCTGTCGTCCGCCGCCATCCTGCCGCTGATCATCATCGGCATCTTCCTCGAACGCTACATCGTGAAGGGCCTCACCACGGGGTCGGTGAAGTAACTCCCCGCGAAAGCCGTGATGACGGCGTTTCCGGGTCAGAGGAATCCCTTCGTCGCCGGATAGAGCCCGCGGAACACCGCGTGCTGGCGGTCATACATGGCCTTCAGCTGCGGCTTCGGCACGATGGACGAGGCCACAGGGTTCCAGCGGTCGATGTCGGCCACCGTCACGTCGCCCAAGGCGAGGGCGGCGAGAAAGGCATCGCCATAGGAGGCGCCGATGGTCTTCTGGCGCAGCACCTGGGGCTGGCCGCTGATGTCGGAGGTGGCCTCGGACCACACGCGGTTCTTGGTGCCGCCGCCCACCGCATAGACGGTTCGCGGCGCCTGGCCTGCCTCCGCATAGGTGTCGAACACGTGGCGGGTGCCGTGCGCGATCCCTTCCAGCACGGCGCGGAACATGTCACCGCGATCATGGGTGAGATCGAGGCCGAAGAGGAGGCCCTTGGCCTTCGTGTCATGGATCGGCGTGCGCTCGCCGGAGAAGTAGGGCAGCAGCACGAGGCCCTTGGCGCCGGGCGGCGAGGCTTCCGCCTCCTTCGCCAGCGTGACCACGGCGGTTTCAGGCGGAAGTTCCTTGGCAAAATTCTCCCGGAACCAGTGGGTGAGCGTGCCGCTGGTCGAGAGGCCTGCCATGGCGCCGTGCTGGCCGGGAAACAGCCACGGCGCATACCACAGCCGCGCATCGCGCACGCGCGCGTCCGTGATGAGGATGATGAAGATGGTGGAGCCATACATCAGCATCAGGTCGCCCGCGTTCAGCACGCCGACGCTGACGGCCTCGGCCGCCGCATCGATGGTGCCGGCGATGACGGGGGTTCCCGCGTCGAGCCCGGTCTCGGCGGCGGCCCTGGCGGTGACATGGCCCGCGATGTCGGTGGTCCACAAGAGGTCCGGCAGCTTGTCCATGCCGATAATGCCGGGGGCAAGCTCGTCGCTCCACGCCTGCTTGTCGGCGAGGTAGAAGGGGCTGAAGTTGCCGGCCGAATAATGATCGATGGTGTAGCGCCCGGTGAGGCGGTGAACGAGGAAGGAGCTGGAGTTGAGGATCTTGTGGGTCTTCGCAAAGACCTCCGGCCGGTTGCGCTTCAGCCACAGGATCTTGGGGCCCACCGCCTGCGAGGTGAGCGCATTGCCGCAGCGCTCGAGGACCACGTCGGCGCCGATCTGACGCGTGAGATCGTCGATCTCCCGTGCAGCACGGGTGTCGACGCCATAGAGCACGGCGTTCATCAGCGGATCACCCGCATCGTCCACCGGCAGCATGCAGGGGCCGATGCCGCTGGCGCCGACCCCCGCAATGGAGGACGGCGCGATGCCGCTGTCCGCCAGCATCCTGCGGGTGACGGAGACGAAGTCGCCCCACCAGTCCTGCCCGGCGTCATGCTCGGCCCAGCCGGGCTGCGGCACCTGCATCTTGTGGGCGCGCGCCGCCTGCGCCACGATCTCGCCGGTTGAAGAGACGATGACGCCCTTGGTCTCGAATGTGCCGATGTCAACGCCGAGATAATGCTTCATGCGAGATAATCGTCCCTATCGAGCGAGAAGCGCGGGTCGATGCGCTGCAGGGCGCCGATCAGCAATTTCGTGAGGCTTTCGAGGTCGGCGAGGTCGCAGACTTCCAGTGCCGAATGCGTGTAGCGCGCCGGGAAGCCCATATCGATGGACGCCACACCCTTGCCGACGAGCTGCACATAGGAGGTTTCAGTGAGGGCGCCGATGTGGGCGGAGCGCTGCAGGGTGATCTCCTCGGCATCCGCCGTGCGCTGGAACAGCTGCACGAGGGCGGGATGCGGGATGCAGCCATTGAGCGTGCCACGGCCATGGAAGCTGAACATGCTCATCACCGGCCCTGCTCCAAGCCGCACGTCGCCGCGGTGGCCCATGTCGGGGGTGTCGGTGGCCAGTGCCAGGTCGAGCTGGATGCAGATATCGGGCTGCAGCACTTGCGCCGCCGTGACGGCGCCGCGCAGGTTGAACTCCTCCAGCACGGAAAAGACGAGGTGGACAGTGGGCAGCACGTCGTTCGCGGCGCGGGCGATCTCCAGCATGATGGCACAGGCGGCGCGGTCGTCGACCGAAGTGCCGCCGATGCGGCCGCCGGCGAGCTCGACGAAATTGGGCGCATAGACGATGGGCGTGCCGACATCGATGCCCGCCTTCAGCGCGTCATCGGCGCTGGCGAAGCCGCAGTCGATGTAGAGCTCCTGGTAGGGCACCACGCGATACTTCTCCTCGGGCGTGGTGGCGTGGTGGCTCTTGTTGGCGATGATGCCCGGAAGGGTTCGGCCCCCGCCGACACAGAGCAGCACCTCCTGCGCGGCCAGCGCACGCTCCGGCACGCCGCCCACCCGCTCGGCCCGGATGAGGCCCGACGCTTCGATCTTGCGGACGATAAGACCCAGCTGGTCCATGTGGGCGATCAGCATGACGGAGGGCAGGTTGGCGTCACCCTCGATGGTGGCAATGAGGTTGCCCAGCATGTCGGTGCGGGACTTGATGCCCATCGCCTCGAGCTCGGCCCTGATGTAGCGCCGCACATTGCCCTCGTGGCCGGAAAGCCCGGGGATCATCATCAGTTCCCTGGTCCAGCGCTTGATCCGGTCCTGCATGGTGGCGGCGTTCCCTTTCAATTCCGTCCCCGAATTGGTAACGGAAGGGAAGACCCGCCGCAAGCCAAGAGGCCCCGCCGTGACTGCAAAGAAGACCCGCTTCGCCTATGCCACGAGGCTCAACGGCTTCAAGGCCGATGCCGCAAAGGTGTGGCCTGGCCGCAACCGCATCACCTCGCTGGACCTGATCGAGCGCGCGGCGACAGTGCCGGGTCTCTCAGCGGTGGACTTCAATTTCCCCGACCACCTGGAAGGCACCACGGCGAAGGACATCCGCGCCAAGCTGGACAGCTTAGGCGTCAGCCTCAACGGCTTTGCCATGCGCTACTATTCCGACCCCGGCTTCAAGAAGGGCGCGCTCACGCACCCCGACAAGGCGCTGCGGGCCAAGGCGCTGGACCTGACGCTGCATGGGCTCGACGCGCTGGCGGAAGCGGGCGGCGACCTGATGACGCTGTGGCTGGGGCAGGACGGCTTCGACTATGCCTTCCAGGCCGATTACCTGAGGCTGTGGGACGAGACGGCGGAGGCGCTGACCGTGATTGCCGCGCATAACCCGGCCATCGACATTTCGATCGAGTACAAGCCCAACGAGCCGCGCGCCTTCTCGCTGCTGCCGGACGTCGCCACCACGCTGCTGATGGTGTCCGACGTCGGGGCGAAGAACATGGGCGTGACGCTGGACTTTGCGCATGTGCTCTATGCCGACGAGATGCCGGCCTATGCGGCATCCCTCATCCACCGCCGCAGCCGCTTGCTGGGCGTTCACCTCAACGACGGCTACGCCAAGCGCGACGATGGACTGGTGGCGGGCAGCGTGCACGTGATCCAGACGCTGGAGCTGCTCTACACGCTGGAGAAGCTCGGCTATCGCAATGCCATCTATTTCGACACCTTCCCCGATGCGGTAGGGCTTGACCCCGTGGCCGAATGCTCGGCCAACATCTCCGCCGTCGAAGGCATGTGCCGCGTGCTGGACCGCTTGCGCGGCAATACGGCGCTCGATGCGGCGATTTCCGCTCAGGACGCGGTGGCGAGCCAGCGCATCCTGCAGGCCGCACTCTATGGTGCGGCATGATCGACGTCGCCGTCGTCGGCAGCCTGCACCTCGACATCATGGTGGCGGCACCCCGCCTGCCGGGGCGTGACGAGACGCTGATCGGCACCTCGTGGCATTACAAGTGCGGCGGCAAGGGCGGCAACCAGGCGGTGGCTGCGGCGCGCTTCGGCGCGCGCACGGCATTCGGCGGGCAAACGGGGCAGGATGACTTCGGCGAACGGCTGCGGGCCAACCTGGTGGCGGCGGGGGTGGACATCGGCCACGTGGGAGTCGATCCCGCGCGGGGCAGCGGCATGAGTGTCGCCATCAGCGAGGCAGCGGGCGAGTATGGCGCGGTGGTGGTGTCCGGCGCCAACCTGACCATCGATGCCACGGCCATTGCCGCGCGCTGGGCCGCGTTGTGGGACGCAAAGGTGCTGCTGCTGCAGAACGAGATTCCGGAGGCGGTAAGCCTTGCTGCGGCGACGGCGGCAAAAGCGAAGGGTACCTGCATCGTGCTCAATGCGGCGCCGGCGCGCAGCATGTCGGCGGCGCTGCTGGCGCTCGTCGACGTGCTGGTGGTGAACCGCATCGAGGCGGCGATGCTGTCCGGCCATGATGATATGGCGGACGCGCTTTTGGCTCTGCATTCATCAACTCGCGACGTGGTGCTGACGCGCGGCGGCGACGGGCTGATGCTGATGACGCGTGACGGCAGGCGCACGGACATTCCCGCCCTGCCGGTGACGCTCGTTTCCAGCCATGGCGCGGGGGACTGCTTCTGCGGGGCCATGGCGGCGCGGCTGGCGGCGGGCGACGGGATCGAGGCGGCATGCCGGTTTGCGACCGAGGCGGCAGGACAGTTCGTGTCGACGGTGCAATTAACCTAGACTCGTCATCCCGGCGAAAGCCGGGATCCAGCTTCCTCCAACCCGTGCGCTGAACCAAAGCTGGGCCCCGGCCTTCGCCGGGTGACGGAATTAAATGGTGACCTTCTCGATCACGTTCACTTCCCGTCGAAGATCACGCCCATGGTGAAGAGGAAACAGCCATAGGGTCGGAATTCCGAGGTGCGGACCACGCAGAAGCCCTTCTTCGCGGCTTCATAGAAGGCGAAGCGTTCGAGCACCTCCATGCCAATGTCCCTGCCTTCGGCCGCGCGCGCGATCTGGTGCACCTCGGCCTGCATCGGCAGCAGCTTTTCAGGATCGCCAACCACCTGCATGCGCGACACCGGAGCGGGGATGAAGTCGTCGAGCGGCATGACGGAGAGGATGGCGCGGGCCGCCTGCGGAATATCGAGGCCGGGAAGCTCGATCAGCCTGCCCGTGGAGGTATGCCGCGCCACGTCATGGGCCGGGAAGTTGCGATCCACCAGCACGAGGCGCTCGGCGTGGCCCATGGAGGCGAGGCACCACAGCAGGTCAGGACTCAGGGTGGCGGGGATGTTCTTGAGCATGGCCATGGTTTCCCATCATGGCGCGCCGAGGGCAAGGGCAATTCCCTGCCCCACGCCCACGCACATGGTGGCAAGAGCGAACTGGCCGCCTGCAAGGTTCAGGTCCAGCGCCGCCGTGCCTGCAAGCCGCGCGCCGGACATGCCGAGCGGATGGCCCAGCGCGATGGCGCCGCCGTTGGGGTTCACATGCGGGGCATCATCGGCGAGGCCCAGTTGGCGGTGCACGGCAAGGGCCTGGGCAGCGAAGGCCTCGTTCAGTTCGATGACGCCGAACTGGCCGACGGTGAGCCCGAGGCGCGCGCACAGTTTCTGCGTCGCGGGCACCGGGCCCAGGCCCATGATGCGCGGGGCAAGGCCGGCCGAGGCCGCGCCGAGGATGCGCGCCAGCGGTTTCAGACCATGGCGCTTCATGGCGGCCCCGGACGCGATGATGAGGGCCGCGGCGCCGTCGTTGACGCCCGACGCATTGCCCGCCGTGACGCTGCCGCCCGGCCGGAAGGGCGTGGGCAACTTCGCCAGGGACTCGAGGCTGGTGGCGCGCGGATGCTCGTCCTTCTCGACGACGACCGGATCGCCCTTGCGCTGGGCCATGGTGACGGGAGCGATCTCGCGGGCGAAGCGGCCGCTGGCCTGGGCGGCAAGCGCACGGGTTTGCGAGCGGAGCGCGAAGGCATCCTGATCAGCGCGGGTGATGCCGCATTCGGCCGCCACGTTCTCCGCCGTCTCGGGCATGGACTCGATGCCGTATTGCGCCTTGATCACCGGGTTGACGAAGCGCCAGCCGATGGTGGTGTCGTGGATCTCGGCGTTGCGCGAAAAGGCCTCCGTTGCCTTCGGCATGACGAAGGGTGCGCGCGACATGGATTCGACGCCGCCCGCGATCACCAGGTCCACCTCGCCTGACTTGATGGCGCGCGCGGCCATGGCGACGGCATCCATGCCGGACCCGCAAAGGCGGTTGACGGTGACGCCCGGCACGCCCTGCGGCAGACCCGACAGCAGCACCGCCATGCGCGCCACGTTGCGATTGTCCTCGCCCGCCTGGTTGGCGCAGCCAAGGATCACCTCGTCCACCGCCGCCCAGTCGAGGCTGGCGTGCCGCTGCATCAGCGCCTTGATGGGAATGGCCGCGAGATCATCGGCGCGCACGGACGACAGCGCGCCGCCGAAGCGGCCGATGGGCGTGCGCTGGTAATCGCAGATGAAGGCTTCCATGGACTGTCCTTTCACGCGCCGATGAGGGCGCGAAGTTCCGGGGACGGCACGTAGCGGCCCTTGAGGTGCGCAGGTGCGACGGCTTCGAGACGCCCGAGGGTTGCGAGGATCGTGCCGGCCCCGTGGGCACGCGCGGACTCGAAGGGACCGCGCGGAAAGTTGAGGCCGAGCTTCACTGCGGTGTCGATGTCCTGCGGGGCAAGCCCGCTTTCCTGCGCGAGATGTGACGCCTCATTGGCAAGCGTGGCCTCGATGCGGAGCGCAAGGGCGCTGGCATCGGCAGGCGCTTCGCCGGGTGTCGAGGGATGGAGGAAGCCCTGCCCCGACTTGCGGCCGAGATGGCCCTTCGCCACCTGCTGCGCCAGCGCGCCGAAAACATGATAGCGCGGGTGGCCGTTCATCGCCTGCGCGAGGCCGCGCGTGGCCGCGAGGTTGATGTCGGCGCCGATGAGGTCGACGAGGCTGAACGGGCCGAGCCGGTAGCCAGCCTGCAGCAGTGCGGCGTCGATGTCGGACGCGCTGCGGCCTTCTTCGAGCAGCGCCAGCGCCTCGCCGTAATAGGGTCGTGCACAGCGGTTGACGATGAAGCCCGGCGTGTCGCGGCAGGCGATCACCGTCTTGCCGGCGCCCTGCGTGACGTTGCGCGCCAGGTCCACCGCTTCGGCTGACGCACCCTCCGGCACGACCAGTTCGACGAGCTTCATCACCGGGGCGGGATTGAAGAAGTGGAGCCCGATGCCGCGCTGCGGATGCTCGAGATTTGCCATGATGGCGGCGACAGAGAGCGAGGAGGTGTTGGTTGCCAGTACCGCATCGGCGGCGACATGGCGCTCAACCTCGGCGAACAGTGCCTGCTTGACGGCGAGGTCTTCCACCACGGCCTCGATCACCAGCCGCGCATCTTTCAATGCGGCGAGGTCATCGGTGACGGTCAGGCAGGCAAGCGTCGCGTCGCGCTCTGCCTGCGGCAGCTTGCCGGCCTTCACGCGCGGGTCGAGCGCGGCGGCCAGGCGCTGCCTTGCAGACTCGCGTGCCGCTGGGATGGCGTCGGACGCGATCACCCTGTGGCCCGCCTGCGCATAGAGCTGGGCGAGCCCCAAGCCCATGGTACCGAGGCCCAGAACGGCGATGACCGGCCTTGTCATTGTCCCCTGAACTCCGGCTTCCGCTTTTCGCGGAAAGCGGCGATGCCTTCCTTCTTGTCGGCACTGTCGAGCAGCTTCTCGAACAGGGTGCGCTCCAGCGTGAGGGCGGCGGACTGTACGTCACCCTCGACCAGCGCGCGCTTGGCGGCCTGCAGGGCCAGCGGCGCGCGGGTGGCGAGCCTGGCCGCCAGCTTTTCGCCTTCCGGAATGGCCGAGCCCTCGCATGTCCATGCGGCGATGCCCCAGGCCTCAGCCGTGGCGGCATCGATGATCTCGCCCGTCAGCACCATGCGGCTGGCGCGGGCGCGTCCGGCGAGCGACAGCAGGCGCTGGCCACCGCCCGCACCGGGAATCAAACCCAGATTGGTTTCCGGCAGGCCGAAGCGCGCCGTTTCACCCGCAATGATGAGATCCGCCATGAGGGCCAGTTCGAAGCCCCCGCCCAAGGCGAAGCCGTCCACCGCCGCGATCAGCGGCTTGCGGAAGTCGCGGATGGTCTGCCAGTAGGCCTTGCGCGGGTCGGCAGCACCCTCGGCCCTGCCCTTGGTCTCGATCTCGCCGATGTCGGCACCGGCAGCGAAATTGCCCTGCGCCCCGCACAGCAGCACGGCGCGGCAGGCGGAATTCGCCGCGGCACCCATCAGCGCGGCCGCCAGATTGCTCAACAGCGCCGTGTTCAGGGCATTGCGGGCGGCAGGGCGGTTGAGGGTCAGCCGCAGCCAGGAATCGTGGCGGTCGATCAGCAGTTCATCCATCCGCACATGATGCCCGCGCCCCGGGGAATTTCAAGTTCAAATATTTTGAACTTGAAATATATAGAACCACATGCGAGGTTTCCCCATCCTGCAGGGAGATTTGCATGCGCATCCTGTGTCTCGGCGGCGGCCCCGCCGGCCTCTATTTCGCGATCTCGATGAAGCTGCGCGACAAGGCGCATGAGGTGACGGTGCTGGAGCGCAACCGCGCCAACGACACGTTCGGCTGGGGTGTCGTGCTGTCCGACGACGCGCTGTCGCGCATGCAGAAGAACGATCCCCAGAGCACCGACGCCATCCGCAGCCACTTCGCCTATTGGGACGACATCGCCGTTGTCCACAACGGCCAGCGCACGGTGTCCGGCGGCCATGGCTTCGCCGGGATTGGCCGAAAGCAAATGCTGATCCTGCTGCAGGCCCGCGCCCGCGAGCTGGGCGTGGACCTGCAGTTCGAGACCGAGTTCAAGTCGGCGGAGGACTACGCGAAGGACTATGACCTCGTCGTCGCCTGCGACGGCATCAACTCTCTCGTCCGCAAGGAATTCGCCGGCGTCTTCAAGCCGGACATCGACATGCGGCTGTGCAAGTTCATCTGGCTGGGCACGCACCAGAAGTTCGACGACGCCTTCACCTTCATCTTCGAGGAGACCGAACACGGCTGGGTGTGGGCGCATGTCTACCAGTTCGACGCCGATACCGCGACCTTCATCGTCGAGTGCATGCCCGAGACGTGGGACCGCTGGGGCTTCGAGCACATGTCGAAGGAAGAGACCGTCGCCACCTGCGAGAGGATCTTCGCGAAGCACCTTGGCGGCCATGCGCTGATGTCGAACGCCGCGCATCTGCGCGGCTCCGCCGTGTGGATGCAGTTCCCGCGCGTCATCTGCGAGCGCTGGTACCACAACAACGTGGTGCTGATGGGCGATGCGGCGGCGACGGGTCACTTCTCCATCGGGTCGGGTTCGCGCCTCGCCTTCGACAGCGCCATCGCACTGGCTGACTACCTGCATTCGGAATCCACGATGGAGCAGGCCTTCCAGCGTTATCAGGACGAGCGCCGCGTGGAAGTGCTGCGGCTGCAATCCGCCGCGAGGAACAGCCTCGAATGGTTCGAGCAGGTGGAACGCTACCTCGACCTGCCGCCGCTGCAGTTCGCCTATTCGCTGCTCACCCGCAGCCAGCGCATCAGCCACGAGAACCTTCGCCTGCGCGACCCCCGGTGGCTGCGCAATGCCGAGGACTGGTTCCAGGAACAGGCCGGCGGGCAGAAAGGCCGCGCGCCGATGTTCGCGCCATTCCGCCTGCGTGACATGAGGCTGAAGAACCGGCTCGTCGTTTCGCCCATGGCACAATACAAGGCCGTGGACGGCTGCCCCACCGACTGGCACTTCGTGCATTACGCCGAGCGCGCCAAGGGCGGCGCGGGGCTGGTCTATACAGAGATGGCCTGCGTCTCGCCGGAGGGCCGCATCACGCCGGGTTGCCCCGGACTCTACGCGCCGGAACATGAAGCCCAATGGAAGCGCCTCGTCGGCTTCGTCCACGCCGAGACGACGGCGAAGATCTGCTGCCAGATCGGCCACGCCGGCCGCAAGGCCTCGGTGCAAGTGCCCTGGGAGAGCGACGAGATGCCCCTCGCGCATGGCGGCTGGGAGACGATCGCACCGTCAGCACTCGCCTGGTCGCAAAAACACAAGGCCCCGCGTGAAATGACGCGCGCCGACATGGAGACGGTAACGGCACAATTCGTGGCCGCAACCAAAATGGCCAGGCGCGCGGGCTTCGACATGATCGAACTCCACGCCGCACATGGCTATCTCATCTCCAGCTTCATCTCGCCCGCGTCAAACCATCGCACCGATGACCATGGCGGCAGCCTGGAGAACCGCATGCGCTGGCCGCTCGAAGTGTTCCGCGCCATGCGTGAGGCCTGGGGAGACGAGAAGCCCATGTCGGTGCGCATCTCCGCCACCGACTGGGTGGGGGCGGATGGCATCACGCCGGGCGATGCGGTGGAGGTGGCCAGGATGTTCCATGCAGCGGGTGCCGACATCATCGACGTTTCGGCGGGCCAGACCACCATCGACGCGAAACCCATCTACGGCCGCATGTTCCAGACGCCGTTCAGCGACCGCATCCGCAACGAGGCCGACATTGCCACCATGGCGGTGGGCAACATCACCGAGGCCGACCAGGTGAACTCCATCCTGCTCGCCGGCCGCGCCGATCTCGTGTGCCTCGCCCGCCCGCACCTAGCGGACCCTTACTGGACGCTGCATGCGGCGGTGCAGGTGGGCGACGAGCAGACCGACTGGCCACTGCCCTACAGGGCGGGCCGCGACCAGGCCTTCCGGCTACGCGCCAAATCTGCTGAAACCATCCGCGCATGAACCCAACCGACACCGACCCCCTCTCGAAACGCCGCCTGAAGATGTGGATCAGGCTGCTGGGCGTTGCGCGCGCCGCCGAGAGCCAGTTGCGCGAGTACCTGCGCGTGGAGCATGGAACCACCCTGCCGCGCTTCGATGTGATGGCGGCGCTCTATCGCCGCCGCGACGGCGCCACCATGTCGGAACTGAGCCGCATGCTGCTCGTCTCCAACGGCAATGCCACCACGGTGGTGGATCGCCTCGAGAAGGACGGCCTGGTACGGCGCACCGCATCGGAGACCGACCGCCGCACCGTCTTCGTGGCGCTCACGCCCGAGGGCCTGCGCCAGTTCGAAGGGCTCGCGGCGGACCACGAGCGCGAAGTGAACAGCATGTTTGCCGACCTGAGCGACAGCGACGTCGAGCAGGTGACCGCGCTCTTGAAGCGCATGAGCAAGGGAGAGAAGGCATGACGTCGCTTACCGGTTTCAAGCCGCAGCATTTCCTGTGGGACGTCAGTGACCGCGTCGGCACGGTTCGCCTCAACCGGCCGGACCGGAAGAACCCGCTGACCTTCGAGAGCTATGCCGAACTGCGCGACACATTTCGCAACCTCGCCTATGCGAGCGACATCGACGTTGTCGTGTTTGCCTCGAACGGCGGCAATTTCTGCTCGGGCGGGGACGTGCATGACATCATCGGACCGCTGATCGGGCTCGACATGAAGGGCCTGCTCGCCTTTACCCGCATGACGGGCGACCTCGTGAAGGCCATGATCGCCTGCGGCAAACCCATCATCGCGGCGGTGGACGGGGTCTGCGTGGGGGCCGGCGCGATCATCGCCATGGCGTCCGACCTGCGGCTTGCGACGCCGGAGGCGAAGGCGGCCTTCCTGTTCACGCGCGTCGGGCTTGCGGGCTGCGACATGGGCGCCTGCGCCATCCTTCCCCGCATCATCGGGCAAGGACGCGCGGCGGAGCTTCTCTACACCGGCCGCGTGATGACGGCCGCCGAGGGCGAACGCTGGGGCTTCTGGAATACGCTGCATGATGCAGGCGCGCTTGAAGCCGAGGCGATGAAGCTCGCGCGCGCCATTGCGGCGGGGCCCACCTTCGCCCATGGCATGACCAAGACGCAGCTGAACCACGAATGGAACATGGGCCTCGAACAGGCCATCGAAGCGGAGGCGCAGGCGCAGGCCATCTGCATGCAGACGCAGGATTTCGAACGTGCCTACCGCGCCTTCGTGGCCAAGCAGAAGCCTGTCTTCGAGGGGAACTGAGGATGCCGGATACAACCTACCTCGACTGGCCGTTCTTCGAGCCGCGACACCGTGAACTCGCGGTGGAACTGCACGGCTGGTGCAAGGCCAATCTCACGGGGTCTCATGCCGGAGCCGATGCCGCCTGCCGCGCACATGTGAAGGCGCTGGGCGCCTCCGGCTGGTTGAAATACACCGGCGCAGCGGATGGCGAGACGCTGGACGTGCGCACGCTGTGCCTGATCCGCGAGATCATCGCGCAATATGACGGGCTCGCGGAGTTCAGCTTCGCCATGCAGGGCCTCGGCATGGGAGCCGTGACCCTGTTCGGCACGCCGGAGCAGAAGCAGTGGCTGGCCCGCACGCGCAGCGGAGAGGCCATCGCGGGCTTCGCCATCACCGAGCCGGAGGCGGGATCGGACGCGGCCGCGACGAAGATGACCGCGACGCGCGTGCAGGGCGGCTTCGTTCTCAATGGCGAGAAGACCTACATCTCCAACGGCGGCATCGCGGACGTCTATGTGGTGTTCGCCCGCACCGGCGAGGCGCCGGGGGCGAGGGGCCTGTCAGCCTTCCTCGTGCCCGCCGCTACGAAGGGCCTGCAGGTGGCCGAGCGCATCGATGTGATGGCGCCGCATCCGCTGGCGTTGCTGCGCTTCGAGAATGTGGAGGTTCCGGAAGCGGCGCTGATCGGCAAGCCGGGTGATGGCTTCAAGATCGCCATGTCGGTTCTGGACGTTTTCCGCTCCACCGTCGGCGCAGCGGCACTGGGCTTCGCACGCCGCGCGCTGGACGAGACGCTGACGCGGGTGAAGGCCCGCAAGGTGGGAGGCGCACCACTGGCAGACCTTCAGATGGTGCAGGGCCACATCGCGGACATGGCACTCGACATCGATGCATCGGCGCTTCTGGTCTATCGCGCCGCCTGGACCAAGGACACGGGGGCGCCGCGCATCACCCGCGAGGCCTCCATGGCCAAGCTCAACGCCACCGAAGCGGCACAGCGCGTCATCGACATGGCGGTGCAGCTGCATGGCGGCGACGGCGTGAAGCAGGGCTCCGTTGTGGAGCACCTCTATCGTGAGATCCGCGCGCTGCGCATCTACGAGGGTGCGAGCGACGTGCAGCGCATCATCATCGCGCGCGCCGTGCTGGGAGGCTGAGCATGAGCCAATCACCCCATGAGTTCCTTCACCCGCGCAACTGGAAGCCGGCACTTGGCTATGCCAATGGCGTTGCCGCCTCCGGCCGCATGATCTTCTGCGGCGGGCTCATCGGCTGGAATGCCGAGCAGGAATTCGAGTCGGACGACTTCATCGACCAGGTGGCGCAGACGCTGCGCAACATCGTGGCGGTGCTGGCGGAAGGCGGCGCCGGGCCGGAACACATCGTGCGCCTCACCTGGTATGTGACCGACAAGCAGGAATACCTCGCACGGCTGAAGGAACTGGGCCGCGCCTATCGCGAGATCATCGGCAAGCACTTCCCCGCCATGGCGCTGGTGCAGGTGGTGGCCCTCGTCGAGGACCGCGCCAAGGTGGAAATCGAGGCGACCGCTGTGGTGCCGCAAGGCTGAAGTCCTTG
>Ga0208783_10001507_pt1 | contig 13738 bp, 21 predicted proteins | sample DEB19_08_DNA_2_FD_184529 | JGI IMG/M metagenome (GOLD analysis project Ga0208783, IMG submission 184529) | Aqueous microbial communities from the Delaware River and Bay under freshwater to marine salinity gradient to study organic matter... | ecosystem: Environmental > Aquatic > Marine >... | reverse complement strand
CGGCTGATAGATTCCCGACTCCCTCGGGGGCGTAGCTCAGTTGGTAGAGCGCTTGCATGGCATGCAAGAGGTAGTGGGTTCGATTCCCATCGCCTCCACCATAAGGGTCCTACTAGAACCCTTGTCCGCCAAGGCCGCGACGAGCAGATCGCTCGTCGGGCCCTTGGCGGGCCCCCGTGAGTGCCGGCGGCGGCGGCCGAAGTTCGGATCGGCCTCGATGACCGCCTCGGCAGCCTTGAGCATTCCGAACGGCTCGCGGTACTCGGAGTCGGTGACGTCGCCGTCATCGATGTAGAGCTTCTCGAAGATCGTCTGGTTCAGTGTCCGGCGGAAGTTCGGCCCGGACTCGCGGTAGAGCGTCTCGGGGTCGTCGAGGAGCTTCAGCGCGGCGTCGATCAGCGCGGCTCCGATCTCGAGTTGGTCGTCGCATTCGTCGAGCTGCGACTCGAGCTTCGTCCGCTCGGCGGCGAGCACGCGGAGCCGATCCCGGATCTTCACCGTCGGGAGGTCGCCGTCCGCGGCGAGGTCGAGGAGGTTGCCCTCCTGGCGGTCGATCTTCGCGAGCCGCTCCTTGACCTGGTCGCGCATCAGCTTCGCCGCCAGCGTCTGGTCCTGCAGTACGTCGGTCACCGAGGCGCGGACGCGCGTGGCGAACTCCGGCGAGAGGCGGACGGTTCGATAGTGACGGACGATTGCGTCCTCGATCGCGTCGATCTGCGTGTAGCGAGTGGCGCAGTCGTGGTCCTGCTTCCGACTGCAGAAGAAGTAGTAGTACTCGCCCCCGTTGCCGACCGCTCGTTGAATCAGGAGACGCGACTCGCGGCCGTCGTCGTGGCAACGCCCGCACCAGATCGTTCCCTTGAGGTAGTGAGGGTGCTTGCGGAGCCGTTCACCCGCCGAAGCGCGCGACTCGAAGACGCGTTGCACCTGCTCGAAGAGTTCCTCACTGACGAGCGGCTCGTGCCGGCCTTTGTAGAGCTCGCCGTCGTAAACGATGACCCCGCAGTAGTACGGGTCACGCAGCATCGCTTGGAGCTTCGATGTCGACACTGGTCCGGCCGGATAGCGGCCAGGCCGAGCGACGAGGCCTCGCTCGGTGAGCACGGCCTGAAGATGGTCGATGCTGTACTCGCCGGTAGCGTACAACTCGAAGGCCATCGTCACGAAGTGGCCCCGTTCCGGGTCGATCGCAACGGTACGGATCTCGCGACCGTCGACGCGCTCGCGCGTATTCAGGTAGCCCAAGGGTGCCCGGCCGAGCGTTCCGCCCTTGCGCGCCTTCTCGCCCATTTTGAATCGGATGTCCGCCCCGTCGCCTTGCGAGCGGAACTGGTTCAGCGCTGCGAGCACGCCCATGAGCATCTGGCCCTCGGGCGTGTCGTCGATGTTCTCCGTCGCGGAGACGAGCGTGACGTTGCACTTGCGTAGCGTCAGCAGCGACGCGGCGCTTTCTGCCCAGTTGCGGTTCATGCGTGACAGCGCGTACACGATGATGTAGTCGACGTCGCGGTCGGCCTGGATGCGTTGCATCATCGATTGGAAGATCGGCCGCCGGTCGATGTTGGTTGCACTGCGACCTGGCTCGATGTACTCGTCGACGATCTCGACGCCCATCTGCGATGCCTTACGTTCGCACGCAGTCCGCTGCGCCGAAATCGAGATGCCCTCGGGGTCGTAGTCCGTGTTCACCTGCGCGACGGTGCTGACGCGCAGGTACACGACCGCACGCTTGCCGCCGGCCTGCTGTTCGTCGGCCTTCTTCGTCGGGATCAAGGCACGCACCGGACCGTTGTAGACAGTGCCGGAGGTGACAGGTCCGCCGTGCCCGCTCATGCTCCGACCTCCGCCTGCGCGCGCGTAGAGCGCCCAGACTTGGCTGGCGCCTCCGCGCGTTGGGTGACCATGCCGACGAACTCCTTGATGTCTCGTTGTCGCAGGTTCGGGTACTTGGTCCGGAGGTACGTGGCAAGGTCAGGTAGCTCGTTGGGCGTCGTGTATCCGGCGAGCGCGAAGTAGTCGGCCGCGTCGACGTTCAGTACGTGGGCGATCGCAGTGATCAGGTCGGGCCGCGGAGCGCGGATCTTGCCGTCTTCGAGACGAAGGATCGTGCTGTTCCGCAGCCTCTGCTTCTCACCGTCGCTCGCTCGCCGTTCGAGCTGTTGATCCGCGAGCTCGGCGAGCTTGTTCTGCGACAGCCCCGCCGCCACCCGGTGTCGGCGGATCGCGGCGCCGAGCCGCTTTGCGTCCTGTGGCCCCATGGGATCTCCTCCTCGGTCCCATTGTACCGCGGTTATGCGCGGATGCATACCTTTTGTCGTCGATTCCACAACGGTCTCGTCGATGGACGCCGGACGATCTTCCGGTCGGTTCGTCATCCTCGGTCACCCGTTCGGATCGAAGATCCAGACGCCGCGTTCGTGCTCGACGATGTCGATGTCGCCACACTGTTGGAGGTCGCGAGCGAAAGCGTCGGCGTCGATGGTCACGTACGGCTGGAAGTACTCGGGGATGTGCTCGTCGATGATGCGTTGGAGCCCGAGATCATCGAGGAGTTGTTCGGCGTAGGCGGTTCCGCTCTCGTACTCGCCGAGGTATGCGTCGAGAAAGTGGTCGAGCGACTCGTTGTCGCAGCGTGCCGCCCATGCTGCGTAGGCCGGTCCGTGTGTGTTGATGCCTGCAGCGATTCGGTGGATACGTTCGATCGGCTCGTACTCGCCGACCCTGTATTCGCCGAACTCTTCGTAGTCGTGGACGGCGAACTCTTCGGCCTCGGGCGTGGTCGGCGATGTGGCGAGTATCCGCTTGATTCGAGCGTGAATGTCATCGGTCCCGAGCGTGGCGTCGATCCAGTCGCCGTGCAGGACGCCGTTGTTGTAGTCGCTCAGCGACGCGACGTAGATGCGCGGCTGTACAGCGGGCTGTTCGATCGCCGGCTCGGATGAGGCGTGTCGATCACACTCCACGGGGGCCTCCGCCGAGGTAGAGGGTGTGCGGTCGCGTGCAGCTCGTTTCGAGGCGGTCGCCGCGGATGATCGGGTGGCCGCGCGTGTGCAGGTTGTCGGCTCGCGGTCGTAGGTCGTGGCGCCGCATCGCGAGGCATTCGGTCGCCGAGCCGTCGGGCGCCGGCGCTTCGGTCGGCTGTGGTTGGTTGCCGGTTGTCTCGGGTCCGGCGCCCATGGTTGGGTCATGTTCCATTCGTTGCTCCTTCTTGTGTGGTGTTGCCGGGCGGGAAGGTCGAGAGTGATTCGTCGGTGATCGGTTGTGATCTCCGGAATCTGCTCTCGACGCTTCACCGCCCGGGGTTCCGATGGGTCGGACGTCGCGTCGACCGTCAGCTGGTGGTCTTCTTGGCCCGGGTCGCCTTGGTGGCTGTCGGGGTGAAGAGCTCACTGATGGCCTTCTGCCGGGCCTCGGCTTCGCGCTCGATGTCATCGAGAACGGCCTGGGCTCGGTTGCTCAGCTCGGGGTCGGATCGCTTGGTCTCGAGGTGGGCTTCGATCGCTTGCTGGATCTCAGCGGCGATCGAGGTCTCCTGAAGTCGTGCGATGACCTGGAGTTGGGCGTGGACGTCGTCGTCCAGTCGGATGGCGAGGGTCTTGTAGCCCCTGCCGCCCTTCGTCGAGGTGGTGTCACTCATGGGTGTCACCTCCTTTCCTCATCGGTGGTGGTGCGACCGACGAACCTGGCCGGGTTCGTCTTGCTGTTCTGGGACAGCGAGGCCGCATGCCACCGACGAGGTTCAGGCCGCCATAGGCATCTCCTCGTCGCGGCTCGGCGCCGCGGGCCGATGCCGACGCGCGTGGTCGATCCGCAGGTGCGCGGCATCGGCGTAGTCCTGGTTGATCTCGATGCCGAGCCAGTCGCGGTGGTGGCGTTCGGCGACGAGCGCCGTGGTGCCTGCGCCGATGAACGGGTCGAGCACGACGCCTGGCCGCCAGCCGCTGCGGCATCGACACGTCGGCACGAGTTCGCCGATCGCGATGACGGTGCGAGTTCTGTCTACCGGTTGACGCCGCCATGGCACGCCGCAGGTGGCGCAGACTCGTTCGGGGCAGGTGGCGAGGATCGGTCGTTCGATGAGTGCCTCGGGGTACATGGCGTGGTGGATGGTGCGCACCGAGCTGGTGGCGTGCGACCACACGTCACCCGGATTGGCCCCGAGGGGATGACCGACGCGACCGTCGGCTTTGGTGCGGTCGAGACCGACGTTCGATCCGGCGAGCGGTCCGGCCCATTCGGGCTTGTGGGCACGACGAGCGCGTGTCGCGGCCGTCGCGCTGGCGCGCTGCAGGCGGGACCGGTGGGGTCGGCGGATGCGGTCGAGGTCGAAGTAGTACGCGGGCTCGCGTACGGCGAAGTAGACGACTTCGTAGGTGCATGCGAGTCGGTCGCGGACGCTGATTGGCATGGGGTTGGTCTTCGCCCAGATGACCTTGTTGCGGATGGTCCAGCCGTCGGCGATGAGGGCGAGCGCGAGTCGTTCCGGGCCGAGCAGGAGGCTCTTGGCGGGTGCGCCTGTGCGGGGATGGTGGCTGTAGGTGTCGCCGAGGTTGAGCCACACCGAGCCAGTCGGCTTGAGCACGCGTGCGACGCCGCGCATCACGGTGCGAAGTTCGTCGACCCATCCGTCGATGTCGGCTTCGAGTCCGATCTGGTCGCGGGTGCCGTAGTTGCGCAGCGCGAAGTACGGCGGGCTGGTGATCACCGTGTCGATCGACGCGACGGGGATCGACGAGAGGATCGTGCGGGCGTCGCCGACGAGGATCTGGTTGCGGATGAGGGTCATGCTTCGCCTCCGCAGATCATGGCGACAAGGTCGGCGTGGGTGACGACGGCGAAGATGTCGCTCGTGAGCCGGCGCGAGTGTTGGATCCGCGATTGCAGTTCGGCGGCGAGTCGGTCGGTTGGCACCGCCCAAAGGATGCGCGGGAAGAGGTCGTGTCGGGCCTGTTCGGTGCCGGAGCGGTAGTAGGCCTCGTACTGTGCGGACTTGGCGAGGCGCCGGGCGATGGTCTCGGTGCCGAGGTCCATCTCGATGAACCAGTGGTGCTCGAAGTCGCCGGCGCCGACGGCGACGAACAGGTCGGGCCGGACGATCTCGCGGCCAGCAGTGCTCGCGTAGGTCCGCCAGCAGCGAGGCTCGGGTTCGAGGCGGACGAGGTCGATCTTGCGCGTGCGCGACAGTTCGGTCAGGTCGACGACGAGCTGGCTGATCGCCAGGGTGTGCGTGACGAACGTGGCGGTCGGTTCGCGGAAGCGGCGGTGACGGTCGCCGTCGAGGAGTCGTTGGCCGAGAGCCGACGCGGCGTAGATGTAGCCGGCCGATCCGCCTTTGACGCCGCCGACGCGTCGTTCGAGTCGAACGAGCAGCCCGTCGCGGACGAGGCGTTGCAGTACGCGGCGGGTCGCTCGGACCGCGGCGTGTTGCGACTCGTGGTCGCAGAGCGGGAAGTGCACCGCCTGGATCTGCGCGCCGTTCATCAGCCGCAGCGAGTTGATCTGGTCGAGCACGGCGATGTCGCGCGGCGCGAGTCGCTCGCGGATCCGCACGACATCGGACTGGAAGGCGCGGCCGCTCATCATCGGCCCCCTTCCCTCACCAAGCTCACAGTCGGGTCGCTTGAGATCGGGGTGAGAGGTGTTGATGCCATGAGCCGACCCGACCCGATGGGACACCCCCGCGTCTGCATGTACGTGGCCACGCCCGACATGAGAACAGGGGTCGACGGGACCGAGACCGCGAGGGGAAACTGTTCGAGACCCCGAGTGGCGCGAGAAACGCGAGAGACAGTCGTGGCCGCAACCGGCGTCGCCACACCGGCTGACCTGGGCGAACTTCGGTCGGCGCTCGACCCGATGGGACGGGCGATGGGACACCCGTTCATCGGGCTCCTCCGTCGGCACCATTGCCGGGGCGGCGGCGCTTCGAGCCGACCGTTCCACCCGCCTCGGGCCCGCTCGGGTTCATGAGCTGCCGCAGCTGCTCGTCGGTCTCCGTCGCCGGCACGCCGTAGCGCTCGCGGCTCGCCCTCCGGATCGCCATTGGGTCGCTCGACGACGTCGCAAGCGACTTGGTCGCGATCGAGCAGTACGGCTGCGTCTCGGAGTCGGCGACGAGCGACGCGTACGCCTCGTAGCGCGGGAGCGACTGGAAGTCGTTCGCGTCGAGCAGGTCCGTCGTGCGCCCCAACACCGCGGCGTCGTCGGCCGGGAGCCGGAACGCGATCCGGCTGCGAGCGTTCGCGAGGACGGCAGCTCGGATCGCCGGGGTGAGCTGGGCGAGGTGCTGGTGCGCGAGCACGAGGCCGAGGCCGAGTCCACGTGCCTGGGCGAGCACGTCGGCGAGATCCGTTGGCAGGTGGAGGTAGTCCTGGAACTCGTCGACGATCATCGTGATCGGAGCTCGGCGCTCCGGGGCGACACGGCTCCGCGCCTGCGCCGCTTGCCAGAGCCGGGCGACGACGAGGCTGCCGATGAGTCCTGCCGCGCCGGAGAGCGCGCCCTTGTCGAGCGGCACGAGGAGGATCTTTCGATTCGTGAAGACGTCGTTCACGTCGAAGCGCGGCCGGGCTTGTCCGAGGACGCGCCGGACGTTCTCGCGCAGGATGAACGGCCGGAGCTTGTTCATGACCGGCGCGATCACCTGGGCGCGAGCGTCGTCGGAGATGCTCTCGTACCAGGCCCAGAACGGGCCGAGCGCGAGATCGTCGCGGACGGGTGCGGTAAGCCGGCGGCGCATGGCGGGGTCGGTCAGCAGTGTCGGCAGGGCGACGAGCGTGGCGTCGTCGGTGCGCGCGAGCGTGAGGAGCGCGGCGTGGATGACGTCAGCGCTGCGCGGGCCGAGCGCGTCGCCGTAGAGGCCGCGCAGCACCGCCATCACCTGGTCGGAGACCAACTCGGGCGCGCCGCCCGAGAGCGGGTTGAGCCCGACCGGAGCTTCGTGGTCAGTCGGGTCGAGGACGACGACGTCGTGAGCGCGCTTACGCGGGATCCTCGCGAGGATGTCGGCGACGAGGTCGCCTTTCGGTTCGATGAGGACGAGGCCGTGGCCGGCTTCGATCGTGTCGAGAGCGATGCGCGCCAAAAGCGTGCTCTTGCCGACGCCGGTCGGGCCGAGCACGTGGGTGTGCATGAGCCCGTCACGCACGTCGAGCGCTACTGGTCGGCGGGTCGAGGGATGGGTTCCTTCGCCGAAGACCCGTCCCTTGCTCGGCACGGCCTCCGGAACTGCGAGGCGGCGAGCACCTTGTCGATCGATCCCGGGGTAGACAGCGTCGCCGAGGGGCCAGCCGAGGAGGCCGACGAGTTCGTCGATGTTCACGGCGACCGGGAAGTGACGGGGCGGCGTCGCCGACTCGACGGCGCGCGGATCAGCCTTGCGCACGGCGAAGTGCGCGCCCGCCGCTTCGGCGGTGCGCACGCCACCGATCACGGCGCGGAGCGCGCCCTTGCCGACCGCGGGCTCGGAGATGTTCGTCGCGACGCGCACGATCGCGCGGTAGCCCTGGGTGCCGACTTTGGCCTGAAGGTCGCGCCGGTCAGACGCGTCCAATGGTGCCAGCCCGTACCGGAACGCTTGCCCGAACGCGCGAGCGGTCGTGGGCAGGCCGGTGGAGTCCTTCGGCACGTGCATCGGCGCGAGCCGGTCGCCGAGTTGGTACTGCAGCACCGACGTTCCCGTGGTGCCCGCCAACGCGCTGATGACGGATCGCGTCACGCCGATCGGGTCGTCGACGCGCAGCGCACGCTCACGGCTTGCGAGCCGTAGGTCGAGCGCGACGAAGAGTCTGAGCGGCTCACGGACGACGTCTTCGAGCAGGACGTCCGGGAGGAACGTGGCGAACGCGTGCCGCAGTCGCTCGATGTCCGCGCTCGCGGTCCCGGCGAAGTGCCGGAGCCGCCCGCGCGCCGAACGGATCTCGAACGTCACGCTCGCCGGGCGGCGGGTCGACGCGAGATGCCGGAGCAGGGCTCGGACGGCATCTTCGTCGAGATCGCGTGGCCAGTGCAGGCGCACCCACGCGTCCGGCGGATCAATCCGGTGCAGGAACGGCGCAATGCCGATGCCGGCGAGGGCGACGCCGCCGAGTGCAGCCGCGACTTCGACGGACCGGTTCACGCACTCCTCCGTTCCTCACGGAGGCGCTTGGCTTCCTGGGCATCCTTCTCGGCTTGTGCGATCGCCAGCGCGACGACGACCTCACCGATCCGCTTCGGATCGGGATCCGCACGACGGACGCTGCGGACGCGGACGTGTCGCTCCGGCTGCGCGCCGTTCGGCTTCTTCTTCTGTGCACGGGTCATGGACCTTCACACCTCCTTCCGTTCATTCCGCTTATGCATTCGCGCATAAATCTCATCTAGTGTCCGAGGAGTTCGCGATTTCGTCAAGCCTCGTTGCGAAAACCACAACACCGACCGGACGTCCACTTGTCGAGGTCGACGAGCGCGGCGGGCGAGCCCTCACCAATGGTCATTGCGGCGTCCGACGAGGGCGAAGCGGATGATGCCGATCAGGATGACGAGGACGATGAGGGGCACAACGACGACGCGCAGCAGCTGCCACGCGACGTACGCGATGACGGCGACGAAGAGCAGCGTCCACGCGGCGCGCGTCAGCGTCGTCATCCAGTTCCCGTTCGTGCCCGGGCCGTTCATCGACAGCTCCCGCGGCCGAGGGCCCAGAGCCCCGCGCGGTCCCCGGCGTTCAGGGTGACGCCGAGGACGACGGGGTGCATGATCGACGTCGGGTCGTGCACGTGGTCGAGGCCGATGATGTGGCCCCACTCGTGGAGTAGCACTGCGCCCCAACCGTGCGGACGTGGCTCGGCGCTCATCCACCGTGCGAGCAGGATCGTGCCGCCACCGCCGTTCGTGGCGGCCTCGCCGATCGCGCCGTCGTTCGTGAAGTCGCCGGGGTCCGCCCACACGATGGCCACGTCGGGCTTCTCGTCGCCGGCGCTCGCGTCGATCTCGCCGACGAAGTGCAGCCTGATGCCGGAGGCGCGCTGGATCACTCCCGCGGCGCGGCGGGCGTCCTCGGCGAATGTCGGGTCGGCGCTGCCGCGCGGGTCGATCGCGTAGCTGATCGAGCCGCACGCGTGCGGGTTCGGCTCCGGCTTCCCGTCGATCGTCGACAGGGGCTTCCAGCCCGTGGGGTGGGCGGGGCCGGCGTACGAGGCCGAGCGATCGGTCGTCGAACGGATGCCCGCGACCGCGGCCACCAGCCCGAGGGCCAACGTCATCGCCGCGAGCAACTCGCCGCGGCTGCGCGAGCGCACCGCCCACACGGCATCCGCGGCCCAATCGCCGACCCGTTCCGCGACGGTCGGCGCCACCCAGTAGTTCCCGAATCCGTTCATGCTTGCACCCGCCCGCTCGGGTAGACGACGAAGCCGTATTGCGGCTGCGGGTAGGGACCGAGCGCGCGAGCGATCTGCTGGAGCTCGCGCCGCAGAGCCGGTCCCGGCACCGTCGACGGCAGACCAACGAGTCCCAGCGCGGCCGCCCACGCTGCGAACCAGGGTCCGTGCTGGCTGCGGCAGTCGTCGGCTGCGTGGATCAGTTCGTGGAGCAGCGTCGCGAGGATGTCGACGGCGTCGTGCATCGTGCGCTCGATGGCGATCGCGGCGATGCGCTCGCCCGTGCTTGCCGACGGCCAGCAGAGGCCGATCGCTGGGCCATGCTGCGTGTTCGTGAGGTCGGCGACGTGCACCGTGACCTGTGCAGGAAGCGCGAGTCCACGGCGGGCACACATCTGGCGAAGCGACTGGACCGCTCGGGAGAGCCAGAGGATTCGTTCGTGTACGACGATCGGTTGCGTGGTGCTCGGCGTCGCCGTCGGGTTCGGGCGGAGCGTGGCAAGGAGCGATTCGATGTCGAGGTTCACGCGCACTCCCCTTCGGCGAGCGCGCGAGTGGTGCACGCGTACGCGGCGTCGGCGAGCCGGAGCGCGGCGTGGATGAGGTCGTTCGCGACCTCATCCACGACCGCGTTCTGGTGGAGCTGCCGAGCGACGCACTCGAGACCGAGCCGGACTTCCCATACTTGGTCCGCCCGTTCGACCAGCTTCGTGCGCAGCTCGTCGTTCATCGGTTCGGTTCCTCGTCCACGTCGATGAAGTCGCGCACGGCGTCGTTCATCTTGCGCATCGCGTCGTTGTGGATGTTCCGCAGCCGGGCGTTCGCGTAGGTCTCCTCCATGGAGATCCGCTGGCGCGCGCTCGGCGACGTGGGCCCGACGTACATGAAGACGATCACCGCCGTCACCGCCATCAAGGCGATGACGGCGAGCGCGATCGCGAAGCCCGTCACCGGATCCCCCGCAAGCGGTGCGAGAGGTCCATCACGGTCTCGATCGACGCGATCGTCGCCGACTGCGAGATCGCCTCCAGCGTGGTCGCAGCCATCGGAACCATCGTCGCCAACTGCTGCTCACGCTGGCAGCGCATCGCCGCCAGGATCTGCGCGCGTCCCGCGGTGACGTCGATCGCGTCGAGCTTCGCCGCGGCCTTCTCGGCCTCGACCTCGACCCGACGGATCGCCACCTCGTTGCCGGCGCTGATGTTCGTCAGCGTGCGGCTGAGCGACCGCGCCGCACGCGGCGTCAAGCCCTCCAGACCACTCGAAGACGAATAGGGGACAACATTGCTCATCGCATCACTCCTTGTGAATGCATTCCCTTACTTCTCGCCGTCGGGATCGAGCGGCGAGCCGCACCGGGCGCAACACGAGGTCGCGCTCGGGTGGCGGAGTTGCGCTGCACAGCGGGCGCAGCACTCGGCGACCAGGAGGACCGCGGCTGACCCGGCGTCGCCGGTGCGCGGCCTTGACGAGGGCCGTAACCTTTCGTCATCAGCGTGGTCGAACCACGAAGTCGGCGGAGTCTCCATCTGCCCCGAGCTCCTTCCAAAGGGGGGAACTTCGATGAGCCTCATTGGACACGCGCATAACCCGGCACTTACGGGCTGGTTTTGCAGACCGTTTGCGACGATGGAGGTGAGGCTCGATGCCGAAGCGCAAGCGACCCTCGTCGATCTCCGGTGACGGTCACGCCGTCGAGGACGAGCTCGCGAAGGCTCGTGAACTCGGCGGTTTCGAGGCCGTCACCGGCTCGCACTTCCCGCGCAGCGCGAAGGTGCTGGTCGACAACGGCTGGAACAACCTCGTCGCGGCTGCCGAAGTCGTCACCACGATCCGCGACCACCTCACGGCGGTGTTCGACCGCATCGAGCGGGAGTCCGCGAACGAAGCGGAGATGACCGCCGATCTCCTCGGCGCGCGCTCACTGCAGCAGCTGATGTACGCGCCTCGCCCGCTGAAGCGCAAGGTGACGCGCACGCGCAAGGGCATCGCCGACTCATTCGGCGTACCGGAGTCGACGCTGCGAAGCTACGAGAACATCGTGTTGCGGCGCGCGGCGCGCGAGTTCGTCAACGCGGCCGCGTCACTGACACCGACGCGCACGATCACGCGAGCCGCGAACGGGCTCCTTGCCGCGTCGCCATTCGCAAAGGCGGAAGGCGACGCGCGCTCAGTGCAAGTTGCCGAGCTTCTCGGGCGCAGCGATGTCGAAATCGTCGACGCGCTCTACCGCGGCGCGCGTCTCGGCGAAGGGTTCGTCGCCCAGGAGTACGGCTTCGACGGCATCTCGCGCGCGTCGAGCGGCATGGTGGTCTACGCGCTCGGCCGCATCGGGTGGATCACCGATGCTGTGATCGCCCCGTTACACGACGAGCTGATCGGGTGGATCAACCCCGACGGCACGCTGGGCGGACCCAACGCGAAGCTCGATCCACCGAACACGTTCGCAGAGTCCTGCGTGCTGCTTGCACTGACGGGACGAGCGAACGTGCTCAACGGTTCGCCGCTGCCCTACCGACTCGCCCGACGCCTGCTCCAGGAGCAGCAGGCCGGCGGCTGGAAGTACCGCGACTCCAGCCACGGCGCGCGCTCGATCTGGACCCTCTACCCGATCCTCGCCCTACGTCGCAGCACGCAACTCGGGTGGATCGATGACGAGTCGCTCACACGCACATGCGCAAGCGCGAAGGCCTTCCTGGACGCCGACCTCGAACGACGCATCGATCGCGCGCCACTCGAATCCGTCGTGACGCTCCGCGCCATCCAGCTCACGCAGAAGGGCGAGAAGCGACCACTCGACGCCCGCTACGTCCAGCACCTCCAGTCGCTCACCGCGCGCATCACCCAGCGGGGCTGGCTGGAGAACGCGCTCGAAACCATCCGCGACGACCACCAAGCGCACGGCGTGCACGTCACTCTGAGCGTGCCCGCCCTGTACCTCGCCGCACGCAACATCTGGCCCAAGGACCACCCCGTCAACCTCCTCATCGGCGCCGAACTTCGCCGAACGTTCGACCGCACCGAGGCCGGCTGGACCAACTCCGACGACGACAACGCCCGGCCCTACTCCTGGGCGACCGCATGGGGCGTCGTTGCCGCTCGCGCACTGGCCGGCGATATCGACTCCACCTTCGGATCAATCGGCACTTGGGAACGTCGGGTCCGACTCGCAAGCGGGCGAGGACGCCGCCCCAAGCCGCCCAACGACCAGACCGCGGCCGAAAGCCAGGTCTTCGGCGGCATGCCCCTTCCCGTGGCGGCGGCCGACTGACGACGTACTCGGCCCTCCACTGTTGCGGCTACCTTCGGCGAGGGCGCACACCGACGGCGGGACGATGATCGACGAAGACGAGTGCATCCACGGGCTCACGCCGTCGACGTGCAGCATCTGCAAGCACGGCGTCGACGCCGGCACGTCGAAGAGCGGCCGGTCGTCGGGTTCAACGTCGCAGCTCGACACCCCGGCGTCGTTGGAGAAGTACCGGGACCGCTACCCAGGCGACCGCGAGCCAACGTTCGAGGCGTACGTCGAGGTGTTCTTCCGCATCGACGCGGCGCGCAACTTCCCGGGCGGCTGGACGATGTTCAGCCGCTGCGCGAACGCGGAGCCCTCGCTCGTCGAGAAGGACCGTGCGCTCGTCGAGCGGGCCGAAGGGATCATGCGAGCCGCGGGCTATGTCAAGGACGACAGCGGCCGGCCACGCCAGGGTCGCAAGTGGTGGAAGTCGGCAAGCTGACCGTCGAGCCGGTCAGAACCGCCGCGCGGTGGCGTTGCCTTCGATGAAGTCGAGCAGCGCCTGGCGCGGCACGAGGCGGCGCCGACCGATCTGCAGGCTCTGGATCTCGCCGCGGGTCACGAGCTCGTAGAGCGACCCGCGCGACACGCCGAGCGCTTTCGCCGCGTCGGCGACCGACAACAACAGCGCGCCCTCGGTCGGGGCGACCGGCGTTCCCCCTACGGACTGCTCGGCCGCAACCACCTCGACCTCGGTGCTCACAGTCTCCCACCGTCCGAGCAACCCGTACGGCTGCTGCGACTCCTCGCGCATCTTCTCCGTCCGTCGAATCGCTCCAGCACCTGGATCGTGCCGTTGCGGTTCAACCGCACGTCGCCAGCCTCGCCGGCGGCGGGAAGGATCCAGAGACAGTCCGAGAGCCCGCCGCCCGGATGAGCCCGGATGAGCCGCGTCATGATCGGGTGGCGCCGCACGAGCTCGCTCGCGAGCCGCCACGAGGCCGCTTCCAGCACAGTCCTGTCGATCCACTCCACCACGGAACGAACGGTACGCCCAAGGTGGGACAGCGGGACCAGGTGTCCGAGGCAAAGCCGCCGAGGACCGGCCGTGCGGCGCCGGGCGCGAGATCTGCACGACGCG
>Ga0208783_10001505_pt1 | contig 13747 bp, 8 predicted proteins | sample DEB19_08_DNA_2_FD_184529 | JGI IMG/M metagenome (GOLD analysis project Ga0208783, IMG submission 184529) | Aqueous microbial communities from the Delaware River and Bay under freshwater to marine salinity gradient to study organic matter... | ecosystem: Environmental > Aquatic > Marine > Coastal... | reverse complement strand
ACCCGCCGCCTCGAGCATCGCGGGCCAGAAGAGGGTGTGGAAGTAGGTGATGTCCTTGCCGATGAAGTGGTGGATCTCCGCGGGCGGGTCGGCGGCGTCGCGTCGCCACCAGGAATCGAACGAGCCGCCGTGGGCCGCGCACCATTCGGCGGTCGCCGCCATGTAGCCGATCGGCGCGTCGAACCAGACATACCAGTAATGCCCCGGGGCGTCGGGGATTTCGAAGCCGAAGTAGGGGGCGGGCCGGGAGATGTCCCAGTCGCGCAAGGGGTCGCAGAGGAAGTGGCCGGCGAGATAGTTGGCGATCCGCGGGTCGAGTGCGCCCGACTCGCGGGCCCACTCGTCGAGGAAGCCGTGCATCCGTTCGAGCGTCACGAAGAGGTGTTCCGCCGACCGCAGCTCGGGACGCGTGCCGGAAAGCGTGCTCACCGGATCGACGAGGTCGGCAGGGGTGTACGCCGCCCCGCACTGCTCGCAGGAATCGCCGTACTGGTCGGGGGCGCGGCACCGCGGGCAGGTGCCGCGAACGAAGCGGTCGGCGAGAAACACGCCCGCCTGCGGGTCGAAGAGCTGCTGCACCTGCCGGGTCGCCACCAGTCCCCGGTCGCGCAGGGCCCGCCATACCTCGCCGCAAAGCCGACGGTTGGCGTCGCTGTCGGTCGAGCCGTAGTGGTCGAAGGCGATCTGGAAACCGGCGAAGTCGGCCAGGTGCGACTCCCGCATCGCGGCGATCAGCTCCTGCTCGCTGCGGCCTTCGGCGCGGGCGCGGATCATGATCGCGGTGCCGTGCGTGTCGTCGGCGCAGAGGTAGATGGCCTGGTGGCCGCGGAGCCTCTGGAACCGCACGAAGACGTCGGTCTGGATGTACTCGACCAGGTGCCCGAGGTGGATGTGCCCGTTGGCGTAGGGCAGGGCGGAGGTGACGAGGATGCGGCGGGCGCTGGCGGGCATGCGACGGGTTGTAGCAGACCGCGGGGCAGGCCCGTCGAGGGCGTTTCGCGCGGAGGAAGGTGGAGACGAGGCGGCTGATCCGCACGCGGACACGGGCTCGCGGATTGTAAGAGGCCGCGGGGGGAAGGGGGAATCCGCGAAAAAACCGGGTGGAATGGGAAAGGTTCGGCCCGGGTCGCATTGCCAAAGTGGTCTTGTCGCAGGCATGCGCGGCCGCCACCATCCCGCCCCCTTACGTCCGCCGTCGGCGGCACAACGCACGTCATCCGTCCCGAGATCAGACCAGGAGCCCAGGAAGATGCACTTCTCGAGACTCCTCCCGCTCCTCGCCGGCGTCGCTCTCGTGGGCACGATCGCCACTGTGCCGGCGCGGGCCAATCCGGCGGCCGTGGCCGCCTCGGGCGAGGTCGTGCTGCTGAACTTCTCGGCGTCGTGGTGCGGGCCGTGCCGCCAGATGGCGCCGCTGATCGGCGAGGTTTCCGCCGCCGGCTGGCCGGTGCGGCACATCGACGTCGACCGCGAGGGGGACATCGTCAGGCGATTCGGCGTGACGGGCGTGCCCTGCTACGTGCTGCTCGTCAAGGGGGAGGAGATCGGCCGAATCAACGGCGCGACGACCCGCGGCGAACTGGAAACCCTGCTCGCCAAGAGCCGGCAGCCGCTGGGCGCGGCCCCGGTGGCCGTCGCGGCCCCGGCCGCCGTGCCGCGGGCCGGCATTCCCGTACCCGCGACGCCCGCCGCGGCGCCCCTGGCCACCGACGTGCCGGCGAAGTCCTCGACCACCGCGCCGGCGATCCTCGCCGGCGGCCCGCCGGCCGACCGGCTGCCGCGCGACCAGATGCCGGCCACTTCCAAGCCGCGGATGCCGGCCGCCGACGCGGCGAACGTCGCCGCAGCGCCACCGCTCGATCCAACGCAGCGGGCCGCGCTCGAGCGCAGGCTCTTGGCGGCGACCGCGCGGCTGCTCGTCGAGGACGGGCAAGGCATGTCCCGCGGCACGGGCACCGTGATCGACTGCCGGCAGGGGGAGGCGCTGATCCTCACCTGTGGCCACATCTTCCGCGACTCCCAGGGGAAGGGGCGGGTCGAGGTCGACATCTTCGGCCCAGCCGGGCCGCGCGGCGTCGCGGGCCAGGTCGTGGCCTGGGACCTCAAGCGCGACCTGGCGCTCGTGAGCATCTTCACCGACCAGCCGATCGAGCCGGTTCGCGTCGGCGGCTCGGGCCGCACGACCGCCACGGGTGAGCCCGTCGTCTCCGTGGGCTGCAACGGCGGCGACGACCCGACCATCCACCACAGCCGCGTCACCGCGGTCGACAAGTACCTCGGTCCCGCCAACGTGCAGGTGGCCGGCCAGCCGGTGCAGGGCCGCAGCGGCGGCGGGCTCTTCGCGATCGACGGCACGCTCATCGGCGTCTGCAATGCCGCCGACCCGGCCGACAACGAGGGCCTCTTCGCCGCGCTGCCCACGATCCACGAGCAGCTCGACGAGGCGGGGCTCGCCTTCGTCTACCGCAGCGTCTATCCCAGCGGCGGCGCCGACGTGGCCGCCGTCTCGCGCGGGCCGGCGCTGCCGAGCATGCCGGCCGAGATGCCGGCTGTGTCGTTCGATCGTCGCGACCGGGCCGATTCGCTGCCCACCTCCGCCCCGGCCGCGCCGCCGGCCGGTGGTCCGAAATCGCTCTCGCCCGGCGAACAGGCGCTCGTCGACCACGTCTGGAAGCACGACGACCAGGCGGAGGTGATCTGCATCGTGCGGCCGCGCGGGGCCCCGCAGTCGGCCAGCGAGGTCTTCGTGCTCCAAGGCACGGGCCGCGACTTCGTCGACCAGTTCTCGAAGGCCAACGGCGGGCATCAGCCGGCCCATCACGCCCCGCCGAAGACCCGGTCGGACGTCGCTGTGCTGCCCGCGACCGACCCGGTGCGGTAGCCTGTCGGCATGCGGCAATTCCTCGTGCGTCACGGTGAGAGCGTCTCGAACCTCGAGGGACGCGTCCAGGGGCAGGAGGACGTCGAGCTCTCGCCACTCGGCCGCGAGCAGGCGCGGCGGGTGGCCGACTGGGCCCGCGGTGTCGCGGCGTCGACCGCGATCGGCGAGATCTGGTCGAGCCCGCTGAAGCGGGCCCGCGAGACGGCGGCCGTGATCGCGGAGGCACTCGGCCTGCCGCTCGAGCTCGACGAGCAGCTGCGGGAGCTGCACGCGGGCATCTTTCAGGGGCACCTCTGGGCCGACCTCGAGCGGACGTTTCCGGACGAGGTCGCCCGTTGGCGGTCCGGCGACGTCGACTACGTGATCCCCTGCGGCGAGTCGCGGGCGCAGCTGGCGGCCCGCGGCCGGGCGGTGCTCGAGTCGCTCGCCGCCCGCGCCACGCCCGGCATGATCGTCGTGGCGCATGGCGGCGTGCTCACGGCGGCGCTGGGCAGCATGCTCGGCCGCGAGCATCCGCTCCTGGCGGCGGCAGCGGAGCGGCCCTTCACGAAGCTGCCAGCGCTGGCCAACTGCTCGGTGACGCAGCTGGCCTGGCCCGGCCCGCGGCTGCTGGCATTCAACGAGACCGCGCACCTCGACGGCTGAACGCGGCGAATGCGCGTCGGCCCTACCGCTTGTCTGCGGCCGGCGGCTGGTTGCCGAGCAGCGTGGCGACGTCGCGTCCGTCGAGCAGCCAGCTCATGTTGAACGCCGTCACCTGCACGCCGCCGTGCGGATCGATCGGGCCGCCCTCGAAGACGAGGAAGATCCGTCCCTGGCTGGACGTGCCGCTGCGGCCCACGCCGAGACACGAATACGCGCTCGGCCCGTCGTGCACGAGCCGCTTCACCGGCCAGGTCTTCCCGCCGTCGAAGCTCGCCCAGACGGTGATCTTCTCGCGGCCGGTGGCGATCGACGCGCCAACCTTCGCCGGCATCGTGCCGGCGTCGGTGTCGGCGTTGCTGTAGAGGAGGATGTCGCGGCCGGCCACCGGCAGCCGGATCATGCCCCCCTTGAGCCCGTACGAGGTGCCACGGGCGCCGTCGGGCAGGTCGCGGCTGCGGGAGGCGTCGAGCCAGAGGTCGCCGCCGTCGTGGCTCCAGGCGAAGAACCGGTTGCCGCGGCTCATGTGCTCCCGCGAGTTGTAGAGGAGGCGGCCGTCGGAGAGCTCGGCGATCGTGCCTTCGCCCGTGCCGAGCACGGGGAAGGGCTTGCTGGTCTGCCACACCTTCCCCCCGTCGTCGCTCCAGATCGCGGTGCTGTAGTGGTAGGGCCGCCACTCGGTGGCGTTGGAATTCGCCGGCCCCATGATTCGGGCGGGCACGAGCAGCCGGCCGCGGTGTTCTCCGAAGGCCAGCGTGATGCCGCACTGCATCGCCGCCACGCCCTCGAGCCGGGGCGTATGGCCGAAGCCGTCGGGCTTGACGTCGATCGTCTCGCGGGCCCAGGTCGCGCCCGAGTCGGTGCTGCGGTAGAGCCACCGTGGGCCGGGGTTGACGTAGAGGACGTGGCCCTTCGTCTCGTCGATGAAGGCGTTGCCCTCGTTGGCGTCGGGGCCGATCTCGACGTCGGGCCCCCAGGTCGTGCCGCCGTCGCGGCTCGCGCGGCAGGTGGGGCCGCCTGGCGACCGGAACGCGATCACGGTGCCGTCTGGCGCCGACAGGATCCCGCCCCAGCCGCCCCGCTTCTTCCACAGCTCCTGCATCGGCACGAAGAGCGGGCTGCCGAGAAATTCCTCGAGCGTGGCCGCGACGGCATGGTGGCCCGCGGCCGGCGCGGGCTCGGCCCGCACCGCGGCCGCCGGCGGCAGCGCGGCGGCGAGCATGAGCGCGGCCTGCAGGATGTGGCACCGCGTTCGGGCATGAGTCATGGTGTGGAGATCCAGAGGTTGGACGTGCCGTGGGCCGACCTTTGCCGACCGTGATCGGGCCGGAGTATAGTCGACGTCGCGAGGGTCCTTGCCGGCGTGCACGTCACGGCCGTCGTCGCGTGATCGTCGAGTCATGATCGGGGCTCCTGGAGGCGGATCATGAAGACCGACAAGACGTTTCTCGGCGTCCTTGTGAGCCTGGTCGTCCTCTCGGCGATCTTCTTCGTGATCGAGCGGATCGCGGGGCGGGGCCGCAATCGCGAGCAGCCGGTCTTTCGGTCAGGTTGGCTGACCGACGTCGTCTACTGGTTCACGACGATCCTGTTCACCAAGCCGTTCGTGCGGCTGATGCTCATCCTGCCGCTCGGCCTCTTGATCGTCGCCGGCATCACGTCGGCCGACACGCTCCGGAGCGGCGGGTATTCCGGCTTCGGCCCCGTAAGCCTGCAGCCGCTGTGGCTGCAGGCGATCGAGGTCTACCTGCTCGTCGACTTCTGCGGCTACTGGACGCACCGGCTCTTCCATCAGGGCGGGTGGTGGCCGTTTCACGCCGTGCACCACAGCTCGACCGACCTCGACTGGCTCGGCAGCCTGCGTGTCCACCCGGTGAACGATCTGGTCAACAAGCTCGCCCAAGCGACGCCGGTCCTGCTGCTCGGATTCAACCCGTACGTCACGCTCAGCACGGCACCCGTGCTCACGTTCTACGCCATCTTCATCCACGCGAACGTCAACTGGGACTTCGGACCGCTGCGGAGCGTCATCGCCACGCCGGTGTTCCACCGCTGGCACCACTCCAGGGAGCGCGAGGCCTGGGACAAGAATTTCGCCGGCCTGCTGCCGCTGTGGGACATTCTCTTCGGCACCTACTACATGCCGCAGGGCCGCTACCCCGAGAATTTCGGGATCAACGAACCGATGCCCGCGGGCTGGATCGGCCAGTTCGTCGAGCCGTTCGCGCGCCTCGTCTGGCCACGGAAAAAGGTCGACCCGGCGCCGGTCGACGCCGCAGCGTGAGAGCGAAAAGGGCCGACGCTACGCGTCGGTGAACGGACCGCCACCGTGGCGGGCGAGCGTCTCGCGGACCATCGTGCCGTCGAGCGTGGCCACCTCGGCGTTCGTCTGCACGGCCAGCGCCGCCGCGGTGCCGGCCGCCTCCCCCATCGCCATCGCCGTGACGGTGACACGGCTCGAGGCCGCGGCCTCTTTCGTGGCCCCGTGGCAACGGCCGGCGACGAGCAGGTTGCCAATCTGTTGCGGCACCAGCGATCGGTAGGAGATGTCATAGGGCTTCGGCTGGAAGCCGGAGCCTGTGAAGGGCTTGTCGGTCGTCGTTTTCTGCGGGTGGATGTCGAGGAACCAGCAGCCGGTGGCGATTGCGTCGTCGTACCGAGTCGTCTTTTCCAGGTCGTCGAGCGTGAGCATCCGCTCGGCCACGATCCGCCGGCTCTCGCGGATGCCGATGTACGGGCCGCTCGAGATGAAGTAGGCGTTTTCGAAGCCGGGCACGCGGGCCTGCCATTCGCGGAAGATCGTCCAGGCGTCGGCGCGGCCCTGCATCTCGGCGCGGGACAGGTCGGCGGCGTCGGTGGCGTCGCCGTTGACCCGGGTGGCGTGGATGTAGGCCTCGTCCTTGGCGAACGCGAAGATCAGGCCGGGCCCATAGAACTCGGGCAGCTTGCCCGCCCTGTGCGCCTCGACGAGCGCAGCCTTCGCTGCGGTCTGCGTCTCCTTGACGGGTGCGACGTTGCCGATGCGGAAGTGCATCGTCATCGGCATGAGCGGATCCATCTTCTCGGTCGGGCAGCCGGCCCAGTGGGCGATGTCGGCGTCGCCGGTGCAGTCGACCACCTGCTTCGCCTCGACGCGGACCAGGCCGTCCTTGTTGGCGATGGTAACGGCGGCGATCCGGCCACCGCGAACGTCGACATCGCACGCCATGCTGTGGTAGAGGACGGCGAGGCCGTCGCCCTGCTTCTTGATGTGCTCGTCACACAGCAGCTTGAAGGCGTCGGTGTTGGGAATGAGCACGCTGCCCCAATACTTCGTGATCAGGTCGGGGCGGCAATCGTCGATGCAGGTCGCCCCGGGCTTCGCCACGCCCAGCACCGTCAGGAACTCGAGCGCCAGACCCTTCACCACGAACCGCCCCGTCGGCTTGTCGATGAGGCCGTCGAAGTAGGGCAGCCCGACGGCAGTGATGATGCCGCCGGAGAATCCGGCTCGTTCCACGAGCAGCACGCGGGCTCCGTGGCGGGCCGCCGCGAGCGCCGCGGCGATTCCCGCGCAGCCACCGCCGCAGACGAGCACGTCGGTCACGATCGTGCGGCGGGCCGGGCCGGAGGGCCGAGGTTCGGCGGCGGCGATCGGCGCCGCGGCGGTCGTCGCCGTCGCGGCTGCGGCCGACTGGATGAAGGAGCGGCGGGAGTTGGGAGAAGGAGGCGTCATGTCGCGATTTCCTGTGGCGGTGGGCGCTATTTCGGCACGGGCGGCGGCAGCCGGCAGGATTGCCAGGCGAGGAACCGCCAGCGGCCCTCCTCCAGCCGCCACACGGCGAGGAATGAGAGCAGATTGTCGAGCGTGGCGTCGGGCGTGACCGCCTGGATGCGGACCCGGCCGGTCATCAGGGCGATCCCCGGCGCGGGGAAGCCGAACTCGCGGTCCTCGTAGTCGATGGCCACATATTTCGTCTTGCCGGAGGTGAGCACGTCGATGAAGGAGGGCTTCGTGTCGACCACGCCGGTCGAATGCGCGTAGTGCAGGTCAGGGGAGAAGATTTTGTCGAGGGACTCCGCGGTCGGCTTCTTGAACGCGGCCACGCGGGCCTCGTCGGCCGCGATCACTGCCGCGAGGTCCGCCGATTTCTCGAGCCGGTCGAGCACCTGCTTGAGCGACACCTTCCCCGACACGTCCCGGCCCGCCGCCACGTCCTCCTCGCGGAACGTCGCCAGCAGGATGTCACCGCTGCCCTGCCGGTCGCGGTCGTAGGTGATCCAGACGAGGCCGTCCTTGTCCTGCACGCCGTCGGGGTAGGAGACGCCCGCCCGCTCATCGAGCAGGAGGCCGTCGTTCCAGGTCGCGCCGTCGTCGGTCGAGAGCCGCGCCGTCAGGTGGCTGCGGCCGGTGAAGTTGTGATGGTTGACCAGGAGCAGGCTGCCGGAGGCGAGCCGGCGGATGAAGAACCGCGATCCCGGGCTCTTGATCGGGCTGGGCTCGCCCGGCGTCCAGGTGCGGCCCTTGTCGGAAGAGAAGCTTTGCCAGAGGACGCCGCTCGACGTGCGGATGAGCATCCAGAGCCGGCCGCCCTTCAATTCGACGATCATGTTTTCGAGCGGCCACGGCGGCGCGGCCACGGCGCCGTGCAGCCGCCAGGTGCGGCCCTCGTCGGTGGAGACGGCCACGCCGTGGAGCAGGGGAGTCTGCTTCTCGGTGTAGCCCGTGCTCCAGGCGGGCACCGGCGTGGCGGCGTGCGTCACCGGCAGGAGCCACTCGCCCGTGGAGAGCACGGTCGGCTTGTTCATGCGGAACGCGAACGGCACGTCGAAGCCGATGCGAACCTCCGGGCCGAACGCCGGCGGCGTGGCGTCTGGGTCGTCGCAGACCCGCGCCACGACGGAGTGCGTCGCCGTCTGCCGGTTGCCCCGGTTGAAGAAGTACCAGAGCCGGCCCCGCGGATCGATCCACAGGCAGGGGTCGTAGCAGCGGGTGCCGTCGGCCGCGGGCAGGCCGAGCGGCTCCGGATCCGAGAACGTCTTGCCGCCGTCGTCGCTGCGGGCGAGCACCACGGTGTTGCCGGGCGCCGGCTCCTTCGGGCCGCCGGTGAACCACGACACGTAGAGGCGGCCCTTCGCCGTCCGCTCGAGGCCGGGGATCCCCTGCCAGAGCCGCCGTGCGGGATCGAACGCCCGTGCGTCGGCGGGCTGCGTGGCCTGCTGCGCCGTCGCCGGCGGCCCGACGAGGATGGCGGTGGCGGCGAGCAGCGACGCGAGTCCCGCCAGCGGCATCGGCGCGGCACGGCGAACGGCGATCGCCCGCAGGCTGTGGCAGAGTGCGATCATGGCTGCTCCTTCGGCGGGGCCTGGTCGTGGCACGACCTCGCACATGATCGCAGATGGTCGTCTGCCACCCAAGCGGCCGGCCGCGGCGATTTTGCCAGTGCCACGGCTGCGGTATTCTCTGGGAACCATGAGATCGTTCCTGATACGCCTTTCCGTCGTTCTTCTCACCGCCGTCGCCGTGGCACGCAGTGGCGCCTCCCAGCCAGCCGCGGCACGCACACCCTTGGCGGAGCAGCCGCTCCGCATGGCGAAGGACATCGCCGCGTTCGAGGAGCAGGACCGGGTGAGCCCGCCGCCGAAGCACGCCGTGCTGTTGAGCGGTGCGAGCTCCCTGCGGCTCTGGAAGAACGCCGCCGCGGCGCTCGCCCCCTATCCGGTGATCAACCGGGGCTTCGGCGGCTCGTACACGACCGAGGTGCTCGGCTACATGGACCGCATCACGCTCCCCTACGAGCCGCGGGTGGTCGTGTTCCACTGCGGCGGCAACGACGTGAACGCCGGCGATTCTCCCGCCGCACCGCTGGGCCGCACCCGCGAATACGTCCGGCGGCTTCGCGAGAAGAATCCCCACACGGCCGTCGTCTTCATGGCGACCACGCGGGCACCCTCCCGGCGGGCCAAGTGGCCCGAGCTCGACGAGCTCAACCGCGGCCTGGCCGCCTACTGCCGTGAGGAAAAAAACGTCTGGTTCGTCGACATCAACGCCGCGCTCAACCGGCCCGACGGCGAGGGCCGCGACGGCCACTACCTTCCCGACGACCTCCATCCGAGCGAGCGGGGATATGAGGCGATCGCAGCGGTGCTCAAGCCGGCCGTCGACTCGGCCTGGCGGGCGACCGAGGGGGCCTTCGAGGCCGGTGCCGGCCGCTGATCCGGGGCGTCCTCACGCCGGACGGCATGCCGTAAAGCCCGTGAAAACGAAGGTTTTGTGGGGGATCGCGACGGGCGTTGCCAGCAGTGCCGTCGGTGGAGGAACATCGGCGGGGGCTGGCCGTTCAACTCGGGTGGTGGATCGACAGCGAGGCCGGGCATGACGGGCAGAGATTCGTTCCAGACGCGCTTGCAGATCCAGCGCATCGTGCTGGCTTGCGTGGCCCTGCTCGCAGTGTGCGGCTGGCAGCGGGCCACGGCCGCCGCCGAAGCCGCGGGAGCGGTGGCCACGGCCGAGGGGTTGGCGTTCTTCGAGAAGAAGATCCGTCCGGTGCTCGTGGAGCACTGCCATCAGTGCCACGCCGCCGACGCGAAGGTCGTTCGTGGCGGCCTGCTCGTCGACTCGCAGGAGGCGCTCCGCGCCGGTGGCGAGTCGGGCCGGCCCGGCGTCGTGCCCGGCGACCCCAACGCGAGCAGCATCTACCTGGCGATCAACCATGCCGACGCCGACGAGCGGATGCCGCCGAAGGCCCGGCTCCCCGACCACGTCATCGCCGACGTCCGCACCTGGATCGAGATGGGCGCGCCCGATCCCCGCACGGCCGTCGACGGGCAGGCCACGGGCCGCCGTGTGATCGACGTGGTCGAGGGGCGAAAGCACTGGGCGTTCCAGCGGCCGGCGGCGGCTCCGGCGCCGGCTGTGCGGCGGGCCGACTGGCCGCGGAGCGACATCGATCGGTTTCTGCTCGCCGGCATGGAGGCGGCCGGTGTGTCGCCCATCGCCGACGCCGATCGTGCCACGCTCATCCGCCGGCTCTCCTTCGATCTCACGGGGCTGCCGCCGACGCCGGAGGAGGTGCGGGCGTTCGTGGCCGACCCATCGCCGTCCGCCGTCGAGGCGCTGGTCGACCGGCTTCTCGACTCACCGCGGTTCGGTGAGCGCTGGGCACGGCACTGGCTCGATGTCGCCCGCTACGCCGAATCGAACGGCAAGGAATCCAACTTCCCCTACCCGCACGCCTGGCGGTATCGCGACTACGTGATCGCGTCGTTCCGCGACGACAAGCCCTTCGACCTCTTCCTCCGCGAGCAGATCGCCGGCGATCTCCTCCGCGCGGCCGGCCCGCGGGACCAGGCGGAGAAGATCGTGGCCACGGGCTTCCTCGCCCTCGGGCCCAAGGGGCTCAACGACCAGAACCCACGGCAGTTCCACATGGACCTGGTCGACGAGCAGATCGACGTGGTCTCCCAGGCGATGCTCGGCCTCACGCTCGCCTGTGCCCGCTGCCATGACCACAAGTTCGATCCCGTCTCGCAGCGCGACTACTACGCGCTCGCCGGCATCTTCTTGAGCAGCGAGACGCTCTATGGCACCTACGCGCAGCAGCAAAACCTCCGGCCCTCGACGCTCATCGAGCTCGACACCGCCGCCGGCCAGCCCGCGTCGGTGGCGCCGCTGCCTCCGGCCGACATGGAGCGGCTCCGCCGCGAGCTCGCGGGCCTCGACGAGACGGCCGGCGAGATGGAGAGGGAGGCGATCGCCGCCCGCCGGGCGGGCAAGGAGGGCGACGTCGCGACCTTCATTCGCGTGCGGGCCGCCCGCGACCGTGCCTCGGGCGCCCGGTCGGACCTGGATCTCTTCCATCCCGACGGCAGCCCGCGGACGCTGGCGATGGGTGTGCTCGACCGGCCGCAGCCGCGAAACGCCCAGCTGCTCGTCCGCGGCGACGTCGACCAGGCAGCCGACGCAGTGCCGCGCGGCCTCGTCGAGGTGCTCTGCGCGGCCGACGAGCCCCGCAAGATCGCGGCGGGGAGCGGCCGGCTCGACCTCGCCTACTGGATCGCCTCGCCCGACAACCCGCTGACCGCGCGGGTGATGGCCAACCGCGTCTGGCTCAAGCTCATGGGGCAGGGGATCGTGGCCACGCCCGACAATTTCGGCGTCATGGGCATGAAGCCGACGCATCCGGAGCTGCTCGACCACCTGGCCCTGGCGTTCGTGGCCGACGGATGGTCGGTGAAGAAGCTCGTGCGGCGGATCGTGACGAGCCGCGCCTACCAGCTGGCCTCGACGCACGACGACCGCAACCACGGCATCGATCCCGACAATCGGCTGCGGTGGCGGATGGACCAGCGCCGGCTCGACGCGGAGGCGATCCGCGACGCCATGCTCGCCGTCTCCGGCACGCTCGACGAGCGGCCGCCGGTCGGTTCGCCGGTGGCCCGCGTCCGCGAGGATCGCCAGGGGGTGATCCAACTGCTCACCGAGATGCGGACTCGTCGGTCGCCGCATCGCTCGGTCTACCTGCCAATCGTGCGGGACCAGGTGCCCGACATCTTGAACGTCTTCGACTTCCCGGACGCGTCGCTCGTCAGCGGCCAGCGAGACACGACCAACGTCCCCTCGCAGGGGCTCTTCCTGCTCAACAACCCGGAGGCGATGGAGCTGGCGACGGCCTTCGCCCGCCGGCTCGGCGACCTGCCGGGCACGATCCCGGAGAAGCTGTCCCGCGGCCACGAGATGGCGGTGGGCCGGCCGCCGAACGCGGCGGAACGTGCGGCGATCGAGCGGTTCTGGCAGGAGTTTCCCTCCCGGGTCGACACCGGATTCGCCAAGGACACGCCCGAGCACCGGCAGCAGGCGCAGCGGATGGCCGGCGTCGCCTACTGCCAGGCCCTCTTCGGCAGCGCCGAGTTCCGTTGCCTTCACTGAATCACACGCATGCATCCGTACGCAATGACCGTGATCAGACGCTCGCTGGTCGGGCTTGCCCACGCCCCATCGCCGGACGTTCGCTCCGGCCCTCCAGGCCTCCGCTCACTGGATGCTGACTACGCTTCGCCATCCCTGGCTCCGCTTGTCAGCAACGCCGGCTCCCGGGGCATGGGCAATCCCTCCGCTGTCCGGTCCACAAACACGTATTTTCCGCATCGCGCCTTTTCAATGACTTGAATCTGCGAGGCCCGCCATGCACCACTCCCGCCGCTCGTTCCTGCAGACTTCCGCCAACGGTTTCGGCTACCTGGCTTTTTCGGCGCTCGCCGCCCGGGCGGCGCAGGCGGCCGCGAGCGGCGGCCCGTTGGCGGTGAGGCCCCAGCACTTCCCGGCCCGGGCGAAGCACGTGATCTTTCTCTGCATGCAGGGAGGGCCCTCGCACGTCGACACGTTCGACCACAAGCCGAAGCTCGTGGCCGACGCGGGCAACGCCGCCCCGGCCGCCGCCGGCCGCTACGGCCGGGCGTCGCTTTTGGCGCCGCAGTGGAAGTTCAGCCGGCGTGGCCAGAGCGGCCTGTGGATCTCGGAGCTCTTCGACGAGGTGGCCCGGCACGCCGACGACCTCTGTGTGATCAACTCGATGGCGACCGATCTGCCGGCCCATCCGCAGGCCTTCGCCCAGATGCACACCGGCACGACGCAGTTCATCCGGCCGTCGCTGGGCGCCTGGACGCTCTACGGCCTGGGCACCGAGAACGAGAACCTGCCGGGATTCATCACGATCAATCCGCCCGCCAACGCAGCGCGCACGTTCGGCAGCGCCTTCCTGCCGGCCATCTACCAGGGCACCAAGATCGGCGGCAACCGGCTGCCGGGCTTCGCGGCACGGGGACGGGGGCGCGGCGAGGCGGCCGTCGCCGACATCGCCAACGCGACGTTCGGCCGCGACGCGCAGCGGACCCAGATCGACCTCATCCAGGATCTCAACCAGTCGCGGCTCCAGCTCGACGGCGGCACGAGCCCGGAGATCGAGGGCGTGATCGAATCCTACGAGCTCGCCTTCCGGATGCAGGCGGAGGTGCCGAGTGTGATGGATCTCTCGCAGGAGGATCAGTCGACGCTCGAACGCTACGGTATCGGCGACGGGACGACCGACGCCTTCGGCCGGCAGTGCCTGCTCGCCCGGCGGTTCGTCGAGGCGGGCGTGCGGTTCATCGAGATCACACACGGTCCCTGGGATCACCATGCGAACCTCAACACGGCGCTGGCAAACGCCTGTCGCCAGGTCGACAAGCCGATCGCCGGGCTGCTCG
>Ga0208783_10001503_pt1 | contig 13772 bp, 14 predicted proteins | sample DEB19_08_DNA_2_FD_184529 | JGI IMG/M metagenome (GOLD analysis project Ga0208783, IMG submission 184529) | Aqueous microbial communities from the Delaware River and Bay under freshwater to marine salinity gradient to study organic matter... | ecosystem: Environmental > Aquatic > Marine >... | reverse complement strand
CCGGTTGAGGCCCGCGGCGTGCACCCGCACGAGCACCTCGCCGGGGCCGGGGCGCGGGGCGTCCCGCTCCTCGATGCTCAGGGTTCCATCGCCGGGGGCCACGACACAGCGCACGACGGGCACCCTAGGCGGTGGTCGCCGTAGGGTCCCGGGCCGTGACCGGAGCCGTGCTCGCCATCGTCGACGACGCCGGAGGGCGGATCGAGTTCGACGCAACCGAGGCCGAGTCGCTGCTCGCCCTCACCGAGGGCCTCGAGGCGGCGACGACCTCGGCCTGCTCGCGCTGTCGCAGCCGCGTGCTGGCGTGCGTGGCGCTCGTCGAACTGCTCGACGACGCGGCACCGCACCCGCGGGCGAACGAGATCATCGAACTCGCCGACGACGCACCGACCCTCCACGTGTACGTCGTCGACCTCGCGCAGCGGTGCGCGCACCGGACCTGGCGCGACCCGGGCCACGAGGAGTGGCTCGACGCGGTGCAGCGTCCGGGGCTTGGTCGCCGCCGACCCTGACCGGCGTGCGTCAGGCGGTGGATGCCTCGCCGATGGCGAGGAGGTCCGCGAACGACTCGTCGAGGCACTCGAGGAGCGCGTCGGGATCGGTCACCGCAGCCGGGTCCGAGTTGATCCCGACGTGCATCACGCCGCAGTAGGACAGGGTCGTGAAGTTGACCGCCGATCCGCCGCGGGGGCCGATCGGGAAGTTCTCGGTGATGCGGGCGCCGGCCACGTAGAGGTCGACCGGGCTGCCCCGGAGGTTCGAGGTCGCGAAGTCGATCGTGCGGGTCTGGCTCCGGGTCGCAGCCACCAGCATCGAGGTTGGCAGGTTCACGATGAGGTCGGCGAGCGACTCCGCGGCGGCCACCGCCCGCTCCCCGCGCAGGTGCCGGAGCGCCTCACGGGTCATGACGAACCGCTCGGCCGGGTCCTTCGGCGTGGTCGGCACCAGCGTGCGGGTCGGGACGAACCGGTTCGCCGCGGTGTCGGCGGCGGTGCGGGTGCTGATCGGCATGGCCATGCGCAGTTCGTGGACCGGTTGTCCCATGCGGGCCAGGTACCGACCGAGTGCGCCGGCCACCCCACAGACGAACACGTCGTTCACCCGCCCGTCGAGCGCGTGCGCGGTGGCCGTCGCGCTCTCGAGGGGGAACGTGAACAGGTCGAAGCGGCGACCGAGCGAACGGGGCGCGAGGAGCGGGGAGTGCGCCGCGTCGGTGACGAGCACCTGGCGCCGGAGCGAGCCGAGCAGATCGAGACCGCTGCCGATCGCCCGCGGGGCCTCCGCCGGATGCAGCGCGAGGGAGACGCCGGCGCCGATCGCGGCCCGCGCCATCTCGGCGTTGCGGTGCACCCGGTACGCGAGCGCGTCCCTGGCCACGGTGACCGCCGAGTTGCGCCGGACCGGATCGTCGCGTCGTTCGTCGCGCTCGCGGGCGTCGACCTCGCCGACGATGCGCTGCACGTCGGCCACCGGCGGCTCCTCGGCCCGCCGGTCCACGATGGACAGTGAGAGCCTGAGGCCCCCGACCCCGTCGGTGATCGTGTGGTGCACCTTCTGGAGCAGCGCGGCGTGGCCGCCGGCGAGCCCCTCGATGACGGTGAACTCCCACAACGGGCGGGACCGGTCGAACGGGGTCGCGCACAACTGCGCCGCGAGGTCGAGGAGATCACGGACGGTGGCGGGCTCGGCCAGCGCGACGCTGCGCACGTGGTAGTCGATGTCGAACGCGAGGTCCGTGCGCCACTCGGGCGGCGCGAGGCGCAACGGCGGGGTCACCACCCGCTCGCCGAGGTGCGGCATCGTCGCGACGGCATGGAGCATGCGCTCCTTGAGGCGGTCGAGATCCGGCGGCCGGTCGAGGATCGTGATGTTGCAGAAGTCGGAACGGAGCGCGGCGTCCTTCTCGACCGCCCACATGATCGCCTCGGTCGCCGACATCCTGCTCACGACCGGTGAGCGTGATCGCTCGACGGGCCGGGCGCAAGTACCGGCGCGCGGCCCCACGTTCCGTGTGGATCGGGCCCGCGGCGCTCCGCCCGGCGCCCGGTTCCCGGACGCTTCGGCCGCCGATCAGCGGGGCAGTCGGGTGCGCTTGACCTCGTTGATGGACTCGACCTCGAGGAGATCGAGGACCCGCAGGAGGTCGTCGATCCGACCCCGCTCCATGAACCGGACGAAGGTGGCCGAGGTCGGGGTGATGAAGGTGGGGACGCCCCACACCCCGTGGTCGTCGACCGCGGCGGAGTGCTCGGCGGCGAGGCGGGCGAGCGTGGCCGGGTCCTCGGCGGCCGCGGTCACCGCATCGGCGTCGAGGCCCACCGAGGCCGCCACCTCGCGCATCACCGACACCTCGGCGATCGCCCGGGCCTCATCGTGCCGGGCCGCGAAGGCGGCGAGGTGGAACGCCGCGAACCGGTCGGGGAAGTGGTCGCGCACGGCGAGGCCGAAGAGCAGCGCCGTCATGCCGGAGCCGCGTGCCTCGGGCGGACGGTCCCAGATCGGGGTGTCGCCCACCTCGAGCCGGCTCTGGTCGAGCGAGTAGGGCACGAAGGTGACCTCGAGTGGCTCGCCGGCCTCGAGCGCGGCCACGACCGCAGCGTGCGCGTTGTACGCGAACGGGCAGCGGTAGTCCCAGGTGATCCCGAAGGTACGGGTCACCGTGCGTCCCCGCGCCGGCCCGTGGGTTCCGTATGCACCGTTCGTCCCATGGCTGCCACGGTACCGGTGACGGTCGATCGGTGATCCATCGCATGCCCGGACCCGCAGCGTGCGACCGTGCGGGGCGGGGTGCCTCAGCGCCGCCGGAGGGGCAGCGCGCGGCGGGCGATGGCGCCGAGGACCACGCCGAGGGCGGCACCCGCGAGGACGTCGGAGGCGTGGTGCATCCGGGTGTAGACCCGGCTCGCGGCCACCGCACCGGCCAGCGCGTACCAGAGGCCGGGTCGGCGTGAACCCTGGGAGAGCAGTGCGGCCGCGGTGAACGCGGCCGTGGCGTGACCGGACGGGAACGACGAGGTGACCGGTCGGCGCATCCCCATGGGCAGTGGTTCGTCGTCGATGTCGGGCCGCGCCCGGCCGAAGAGTGCCTTGATCGCCCCGTTCGTGATCGCCGACTCGGCGCCGAGCACCGCTGCGCCGCGCAGCACGAGTCCCGGGTCGCCGGCGAGGGTGCCGCGCAGGGCGACGATCGCGTTCCACAGCAACGAGTGGTCGGCCGCGCTCGAGAGTCCGTAGAACACACGATCGGCGACCGGGGACCGGTGGTCCCGGACCCACGCGTCCACCGCCTCGTCGAACGCGGCGATCGCAGGGAGGTCGGAGGGCGTCGGGAGGTTCGCGGCCATCGGGCCGCCGAGCCTAGGCGGGGACGGCGGGGAGCACGCCGAGCTGGCGGAGCAGGTCGTAGTGGTCCCAGTAGGTGCGGGAGGCCACGAGGCGACCGTCGCGCCACTCCTCCACGCTGGAGGCCCGCAGCACGATGTGGGCGCCGGGTCCGTCGCCGTCGGTCGCGCAGCGCTCGAGCGGTCCGGTCCGGGTGCCGCGCACCTCGTACTCGGAGAACACGCTGGAACCCTGGGTGAGCACGAGGCTCGACGCGATCGTGAGGTCGGGGAACGCCGCGAAGTCCCCCGCCCACCGGTCGAGCACCGCGTCGATGCCCCGGGCGACGCCGTGTCCGGGACGCCACGCGGTCACCCGCGGGTCGAGCAGTCGGCGGATGGCGGCCAGGTCGTGGTCGTTGCACGCGTCGGTGAACGCCCGGTGGAGGTCGGCCGCATCGCGGTTCATGCTCGAGTCGCTCCTCGTTCCGTGGGCCCACTCCTCGTGGGCCGGTCGTATCGGTCGCCGCATCGACGCTGCGGTGGTGCTCGGCATCGAGGCTCGACACCGCCGGGGTGGGTGCGCGGCGTCGACCCCCCGACCGTACGACGCGCGTCGATCCCGGGCACAGGGCCGGTTCGGGACGGATCGGCCGCAGTGCGCGAACCGGACGCGATTCGTGACGAGGGTCCCGAACGGCGCGCGCGGCCGCGGGCCGACCGTGCCGATCCATGGCGAAGGGTGACGATCGGCCCGTCGGTGGTCGCGGTCCTGCGAACGCACCGGCCCGGTTCAGTCGTCGCGGGCGACGAGGTCGAGGGCGGCCTGCGGGTCGCCGCCGAACTCGGGACAGTACTGCTGGAACGAGCACCAGTCGCACAGCTTCGAGGCCTTCGGCCGGAACTCGCCCCGCTGGCAGGCCGCGCCGATGGCGTCCCAGACGGCCTCGGTCTTCCGGCCGACGCCGCGGGCCTGCTGCTCGCTCGTCTCGGCCACGATCGCCACCGGCTCCTGCAGGTGGAGCAGTTGCACTCGTACCGGGAGTTCGCCGTAGTGCTCGGCGACCATGAGGGCGTACAGGTTGACGCCGGCGAGCCGTTGCCCCTGGTAGTTCGGGTGTGGTGCGCGGCCGGTCTTGTAGTCGGAGACGACCAGGCGCCCCTGCGCGTCGCGCTCGAGCCGGTCGATCACGCCCCGCACCGTCGCCCGACCGACCGTCGCCTCGAGCTTCAGCTCGAGACCGATCGGCTCGATGGTGGTCGGGTCCTCGAGGTCGAAGTACCGCCGGACGAGCACCTCGGCGTCGGCGTGGAACGCCGCCCACTCGTCGTCGGTGAGGTCGAGACCGGTGAAGTCGGGGTCCTCGGCGAGTTGGGCGCGCGCCGCCACGAGGTCGGCGAGTGCGGCATCGACCGTGCGCTCGGGCGCCTCGCGCTGCATGAGCAGTTCGAGCGCCCGGTGCACGAGCGTCCCCTTGCTCGCAGCGGGCGACGGGTCCTGGGGGAGGCGCTCGATGTAGGCGAAGCGGAACGCGAGCGGGCAGGACTGGAACTGGCTGATGCTGCTCGGCGAGATGGACTTCGGGATCGGGATGCTCACGGGGCGAACGTACCCGAGGGGTGGGACGCGGCGCCGGTGTCCCGGTGCTCCCCCCGTGCGGGCCGATCGTCCGCCGCTAGCCTCGGCCCGGTCGCCGAGGGTCGGCGGCTCGAGGGGGCACCATGAAGGTCGACGGCGGCATCACGCCCACCCTGCGGGACGTCCCCGGCGTCGCGCGCGAGCTCGAGGAGGTGGGCTACGACGGCGCCTGGACGGCCGAGACCGCCCACGACCCATTCTTCCCGATCCTCCTCGGTGCGGAGCACACCGAGCGCCTCGAGCTCGGCACCGGGATCGCGGTGGCCTTCGCGCGCAACCCGATGATCCTCGCCAACATCGGCTGGGACCTCAACGCGTTCTCGGGCGGGCGCGTGATGCTCGGCCTGGGCAGTCAGATCAAGGCGCACATCGAGAAGCGGTTCTCGATGCCGTGGTCACATCCCGCAGCCCGCATGCGCGAGTTCATCCTGGCGATGCGTGCGATCTGGGCGTGCTGGAACGACGGCACCAAGCTCGACTTCCGCGGCGACTTCTACACGCACACCCTCATGACGCCGTTCTTCAACCCGGGCCCGAACCCGCACGGCGACCCGCGCGTGTTCCTCGCCGCGGTGGGCGAGCGCATGACCGAGGTGGCCGGGGAGGTCGCCGACGGGATCATCCTGCACGGCTTCACCACCGAGCGGTACGTGCGGGAGGTCACGATGCCCGCGCTGGAGCGGGGCTGGGCGCGGGCGGGCAAGGAGCGGACGCAGTTCCAACTGTCGGGTCCGATGTTCGTGGTGACGGGTTCGACCGAGGAGGAGATGGAGGCGGCCCGCGCCGGGACGCGCCAGCAGATCGCGTTCTACGGATCGACCCCGGCCTACCGCGGCGTGCTCGAGCTGCACGGGTGGGGCGCGCTCCAGGACGACCTCAACCGGCTCTCGAAGCAGGGCGAGTGGGTCGAGATGGGTCGCCTCATCGACGACGAGATCCTCGACACCTTCGCTGTCGTCGGCGAGCCGGAGCAGATCCCGGGTCTCATGCTCGGTCGCTACGGCGACCTGCTCGATCGCGTGTCGTTCTACGCGCCGTACCGCTCGGACCCGACGCGTTGGGCCGGGATCATCGACGCGTTCCACACCGCCTGAGGGCTCGGCCGGCCCGGGCCTCAGGCCGCGGCCGCCAGGATGGCCGCGGCGGCCGCGTCCGGATCCTCGATCGGTCCGAAGTGGCCGAGGCCCGGCATCGTGAGCAGGCCCGCGCCCGGGATGCGGGCCGCGATCTGTGCCGCGTACTGCGGCGTGATCGTGTCCGTGATCTCCCCGCAGGCGATCGTCGTCGGTGCGGCGATGTTGCCGAGTCGGTCCCACAGCGTGTGCATCGCCCCCATCGAGTAGACGGCGGCCTCGTGCTCGGGGTGACACTTGAGCTCGACCGTGCCGTCGGGGAGGTCGCGCATCCCGTGGTCGACGTAGGCGCGCAGCGCGTCGGGGTGCAGGCTCGAGAGCGGTCGCTTGCGGGCGTAGTTCTCGAACGCCTCGTCCCGCGAGGCCCAGACCCGGCGACGGCGACGGGCGCCCTCGGCGAGCGGGTTGGAACGCCGGTCGGTGTCGCGGGTCGGGAACACGATGGGTTCGAACAACCAGAGCCGTGCGTAGGTGCCGGGCTCGCGTTCCTCGCCGAGCAGGATGGCCGCCCCGCCCTTCGAGTGCCCGACCGCCACGAGGCCCGGGTCGCCGGCGATGCCGACGTCGTGGGCCGCCGCGAGCGCGTCGTCGGCGAAGCGTTCCCAGTGGTAGGTGCCGTCGGGTTCCTCCCCGCTGTCGCCGTGGCCCCGGAAGTCGAGGCTCCACACGGCTCGGCCCGCGGTGATGAGCCGCTCGGCCACCGGCGCCCAGACCCGCCCGTGGAACCCGGTCGGGTGGCACAGCAGGGTCGGTGGGCCGTCGCCGCCCCAGGCGTGGACGGCGAGGTCGGGCGCGTCGGGGCGCTCGATGCGGTGGGTGGTGGGCACGAGGGGCGCCATCGGGTCATCATGGCAGGCGTGTCGCAGCCGGACGACGTCGACGCGGTCCATGCCGCCAACCTCGCCTTCTACTCGGCCTTCGAGGCGCGGGACATCGATGCGCTCGCCGCGGTCTGGGAGCACAGCGACCGGGTGACGGTCGTGCACCCGGGCTGGCCGATCCTGCGCGGGTGGAGCCGGGTCCTCGCATCGTTCGAGGCGATCTGTGCGAACACCGCGTTCATGCAGTTCGTGCTCACGGACGAGCGGGTGACGGTGGAGGGCGACACCGCCTGGGTGACCTGCGAGGAGAACCTGCTCCAGTCGGTGTCCTCGCGTGATGGCGCGAACGACCTCGGTGAACTCTCGGGGGCGCGGGTGATCGCGACGAACGTGTTCGTGCGCGGCGGCGGCGGGTGGCGCATGGTCCACCACCAGGGGTCCCCGGCGCCCAGCGGGATGCCGGACGAGGGCGATCCGGTCTGACGCGCCGCGCTCAGCGCGCCGCGCGCTCGGCCGCGTGGTCCTCGGTCGCCTTGGCGATGGCGTGGACGGCCCGGTTCACGAACTCGCCGGCGGCCCCGGTGAGCCACTCCTTCGAGTGCTCGCGCGGGGCGATCTGGCCCTGGAACCGGGGCATGACGTGTTCGGCGAAGAGTTCGTAGGACCGACGCTTGGCCGTGGGCTCGGCCCAGTCGTGGTCGAGGAAGAGGTAGGCGCCGAATCCGCCGGCCGAGGCCTCCAAGAGTTCGTCGATGCGGGCCGCGGCGTCGTCCGGGGTGCCGATGACCGCGAAGCCGCTCACCCGGTTGTTCTCGATGATCTCCGCGACCGTGGATCCCGACACCGGACCGCCGGGGAGCACGTGCCCGAAGTACTGCGCGAACTCGAGGATGCCGTGCGCCACGTCGCGCTCGGCCTGCTCACGGGTCTCGGCGATGTGCATCGGGCCGACGAGGCGCCAGGACGCACGGTCGATCGTATGGCCGTGCTCGGTCGCGATCTCGTCCCACATCGCGTAGTGGTGGGCGAGCATGTCCATGCCCTGCTTGGCGGTCGCCGCGATGGAGAGCATCCCGATGCCGTGGCGGCCGGCCGCCCGGGCGCCGGTGGGGGAGAACGACGCGGCGACCGCGACCTCGAGGTGCGGTCGGGAGTAGGGGGCGAGTTGCAGGCGCGCGTCCCGCAGCGTGAAGCCGTCGGTCTCCATCGTCACGGTCTCGCCCCGCAGCAACGCCATGATGGCCTCGAGGGACTCCTCCATCCGGGGCCGCTGGGTGTCCGCCGGGATGCCGAGCATGTGGGCGTCCGAGGTCAACTGGCCCGGACCCACGCCGAGCATCACCCGCCCGCGGGTGATGTGGTCGAGGAGCACCATGCGGTCGGCCAGGAGCAGGGGGTGGTGGTACGGCAGGCTCGCCACACCGGTGCCGAGGCGGATGGATCGGGTGCGGGCCGCCGCGGCGGCGATGAACACCTCGGGTGAGGCGATGATCTCGACCCCGCCGCTGTGGTGCTCGCCGATCCAGGCCTCGTCGTACCCGAGGCGATCGAGGTGCTCGAGCAGTTCGAGGTCACGCTCGAGCTCGAGGGTCGGGTTCGTGCCGACCGGGTGGAAGGGGGCCATGAACACTCCGAAGCGCATGGCCGGATTCGACCCGCCCGCACCGCGGTGCGTCAAGCCGGGTCGGTGCGGTTCAGGAATCGGTGTGGCGCCGGCCGAGCGTGGTCGAGGTGGCCCGCGCGAACTCCACGAGATCGGCCTGGTTGCGGACGCCGACCTTGCGGAAGATCGCCGACAGGTAGTTGCGGACCGTGCCGTCGGACAACAGCAGGGTCCGGGCGATCGTCGTGACCCGTGAGCCGTCGATGATGAGGGCGAGGATCTGGGTCTCACGCGGGGTGAGGTCGTGGGCCTGACTGATGGCCTGCGCGGCCACCGTGGCGTCGCGGCTGCCGGACAGGGTGCCGTCGTCCTCGGTGAGTGCCGCCGCTGCGATGGCGCGCAGCCGCGTCGGCGTCGAATCCGGGGAGTCGGTCCCGAGCATGCGGTTCGTCAGGACGAGCCACCCCTCGGGGAGCCCGGGTTCACGGGTGATCACCGTCTCGCTCGCCAGGTGGCTGCGCTCGGGCGTGCGCACCCGGTAGCGCGCCCGGGTCACGGTCCGGTCCGCCCGCCCGCTGCGGACGAGGTCGGCGTTGGCGAGCAGGCTCGGGATGTCCGCCGGGTTCACACTCGGCAGGACCGAGATGCCCGCCGCGAGCTCCCGGTCGACGCCGAGCGCCTCGAGCGGCGGTTCGATGTAGCGGAGGCGCCAGTCCGCGTCGATCACCGCGCGCGAGTACGCGTCCTCGGGAAGCGGTGTCGTGGTCACCGGATGTGTCAGGTCGGTCGGTTCCTCGGTGCGCACCCGTTGCAGGAGGTACAGCAGCAGGTAGCCCGGGTGCCGGGTCTGCTCGCCGATGGCGTGGAGCGTCACCGTGTTGACGACCTCGGACTCGCCCTCGACCGGGATCGCCATGGTGGTCGAGTCGACGTCGCCGCGCAGGACGGCGACGACCTCGCCGGTGTTCTCCCCCAGCGGTGCGTCGCGGGGCCGTCCGACCTCGGTCCCGCGATTGATGAGTTCCCGGCGCGGGACGCCGATCATCGCGGCGTACGCGTGGTTCACGGTCACGTAGACGTTCTGGGTGGTGTCGATGAGCGCCGCACCGATCGGGGCCTCGGCCATTGCGCCGCTCGTGATGAGCTGCGCGACGTCCAGCACCTCCTCGTCGAGGGCGAGATCGGTCGGGCGGGGCGGACCGACCTCCCGCCACTCCACCTCAACGAACCGCCGGTCGACCCCCACCTGGTTCCGGAAACGCACCGTGAACCGCAGTGTCGTCGGGCGTCCCTGCCCGTCGACGATCGTGCCGAAGGTCTCGTACTCGGGGATCTCGCCCGCGACGAGTCGGTCGTACTTCGCGCCCGCCTCGGCCTGGGTGTCGGGGTCGGCGAGGATCAACGGGTCGAGCGTGGATCCCCGCTGGAGACCGAGCGCAGCGGTCGCGTACTCGCCGGGGACATTGAGGTCGACGATGCGCGAGCACAACGGGTCCGAGACGTCGATGAGGGCGCGCGGGACCGCGTCGTTGAGCAACGGTGGCAGTCCCCTCATGACGGCATCGTCGGTCCCCGGTCCGTCGGTGACCGTTGCACCCGGTTCCACGTCCACGCCTGCCCCGTTCCTCAACCACGACCGGCGGCCGCGTCCGCGGGTGGCCGGTGGATCTCCCGGAGAGTGAACCACAACCGCCCGGTGCGGTCGGGCGACCGTGGCCGATTCCCGCAGAACGTCGCCTGAAATCCGTTCACCCCAGAGGTTGCTGGTGAGGGGCCGCCGATCAGGCGCGTTCGGCCTCGATGAACCGTTCGAGTTCCGGCCCGCTCTCGAACGACGTGATGAGCGCGTAGCGCGGGGCGTCGCCGTTGTGCACCACGACGTGCCACAGGCGCTGGGTGTCCACGACGAACCGGGCGCCCCGGTGCAGCGGCACCCGCCGTTCCGTCGCCGGATCGGGCAGCCCGTCGGCGCCCGAGTCCATGAGGAGCATGTACGAGGTGGGGTTGTCCGTGAGTTCGAGCCAGGAGCGGACGACCCATCCGTCCCCCTCGGGGTTGAACCGGTTGTTGTCGTCCCGGTGGAACGAGCGCATCGCGGTCTCGTGGTCCTGCGGCTCGAGCTTGATGACCCGGACCCGACCGAAGTTCGCGCCCACGTCGCGCACGTAGTCGCGCAGCGAGGGGCACAGGTCGGCGTTCGAGGTGAACACCGCATCCTTGTCGGCGTGCTCCTGCTCCGCGGACCAGAACCCGCGGCAGTCGAGCTCGCCGTCCATCGTCGCGATCGGGGCGAAGTTGGTGTCGCCGCCGCTCTTCCAGTCCATGTACTCGAGCGACGTCCACTCGCGCTCCTGCACGTCGAACGGAGCGTCGCGCAGCGCCACGAACCCGGTCGGCGTCAGGGCGTCGAGGCGGAGGTGGTCGGTGTCGCGCGGGATGGCGACGGACCAGTGCTCGAGCGTGGGCCAGAAGGTGCTCGTCATGCGGGGGAGTCTACGAACGGTTCGGCGCCCGGACGGTGTCTGCGGCGCCGGGCGCCGGATTTCGTGACGAAGGTCCCGATCAGCGGGCGGCGGCGAACGCGCCCACGACCCGGGCCCGCCACGGCGGCAGCCGCGCGCAGCCGGCCTCGTCGGTGCGGCCGATCCGGACCAGCACGAGGTCGAGCGCGGGGCAGACGAGGATCGACTGGCCCTCGTAGCCGTTGGCCCAGAACGATCCGAAGGCGTCCTCGGTGACCCACCAGTGGAGGCCGTAGCGGCGGCCGTCGTCGGGGTCGGTCGACCGTGCGACGCGCGCCGTGTCGACCCAGCCCTCGGGGAGGAGACGCTCGCCCGCCCACACGCCGTCGCGCAGGTACAGGAGGCCGAAGCGGGCGAAGTCGCGCGCGGTCGCGTGCACGAAGGTCGACGCGATCCAGGTGCCGGCGTCGTCGAACGTCGGGCGCGCGCTCGCCATGCCGATCGCGTCGAAGAGGCGCTCGCGCACGTAGGCCTCGTAGGGCGCGCCGGGGCCGAGCGCGCGGGCGACGAGCGACGAGACGATGTTCGACGAACCGCTCGAGTAGCAGAAGCGCTCGCCGGGCTCGGCGGCGAGCCTGCGATCGGCGGCGAACGCGGCGACGTCCGGGCGGCCGTCGCCGAACAGCATCGTCACGACGTCGGAGGGACGCTCGAGCGAGTACACCTCGCTCCAGTCGAGGCCGTCGCGCATCTCGAGCAGCTGTTCGATCGTGATGGCGTGGCGCGGGTCGGCGGGATCGGACCATGCGGGCACGTCGGCGCGGGCGCCGAGGTCGAGCCGGCCGTCGCCGACGAGCAGGCCGACGGTGGCGTGGAGCATCGACTTCGCCATCGACCACGAGAGGAGCGGCACGTCGGCGTCGACGGGCCGACCGTCGTCGGTGAACGACGGCAGCCGGTTCGCGTACCGCTCGGCGACGATCCGGCCGCCGTGTACCGCCACCACCGCGAACGTCTCGCGCATCGGCCCGTCGGGGTCGAACATCTCGTCGAGCAGCGGCTCGAGGTCGACGCCCGCGGGGAGCGGACCCGTCGGCCAGTCGGCGCCCGGGAACGGGACGTCGGCCGGCTGCGGCGGCAGCGGGATCAGGGACGGGCTCAGACCGGGAGCCCCCCGGTCGCGGCCTTCGTCGTGCCGTGGTCGCGGAACGCCGCGATCGTGCGTTCGGCGGTACGCATCATGTGGATCTCGTCGGCGCCGTCGGCGAACCGGGCCCAACGTGCGTTCATGTACATGTCGGCGAGCGGGGAGTCCTTCGAGTAGCCGAGCGCGCCGTGCACCTGGATCGCCCGGTCGATGATGCGGCACAGCGAGTTGGCGACGAAGTGCTTCGTCATCGACACCTCGGACTTGAAGTCCTCCTTGCGGTCGATCTTGTACGCCGCGTGCAGGACCATGAGCTTGCACTGGTACAGCTCGATCGTGGAGTCCGCGATCATCCATTGGATGCCCTGCTTCTCCGCGAGCAGCGAGCCGTGCGAGTACCGCTCGAGCGACCGGGCCACCATGAGGTCGAGCGCGGTCTCGGCCTGCGCGATCCAGCGCATGCAGTGCGCGAGCCGTGCGGGCCCGAGGCGGTACTGGCCGAGCAGGTGACCCTGACCACGGCCGCCGAGCATCTGGTCGTTGTGCACCCGCAGGTCCTCGATGAGGATCTCGGAGTGACCGTGCCCGCCGTGCATGGTCTCGATCTCGCGGACCTCGTTCCAGCCCTCGCTCGGGAGGTCGACGATGAACGCGGTGTTCGCGGCCTGCGGGAGGTCGGGGTCCTCCTCGGTGCGGCAGATGAGGATCGCGAACTGCGCCCGGTTCGCCCCGCTGATGAACCACTTGTGGCCGTTGATGACCCACTCGTCGCCGTCCTGGTAGGCGTGCGTGCGGATGAGGGTCGGGTCGGAGCCGGCGACCTCGGGCTCGGTCATCGCGAAGCAGGAGCGCCCTCGCCCGGAGCAGAGGAGCTTGAGGTACTTCTCCTTCTGGGCCTCGGTGCCCCAGTGGAGCAGCGTGTGCATGTTGCCCTCGTCGGGGGCCTGGCAGTTGAGAGCGAACGGCCCGAAGCGGGCCTTGGCCGCCTCGGCCTGCACCATGGCGAGCTCGACGTGGGTGAGTCCCATGCCGCCCCACTCCTCGGGCATGTGCGGCATCCAGAGCCCACGCTCCATCGCGGCGCCGCGCATCTTGATGATGCCGGCGATGAGCGACTCGCGGTCCTCCTCGTCGATCTCGGCCTCGGTCGGCCGCACGACCTCGTCGATGAAGGTGCGCACCCGCTCGCGGATGGCCTCGAGTTCGGGGGAGAGGGAGAAGTCGATCGTCATGGCGGGCAGCCTCGCCGCCGTCGGGAGGGGCGGTCAAACGGTGGTCGCGGGTGGGGCTTAGGCTCCGGCGGTTCGTCGGACGAGGGGGTCGGGATGCGGGCGGTCGTCGCGGAGCACGGGGTGCTCGAGGTGCGGGAGCACGAGGAGCCGCGCCCGGAGGCCGGCGAGGTCCTCATCGAGGTCCGAGCGTGCGGCATCTGCGGGTCCGACCTCCACACGCTGCAGCACGCGCACGAGGTCGGGCGGCTCGGCGAGGTGCTCGGCACCACCGGGTTCGACCCGGACCGGCCCTACGTCATGGGCCACGAGTACTGCGGCGAGGTGGTGGATCTCGGCGCGGGCGCCGAGGCGAGCGGTGTGCGGCCCGGGGACCTCGTCGTGTCGATGCCGTTCCTCATCCGGCCCGACGCGTTCG
>Ga0208783_10001501_pt1 | contig 13784 bp, 13 predicted proteins | sample DEB19_08_DNA_2_FD_184529 | JGI IMG/M metagenome (GOLD analysis project Ga0208783, IMG submission 184529) | Aqueous microbial communities from the Delaware River and Bay under freshwater to marine salinity gradient to study organic matter... | ecosystem: Environmental > Aquatic > Marine >... | reverse complement strand
GCACGAGGAGGTGCGCGGCGCGGGCGTGAAGGTGCTCGCCGTCTGCCCGGGCTTCACCCACAGCGAGTTCCAGGCCCGCGCCGGCATGGAGGCCGAGGACGTGCCCGGGTTCATGTGGCAGGAGCCCGACGAGGTGGTGGGGTCCGCGCTGCGGGCCTACGACCGCGGGCGCGCCGTGGTGGTGACCGGCCTCATCAACCAGGCGACCGCCGCGTTCGCGACCGTCTCGCCGGGGTTCGTCACCCGCAAGATCGCGGGCCGGGTCATGGCCGAGGCGGGCCGGACCCGGGCGACCTAGGACCGGGTGCCGGCGGGGGCGTCAGGCGCTCAGCGTCGCGGTGCCGAACGGCGTGGAGAACCGATCGCACCAGATGACCACGTGGGGCAGCGCCCCGAGGTCGAGATCGGCGGGCAGCTGGTAGAGCTGGGTGCCCTGGTTCCCGCGCAGCGCCTCGATGCGGCGCCCGCCGTCGACCGACCCCTCAGCGGATGGCGACAGGTACAGCTGCAGGTCGGGTCCGTTCTCGGCGTCGAGATCCTCGAGGACGAGCACACGGCCGTCATCGGAGTCGAGCACGACCGCGCGCCCGGCGACGGAGTGGCCCGCCTGTCCGACGAAGGTTCCGGCACCGACCACCGCGGGCTTCGACTCCTCGACGGGACCGCCGCTGCCGGTGGGGCCGTCCGACTCGGGTGCGTCGTCGCCCGCCCCGGCGAGCGCGTCGGCGACCTCGGTGGGCAACGCATCGTCGACCCGCTGGTCGATCACGGCCCGGTCGGGCCGGAACCACGCGAACGCGGCGATGCCGAGCACGAGCACGCCGATGGCGACCGCTCGGCGACGGTTGCGGGCGGGCTGCGGCGCTGCGGTGTCCATGTGGTCAGCGTACGCCCGGCGTCCCATCGGGGCGGGTCGACGGCCGGGAGCGGGGTGAACCGTCGGGTGGATCAGCGGGGCGCGAGGCGGGACACCGTGCCCCGCAGCGACGCGACGAGCACCGAGCCGTCGGGCGCGACGCCGAAGGTGGTCGGTGCGTCGAGGCGGACGCCGAGGCGCAGCGTGCGCAGGTTCTCGGTGGTGAGCACGGCGCTCACCTCCCCCGAGCAGTAGTCGGCGAACAGGTACGCGCCGCTCAACGGGGCGGGCAGGCGCGGGTCGCGCGCCACGACGCCACCGGTGACCGAGCAGGAGTCGCCGGCGTGCGCGTACTCGTGCACCGGGTCGACGGCGCGCTCGGCGGTGCCGTCCCGGAACCGGTGGGTGCCCTCGAACACGTTCCAGCCGAAGTTGGCGCCGCGTCCGGCCTGCAGGGAGATCACGTTGACCTCCTCCCACTCGTTCTGCCCGACGTCGGCGATCCAGAGGGACTTCGTCGGCGCGTCCACGACGAAGCGCCACGGGTTGCGCAGGCCGTACGCGTAGATCTCGGGTCGCACGGGCGGGGCGCGGTCGACGAACGGGTTCGAGGCCGGGATGGTGTACGGGTCGCGGCCGGTCGGGGTCGGGGTGATGCGCAGCAACTTGCCGAGGACCTGGCGCAGGCTCTGGGCGTTGCCACCCTCCACGTGCCCCTCGCCCGCGTCGCCGGCACCGCCCCCATCGCCGACCCCGATCCACAGGTCGCCCTGCTCGTCGATCACGATGCCGCCGCCGTTGTGGTTCACCTGCGGCTGGGCGATCGTGATGACGGAGCGGCGGCCGCCGACCTCGGCTGCGCCGGCCCGCCACGGGAACGCGTCCACGGTGAGCGCGCCGTCGGGGGTGCGGGTGCTCGCCGTGTACAGCCAGCGTCCGTCGTTCGAGAACGCCAACCCGAGCAGGCCCTGCTCGAAGAACCCGGATGCGACGCGGTCCCGGAGGTCGAGGACCTCGGAGGTCCCGGCGGCCCCGAGGCGCACGACGCGCCCGGCCCGCTCGGCCACGTAGATCTCCCCGCCGGCGGTGGTGATCGCGACCGGCTCGGCGAGGCCGGTGGCGACCTCCTCGAGGCGCACGGCGGTGGGATCGCCGGAGGTCGTGGCGGTCGGCCCGGTGGTCGTGGTGGTCGGGCGCGTCGTGTTCGTCGGCCGCTGCGCGTCCGGCGCGTCGCCCGAGCAGGCGGCCAGCGCGACGGCGAGGAGCAGGACGGCGGATGCTCGGCGGCGGCGCATGGCGGCACGGTACCGGGGGAGGGGTGCGGATCGGAATCGCGTACGCTGCGCCGATTGGGCGCATCCGGTTGCGCCATGATCGCGAGGATCGCAGCGTGAGCAGTCCCGACGGCCAGCAGACGATCGTGACCCTCGACCTCGAGGGTGTGCTCGTCCCCGAGATCTGGATCGCGGTCGCCGAGCGCACTGGCATCGAAGCGTTGCGCCGCACGACCCGCGACGAGCCCGACTACGACGTGCTCATGCGCTACCGCCTGGACATCCTCGCCGAGCACGGCCTCACGATGAGCCTCATCGCGGACGTCATCGACGGCCTCGGCCCGCTCGAGGGGGCCCGCGAGTTCCTCGACGCGCTGCGCGCCCGCACCCAGGTCGTGATCCTCTCGGACACGTTCGAGCAGTTCGGCGCGCCGCTCATGCGCCACCTCGGGATGCCCACCCTCCTGTGCCACCGTCTCGTGGTCGAGGACGACCGCATCACGGGGTACCGCCTGCGCATGGCCGACCAGAAGCGCCACGCGGTCGGGGCGTTCCGAAACCTGAACTACCGGGTCGTGGCCGCCGGCGACTCCTACAACGACGCGGCGATGCTCGGGGCGGCCGACGCCGGCTTCTGGTTCCACGCGCCCCCGGCGATCGCGGCCGAGTTCCCCCAGTTCCCGGCCACCGAGGACTACGACGCCCTCCTCGCCGGGATCACCGGCGCCCTCGGGGCCTGAGGCGGTCGGCGGGGCATCGGACAGGGCGTCGGCCGGGCCGTGGTGGGCCCGGTGGACGCAGGTGGCCCGGCATCCGCTATGGTGTCGGGGAACCGCCGCCCGAGCGAAACGTGCTCGCGGATGCGAAGTCTCCCCGCCTCCGAGCCGTGCAGCGGCCCCTTCGGTCCGGCGGGATCCTCGAACGGAGCGTGGATCCGTCCACGGAGTCGCCACCACCGGTGTCCGGCTCGCCCGTCGTGGTTCACCTCCCTTCCCATGGCTGCCGCCGCCCCGGTCCCGAGACCGGGCGGGCACGAGAGCCCCACCTCGCACCCGGTCGCATCGTCGATGTCCGGCGTGCATCCCCAGAGGAGCCAGATTGAGTCCGCAGCAGGGCATCGAGCGTTCCATGCTCGACGGCAAGGACCGCGAGGAACTCCACTCCATCGCCTCGGCGATCGGCCTGAAGGGCGTGACCCGCCTCAAGAAGGCCGACCTCGTCGACGCCATCCTCGCCGCCGCGGGCGGCAACGGGGCGGGCAATGGCGGCGGCGCGAAGGCCAAGGCCGAGCCGAAGGGCAAGGCGGGGGAGGCCGAGGACACGGCCCCGCGCAAGGCCGTGCGCTCCAAGCGGGCGTCCGAGATCGAGGCGGACTCGATCGACGCCCTCGCGGCCGAGGAGGCCGCCATCGCCTCGTCCGATGCGGACGAGCCCGAGATCGCCCCGCGGCCCCGCCGCGGCGCCGCGAATCCGTCCCCGGCGACGTCCGACGAGCCGAAGACGCAGACGAGTGGTGACGGCGGTTCGGGCGAGGCGAGGGCGCAGGGGGGCGACGGCGGCGGCCGGTCGTTCTCCGATGACGACGAGCGGGCCTCCTTCGGGGAGGGGAACCGCTCCCGGCGTCGGCGTCGGCGCGGCCGGGACCGCGAGCGCGGCGGTGAGCGCGGCGGCGAGCGCGACCAGGGCGAGCCCCGGGGCGAGTTCACCGGTGAGCCGGTCGAGATCTCGGGCCTGCTCGATCTGCGCGATGAGGGCTACGGGTTCCTGCGGGCCTCCGGGTACCTCCCGGGGCGCAACGACGCGTACGTCTCGGCCTCCCAGGTCCGGCGCTTCGCCCTGCGCAAGGGCGACTTCGTGCAGGGCGCGACCCGTCCGGCGGCCAGCAACGAGAAGTACCCGGCGCTGCTGCGGGTCGACACGGTCAACGGGATGACGCCCGACGAGGCCCGGCTGCGCCCGCGCTTCGAGGACCTCACCCCGCTGTTCCCGGACGAGAAGCTGCGCCTCGAGCTCACCGAGGACCCGCGTGAGATGACGGGTCGCATCGTCGACCTGCTCTCGCCGATCGGCAAGGGTCAGCGCGGGCTCATCGTGTCGCCGCCGAAGGCGGGCAAGACCACGATCCTCAAGCAGCTCGTGTACTCGATCGAGCGCAACAACCCGGAGGTGCACCTCATCGTGCTGCTCGTGGACGAGCGGCCCGAGGAGGTGACCGACATGCGCCGCCACGTGCTGCGCGGCGAGGTCGTGGCCAGCACCTTCGACCGTCCGTCCGACGAGCACACCCACGTCGCCGAGGTCGCGATCGAGCGGGCGAAGCGGCTCGTCGAACTGGGCAAGGACGTGGTGATCGTCCTCGACGGCATCACCCGTCTGGCCCGCGCCTACAACCTCGCGGCCCCGGCCTCCGGTCGCATCCTCTCGGGTGGTGTGGACTCGAGCGCGCTGTACCCGCCGAAGCGGTTCTTCGGTGCGGCCCGCAACGTCGAGGAGGGGGGCTCGCTCACGATCGTGGCGACCGCGCTCATCGACACCGGCAGCCGGATGGACGAGGTGATCTTCGAGGAGTTCAAGGGCACCGGCAACATGGAGCTCCGCCTCGACCGCAAGTTGGCCGAGCGACGGCTCTACCCGGCGATCGACGTCAACGCGTCGAGCACCCGCCACGAGGAGCTCCTCTTCGAGCGCGACCAGCTGGTCCAGGTGTTCAAGTTGCGCCGGGTCCTCAACGCGCTGGCCGGCGAGGGATCGACCGCACCCGGGCTCGAACTCCTGCTCGACAAGTTGCGTTCCACCAAGTCCAACGACGAGTTCCTGGCCGACATCGCCAAGGCCCCCTCGGCCGGCGGCTGATCGGACCCGAGCAGCGGGCCCGTCGGGGCCCGGCGGGACGCCCGCGGGGCGGTTCCGCTAGATTCCTCACTCCCCGAGAGCACGGAGAGCGCCAGAGCCATGCAGGCCGACATCCACCCCACCTACGACGTGTGCACCGTGCACTGCTCGTGCGGCAACGAGTTCCAGACCCGTTCCACGGTCGACTCCCTGCGCGTCGAGCTCTGCGCCGAGTGCCACCCCTTCTACACGGGCAAGCAGAAGCTCGTGGACACCGGTGGGCGGGTCGAGCGCTTCCAGAAGCGCTACGCCGCGGCCGGCAAGAAGGCCAAGAAGTAACCGACCTCCCGTCGGAGGTGTCGGGCGTGGGTCTCGCCGCCGGGGCGACCCGGTACATGGGTGGTCAGGCCGTCATGGACGGCGTGATGATGCGCGGCGAGCAGGTTTGGGCCGTGGCCGTGCGCCGCGAGGACGGAGGGATCGACCTCCGGGTCGAGGACGCGCCCCACTGGGCGGAGCGCTACGGCCGCATCCCCTTGGTGCGCGGCGTGGTGAACCTCGTGGAGTCCCTCTCCCTCGGCATGCGCGCGCTGACCTGGTCGGCCGACGTGAACGCGCCGGAGGAGGAGAAGATCTCCAAGGGGGCGACCGCGGTCTCGCTCGCGTTCGCGCTCGTGCTCTTCGTCGGCGTGTTCCTCGTGCTGCCGATGCTCGGGGCCCGCGGCGCATCCTCGCTGCTCGGACTCTCGGGGCTCGCCTTCCACATGCTCGAGGGGCTCCTGTCGCTCGGGCTGTTCCTCGGCTACATCACGCTCATCGGTCGCATCCCGGACATCCGTCGGGTGTTCGAGTACCACGGGGCCGAGCACAAGGCGATCGCGGCCTACGAGCGCGGGGTCGAGGTGACCCCGACCTCGGCCCAGCGGTACACGACCGAGCACGTCCGGTGCGGCACGAACTTCCTGCTGACGGTGTTCGTGATCGCGATCGTGGTCTACAGCGTGGTCGGTCGACCGGCCCTCCCGTACCTCATCGCCTCGCGGATCCTGCTCGTCCCGGTGATCGCCGGCCTCGCGTACGAGGTCATCCGCTTCGCGGCCGGGCACATGGATCGGCGCTGGGTGCGCGCCCTCATGGTGCCGGGGCTCGCGCTCCAGCGCCTCACGACCCGGGAGCCCTCCGACGATCAGGTCGAGGTCGCGATCGCGGCACTGCGAGCCGTGCTCACCGATGCCCAGACGGCCGAGGTCGACGGCCGACGGGCCGCGTGAGGCGGGCACCGTGAGCATGTTCGACCGACTCGCCGACCTCGAGGCCGAACTCGATCGGCTCGAGGCGACCCTGCCCGGGTTGTACGCGGGCGGCGACCAGAAGGCCGCCGCCGACGCGGGCCGTCGGGCCAGCGAGTTGCGTCCCGTCGTCGAGGCCTACCGCACCCACCGCGAGCGGGCCCGGGCCCTCGCCGATGCTCGCGAGATGCTCGAGGCCGAACGCGACGGCGACATGCGCGAGTTCCTGCGCGACGAGGTCGGGGCCCAGGAGCGCGCCATCGAGGCGCTCGAGGCCGAACTCAAGGAACTGCTCATCCCGAAGGATCCCAACGACGGCCGCAACGTGATCGTGGAGATCCGCGGGGCCGAGGGCGGGGACGAGGCCAACATCTGGGCCGGCGACCTCTTCCGCATGTACGAGCGGTACGCGGAAGCGCGGCGCTGGAAACTCGAGATCCTGTCCAGCCAGGCCTCGGACATGGGCGGGTTCCGCGACGTGACCTTCGTGGTGCGCGGCGCCGACGCGTGGGCCCGGCTCAAGCACGAGGCCGGTCCGCACCGGGTGCAGCGGGTGCCGGCCACCGAGAGCCAGGGTCGTATCCACACGAGCGCCGCGACGGTGGCCGTGCTGCCTGAGGCCGAGGAGATCGACGTGCACGTCGATCCGAACGACCTCGAGATCGACGTGTACCGGTCCTCCGGACCCGGCGGGCAGTCGGTGAACACGACCGACTCGGCGGTGCGCATCACCCACAGGCCGACCGGTCTCGTCGTCACCTGCCAGGACGAGAAGTCCCAGTTGCAGAACAAGGACAAGGCGATGCGGATCCTGCGGGCCCGCCTGCTCCAGATCGAGGAGGAGAAGCGTCAGGCCGAACTCTCCGACGCGCGCCGCAGCCAGGTGAAGGGCGGCGGACGCTCCGAGAAGATCCGCACCTACAACTTCAAGGAGAACCGGGTCACCGATCACCGCATCGGCCTGACGCTCCACTCGCTCGACGCGGTGCTGGGGGGCGACCTCGACCCGATCGTCGACGCGCTCGTGCAGGCCGAGCGGGCCGAGCAGCTCGCCGCCGAGGGCTGAGGACCCCGTGGCGAGCCCGGTGCCGCCGACCTGGCGGGACCTGCACGAGGACGCGCTCGGGCGTCTGCGCGATGCGGGCGTCGACTCCCCGGCCGCCGAGGCGCGCTGGCTGCTCGAGCACGTCTCGGGGGAGCCGGGCGACGAGGTGATCCTGAGCCCGGCGCCGGCCACCCGTCGGGGCACCGTCCAGCTCGACGGCCTCCTCGCCCGTCGCCTCGCCGGTGAGCCGCTGCAGTACGTGCTGGGGGAGTGGGCCTTCCGCGAGCACGACCTGCTCGTGGATCGCCGCGTGCTCATCCCGCGGCCCGAGACCGAGACGGTGGTCGAGGTCGCGCTCGCCGAGGTCGAACGGCTCGGGGAGCGTCGGGGCCGTCCCGATCCGTGGGCCGCGGCGATCACGACGTTCGCGGTGGCCGACCTCGGCACCGGCAGCGGGGCGATCGCCATCGCGCTCGAACGGTCCCTGCCCGAGGCCGAGGTGTGGGCGACGGACCGGAGCGCGGAGGCGCTGGCGGTGGCCCGGGCCAACATCGCCGGCACGGGTGCGACCCGCGTGCGCACCGCCGAGGGGCACTGGTTCGAAGCGCTCGACGACTCGCTGCGCGGCGAGCTGCTCCTCGTGGTGTCGAACCCGCCCTACATCGCGGAGGCCGAGATCGATGCCCTGCCCGCGGCGGTCATCGAGTGGGAGCCGTTCGGCGCGCTCGTCAGTGGCCCGACCGGGCTCGAGGCGATCGGGACGATCCTCGCGGAGGCGCCCGGCTGGCTCGCTCCGGGGGGTGTGGTGGTGCTCGAGCACGCGCCGCACCAGGCCGACGCGGTGGTGGACCTCGCTCGCGACGCCGGGTTCGTCGAGGCCCGGGTCGAGCCCGATCTCGCGGGTCGGCCGCGGGCGCTCGTGGCCCGTCTCGCCTGATCCGGCCGGTCGGACCACCACGGGATCGGGAGGGATCGGTCCGGGCGGGTTGGGTACCGTGCGGGCATGAGCGATCAGGACAGCCTCGACGTCGACGCGATGCTCGCCCGGTTCCGCGAGCGGGCCGCCGCGGTGCGCGAGCGCCCGCTCCCGCCGGTCGCCGGCCCCGACCGCGAGCGCTTCGTGCGTCAGGCCCAACTCGACTTCCAGGACTTCGCGATCGTCGGCGATGCGACCTGGGAGTTCGTCGACGGCGTCCTGACCCTGCGCGTCGACCTCGCCGGCGCCTAGAGGCGTTCGTCGAAGCGTTCGTTCGGATCGAGGCGCTGCAGGTACGCCCGGTCGACCGCGACCCAGATCGTCTTCGAGAACGGGTAGAAGACGATCGGGCCGAACGCCATGATCGGCAACGTCACCGCAAGCACCGGGATCACCGGGATGTCGGGCAACGTGAGTGCGAGCACGGCCACGAAGATGATCGTGAACAGACCGCCCGTGGCGATGATGTTGAACGCCAGCGCACCGGTCCAGTACCCCTGCTCGCGTTCGAAGTGCAGGCCGCAGCGCGGGCAGTCCGGCTTCAACACGAAGTAGCGTTGGAAGAGGTGTCCCGATCCGCACCGGGCGCACCGCAGGGTCGCACCCCAGAGCATCGTGCGGGCCCGGCTCGGCGGACTGGTCGGTGCGGTCACGGCGGCGACCCTAGCGGCGCCCGCCCGGTGCACCCGCGGAGCGAGGTGCTCAGGCCTCGACGACGTTCGTCGGACCGTCGCCGCGCACGCGCACCGTGCGGCCCTCCCATGGCTCGGTGGTCATCGCCCGTAGCAGGTCCACCTCGGTGGCGTTCGCGAACGCCCGGGCCCCCTCGGGGGTGAGCAGGGTCAGCAGTCCGAACGCCGGGGTGCCGTCACGGTCCATGACGATCGCGGTCGCCTCGATCTCGGCGTCACCCGTGTACGCGCCCGCTCCACGGCGGGAGGGGAGTGCGTCGACGGTCGCCTGCGTGCGGCCCCTCGGCACGAACTCGGGCGTGGCCGGGTTCGGCGTCGTGGAGTAGAGGCCGGCGGCGTGCTTGGTCGCGTACCACCCGAGCGCGGTGACGAGCCCGAGCGATCCGGGGTCGCGCCGGCAGGCCTCGACCATCGCGGCGATGGAGCGCATGACGTACGCGTTCCCGGGTCCGCCGGCGAAGCCGAGGCCGCCGGTCACGGTGAGCGGGCGCGGATCGACCGTCGGACCGCCGAGCCCGGTGGCCCGGAGGGCGAGCTGCACCGCCGACGGGAAGCAGGAGTAGAGGTCGAACCGGGCGACGTCGTCGATGCCGACCCCGGCCGCACCGAGCGCGTCGGTGACCACCGCGGCGATGGCGGGGGAGTCGGCCAGCGACCAGCGGTCGGTGACGTGGAAGTGGTCGTTCGCCTCGGCGCCCGACCACGGGAACACCATAAGGTCGCCCGGCACGCCGGCGGCGCGTGCGGTGCCGTACGAGCACACCACGACGGCTGCGGCCTGATCGACCTGGATGTTGGCGCACATCCGCTTCGTGTACGGGAAGGTCACCATGCGGTTGTCGGCCGATGGCAGCGTGATCTCGTCCCCCGTGAGTGCCCGGGGCGACCACGCGTGCTCGTTGGTCGCCGCGACCGCGGCGAAGTGCTCCCACAACGCGCCGACCGCCTGCCGGTGCTCCTCGACGGTGCGGCCCTCGGCCCGGCGGATCGCGGTCTCGAACAGCGGGTACATGCTCGTCGGTGCGATCGCACCGTGCGCGTTCTCGTCGTCGCTCGTGCCCGGACGGTCATCGCCGAGCACGGTCCCGCAGACCGGATCGTCGGCGTCGCGGGTACCCCACCCGAGGTCGATCGGCGGATCGGTCCGCCGGGCCCGGGAGCGGGTGTACACCGTCTCGACGCCGCCGATCACGACGATGTCGGCCTCGCCCCGCAGGATCGCCCGGCCGAAGTGGTGCACGAGCATCTGGGGCGTGTTCCCGCCGATCGTCGTGGTGACGGTGCGGGTCGGATCGGCACCGATCCGACGGGCCAACGCGCGGGCCGGATCCGGGTAGCGGGCCGACATGAACTCGACCACCGCGATGGTGTCGGCCCGGGTGGCGAGCGCGGCGGCCCCCAGCGACGCGTCGGCGACGCGCACCGAGTCGGCGAGCAGGTCGATCGGCTCGAGCGCGTCACGCGGGTCGGCGGGCCGCTGCTCGCTCTGGCCGACCGCGACGATGACGGGGGTCCGGGGGTCGATGGTCACGGCGGGCGAGCCTACCGACGCACCCGCTCGTTCCCCGACGCCGGTTCAGTCCTCGTCGAGCTCGGGTGGTTCGGGCCAGGTGGGGACGCCGGGCACCGCGGAGTCCGGACACACCGATCGGTAGTCGCAGCGTCCGCACACCGCGGCGTCGCGCACTCCGGCGAACCCGGCGCCCGAGACGTCGGCCCCCGCGTCGCGGATCGCGCGCACGACCGCACGCAGCTCGTCGGTGATCGCGGCGAGGTCCTCGGCCTCGGGCTCGAACGGGTCGGGCTCCTCGTCCACCTCGGCGGCGAGGTGCTCGTACCGGATGCGCACACCGAGGCCGAGCCGTTCCGCCACGGGCGCCGCGATCCAGGCCTGCACCCGGGCCCGGGGGTCATCGGCCACCCGCTCGGTGGCCCGGCCCCCCGTCTTGTAGTCGCGCACCTCGAGCACGTCGTCGAGTTGCCAGATCGCGTCGAGGCGCCCGGCGGCGATGAACGGCGGCGCGCCACGGTGGAAGCGTGCGAGCTCGTGCTCGTGGCGGGCCCGGATCGCGCGGGCGGCGGGACAGCGCGCGGCGTGGCGCGCCACCATCGTCGGGATGACGCCGTCGTCACCGCCGTGGCTCTCGAGCACGTCGCGCACGTGGCCGGGATCCGCGCAGGACCCGGTGCTGTGGATGCGATGCAGCAGCGCGTGCACGAAGGTCCCGAAGTCGGGGGAGGGTCCGCTGTCGCTGGCGGGCACGCCGAGCAGGTAGCGGGCGAGGTAGAGACGGGGACAGCGTCGCCAGGTGTCGAGCGAGGTCGCGGTGAGGCCGAGCACCTCGGGGAGGAGGCGGTCGCGCGCCATCAGCGGAACGCCGGACAGGATCCGATGAACGGGCACCACGCACACTGGGTGCCGGGGGCCGGGCGCGGGTCGGCGAGGCGGGCCCGGATGCGGGCGAGTCGCTCGACGAGCCAGTCCTCGCTCGCGGCGAGCGCCTCCGATGCGTCCAGACGTGCCTCGACCGCCTCGCCCCGGAGCACGTCGGCCACGGTGACGAGGATCGGACCGGGCGCGGCGCGCACCCAGTCCGCAGCGCGCAGGAGGGCGAACCGCACCTCGGGCGCTCCGGCGAGGCCGGCCGGAACGGTGTCGCGTCCGGCGAAGTGGAGGATGCGCAGTTCGTGGCCGGCCTCGCCCTCGAAGCGCAGCCCGACCCGGCCGGCGAGCCGGATCCCGAGGTCGGGGCGGGCGGTCACGAAGTCGCCCTCGTCGAGTCCGGTGGCGACCCGTTCACCGAACACCGTGAGGTACCAACGCACGGCGGTGTCGAACACCCGCTGCTGCTCGGCCGGCAGGTCGACCGGGGTCGGGAAGTGCGCCGGCCGTGGCCGCTCCGCGGTCGTCTGCGCGAGCAGGGCGGCCTGCTCGAGGCGGTTCGAGATCGCGAACCGCAGCGTGGAGCCGCGGTGGCCGGTCTCGTTCCCGTACTCCTTCTCGAGGCGGCGGGCGCACCGCCCCTCCGGATCGCGCAGGTGGGCGAGGGTCACCTTCGCGAGCTCCTCGGTCGTGGTCACCCCCCGAGGGTAGGCCGATCCGGCGCGTCCCGGTGCGCCGGACCGGCGCGTACGCTTCGCGCCATGCCCGCCCCCCGATCCGCGCGGCGCGCGTCGGGCGCGCGGGGCGCTCACCGCATCCGCACGACCGTCATCGTGCTCGCCGTGGTGCTCCTCGTCTGGTGTGCGATCGGCACCGTGGGTCTGTTGCTCGCCCGCAGCCGTGCCCAGGCCGGCATCGATCGCCTCGAGCGCGCGCAGCGCACCCTGCACGCGGCGGACATCCTCCGGGGCGACGGGCTCGACGCCCTGCAGCGGGCGAACGGCGACTTCGCGACGGCCCACGCCTCGACGGGATGGCTCGTCACGGCGCCACTGCGGATCCTGCCGGTCCTCGGGCGCCAGGTCCGCTCGGTCGACGCGCTCGCGGGCGCGGCCGAGCACGTCACCGCGGTGGGGGCACGGGCCACCGAACGGGCCCAGCGGGCGGTCGAGGAGCCGACCGGTGCGGGTGCGGCCCGTCTCGCACTCATCGATCGGCTCGCGACCATCGGGGGTGATGCCCGCCGCGATCTCGTCGACGTGGACCTCGGCCCGTCCGAGGCGCTCGTGGGCCCGCTGGCCCGCGGTCGGGTCCGGTTCGAGGCGCGACTCGCCGACATCCGCCGTGCGACCCGGGAGTTGCGGCTCGCCTCGGTCGGGCTGCGTCGGGTCCTGGGCGGACCGACCCGCTACCTCGTGTTCGGCGCGAGCAACGCCGAGATGCGCTCGGGTTCGGGGACCTGGTTGAGCGTGGGGGTCATCACCTTCCGGGACGGCCGGTTCGAACTCGGGGAGATGCGCTCGAGCGCCGAGTTCCTGCCCGAGCCCGCGGTCGAGCCGCAGGGAGACCTCGCGGCGCGCTGGGGTTGGGCGGCGCCGGGGGCCGACTACCGGAACCTCGCGCTCTCGCCGCAGTTCCCCGACAGCGCGTCCCTCGCGACCGAGATGTGGCGTCGGGCGACCGGGGAGACGGTCGACGGGGTGTTGGTGCTCGACCCGGTCGCGCTCCAGGCCCTCCTGCGTGCGACGGGGCCCGTGACCGTCGACGATCGCGAGATCTCCGCCGACACGGTGATCCCGTTCCTGCTCGTCGACCAGTACCGCGGCCTCGAGTACGACCTGGTGCGACCCGATCGCACCGAGGCCGAGCAGGCGGCGCGTCGGGCCGGCCTGGCCCGGGTCGCCCGCGCGGTGATCGGCGCGCTCGACGCCGCCGGGTGGAGCGCACCCGATCTCGTGGGATCGCTGCAGAGCGCGGCCGCCGATCGGCACGTGCTCGCGTGGTCGAGCGACGCGGTGCAGCAGCGCGGCTGGGACGCCGCCGGGGTCGACGGCGTGCTGCCGCGGGACTCGCTCATGCTGTCCCTCGACAACCTCGGCGCGAACAAGCTCGACCCGTTCATGCAGATCGAGGCCGAGGTCACCGGCCGCGCCGCGCCCGGTGGAGGTCGGCGTGTGACCGTGGAGGTCACGGTGCGCAACGAGGCCCCGGCCGGGCTCGGGTCGTACGCGGGCGGGCCGTTCCCCGGGAAGGGGTTCGCCGCCGGCGAGTACGTGGGGCTCCTCGCGTTCGAGGTGCCGGCGTATGCGGCCGAGGTCCGCCTCGACGGACTCGGGCCGTCGCCGGTGGACGGACCGGAGGGCACGACCCGGGTCGTGGCCGGGTCGGTGCGGATCGGCCGGGGCGGGTCCCAGCGGGCCATGCTCACCCTGACCCT
>Ga0208783_10001500_pt1 | contig 13790 bp, 12 predicted proteins | sample DEB19_08_DNA_2_FD_184529 | JGI IMG/M metagenome (GOLD analysis project Ga0208783, IMG submission 184529) | Aqueous microbial communities from the Delaware River and Bay under freshwater to marine salinity gradient to study organic matter... | ecosystem: Environmental > Aquatic > Marine >... | reverse complement strand
GCCGGTCCTCCGTCGTTGATTGGTTGGTTGGTCATTTCAATTCCTCCTCCACTTTCACCATCGGAACAAAATCCAATCGGTTGCTCTCGTCGATTGCGATGCCCCAGTTGTTCCTTCGGCAGCACAGTTCTGTTGCGTTGTAGACTTCCATCATCGTCTTCTCGGGCAGATAGATGGACAGCAGCCCTTTGAACGTGAGACGTACAGTCTCTGACTTGCTGTCGCTCATTTCGACTCCTTCTTCTTCCGGTTCCAGTAGGTGATCTGATACGCTTTGACCTTCTTCGCGGCGCGGTATGCCTCGCCCGCTTCCTTGCGAGTAAGCTGGTACACACCGGTGCCCTGCTGATTCAGCTTCTTGGCCAGCTCGCTCATCGGCCACCTCCCTGGGCGTAGTGGAGGATCAGCAGCGCGTCCGCGTTTCCGAGCGTCACATCGAGGTGCGGGTACAGCTCCTGTGCCTTGCTCTTGAGCTTGCGCTTCCACTCAGGGCCGGTGGCGCAGGCTTTACGACCTCCGAGGCCGAGGGGTTCCTGCCAGATCTTGGGTTCTACCCTGTGCAGCGCGTAGCCTGTGGCGTAGGCCAGACCTTGAATGATGCCGTAGTTCTCGTGGAGCGTGGCGACCGCGGAGGCCGGGGTCAGCTTGCTCACGAACTTGGGCACCTTCTCGATCCACAGGTGGCTTTCGCTTACCTTGAAGCCGGTGAGGAGTTGCGCCATGTCGGGGAGTGACTCGGGCATTGGGAACAGTAGGATGCCGTCCTTGGTCTGGACAGCGAACCCGCCGTTCACGCCGGGGTCACAGGCTACGATTGTTTTGCTCATTGGTTTTGGTTTGTTGGGACCGGATGGTGAGAGTGTGGCCTACGTAGATGCCTGCGATCACGCAGAGGGGCATCAGCGCCGCCATGGAGATGATGGTCAGAGCGGTGTTCATCGTTGGAATGCCTTCGACAGGAATTGGGAGGCCGCATCGAACTTCCATGTGTGCGCGTTCTTGATTCCGAAACGGGTCAGACAGCGAACCTGCTTGGGTGTGGCGAGCTTCAGGGCCGCTCGATTCATCACACGATCCAGCACCGCGCTGGCCTGACCGCGGCAGGTGATCGAGTCGGTTGAGAACCCGAAGCTCTTGAGTGTCTTGGCCTGCGATTCAGTGACCGGCTGCGAGTGCCACGGCATGGTCGGTTCCCAGTCGGCCATCGTTGTGTCGTGGATCGACAAGGCGAACTCTAGCGGATCGATGGTCTTCCCGGACAGCTTCTTCTTCTGAGCCAACTGCTTAGCCAACGCATTCTCGCGCTGTATCACCGCGTCGTTGACGACCTCCTGGAGATCGAACTCGCCCTGCTTGGCCGTGAGTTCATCAGCGATGTCTCCGATCTCATCCTGGGAGATGAGGCGCGTGGGACGAACGAGCTTGTGGCGTCCGGTCATCCATAGGAAGTCGAGGATGGTGAGATGGGTCTTGCCGGCATGCAGCCGGGTGCCGCGACCGATCATCTGGGTGTAGAGCGAACGGCTTCTGGTGGGGCGCAGGCAGACGATGGTGTCGATGCTCGGCTCATCATAGCCCTCGGTCAGCAGCATGGCATTGCAGAGGACTCCGCGCTGCTTCTGGGCGAACCGCTTGAGGATCTCCTTGCGATCGGTGCTGGTGCCATCCACGTGCTCGGCATCGAGGCCCATGGCGCGGCAGATTGATGTCATCTTCTCCGATGTGGCGATGAGCGGTAGGAACACGATGGTCTTCTTCCCGCCGAACTGCTTGATCTGGGCTGCTATGCGTTCGAGGTACGGCTCAATGGCATGAGCGGTGTCATTGGCATCGAAGTCGCCGGCGTGGAACTTGACCTTGGTGAGATCGATTGAGACATCGCAGACACGGGCCTTGATGGGTACGAGATAGCCCTGCTTGATGAGATCGAGGAGCGTGACCTCGTAGGCTACGTTCTCGAAGAATGATCCGAGCTGCTTCTTATCGGAGCGATCTGGGGTTGCGGTGACCCCGAGGATATTGGCCTGCGGAAAGTGGCTTAGGACGCTCTGGTACGAGTCGGCTGCAACGTGGTGCGCCTCGTCGATGATGATGTTGGTGAAGTAATCGGGAGCGAACCGATTGTGTCGGCGGAGAAGGGTTTGAATGGATCCGACGACGATACGGAACTCTGGACCCGCGAAGTCCTCAGCGCGTTCGAGTGCAGCGTCTCGACCGACGGCCTGCTTGATCTTGTCCTTGGCCTGCTGAAGGAGTTCTTCGCGGTGCGCGATGATGAGGGTGCGACCCTTGGCGCGATTAGCTATGTGAGCGAAGACGATGGTCTTCCCGCCACCAGTGGGGATGACGATCAGCGATCGTTGATAATCTTCCCAAGACTGGAAGACTTGACCCACACACTCTTCTTGGTACGGTCTCAGTTGCATAGCGTGTCGTTGCGCTTTGTTGTTTTGGACTCATGTCACCCCCGGAGGCTGCAACCTCCGGGGGCTTTTGTTTAGTGGTTAGATGGTGTCGTTATCGGACGGCACCTTCTTCATCCGACGAACACGCAGAGCGGTCTGCTCCTGCCCGTTCTTGTCGGTGTACTTCTCCTCTTCGAGGACGACGATCATCGACAATCCAACGAATCCCTGGAGGAACCGTGTGAATGCTCCTCCGACGCTAAAATCGAACTCGGCACCGTCATCGATGTTGGCCTCGGTCGCGCTGATCAACGCTTGGAGACGCCACATCATGGTGTCCTTGAGGATGAAGCGGTCGCTGATGACTTCTCCACCAGCGCCCTTGTAGCGCAGGGTGGCGACGCTATTACCGCTCTTGTCGAGACCCTCGTCCTTTGCGGACTGGATGACGATGGTGTATTCGCCGGGACCGGCAAACGGCTTCACTTCGGCTTGGGAACGATCGACTTTGAATTTCATGTGTTGGGATGTGTGTTGTTGCTGTTGTTATTCGGACTGACGAGCCGCCCACGCGGGCAGCGAGAGTGATTGGATATGGGACGAGTAGCAGGGCCAAGAGTTGAGTTGCTCGCACTCGACGTAGGTTCTGAGCTGCTCCTCGATGATGATGTGACCGAGGCTGATGGCCTGCTCATCGAGTTCGTAGCAGGCCACGCCATAGGGTGCTTCCTTCTCGACTGCGATGAATATGAAGCGGTTCACCCCGGTGATGCGCTGGTACCACGCGGCCTGCACGTGATATCGGAACTGGGCGCATGACTTTGCGAATGCGATAGGTGACGCGTCCTGGGTGGTTTTGACGTCGATGATGTAGTCCTTGCCGAGACCATCGATGCGGGCTTTGACCTTCACGCCCATCCAGTTGTCGAAGCACGAGACCTCGGTCTGGATTCCGTTGAGGAGCGGAGCGGCGGCAGGGTGAGCGTGAACCGCGGCGGCGGCTCCGGTGATGTTGTCCCACTGCTCTTGGTTGAGCGGGATCTTGCCCGAAGCGATGACCGACTCGTAGGCCATCTTGCCATCCTTGTTGCGCCGATCTCCTGTGAACAACGTGTAGTTCAGAGCGAACAGCTCAGGCTCAAGGATGGCCATGTGAACCGCGGTCCCAAACTCCAGAGCGGGGGACGACTCGTTCTTGGTCGTGCCATCCTGCCAAGCGCGGAAGTGGGCGGGCGACTTACGGAACTGATCGAGCCCGGACTTCGAGAGAGCCTTGGTGCCGTGATAGACGGCAGCAGGCATGTTGCAGATGAGTTCTCCGCTCACGGCTGCACCTCCGCGTTCACGATCTCAGGAGTCACGATGACGGGCAGCTTGCCGAGGATGAGGTCAGGCTTGCTGATGTACTTGGAAGCGAAGGTGTCATCCAGATCGCGGAAGGTCTGGCCTTCCTTGATGCGACCGGCCTTGAGCAGCAGCGCGTTCACATCGGACTCGCGTGACTCGAACAGCTCTTCGAGCTTGGCCACGAGGTCGAACGCCTTGGAGGGAGCGACCGCAACCTCGGCGGCAGCGGGCTGGAAGTCCTCGGTCTCTTCCGGGGTGTAGATGCCGGCCACCACTTCAGGAGCGAGCATGCGGATCGCTTTGCTGATGCACCGAGCACGGAGCATGGCACCCGGATCCTTGGCCCACCCAGAACCCGGCTTGGCGGGCAGAAGACCCGCGAGCTTGGCGTCCTCGACGGAGAACCCGATCTCGCATTGGTTACCGTCATAGGTCCAGACAGCGATAGCCGCCTTGGTGTCGAACTGCTTCCAGATCACCTTGCCACCGCGGGCGCGGTAGCCGGCCAGCATGGCATCGGAGCGCATGCTCAATGATCCGTTGATGATGTGGTACTCGCGTTTGAAATCGAACGGGGTCTTCCGCTCGGCGGCGCACTGCCACGCGATGAGCTTGCCCTGTTCGACCTTGGTGCATCCCAGCATGCCGCTGGAAGCGATCCACTCGCCCATCTTCTCGATGGCGGTGATGGGATCTGCGATCTTGCTGTACATCTCAGCGGATGGATCAGCCTGTTGCGTTGTCGTTGCGATTGCGTTCATTTGTTGTTTCGGAGTAGTTGCTCGATGACGTCGGAGCGGACACGGATCGTGCGCTTCGTAGCTCTCATTGCCGGAAGCCGACCATCCCTGATCCAGCGACGCACCGTCTCGGGATGAGTCCCGAGAGTCTGTGCGATCTCTTTGATCGAGAGTAGTTTTACGCTCACGGGGAAGAAGTTACCCCGTGTTGCCGAGTGTTGTAAACTATTTCTTGCGGAAATTATTCCTCGAAGCCTCGGCGAGGAGCGACGGGCGTCAAAGTCTGGCCAGATTTCCTCAATTCCTGAAGGAATTTGAGCTTTCCGATCTTGAGCCCCTCGTCGTAAGCGTCTGTAAGGTAATCGATACGCGCTTCGTCTCCGCGTTGCTGGTAGGCACCGCTCATGAAGGCTCGTTCTGCAAACATCCGTCGATAATACCCAACGAGTTGAGCGTATCGGTCGTACTGCTCAGGGGTCATCCGCTCGTAGGTCTGGTTATCGAACGTAAGTTTTGGATTCGGCACTGACGGGAGCGCCTTGTTGTCCGCAGTCCTACGCCACACGCGGTAAATCGATGCGTTCAGCGGGTCGGCATCGATCTCGCGGTTCTTGGCGAACGAAAGGAACTGGTACACCCACGGGTTGTTGCCCTTCGGTGTCTGCTCAACCGCTTCTCCCCACAGATCACGGCGCACGGGCATCGCATTCGGATCTTTCGTACCAGGGATGGCCAACCCAAGGGCTGCAAACCGCTGGTTCAGCTCGTTCACGGTGTCCTTGATGATGCCTTCTCCGCCCGTGACGGGCAGGTACTCGCGTTCAGCGCGGCGGATAGAACCAAGAGTCGAAGGAGCGATCGGGGACGCAGCGGTCACCGCCAGATTCTTCACGAACCGTTCAAGCGAAGCGCCCGATTCCTCGGACATGAGCTTGATCAGATCGCTCGTTCCCTTCAGGAACTGCTGCTCCATCACGAAGTTGATGCCAGACAGAGCGGACCCCTTTCCGATTGCAAAGAAGTCGGGCTCATCGGTGCGTGAACGCTCTGCGATACGCTTCGAGGATCCAACAATGATTCCGAGAGCTCCCATGGTTCCGAGGGCTGACAGGTCTTTGACCGTATCTCCCGGCTGGAAGCTGGGATCCTGACCCGCGGCGAGGCGTCGGATGGCTGACACGTTGAGAGTTCCGGGAGGCATGACGCCACCAGCCTTGGCCAACTCACGAGCCTTATTCGTCTCACCAGGAGTGTCGAGATTCGGGGTGATGATTCCCTTATCGTACAGGTAAGAGAACGCCCCCATCACCATGCTTCCAACGATAAGTCGGCCAACAGCCTGCTCACGGTCGCGCACACTCATCTTGCTCCAGTTCCTGAGAACGCCTGCTGGCGTGAACTGCAATGCTTCGGCGGCGACGTTGATAGGCGTCTTTTGGAACAGCGAGATCAGTCGGTACGGAACGTATCCAAGAGAACCAGTCTCCTGTTTGATGAACCGGTTTATGCCGGCCACCATGCGAGTGGCGGAATTGTCCTGCTGAAAGACCGACCGAGCGGCCTCGGTTTCGATCGTGTTGATGTCATCTGCGGTGAATCCCTTGCGCCCATTTGCACGAGCCTGATCAGAGATCAGCGCAAGCTCAGGATCCTTGAGCGCCAGCTTGATCTGACCTTCGGTGAGACCGCGCATGCGTCCGAGCTCAGAGACGATCGCCGCACGATTGGCCTGCTTGAAAGGGATATCGGTCGCCTGAGTCAGTCGCAGCATGATGTCAGGCATCACGCCGACCGTAGCCTCGACGATATTGCGGGCCACGTTGCCACTGTAATTCCCCGACATGGCATCGTAGAGATTCTTCCACGCCCGCTGGAAGTTGAGCGGATTTCCAATGTCGGTTCCAAGTTCGTATGGATTGGCGTTGGAACCCTTGAGGATCGCTTTCTGTGCAGCAGGCAGAGATTGTCCAAACGCCTTGATGCGATCGAGCAACCGAGACCTGTAGTTGTAAGCGTTGTTTTTGCTGCCAAACAGCGCCATGTCGATGAGCGATGAGGTAAGATCGGCAGTCTCACGGAGCGGCAGGTTGATGGCGTTTCCGACCACGTTGCGAACGATGGAGATCGGGGCCATGACCGATCCCTGAACGAGCGAAACGAACAGATCACCGGCGGACGATGGATTGATCCTGGCGATCGTCTCATTCAACGCCACATCGGCTTCCATGCGAAGCGTGTCGGCCACGTTGATGCGGTCCAGTGCGCTCTGAATATCGGCTGGGTTGTTGCTTCCGAAAGCGGTGCGCCCTTCAACACGAGCAGCGGTCGCAGCGTCCTGAGCGATCTTGAACTGATCCATCGCAGTGCCGAGCTGTTCGGCCTGCTGTGGAGTCATCGGCTTCCGCTTGTTCTGCTCAAGAGACTTGGTGACGAGCTGGATTACGCCCTCACGACTGGCCGACTTGAGGAGTTTGAACTGGTTGATGAGCTGACCCCAAGTAGTACCGCTCTTTGCAAGCGACAGCGCGGTTTTGCTAGCGCCATCCATGTCGCCACTGGCGATCTGGCGATTGAACTGCTCCATCCCGGAGATCACCCGAGTGTTGGATTCCGGATCGATGATGTCTGCGGCCAGCTCACGATCGCTCTTGATGGAAGCTCGGCTGGCTTCATCACGAACGGATTGCTCGATGTACTGAGCTTCTGGAGAACCAGCAACTACACGCCTTACATCGGAAGGAACCTGCTCTGAAGTAGCGACACGTTCTGCGAACTTGCGTGTCTTTTCTTCTCCGCGTTGAAAACGGAAACTACCCGAATCTCCGGTTTGTGGATTTTTAACAAAAACCGTATTCCCTATCTGAACAGCCTCATCCCCTCCTAAAATTGGGGTCACACCGTCAGCTCTGTCGTAAAAGTATGAATGCCTATCAGGATTGAATCCAACTTGAGTCCAAGTGTTTATGTCGCTTGGAATTGTTTGCAATTCATGCTTTATCCCTTTTGCGACGATAGCAGGGTTCTTTGCAGCACCAGCACCTATCTTAAGTGACTGTGTTTCCATTCCTTTCGTGGGAACCATTTTGATGTTCCTGACACGAATAAACGGCTCGTATGTAGTTATATCTCCACTTGTTCCTGTTACTACACCAACACCAAAATCAGTCATCGCAGGAACGTCCTGTCTAAGCGTCATTTCAGATCCAGCAGGTATTTCGTTTAACTTACCAACATTGGCTTTTTTCCTCGGATCACTAAGCGAGTCTCGAATTGTTTTAAAATCTGGAAGTGATTTCGTTGAAAACTCAGCAACTTTTCTAACCGGAATATCTCGGTTTATTGCAGCCTGCAACGCCTCTCTGTCCAGTGTTCCTCCAGCTTGAAGAGCCTCAAGTTTAGCTCTGACATCTGGAGAAAAGATTCTGCCACTTTCCATCATCTCGGCTTGTGAGCCAGGAGTAGATTGCTTGAATTTTTCAAATGCAGCAGCTCTACGCTCTGAAATGGTTTGAGGTTGCTCTTCACCCCTCTGCATCCGCTGCTCTCCAGCCTTTGGAGCAGCAACACTCTTCCACGGCACAGCCTCGGTGCTGGCGTAGTGAAGCCAAGCGATCGCGTCATCCGGTGAGAGTCGGCCAGTGACGAGTTGCTTGGTGGACGCCTTGAACGCTTTGAACCACGATCGGAGTTCGCTGCGGTTGATGTTCGGCATCTGTTCACCGAACGCTTGGATGACACCCTCTTCGAGAGCGATATCTCTGGCCCTCTGGGGACTCAATAGCCCCTGATCGACCTCGGACTGTCTTGCGGCCATCTCGGACTTGAACGCGGGCGTGTCCATTGCCGTTTCCAGCAAGGATTTCCGCATTGAAGGGTTCGTGACTCCACGAAACACATCGTGGCCGATCTCATGGATGGCGGTATCCGGCGTGGCCATCAACGGATTGACGCGGACGATGCGGTCTCCGGTATCTGGATTGACCATGTACATGCCGCGAACCTCTCTCGAACCGGAGTAGGCTCGGTCGAGTTCGATCTTGAGGCCACGGCGAGCCGCGATCTGTGCGGCGGCATCGATATCCGATTGGCTGATTCTAGGTTCGCCTTCACCGCGTTGGAAGCGGCTGTAGATGTCGTTGTAGATCTCGCGGGCGGCAGCAATACCCTGCTTGTTGCGTCTCTTCTTCTGCTCGTTGAGAAGCTCCTGAGCAGCCATGCCTTCTTCCATGAGGCCGGCTTCTTCGTTCTGTTTCTGTATCGTCTCAGCCTTAGCAACATCCTCTGGAGCGGGACGCATCCAATCAGGCATCTCCTCAGTTTTAGCGGCCTGATTTTGTTTTGCAGCATTCTCGTAAGCGTCCTGCAACGCATCTTGGCTCTGCTTGGCTACGAACTCAGGCAGAGTTGTCGGATCGTTGATGACGCGGGCGACATCTGGATCGTTGGCCAACTCATTGATGCGCTCACGAGGGATCTTGATCTTAACGCTCTCAGCCGCCTGCTTGATCAGATCGGCAGTGGGTTCGGTCTCAGACTTCCACCAGTCCGCGTATTCCTTTGCCCGAGCCTTCTCGGTGACAGGCTCGCCTTCCTCGAAGTATTGCTGACGCGCTTCACGCTCACGACCGATTCCAAGCCTCTCCTCACGCGGAGTGACGAACTCTTCGGGCCTTTCAGCCATCAACCGAGCGCGTTCCAAATCGGTCTTCTGTGCTTCTGGAACTTCCGGTAGATCGGGAAGTCCCAGTTTGCGTCCCAATCGAGTCGGTCGATTGAAGAGTGTTCCGATGGCAGCTTCGGTAGCAAACTCTGGAAGCGAAAACTCACCTCCACGAGCCACATTGAGAGCTTGACCTGCTCCCGCTTGAGCCACGTTGACCGCCACATTGGAAGCTGGCGCGACAAACTCAGGTCTCGTGACAGCCTCACGCAGAGTTGTTCCACGAACTGTAGGACGAAGCAGGCCACTCAATCCCTGAGTGCTTGGCCGCATGGTCAGCGCGGTGGGTGCGAGTCCACCTACAAACGACGCTCCGGGCTGCTCTTCTTGTGCTCTGGCAATCTGCTCAATCGCTTCGGGAGCGTACCTTTCAAGAGCAGCCTCTTGAGCTTTTCCAGTGAGGTATGATCCACCGAATCCGGTAACCATACCGCCGATGACAGATCCGATTGCAGATCCGATAGGGCCACCAAAAGGCGCACCTGCAATAGCTCCAGCCTCCATTCCAGGAACAGCAGCGGCCATTCCCGCGAGACCTGGAATCGTGCTTGCAGCGGCTGATGTCAGCGCAGCCCGCGTCTTTGACATCCGTTCGACGGGGTTCTCGAAGACATTGCCTTCGGCATCGATGTCGTAGACGGCTGGATCAAGGCCGTTTTTCTCCAGCCAGTCGCGCTGTTCTTGAGTCATGGTTTACTTGTTGAACGGAGATTCGTACATCACACCTTCTTGCTCACGATACCTACGCTTCTGCATCGCCTGATTCAAGGCGTCCATGACAGCTTGGTTTTGAACGTCTTGAGGGAGTTGGCCAAACTGACCAAGGTACTGGTTCAGATTTGACTCAACTACCTTGTACGGACGAGTGCTCAATCTAGAAGCTCCGATCTGCTCTGGCTGAACACCAAGTTCACGAGCGATGTTCTCGTACATCGGAATCATCAGTGGGTCGGTTGACCTCGTATACGGAACACGACCAGATTCAGCGGCCAACTGCTTGGCTTTTCGGTTGTACTCCTCCATGAGGAAAGGCCCGAACATCGGCTGTTCGGTTTGAGCAGGCATTGCAGCAGTGCTTGGAGCAGCAGTCCTACCACCGCCCGCAGCAGCACCTCCACCAAACCGACTGACTTGGGGAGCACCTTGAGCCGCAGCCGGTCCTTTCAACGAAGGTTTTGCCTCCGGTGATTCAACGGGAGTTACACCCAAAGCCTTTGAATACGCATCTATGTACTCCCTTGCTTGTTCAGGTGTAACTCCAGGTCCAGTGATGAACTTCGGAACCCTATTTCCAAGTTTGTCGAGAACCGTCTCGACACTGATATCCAAAGGCTTTGTCTTCTCAGGCTTGGCGACACCAATGTTCTGAACCAGATCAGGATACTGCTCCATCAACTCCTTGCGAGTTCCGTACACCATACTTCCGCTCGGAGTCATGAGCTGCATGGTCATTCCTCTACCAGCTCTTTCTTTGGCAGCAACAGCAGCTTGAGATGCAGCAGCCATGCGTTCGAGAGCAGCCGTATCAAGTTTAGCAATCGGGGTGGTGAGGCCCTGCTGTTCAGCAAGCAATTCAAGCGGGCCACGATCAGCGGACAAAGCTCCAATCAGTTGAGCCCTGCGAGTGATCTTGGCCTCATCCTCTTTCTGCTTCTGTTCCTTGGATCGCTCAAAAGCTGCCATCTCACGAAGCGTGTCGATGTCAGGATCTCCCAGATTGTATCCACGAGAGCGAAGATATCCGCCGAGTTCAGGGCGAGTGCGCTCGATCTCTTTCTTTATCTCGTCTTCTCGTTTAGCGGCCATTCGAGCGGAGATCCGCTCGTTCTCAAGGTCACGCTGCTGCTGCTCAAGCAATGAGGCTCTGGCTTTATTACGCTCACGGATCTGTTCGTTGGTACCCGTGAACTCACCGGCCAGACCACCAGTGAGCATGGTGAGACCCTTGAGCAACGGATTGATGCGTTGCTTGGCCTTTTTTTCGAGATCGTCTCTGATTTCTTCTGCTGATGGTGTAGCCATAGATCGTTAGCTGAGTTCGTTGAGGATGGACCGGCGGGCCATGCGACCGCCCATGCTTCGCATCGCCGCGGCGAGGATCTCCTCGGGATCGTAGTTGATATCGCGGAAGTACCGGCTCTGGATCGCATCACGATTGCGAGTCAGCACGGGGTTGACCGGAAGCTCGGGCAGCGGGGTCGTGATGACTGGCCTGCTAAACACCGATGGTCCGGGCAGGACGATCGGGTTGCGAGCGGGCGCAGGCTCTTGGAATTGGAACTCGATGGTCGGAGGCCGAGTGACGGTGACGCGCTCCTCGAACACGGGCTGCTGAGTAATGGCCTGAGTCTGCGGAGCAGGGGTGCTTTCAACAGTCTCAGGAGGAAGCGTCACCGTTGTTGCCGGACCTTGCGGCATGACGTTTGTGGTCCCACCCGGAGTAACGATCGCCCCGTCTTCGCGGATGTACGATTCTTCCCTTGGCTTAGGAGAATACGGATCCATCGTACCCTCTGTGACGTACTGATTCTTGATCGATTCTGGCAGTACGCTGACCTCGGGCTCCTCCGCGGCAACCTGCTCGTAATCGGTAGGAGGAGCAGCAGGCTCCGGTTCCGCAGGCATCACGGGTTCCTGCGGCAGCGGATTGAACGTCGCCACGCTGCTCAGGTCGGGAGTGACCGGAGCAGGAGTCGGAGTCGGAGCAAGAGTCTCCTGAGTTGGCCGATAAACATCAGTCCAACGAGTTGTGGCACCGGGAGTGTAAGTCGATGCCTCAACTTGAGGCTCCGGTGAGTAATAGCTCAGAGGATCGACCGGAGGTTGAGCGTATCCGGACGCGGTAACAGGACCGAACAGCGCCGCAATCTCTGGAGGCAGAGTGGACGGAGGAGCGGGTGATTCTCCTCCGCCGATCAACCAGTAGTTGGATCCTGTATCGGTTGCCATTGATCAGCCTCCCAGACCGAATCCCTTGTAAGCGGAACCAAGGTTCTGAATGCCTCCAGTGATTCCAGCAATCATGGACAAAGGAGAGTTGGCCTGCGAAGCCTGGAACGCATTCTGAGCGTTCTGTAGCGCGAAGCTCGAACCCATCTGCATCAACTGACCCGGACCTGCTTGCTGCATGCCCTGCATGAGCTGCGGAGCGGCGAACGGAGAAGCACCCTGCTGGAGACCTCCGAGCTGGGCGGCTTGCGAGACGATCGGCTGGAGTCCCAGGGCGGACTGGATGTTGGCGATGTTCTGCTGGCGACCGGCCTGCTGCTGCTGCTGCGCGGCCATCTGGCCGGCAAAGCTCTGCTGCATCGCGGTATTCCGTTGACCGGTGGCCGCGAGGATGTTGTTGAACGCTTCCTGAGCCTGACGATTTGCGACATCGCTCGTGGTCTGGCCGCTCTGGAGTAGGCCAAGAGCCTGCTGGCGGCGCTGCACATCCGCGTTGGCGATCGCCTCGTTGACGGCGCGGGCCTCGCGGAAAGCGGAGAGGTTGCCGAGGATGTTACCGGTGGCGGTTCCGCGAGCGCGAGCGGCCTGCTCGGCAGCGCGGATCATCGTGGGATCGAGAGTACCGGCCTGAGCGAGACCGGCAGCGATCTGGCGTTCGAGGTCGCTCCGCATCTGAGCGGCAGCGCCGGTGTCCTGCGGGGCCGTGGGCACACCCACGCGCTCGTAGGTGGGAGCAGTGGGAGAAGTCTCGGCAATCGGAGCCTTGCCGATGTCGCTCAGGAACTGGGAATAGAGACCAGGAGTTCCGGGTCTTCCATCGACAGCAGCAGTGCCATACCGCTCAGGATCAAGAGCTTGAAGCTCGGCGCGGCGCTGTTGAGCGAACTGGGTGCCATAGAGTTTTGCAGCCTCAAGCTGGGCAGCAGCCTGTTCGGGGGCGAGGTTCGCAAGAGCGCGGGCGGTCTGGGCAGTGAGATCGATATCACCAATGCCAGTGAAGTCTGCCTTTCTCTCACCAACGATTTTGCCCGAAGCATCATAGACTGGGTAGCTGACCTCAGTGCCAGCCCTAGATGCGGCCTCAATGGCTCTGAGTATGGGAAAAGTCTGTGCTTGAGCGTAAACGGCTTCCCGATTCGCCGCCGCCATGTCCGGTGCTTTATACGTTCCACCCATATCAAATCCTGTTCATCAGAAGTGTGTGATACCGATCAAAATCGTACAAACGGGAAACGCCTTTGCGGATCCCTCCCAGCTTGGTCACGCGATCGGAGCACATGGCCTTCATGCCCATCCAGAGCGTCTGCACGGCCATCGGCTTGGTAGTTGCCACCACCTCGATCCAAGCGATGTGACCATTTGGATCGTTGGCATAGAGATCCTCAGCCTCCTCAGTGGAGTTCAGGAACCGAACAGCGCCCACACCGCAGCACTCGCCATTCTCGTCTTGAACGATACCGATCTGCCGTTTCGCGTTGAAAATGCCGATCCAGTTGATGATTTGGTCATCGTTCCATGTGGAACAAGTAAGCCACTTCTCCTTCAGCAGCTTGGCCGCGGCTAGGATTGTGGGATGCGGGGTCATTGCTGGGGACGAATGGAATCGACGAATCCGGACAGGATCGTGGA
>Ga0208783_10001499_pt1 | contig 13793 bp, 11 predicted proteins | sample DEB19_08_DNA_2_FD_184529 | JGI IMG/M metagenome (GOLD analysis project Ga0208783, IMG submission 184529) | Aqueous microbial communities from the Delaware River and Bay under freshwater to marine salinity gradient to study organic matter... | ecosystem: Environmental > Aquatic > Marine >... | reverse complement strand
AGCTCGTCACCGACGCCGTGCTCCCCGACTCGGGGCTGGCTGTGCCCTCCCAGCTCTGGCTCGTGGAGACTGGCTTCATGCATGTGCGGCCGCTCGACGACGGCGGCTCGATCGGCGGCAACTTTCTGTTTGGCTCCGCGAGCGACCGGCCCTACGCCGCCGGCCGCGACCTCACGCTCATGACCGTCGCCTTTTACAACCGCCCCGCGGCTCGCGGCGACGACGAATGGAGCTTCAGCATCTTCTATTCGCCCACGTCGCAGCTGCCCTATCCGCTGCCGGGCATCGCCTACGTGTGGCGGCCGAGCGACCGCTTCGAGGCCAAGCTCGGCGTGCCGCCCGCGTTCGAATGGCGGCCCACCGACGACTGGACGTTTACGGCCAACTACTTTCCGCTCGTGAACTTCAACGCCACGGCCCGGCGCCGGCTCGCCGACGGCCTCTCCCTGATCGCCTTCTACCGCAGCGACACGGAGATCTACTTCCTCGCCGACCGCCTGCAAGACGACCAGCGGTTCTACGTGTTTGACCAGCGGGCGGCCGTGGGGCTCGAACGCACGCTCGGCCGCGGGTTTGCCATCGAAGCCACGGCCTCATACATCTTCGACCGCCAGCTCTTCCAGGGCACGAACTTCCTCTCCGGCCGCACCGACTTCGTCGCCTTCGACCCCGGCCTCGGCCTCTCGCTCCAACTGCTCTGGCGCCGGTGAGCGGTCACGAACGTCAGCAACATGCCACCCGGCATACCCGGAAAACTGTCAGGGGCCGCCGTCTTTCGCACGGAAGGCGAGCGGCGTCAGCAAAGCGATGATCTCTTCGGCATCGATGACGGCCTGGTCAGCCTCGGCTCGCGACGTGGGGGCGGTGTCTCCGTAGTCGGACCGGAGCCGGGCTTGATAGAGCCGCCTGAGCGATGCTGCGCAATCTGGCGGCACCAGCCCCGGTTTGACGAGTTCGGTGTCAACCGCGGCCTGCAGCCCGATATGCCGACGAAAGGCCTTGCCTTGGGCAGCGAAAACAGCAGTCGCCGCATGAAAGCATGCGTAGTACGCCCGCGATCGGGCCAGCCGAAAGAAGCCTCCTTCGAGCGCGTATCGCGCCTCCTGGAGGCACTCCCGGGCCAAGGCCAGTTCGCCGTCGACCGTGCGGCTCTGGGCCTCTTCACCCGTCATGGCGAAAGATCTCCACGCCATCCTGGTCGACATTTAATCGGAGCGGAGTCGCTTGATCGATGCCGTGGTACCACCGCTCGTGTGAGCGAACGACCAGCTGTACGCACCGGCCATGCGAGAGGCCCGTTTCCCAGGCCACATCCTGCATCGCATCCTCGGTCTGTCGATCCAGTTCCGGGGTCGTGATCACGAGCAGGTCGATGTCGCTATCTGGCTCATCGTCACCGCGGGCTTTCGAGCCGAAGAGGATGATGCGCTCCACGGGCCAGCGGCTCGTCACGGCGGCCATGACGGCCGTGATCGTATCGTGGTCGCTCTGCGTCAGGGTAAGCGTCGAAAGCTGTGCCATCACGGCATTTTACGCGCAACGGAGGCGGAGCACGAATCAAGAATTGATTTTCCATAAAGACGGGAATATGCTTTCCCATATGAAAACCACCGTTGACCTGCCTGACGACCTGTTCATCGCCGCCAAGAAGCGGGCGGCGGAGTTGCGCCAGCCGCTGCGGGCCCTCATCGAGCGCGGGTTGCGGGCCGAACTCGGCCGCGGGGCAAGCCGCCGCAAGGCAGAGCGGCGCACGATCCGCTGGGTGACCGTGGCCGGCGGGCTGCCGCCGGGAGTGGACGTGGCTGATCGGGCCGGGATGCATGACTGGCTCCGGCAGCAGCGATGATCGCGCTCGACACGAATCTGCTCATCTACGCCCATCGCGGGGCCACGCCCGAACATCGCGCTGCCCGCGGAGCGATCGAAGCGGCGTTGAATGCACCCGGCGGATGCGGGATCACGCTCCCGAGCGTTGCCGAGTTTTTCAGCATCGTCACGCATCCGACTGCGAGCGGCAGGCCGTCAACGCCGAATGCCGCGGCTGACTTCTTGGCGTCGCTGCGAGAGAGCGGCGTCGAAGACCTCGCCCTGGGGCCCTCGTTTGCCGCAAGGCTTGCTCAGATGGCGGCCGACCTGGGAGTGAAAGGAGTAAGAATTTTCGACGTGCAGATCGGGCTCTGTGCTCTCGATGGCGGGGCCACCGAGTTGTGGACGCACGACGGCGGCTTCGTGAAGATTCCCGGGCTCGTCATCCGCGATCCGCTCCAGACGTGAGCGCAGGAACGGGGTGGGAGGTGGGGCTTGATAAAGAATGTACAGGCGTATAGTTTCTTGCCTTGGCTGGAGGAGTGATCGACGATACCAAGGTGTCGAATGCATCTCAGGAAGGAAGGCCCGCGATGGCGTCGGGATGTGCTGCTGCAGCCGTGGGCGGAATCACGACCGCGGAGGATCTTCTTGCCGCAGGCGATATCGGCCCCTGCGAACTCGTGCAGGGGACGCTCGTGATGATGTCTCCTGCCGGCTTTGAGCACGGAGTGATCACGCAGCGGATCGCCGCGATGCTTCACGCATATGTGGCGGCCCAAAAGCTCGGCGTCGTCACGGCTGCCGAAACGGGGTTTCTGCTGGCCCGCTCGCCCGACACCGTCCGGGCGGCCGACGTTGCGTTTGTCGCCGAGCGGCGGGTGCCACGCGGCCGCACCATCGGCTTTTTCGAGGGCGCCCCCGACCTGGCCGTCGAAGTGCTCTCGCCCTCTGACGTGCGCGACCACGCCGCGCGTTCACGGGCAATCGCGAAAATCGCAGACTGGCTTGCGGCGGGCTGCCTCGAAGTGTGGAGCGTTGATCCAGGCAGCCGTACGGTGACGGTGCACACGAGCGGCGGTGCCCTCACGCTTGCCAACGAGGCGGATTCATGTGTTTCCACCGCCGTGCCGGGCCTGACGGTGAGGCTTGTCGATGTGTTCCCGCCGGAGTCTTGAAGCGACTTCCTTCACGATCCGGCAGTCCGATGGCGGCGATGCCGGCGGCAACGGCCGTCGCGCGGGCTGACGCAGAGCCACTATGCCCCCATCCAAGCCAATGATCGGAATCCTCACCGGCGGCGGCGACTGCCCCGGGCTGAACGCCGTCATTCGGGCGGCGGTGAAGAGCGCGCTGCGGCTGGGTTACGACTGCGTCGGGTTTCTCAAGGGCTACGAGGGGCTCGTGGACCCTGTGGCCTACATGCCGCTGGATCTCCAGAACACGGCCAATATCCTCCTCCAGGGCGGCACGATCCTTGGCTCCACGAACAAGGGGCGGTTTTCCGCGCTCGTGGGCGAGGGCACGCGCGTCAGGATCGACCCGCAGTTGCTCGCGGCCGCGAGTGAGACGGTGCGGCAGCTCGGCATCTCCGGGCTCATCTGCATCGGCGGCGATGGCTCGCTCGCCATCGCGCAGCAGCTCCACGAGCACGGCATCCCCGTCGTCGGTGTGCCCAAGACGATCGACAACGACCTCGGCTGCACCGCCTTCACCTTCGGCTTCGACTCAGCCGTGGCCTGCGCCACCGACGCCCTTGACCGGCTCCATACCACCGCCGCCAGCCACGAGCGGATCATGGTGCTCGAGGTGATGGGCCGCCACGCCGGCTGGATCGCCCTTCATGCGGGCATCGCCGGCGGCGGCGATGTGATTCTCATCCCGGAGATTGCCTGGACGTTTGAGAGCGTGTGCCAGAAGGTGCTCGACCGCGAACGCGAAGGGAAGCGATTCACGCTGATCGTGGTGGCGGAAGGGGCCCGGCTGCCAGATGGCGGGCTCGTGCATGACGGCGGCGGGAAGGAAGCGGCTGGTGCGAACGCTGGTGAGCGTCGCCAGGTGAAGCTCGGCGGCGTCGGCGAGATCGTGGCTGGCGAAGTGGCCAAGCGGCTCGGCCGCGAGGTGCGGGCGCTCGTGCTCGGGCATCTGCAGCGGGGCGGCACGCCCACGGCATTTGACCGCGTGCTTGCCACGCAGTTCGGGGCCCACGCCGTGCGACTCGTGCACGAGGGGCGATTCGGGCAGATGGTGTGCTACCGACCGCCCGACATCGCGAGCGTGGCAATCTCGCAGGCGATCACGACGCCCGCCACGGTCGATCCCGCGCACTCCGCCGTGCAGGCCGCCCGCGCCCTCGGCATCGGGTTCGGCGACGGCGTCGACGCAAGCCCGTTTGCGTGATCGGCCCGCAGGCTCAGCCGTCGGGCGTGTCGATGAGGTGCTGGAGCCGGCCAGCGAGTTCCGGCGGATAGCGGCTCGGCCAGGTGGCGTCGATGAGGCCGATTTCGAGCATGTCGCGCAGGTGCGTTTTGTCTTTGTCGCGGAACGACGTGAGCTTCATCTGCACGAGCGACTCGAGCGCGAGCACGCGGTAGGACTTGAACGAAACGCTCTCGGCGGCGTCGGGCACCGGGGACACGTATTCCGGCCGCACCTTCTCGCCCGAGAAGATCACATGGACCGCGTCGCGTGGCCCCACCCCCGGCCCGTCGAGAAACATATCGATGCCGGCGACGTGGCGATGGATGAATCCGGCCTTGGCCAGGGCCTCCGTCGCCCGGCCGAGATCGTCGCGCCGCAGCACGATGTCGACGTCTTGCGTGAACCGCACGGCCGACTCGTCGACCTGCTCCACCCAGGCCATCACGGCGTTGCCGCCGATTACCGCATACGGAACCCCCGCGGCCTCGAGGGCCGCCGTCGAACGCAACAGCCGATCGCGAATCTTCTCCACGGCGCGCTCCATGCGGTCGAGGGCGAGCAGACCGTCGTACTCTGGCATCGGTATCAGGCTCCAGTGGTCACAATCATACCGTGCCCCGTGCGGGGCTTGCCCGCCGACTCCGGGAATGGTCTGATTTTCGACGTGCGCGTCGTTGCAGCACATACCGCAGGGACAGACGGGGGACGAAATTCATGGCAGTGCCAGAAAAGGCAGCCGGCCGCGTGGCCAGCGTGATGCAGGAAGACCGGGTGTTTCCGCCGCCGGCTGAGTTTTCCCGGCAGGCCCGCATCACGTCACTCGCCGACTACAAGAAGCTTTACGACGAGGCCGCCGACGATCTCGAAGGCTTCTGGCACTCCCGAGCCCAGGCCCTCCCCTGGATGAAGCCCTACTCGAAGGTGCTCCACTGGGAGCCGCCCGTGGCCAAGTGGTTTGTGGATGGCCGCACCAATGCCTCCGCCGCCTGCCTCGACCATCACATCGCCGCCGGCAAGGGCGACAAGACGGCGATGGTGTGGGTGGGCGAGCCGACGGGCGAACGCCGCGAATACACGTTTAAGCAACTCCACGCCGAGGTCTGCAAATTCGCAGCCGGCCTCGAGAAGCTCGGTGTGAAGCAGGGCGACGTCGTCTCGATCTACATGCCGATGACGCCCGAGCTCGTGATCGCGATGCTCGCCTGCGCCCGGATCGGCGCCGTGCATTCCGTGATCTTCGGCGGGTTTTCGAGCGAGGCGATCGCCGATCGCAACCACGACGCCAAGGCCGTGGCCGTGATTACGGCCGACGGCGGCTGGCGCCGCGGGGCCCAGCTGCCGCTCAAGAAAAACGTGGACGACGCGCTGGCCTCGAAGACCCACCCGCCCACCACCGTGAAGCACGTGATCGTGCTTAAGCGCACCGGCCAGCCGTGCGAGATGACGCCGGGCCGCGACGTGTGGTGGCACGACCTCGTGGCCGGCATGCCGGCCGACAAGGCGCCGGCGGCGATGGACTCCGAGGCCCCGCTCTTCATCCTCTACACGAGCGGCTCGACTGGAAAACCAAAAGGCATCAAGCACACCACGGCCGGCTACCTGCTCTGGGCCAAGACGACGGCGGAGTGGGTGTTTGACCTGCGCGAAGACGACCTCTTCTGGTGCACGGCCGACTGCGGCTGGATCACCGGCCACAGCTACGTGACCTACGGCCCGCTCGCCGCCGGCGCGAGCATCCTCATCTACGAAGGCGCTCCGAACGCGCCGCACGAAGGCCGCTTCTGGGAGATCATCGAGCAGGAGAAGCCGACGATCTTCTACACGGCGCCCACGGCGATCCGCTCGTTCATGAAGTGGGGCATGCAGCACATCGAGGGGCGCGATCTCTCGAGCCTGCGGCTGCTCGGCAGCGTGGGCGAAGGGATCAATCCCGAGGCGTGGATGTGGTATCACGAGGTGATCGGCGGCAAGCGTTGCCCGATCGTCGACACGTGGTGGCAGACCGAGACGGGCGGGATCATGATGAGCCCGCTGCCCGGCTGCACGCCCACGAAGCCTGGCAGCTGCACGCTGCCGCTGCCCGGCGTGGTCCCCGAGATCGTCGACGCCGCCGGCGACCCCGTCGAGCCCGGTGAGGGCGGCTGGCTCGTGATGACGAAGCCCTGGCCCGGCATGCTCCGCGGCATCTGGGGCGACGACGAGCGCTTCAAGGAAACCTATTGGTCGCGCGTGCCCGGCAAGTATCTCGCCGGCGACAACGCCCGGCAGGACAAGGACGGCTACTACTGGATCATGGGCCGCATCGACGACGTGCTCAACGTGGCCGGCCACCGGCTCTCTACGATCGAGATCGAAAGCGCGCTTGTGAGCCACCCGGCCGTGGCCGAGGCGGCGGCGGTGGGTCGGCCGCACGACGTGAAGGGAGAGGCGGTGGCGGTGTTCGTGACGCTCAAGAGCGGCGAGCCCGGCGACGCCCTCAAAGACGCCCTCCGCAAGCATGTGCGGCAGCAGATCGGGGCCCTCGCGGCGCCCGACGACATCCACTTCTCGGCCGCCCTGCCCAAGACGCGGAGCGGCAAGATCATGCGGCGGCTGCTTCGCGACATCGCCGCCGGACGCGAGACCGTGGGCGACACGACCACGCTCGAAGACTACACCGTGCTCGCGAAGCTGCGCGACGACGAGTGAGTAGGACAGGCTGAAGCCTGTCGGCGGCCTACGTAGGACAGGCTTTAGCCTGTCGTCAGTCATGACAGGCTAAAGCCTATCCTACATGGAACATGACAGGCTAAAGCCTATCCTACATGGAACATGACAGGCTAAAGCCTATCCTACATGGAACATGACAGGCTAAAGCCTATCCTACGTGCACGAAAAAACCGGGGCCGGCTTGCGCCGGCCCCGGTCTATTTCCACATCGATCGAAGCGGCTCGCTTAGGCACCCAGCTTCTTGATCGTCTCGATCATCGGGCCGACGACCGGGCCGAGCAGGTCCTTGACGCCCGGGATCGCCATCGCCGTGTCGATCACCTTCTGGAGCAGCCCGAGGTTCTTGGAGACAAATTCGGCGAACGCCGTCTTGTTCTCCCCCTCGAGCTTCTCGGCCTCGCTCTGCACGCCGGTGAGCACCGGGCCGAGCTTTTCGAGTTCGGGGATCGCGGCCCGGGCCGTCTCCTCGTTCGTCACGCCCCCGAGAATCTTCGAGAGGCCGCCGAACAGGTCGGTCGTGTTCACCGCCAAGCGGGCGGCCTCCACGAACTTGGGATCGATCGAGATCGTCTCCGAGACGGTGTCGATCAGCTTCTTCCCCTCGCGCTCGATCACTTCGGTGCGGTCGATCGTGATCGGGCCTTCCTTGCGGATCTCCTCGATCATCACGCCGCCGTCTTCCTTGGCCATCTTGTCGCGGTTCATGACATACCACGCTCCGATGGCGAGGAGCGGCAGGAGCACGAGCGGAATCCACGCCGGGAAGCCGCCGCCCGAGGGCTGGTGGCTCGGGGCCGGCGTGGCCTTGCCGCCACCCGCCACGGCACCGAAGTCGCCGAGCGAGAGACCGGCCGGAAGGGCACTCTTGATGTTGCCCGCCTGATCGGCGAACAGCCGCTGCAGGCCGGCCGCATCGGCCCGCCCGCCGGTGAACTGCTTGGCCACCATGCCGAGCACGATCGGCGCCAGGTAGGCGAGCAGGCTACGGGCGATGCCCGGCTTCATGCCGAGGAAGCCCGCGAGGGTTTCCACCATCTTGCCCGTGGCGCTCGTGCCGAAGAGCGAGCCGAGGAGGCTGCCGCCCTGGTCGGCCACGCGCGAGGCGTTCGAGCCGCCGAGCAGCCCGGCGAGATTGCCGAGGGCACCGAGATCGAGGCCGCCGAGCGCCGATGCGATCTGGCTTGCGCCCGACTGACTCGACGCGAGCTTGGCGAGGCCTCCGAGAATCGCCGGCACTGCGGCCGACGTGGCTGAACGGGTTTGGGATTCATCGGCGCCGATCAGCGAGCCGAGGCTGCCGAGCACCTGGCTGGTGAGCTGATCCTTGACGAGATCGACAAGATTCATGGTCTGCTCCAGAAGAAGACTGTCGTGGCGGCCGTCCCTGGCGCCCTGAAAAACCCGGTTCAATCCATCCGGGAGAGCCGTGGTCTTACCCGCTCGTGGAGGGCATCTCAAGCAGCCGCTACATTCGAAATACTTTGCCGCCCAGCCCCCCGATCGCCGCGCCCGAACTGCTCGCCCCGGCTGGCGACTGGGACTGCGTGCGGGCGGCGATCGAGAACGGTGCCGATGCCGTGTATTTCGGCCTCGAATGCGGGTTCAACGCCCGGGCCCGGGCTGCGAACTTCGCGCTCGCCGACCTGCCCCGGCTCATGGAGACGCTCCACCTCCGCGGCCTCAAGGGCTATGCCACGCTCAACACGCTCGTGTTCTCCGACGAATTGGCGGAATTCGCACAGGTGATCGAGGCCGTGGCGGGAGCCGGGGTCGATGCCGTGCTCGTGCAAGACGTGGGGGCGGCGGGGCTTGTGCGCCGCATCTGCCCAGCGCTGCCGCTGCACGCCTCGACGCAGATGACGCTCACGAGCGCTGAGACGATCGCGCTCGCCGAGAAGCTCGGCTGCGAGCGCGTGGTGCTCGCCCGCGAGCTTTCGATCGACGAGATCGTGGCGATCCGGCGGCAGACGTCGATGCCGCTCGAGGTGTTCGTGCACGGCGCGCTGTGCGTGGCCTACTCGGGGCAATGCCTCACGAGCGAGTCGCTCGGCGGCCGCAGTGCCAACCGCGGCCAGTGCGCCCAGGCCTGCCGCCTTCCCTACGACCTCGTGTGCGACGGCAAGGATGTCGATCTCGGGCTGCAAAAATATCTGCTCTCGCCGCAGGATCTCGCCGCGTATGCGCTGGCGCCTGAACTGATCGCCGCCGGCGTGACCTCGTTCAAGATCGAGGGGCGGCTCAAGACGCCGGAGTATGTCGCCAACATCACGCAGCACTACCGGCGGGCGATCGATGCCGCCGTGGCGGCGCAACCGGCCGTGTTTTCGCCGCAGGACGTCGAGGAGATGGAGCTTTCCTTCTCGCGTGGCTTCTCGCCGGGCTGGCTCGGGGGCTGCGACCACAAGATGCTCGTGCCGGCGACGACGAGCGCGAAGCGGGGTGTGCGGCTGGGCAGGATCGTGGCCACAGGCCGCGGGCGCGTGACGGTGGAGCTCACGGCGAGCGTGAAGCGTGGCGACGGCGTGGCCTTCGACTGCGGAGCCACGAGCGACGACGCGATCGGCGGCCGCGTGTACGAGGTGTTTCAGGGGGGGCGATCGCTCACCGAGCCGGTGGCGGCAGGGAGAGTGGAGCTGACGTTTGCCCGCGAGGCCTTCGAACTCGGCCGGCTCGCCCCGGGGCAGGCCGTGTGGAAGACCGACGATCAGGAGCTCACGGCCCGGCTGCGGAAGACATTTTCGGGCGGCGAGCTCAAGCGGCGGCAGCCGATCGATCTCGTGGTGACCGCGGCCGTGGGGAAGCCACTCGTGGTGCGGGCCACGCTCGCGAATGGTGCCACGTGCGAGGTGGCTTCGGACGAGCCTGCCGTCGAAGCCCAAAAGCATCCGCTCACCGCCGAGACGCTCCGCGAGCAGCTCGGCCGGCTGGGCGGCACGCCGTTCGAGCTGCGCGGGCTCACGGCCACGATCGAGGGGCGGCCGATGCTGCCCCTGAGCGTGCTGGGGAGGGTGCGGCGATCGCTCGTGGAGCAGCTTGTAGGACAGGCTTTAGCCTGTCATGAAAAGAGACAGGCTGAAGCCTATCCTACGGGGAAGAGACAGGCTGAAGCCTATCCTACGGGGAAGAGACAGGCTGAAGCCGCTCCTACGGGGCAGCGACAGACTGAAGCTTGTCCTACGTTTCTCGCCCGGTCACTCGACCAGGTGCGCACCCTGCTTGCCCTCGGCGAGCGCTCGCTCTATGCCGACTTCGCGGACATCCGCCAGTATCGCGAGGCGATCGCGCTCGCCCGCGCGGCAGGGGCCGTGCTCTATCCCGCCACGCCCCGGATCCAGAAGCCCGATGAGCTCGGCATCTTCGCCCTCCTGGCCAAGCAGGACCCCGCCGGCGTGCTCGTGCGCAACTATGCGGGGCTGACCTATTTCCGCGACCGCGGCCTGCCCGTCGTGGCTGATTTCTCGCTCAACGTCACGAATGAACTCTCGGCGGAGTTCTTCATGACCGAGGGGGTGGAGCGGGTGACGGCGTCGTATGACTGCAATCGCGAGCAATTGCTCGCACTCGTGGCGGCCACGGAGCCCGGGTGGCTCGAGGTCGTGATCCACCAGCACATGCCGATGTTTCACATGGAGCACTGCGTGTTTTGTGCGGTGCTCTCGCCTGGCACCAACAAAACCAACTGCGGCCGCCCCTGCGACGACCATGCCGTGAAGCTCCGCGATCGGATCGGCGTCGAGCATCCCCTCACCGCCGACGTGGGCTGCCGCAACACGCTCTTCAACGCCGTGCCGCAGAGTGCGGCCGAGGCGGTGCCGGCGCTCGTCGCCTGCGGCGTGCACAAGTTTCGCGTGGAATTTCTCGACGAGCCTGCCGATGAGATCGGCCGCGTGGTGCGGGCCTATCGCGACCTGCTCGCGGGCGCGCTTACGGGCCGCGAGGTGTGGACGCTGCTGAACGCCGCCAACCGCGTGGGCGTGACCCGCGGCACGCTCGAAGAGCGGAGGAATCCGCTCGCGATCTTGTAGGACAGGCTTCAGCCTGTCCTACCCCTCACCCATACACGTAGTGCAGAAACTTTTCGCAGCCGGCTCTGCGAGGCCGTATGATTTTGGTTCGTAAGCATCCGAAGGAGCGGAAACCATGCACCTGACCGTCAGGCAGCCCGGAGCCCGTTCGGCACGGACCGCCATCATCATCGCCGGGGTCATCGGCGTACTTGCCGGGGCGTTCGCCTGGTATCAGGCCGAGGCGGAGCGGGCGATCGACACGGAGGACGTCGACCGGCGGGCGCGTGCGCTGGCGCATGTGCTGTCCTATACCCTTCACGAGGCCTTGCTCGGTCCACCGGGCGACGTCGCGACACGCCTGGGGAAGCGGCTCGATGGATACAGCCGTCTCGTCGGGTGCGCGGTGTTTGGCGTTGATGGGGCATTGTTGGCCTCAGGCGCCCAGGTGCGGGAATTTGAGCCGCTCATCGCGATGCACCTCGCGCGATTGCCGCCGGAAGATCTGGAATGCAACGCCACGCTACGACCGGCCGGTCCGCCACTGCGCATGCGGGCGGAACGGATCCTCAAGGCCGATGGGTCCGTGTGCGGCACATTCGTCGTGCTTCACGACATCAGTTTCATCGACCAGCGTGCCCTGACCCGGCTCCTGCGGTCGCTGTTCTGGATCGTGATGTCGACCCTGCTGCTGCTCGTGCTCGTGCTCGTCGCCACATGGGCAATCTACGACCGCCCGCTGCAACATCTCGCCGAGTGGATGCAAAGGCTGAGAACGGAGGATGCGCCGGAATCCCCGCCGCTGTCGCTGCCATCCGGCCAGCTCGCGAGCGAGACGCGGAGATTGGCGGCATCATTCCGTGCGGTTCGTCATGCCACATTCAGTGAGGCCAGCCGTGTGGCCGTCATCGACAAGTCATGGAATCGCGATCGGCTTCGAGCCCACGCTCTCGATTGCCTGGGCATCGGGAGTCAGTTGATCGCCGTGAGCAGCCGCGAACCATACATGCACACGTCGGCCCACGGAGACAGGGGATTCATTGTGCCGCCCGGGGGCGTGGTGACGGCACTCGACCCCGTGTTGCAGGCGTGCGGAGGCGTGTGGATCGCTCACGGCACGGGCGATGCCGATCGAGCGACCGCCGACGCGGCGGGCCGGGTGGCCGTGCCACCGGGCGATCCGCGGTATACGCTGCGACGCATCTGGCTTTCGGAGGCCGAGCACGACGGCTACTACGGCTGCTGCAATGATGCGATCTGGCCGATGTGCCTTCTGGCTCACGAGCGGCCCGTGTTTCGCACCTCCGACTGGTCGCAGTACGTGGCGATCAACCAGCGATTTGCCGATGCCGTGCTCGAGGAAGCGGGGGCAGCCGACGCGGTGGTGCTCGTTCAGGACTACCAGATGGCGCTCGTACCTCGGATGGTGAAGCGGGTGCGGCCCGATTTGCGATTGTGTCTTTTTTGGCACATCCCGTGGCCGGGTATCGAGGCGGTGCGCATCTGCCCATGGCGGGAGGAGATCATCGACGGCATGCTCGGTGCCGATCTCATCGGGTTCCATTTGCAACAGTATTGCAACCAGTTCATGGATACCGTCGACAGGATGGTCGAGGCTCGCGTGGATCGAGACCACTGCGCGGTACGGGCGCGCGGCCATGTCACGATGGTGCGGCCGCAGCCGATCAGCGTGCAACCGTGGTGCGAGCGCGGTGTGCCGGCCGGTGACCGGCTGGATGACATGATCGCATCGTTGCGAGCCACCCACCGGCTAGAGGGCATTGATGTGGCCGTAGGTGTCGATCGGGTCGACCATACGAAAGGGCTGCCGGAACGATTTCGGGCGTTTGCCCACTTCATGCGCAAGTATCCCGCGCATCGTGGCCGCATCAGCCTCGTGCAACTGGCGGCCCCAAGCCGGATCCATCTGAAGAGGTACCGCGATCATCTCGACGAATTGCTGCGCTACGCGGAGCAGATCAACGAGGAGTTTGGCACCGCGACATGGAAACCGATTCATCTGCTCGTCGCCCAGCACGACGCCACAGCAGTGCATGCATGGCTGACGATGGCCGGCATGGCCATCGTCAGTTCACTTCACGATGGCATGAATCTCGTGGCCAAGGAATACGTGCTGGCGCAGGATTCCTTGCGGGGCTGCCTCATCCTGTCGGAGTTCGCGGGAGCAGCCCAGGAACTGCCGGAAGCCCTCGTCATCAATCCATACGACACCGAACAGTTTGCCGACGCGATCCGGTATGCCGCCGAAATGCCTGCAGACGAACGGATCCAGCGCATGAAGCGGCTCCGGCAGCAGGTGGAGCGATACAATATCTATCGCTGGGCAGCCGGCGTTCTGGCAGACGTGCCGGCGCCGAGTCGTATGCGCCGCGGAGGCGAGTCGACGGAGGTGACCGCCCAGCTGGGTGGCGGGAGATGACGATCGCCGCCTTGGACGTCGTTGCAGGCGTTGCCACGGCCGTCGCCGCAGGAAGTCCGTTCCTGTTGCTCTGCGATTTCGACGGCACGCTCAGCCCCACTGCCGATCACCCGCACTTGGCAGCGGTTCTCCCGCGGGCGCGATCCGCCCTCGTCCGGCTCGCCGCGCGGGCCGGGTGCCACGTCGGGATCGTGAGTGGTCGGTCCCTCGACGATTTGGCCGGCATCGTCGGCATTCCGTTCCGATATTTGGCCGGCAGCGGAGGACTCGAGTTGCTCTGCGACGGCCGGCGGCTGGTGCCTCCCGGATACCGCGAGGCCGTCGTCTTGATGGCCTCGGTCGTCGATGACGTGCGGAGAGAAATGGCAGGTTTCGACGGTGTGTGGGTGGAGGCGAAAGACTGTGCGGTCAC